>Ga0187894_10003110_pt1 | contig 18976 bp, 16 predicted proteins | sample GBC1701081metaG_FD_136650 | JGI IMG/M metagenome (GOLD analysis project Ga0187894, IMG submission 136650) | White microbial mat communities from a lava cave in the Kipuka Kanohina Cave System on the Island of Hawaii, USA - GBC170108-1 metaG ...
CGCGCACCTTCATCACGAGTTCCCGGCTCCAGATGAAGTCTCGTTGATTCTCCGGCTCGCCCGGGAAGTAGAGCTGGGTCGTCAGCACGGGCTGTCCCGGCGCTTGCACCTTGACGTGAATGTGGCGCGTTCGCCCCGGGTAGAGACCGGGGACCACGGTCTCCAGGCGATAACGGCCGGCGTCGTCGGTGAACTGATGACCGCGCAGGCGGAAGCCCGCGTTGTCGTACCGCCCCCGGTCGTCGGCTTGCCACGCGTCGAACAGCGCGCGCGGGATCGGCCGGCAATCCGTCCCGAGCACCCGGCCCTCGACGATGATGCGCGTCCCGGGCATGCCCGGATCGATGAGCGACGCGCGAAGGGGCGAGCTGAGCTTGAAGTACGGGCCCTCGGTCTGCTCGGGGGTGAACCCGCTTGCGTCGCCACAGGCGGGCGTGGGCCGCGCCCTCGTCTGAGCGCGCGCGTCGACGGCGCCAGCCACGATCGCCACCGACCCGGCCAGCGCCGCACCGATGAATTGCCGACGCGTCCTGTGCTCGTTGCTGCTCATGGCCATCCCTCCTCCTTGCTCATGGCCATCGCCATGCCTTCGTCGCCGACCGGCCGGTGTTCCCTCATCCGGCCGCTCGAGGACTCGCGGCCGCGTCACGCGGCCTCGTCCGGGCTCACATGGCCCTCCTCGCGCGCGGCACGGCCGCGCGCCGCTTCACTCGCCCGGCCACGTCGTGAAGGCTCGACGCCGCCAGCGAGCCAAGCATCGCCCGCTCGGCCCGCCGCGCCACGACCTCGATCACGCCGCCGACGTGCCGTCCCACGGGACACGATCGGTTCGGGTCGTCGTGCTGCGCGATGATCGGCGCGCCCTCGACCGCTCGGTAGACATCCGCGAGCGTGATCTGGGCTCCTGGCTTGCGCAGCCTGAACCCACCGCCCGGCCCCGTATGAGCGGCCACGAGGCCAGCGCGGCGCACCGCGCCGAGAATGCGACGCACCACCACCGGGTTCGTATTCACGCTGCCCGCGATGTAGGCCGAGGTGACCGCCCGGCGCTCCAGCGCGAGCAGCACGAGCACGTGCAACGCGACCGCGAACCGGACGCTCGCCGCCATGGATCCGCCTCGACCCGCCCCTCGAGGACCCGGGGCCGAGCCCTCGACACGACTATGAGTAACCACCCTAGTTACCCATTCGGCTCCTGTCAAGCGACAACGCCCCCGTCCCTTGACACGTCTGGACCGCTTCTCTATAGTCCGCCTCACCGTTCACCCCTCACCGCGGAGGGAGTCATCATGGTCGTCCCACACGTCGCCCGGCGTTTCCTCGTGGGCTTGCTCGTCCTCGCGTTCGCGACGCCCGTGGATGCGGTGCCCTCGGGTCCGCCCATCCGCATCGGCAGCACGCTCGCGCTCACTGGGCCGCTCGGCCCCACCGCGCTTCTGCACAAGATCGCGGGCGAGATCTATGTGGACGAGCTGAACCGTGGCAACGGCCTGCTCGGTCGTCCCGTCGAGTGGATCGTCCTCGACGATCAGTCCAAGCCCGACCTCGCGCGGAGCCTCTACGAGAAGCTCATCACCGTCGACAAGGTCGACCTCGTCATGGGCCCGTACGCCACCAGCGCGATCCTCGCCGCCATGGGCGTCGCGCAGCGCTATCAGAAGGTCTTCATCCACAACTCGTTCGGCATGCCGCACCTCGCGAAGTACGACATGCACTTCTCCGCGCTGCCCTTTGGACCGGAGCCCAACAAGACGCTGCCCACGACGGTGTTCAGCGGGCTCGCCGCCACGCAGAACCCGCCGAAGAGCATCTCCATCGTGACGAGCAAGTTCCCGTCGGCCCAGCACATCTCCTCGGGCGCGCGGGACGTCGCGACCCAGCGTGGCCTCAAGGTGGCGCTCTACCTCGAGTACGAGTTCGGCACGCGGGACTGGGGCGCCATCGCGGCGCGCGTCAAGGACGCCAACGCCGACCTCCTGTGGGTGGGCGCCCTCGGCCTCGACGGCAACCAGCTGCTCGAGGCGATGAAGAAGCTCGACTACGTGCCGCCGCGGCACTTCCACCTCTTCCCCGCCCCCGGTCCGCTGGCCACGGCGCCCGACGGCAAGCTCGCGCTGTCGACCACGAACTTCGAGGAGCACCCGCCCTTCACGACCAGCCCGACCGCCGCGCGCTTCGTCGCCGCCTTCCACGAGCGCGCCGGAAAAGCCGGCCTGCCCTACGTTCTCGTCGACACGCAGGCGGCCAACGAGTACGCCGCCTGGCAGGTGCTCGAGGCGGCAGTGACGGCCACGAAGAGCCTCGACGACAAGGCGATCGCCGCGTGGCTCAAGAAGAACCAGGTCGACACGATCATCGGCCGGCTCCGCTTCGACGGGCCCAACAACTACGGCGACGACCTGACGCGGTTGAAGCAGGTGCAGGACGGCAAGTGGATCGTGGTGTGGCCGAGGGAGGTGGCCGCGCCGGGCTCGCGTCTCCTCCCGCCCTGATCTCGACTGATGCCGAGCCTCACGCTCCTCTCCGTGTCGCCTACTGTCGGCTACGCGACCAGCGAGTGATCGGGCTCGACTGATGCCGAGCCTCACGCTCCTCTCCGTGTCGCCTACTGTCGGCTACGCGATCAGCGAGTGATCGGGCTCGACTGATGCCGAGTCTCACGCTCCTCGGGCAGTCGGTCATCTCCGGCCTGCTCGCGGGCGGCATGTACGCACTCCTCGCTCTCGGGCTCTCTCTGAGCTGGGGGTTGCTGCGTCTCGTGAACCTCGGCCACTTCGCCCTCGCCTTCCTCGGCGCCTATCTCACCTACCATCTCGGCACCGTGTACAAGCTCGATCCCTGGCTGTCGGTGGTCGCCATCGTGCCGTGCTTTTTCGCGATCGGCGTGGCGCTGCACGTCGTCTTCGTGCGCTTTCGCGTGAGCGAGTTCACGTCCCTGCTCGTCACGTTCGGCCTCACCGTCATCGTGGAGTCGCTCATCCAGTGGCGCTGGACCGCCGACTTCCGGCGCTACGAGACCGCGTACGCCACGGCGTCGGTGCGCGTGGGGCCGCTCTTCGTGCCCGGTCTCGAGCTGGCGGCCTGTCTGACCGCTACCCTGCTCGCCCTCGCCACGTGGGCCTGGCTTCGCTTCACGTACGTGGGCAAAGCCCTGCGCGCCAGCGCCGAGGATCCCGCGATGGCCGCCGCATTCGGCATCAACCACCGCGCGCAGGCCCTGCTGCTCTCGGGCCTGAGCGCGGCGTACGCGGGGGTCGCCGGCGCGTACGTCGCCCTCATCGCGACCCTCGCGCCATCTCAGATCTGGGCATGGGTCGGCGTGGTGTTCGCCGTCGTGATCATCGGCGGGCTGGCGAATCCGATCGGCGCGCTCGGCGCCGGCCTTCTCATCGGCGTGAGCGAGTCGGTGACGATGGCCGTGGCGGCGCCCGCCTGGGCCCCGCTCGTCTCGTTCTCCGTCCTCATCCTGCTGTTGCTGCTCCGGCCGGGCCGCGCGTGACGGAGCGGCAACGCGCGCTGGGCGGCGTCCTGAGCGCGGGAGTCGTCCTTGCGCTCTTCCCGGCGCTCGGCATGCCGGCCTTCTTCGAGTCATTCCTCTACCTGATCTTTCACTGGGTGGCGCTCGCCACGAGCTGGAGTCTCCTGAGCGGCTACGCAGGCTACTTCAGCTTCGGCCACGGCGCGTTCTTCGGCGCGGGCATGTACGCGACGGCCACGCTCGCCGGAAGCGCCGGTGTGCCGTTCCTCTGGACATTGCCGCTCGCCGGCCTCGTGTCGGCGGCACTCGGGGCCGCGGTGGGCGCGGTCGTCTTTCGCGTGAAGCGGCTGCGCGGCGAGCTGTTCGGACTGCTCACGCTCGCCGTCACGTTCGTGCTCGCGACGATCGTGCTCAACACGCGAATCGACGGCGGACCCGGCGTCTACCTGAACAACGTCCCCGTGCCGAAGCTCGTCGCCTCGCCGACCGGGACGATCTATCTGCTCGGTCTCGTTCTGGCCTTGGCCGCCGTGGCGACCGCCTACCTGGTCGCGCACTCGCGCTTCGGCCTGGGTCTCTTCGCGATCCACGACGACGAGGACGTGGCCGAGGTCAAGGGCGTGCCGACGTTCCGCGCGAAACTGGCCGCGCTCGCGTTGTCGGCTGGGATCGCCGGCGTGGCCGGCGGCATCCAGGCCATCTACGTCGGCTACGTGACGGTCGGCGAGACGTTCTCGATCACCGTGCCGCTCTACGTGGTGCTGATGAGCATCCTCGGCGGCGCGCGTCACTGGCTCGGGCCTGCCGCCGGCGCCATCATCATCACGGCCTCGCTCTACGCGTTCACGGGCGGTGAATCCGCCGTGCTCGGGCGCGCGGTGGTGGCGCTACTGCTGATCCTCGTGATCCTGCTCCTGCCCGACGGGATCGTGCCCGCGGTGCTCGCGTGGCGACCGCGCAGCCGGGCGCAGGCAATCTCAGCACCCGGATCGCCGGTCGTCGACAACGCTGCGGCGCCAATGCGTGCCCCGGCCGTGGCGCCCTCCTCCCCAGCGTCGAGCGGACACATGGCCACCGATCGTCCCGCGAGCGCGGACCATCGTTGGGCCCCCCAGCGCCCCCGCGTTGGCGGTTCGCCCGGCGTATCCAGCCAGTCACTGCCCGTCGCCCCGCTCCTCGAGTGCCGCGACGTGTGGCGCGCCTTCGGCGGCATCCAAGCGCTTCGAGGCGTGAACGTCGCGGTACCAGCGGGGGAGATCGTGGGACTGGTAGGCCCCAACGGTTCCGGAAAAACGACGCTGATCAACGTGATCAGCGGCCACTACCCGCTCGACCGCGGAACCATCTCTCTCGCCGGCACGGGTCTGGCTGGCTGCCCGGCGCACCAGATCGCCACGCTCGGCGTCTCACGGACCTACCAGATTCCCCGCCCGTTCGCGCATCTCACAGCCCTGGACAACGTGGCGCTCGCCGCCGCCTTCGGGCCTGAACGCGCGACCACCGCCGCCGCGCGCGACGAAGCCTTGCATTGGCTCGAGTTCACCGGCCTGGCCCACCGCAAGGCCATGTTGCCTGGCCAGCTGAACCTGCACGAGCGGAAGTTCCTCGAGTTGGCCCGTGCGCTCGCCGGTCGACCCCGCCTGATCCTGCTCGACGAGGTCCTGTCCGGCCTCAACCCGGGTGAGATCGCGAACGCGGTCGCGCTCATCCGCCGCATCGGCGAGCGCGGCGCGACGATCCTCTTCGTCGAGCACGTGATGCAGGCCGTCCTCGAGCTGTCGAGCCGTGTCGTGGTGCTGAACGAGGGCGAGGTCATCGCCGACGGCGATCCGCGCGAAGCGATGCGCGATCCCCTGGTCGTCCAGGTCTATCTCGGCAAGAGCCATGTTGCTTGAGGCGCACGAGCTGGCCATCTCGTACGGCGACGCCCCGGCGGTGTGGGCCGCCTCGCTCTCGGTGGAGGAAGGCGAGATCGTGTCGGTGATCGGCCCGAACGGGGCCGGCAAGACCACGCTGATCAACGCGGTCGCCGGTCTCCAGCCCTTCCGGTCGGGACGACTGTCCTTCGCGGGGCTCGACCTGTCGACCGTGCCGCCGCACGGTGTCTGCCGACTCGGCATCGCGCTCGTCCCCGAGGGACGCCGCCTCTTCACGCGCATGTCGGTCGAGGAGAACCTCGATATCGGCGGCTATCGCGGGGAGGCGCGGCGCGCCCGCGCTCTGACCCTGGAGCGCGTCTACGGCCTGTTCCCCATCCTGCGCGCGCGCCGGCGTCAGCTCGCCGGCTCGCTCTCGGGCGGCCAGCAGCAGATGCTGGCCATCGGCCGCGCCCTGATGGCTCGGCCGCGCCTCCTGCTCCTCGACGAGCCGTCGCTCGGCCTCGCCCCCGCCGTGGTCGAGCAGATGTTCGACATCATCCGCGCGATCCACGACGAGGGCGTGACGATCCTGCTGGTGGAGCAGAACGTGGCGAAGGCCCTGAAGATCGCCGACCGCGCCTACGTCCTGGAGCAAGGCCGGACGATCGCGTCAGGCGCGCCGGCCCAGCTGCTCGAAGACCCTCGGATCCAGGAGGCGTACTTGGGCCTTCGCGAGGCGTAGGCGTCATCGCTGGCCTGGCGCCTGCAAGGCGCCAGGCTGGGGCCCGCGATCAGTTCGGCACGATTGCCGCTCGCGTCACGTGCCCCTTGTCCTGCTGGGCGAAGGCCTCGTTGATCTCCTCGAGCGGGAACTTGTGCGACACCACGCGCTCCCACGGGTACTTCGTGAGCGTGCGGCGCATCAGCTCGAGGGCGCCGCGGAGATGCTCGGCTTCGTAGTGCGCGAGGCCGATGATCCGGCGGTTGCCGAAGATGATCCACGACGGATCGAACTCCGCCTTCCAGCCGACGTTGATGTTGCCGATCTCGAGATACGTGCCCTCGGGCGCCGTCATGCGCAGGCCCTCGTCCACCACGCCCGGATGGCCGACCAGCTCGAGCGTCACGTCGCCCCCCCACCCGTCACTCAGCTGCTTCACACGTGCCACCCGCGCGTCGGCGGTCGTGTGCTCGCGCATGTCGACGACGTCGGTGGCGCCGAACCGACGCGCCAGCTCGAGGCGCTCGTCGAGGCCGTCGATCACGATCACCTGGCTCGCGCCCATCTCCCGCCCCACCGCGCACGCGTAGACGCCGAGGCCGCCCGCGCCCTGCACCACCACGGTCTGGCCCGCGCGAAGCTGCGCGATGTCGAGCCCGGCGTACACCTGCGTGTACGCGCAGTTGATGCCGGCAGCCATCTCGTCGGTGATCTCCGGCGTGAGCTTGAAGACCGCGTGATTCGGCCGGAGGTAGAAGTACTGGCCGAATCCGCCCTGGAAGTGCGGCCACACCTCGCACGACACGAGCCAGTTGGCCTGGCGGACCGGGCACGACTTGTACTGGCGCCGGAGGCAGGCCTTGCAGCGCCCGCACGGGAAGAAGTAGCGATACAGCACGCGATCGCCGACGGCGAGCGGCTGGCCCGATGAGTCGGCTGTCACGCCCGGGCCGAGCTTCGCCACCGTGCCGACGTGCTCATGCCCCGTGTTGAGCGGCAGCGGCCGACCCATCTTTTCGTAGTTCTGCTCGCCCCGCCAGTAGTGCATGTCCGAGCCGCAGACGTTGGCGAGCGCGATCTTGATGAGCATCGCGCCGGGCTCGGGCTCGGGCACCGGATACTCGCGGATCTCGAACGGCTTGCCGGTGCCGTGAAAGACGGCCAGACGACCCTTGTCAGCCATGGATTCCCTCCTCGCGGTGTGGTGTGGCGAGGGGCATTATACGCGGCCGCGCGGGGCGAGGACGTCGCCGCGCCGGGCCGCGCTCACGGCGAACCGTACAGGTAGCACGCGACGTCGTGGCCAGGCGCCACGGACACGGGCGGCGGCGCCGCCTCGCCACACTGCGGCATCGCGAACGCGCACCGCGTGCGGAAGCGACACCCCGAGGGCGGATCGATGGGATTCGGTGGGTCGCCGGAGATCGGCGGCTCCGACATGCGCCGCTCCGGATCCATGCTGGGCGCCGACGCGAACAGCGCTTGCGTGTACGGGTGCTTCGGCGCCTCGGCGAGGGCGTCCGCTGTGCCCGACTCCACCACTTGCCCGAGATACATGACCAGCACGCGCGCGCTCACGTATTCGATGACGTTCAGATCGTGCGAGATGAACACGTACGTGAGCGCCCGCTCGGCCTTGAGATCCTGCAGCAGGTTGATCACCTGCGCCTGCACCGACTTGTCGAGGGCGGAGACAGGCTCGTCCAGCACCAGGAGCTTGGGGTCGAGCACGAGCGCCCGCGCAATGTTCACCCGCTGCCGCTGGCCGCCCGACAGCTCATGGGGATACCGCCGCCCGTAGAGCCGCGGGTCGAGGCCGACCCGGTCCAGCAGGGCTCGGGCCGACTGGCGCGCGTCGGCGCGCCCGGCGCCGTGGACCAGAAGGCCGAACGCGACGGCGTCCTCGATGGTGAGACGCGGGTTCAGCGACGCGTACGGGTCCTGGAAGACGAGCTGCATGTCCCGCCGGAGCCGCTTCATCCGGGCCGGTGGGGCCCCGAGGACGTCCTCGCCGCTGAATCGCACGGCGCCGGCGTCTGGCTCGATCAAGCGGAGGACGAGGCGCGCCAGCGTCGACTTGCCACACCCCGACTCGCCGACGATGCCGACCGTCTCACCCTCGTCCACGTCGAACGCGACATCGTCGACCGCCCGCACCCACGCCTGCGTCCGCTGGAGGACGCCGCCACGCAGCGGGAAATGCTTCCGGAGACCTCGCACGGCGAGCACCGGTTCGCGCGAGCCGGTTGTGACGGCGGCTCGCCGGCTGCCCGATACGCCCGGCCGGCTACCGTGGAACGTTGCCGTCCCGTGCGCAGCAGGCGCACCCGCGCCCGCCCTGCCACTGTCGGGGCTCACGGGCGGCTCTCCATGGCGTCGCCGAGGCTGCGGCGGTTCCCCGGGGTTCACCACTGAGGGCCATTTGCGCCGACTGCGCGATTGCCGGCCCCGGCGCCCATCCGAGCGTCCCCGTCGCCTCGCCTATGCGCTCGCCGTTCCTCGGTGCTCACGTGCGAATCTCCATCGCGTCGCGCAGCCCGTCCGACACCAGGTTGAACGCCATGGACGTCAGGAAGATCGCGATCCCCGGCAGCGCGGGCACCCAGGCGTTCACGTAGATCGACTGCCGGAGGGTGTTCAGCATCAGCCCCCACTCGGCGGCCGGCGGCGTGATGCCGAGACCGAGGAACGACAGCCCGGCCGCAAGGATGATCGAGAGCGACACCTGCGTGCTGGAGAACACCAGCACCGGGCCCAGCACGTTCGCGAGCAGATGGTAGCGCAGGATCTGCGGGACGCCGGCGCCGCTGGCGCGCGCGGCGGCGACGTACTCGAGCCCCTTCACCTGGACGGTCGCGGACTCCGCCACGCGCACCACGCGCGGGATGAACACGATCGAGAGCGCGATCAGGGTGTTGGGCAAGCCGGGGCCCAGCGCGCCGGAGATCGCGATCGCGAGCAGGACCGCGGGGAACGCGTAGAAGATGTCCATCGTGCGCATGACGACGGTGCTCACGACGCCGCCCGCGTAGCCCGCGATCACGCCGAGCACGGTGCCGACGAGGAAACCGACCACCACCGGCGTGATCCCGGCCACCAGCGTCATCCGCCCGCCGTAGAGGAGGCGGCTCAGCATGTCGCGGCCCTGCTCGTCGGTGCCGAGCGGGTGTGACGGCGCGCCGATCGGCGCCAGGCGCGAGCGGATCGACCCCGTGTTCGGGTCGTGCGGGGCGATCCACGGCGCGAGGATCGCCGAGAGCGCGATCAGCACCAGCAGCCCGCCCGCGATCAGCGTCGCCGGATCGCGTGAGAGACGCCACCCGACGGTGCGCCAGTAGGACGCGGGGGCGCCCGGAAGCGCCGCGGTGTCGTGGGGCAACGTGAGGACAGCCATCAGTGGCGGGCGATGCGCGGATCGACCAGCGTTTGCAGCACGTCGACCGCCAGGTTCAGCAGCACGAAGAACGTCGCGAGGACCAGGATCACGCCCTGCAGGACCGGGATGTCGCGCTGGAAGATGGCCAGGTTCAGGAGGTACCCGGTGCCCGGCCACGAGAAGACCGCCTCGACCAGCACGGACCCGCCCAGCTGGAAACCGAACTGGAGGCCGAGCACCGTGAAGATCTGGGGCGCGGCGTTCTTCACCACGTGGGTGAACACGCGGCGGCGGGCGAGCCCCTTCGCGCGGAGCGCCACCACGAACTCCTGCGCAAGGATGTCGAGCGCCGCGGACCGGACCACGCGGGTGATGACGCCGAGCGGAATGAGCCCGAGCGCGATCGTCGGCAGCGCCATGTGGCGCAGGTACTCGACGATGCCGCCGTCCAAGCCCGCGCCCATCGCGGGCAGCCAGTTGAGCTGCACCGAGAACACGATGATGAGAATGATGCCCGCCCAGTAGTGCGGCACCGACACGCCGACGATCGCCACGGCGCTCGAGACCTTGTCGAGCGCGCGCCCCTGGCGGAAGGCGGCCAGGAGTCCGAGCGCGATCCCGGCGCCGAACGCGAGGAGCGACGACGACACCGCGAGCACGAGGCTGTTCAGGAGCGCGTCACGCACGTCGAGGATCACCGGGCGGCGGGTGGCGATCGACCGGCCGAGGTCGCCCGTCGCAACGCGGCCGAGCCACTTCAGGTACTGCACCGGCAGCGGCTGGTCGAACCCGTACGCCTTCTTGACCGCGTCGATCTGCTCCTTGCTGGCGTCGACCGGCATCACCGCCGCGATCGGGTCGCCCGGCGCCAGATGCACCATCGCGAACACGATGATGCTGGCCCCGAGCAGCGTCGGGATCGCGAGGACGAGACGCCGGCCGATGTACGCCCACATCGCGGACGCGACGCACTCAGCGCGTGACGCTCACCTGCGTCAGGTCGACGAACCAGCTCTGCGGCGGCACGAAGCCCTTCACCTTCGCCGTCATCGCGCGCGGGTTCAGGTCGTGGACGACGAAGATCCACGGCGCCTCTTCCACCACCAGCTCGTGGAGCTTGGCGAGGATCGCGTCCTGCTTGGACAGGTCGAACGTGCGCTCGGCCTCGTCCAGCAGCTTGTCCGCCTCGGGATTGACGAACGGCATCGTGTTCACCGACGTGGGCGGCACGTTCTTCGAGTGGAAGAACCGGCCGAACGCGCTGAACGGCTCCACGAAGTTCCACGAGATGTTCCACGCGTTCAGCCCCTGGTTGTCCGGTGTGTTGAACCCGACCCGGAAGCGCTGGGTCAGCGAGTTCCACTCGATCGGCATCAGGTCCACGTCGATGCCGACCTCCTTCAGGTTCTTCTGGACCAGCTCGTTCATCGCGAGCGGCAGCATCTGACCCGAGCCCGACGTCGAGATGAGGTGCACCGGCTTGGCCGGCCGCTTGGTGCCGTCGAAGCCAGCCTGCTTCAGCAGCTCCTTCGCCTTCGCCGGGTTGTACTCGTACGTCTCCTTCGGATTCCCGAACCAGGGATGGCCCTTGTACGCCACGCCGGTCGCCGGCACGCAGGTGTCGTTCAGGAGACTCTTGCAGATGCCGACGCGGTCGACCGCGTAGTTCGCCGCCTTGCGGACCAGCTTGTTGTTCCACGGCTCCTTGTCGAGCCGCAGCGTGTGCGTCCAGTTGTGCGGGTACTTGTTCGTGACGACCTGGAAGCCGCCGCTCCTGAGCTGCGGGATCGCGTCCGGCGGCGGCACCTCGATCCAGTCCACCTGACCGCTCCTGAGCGCGGCGAGGCGGGTGGTCGGCTCGGGCATGGGCAGCAGCAGGACCTTGTCGACCTTCGGCATCCGCTTCGGATCCCAGTACGCCTTGTTCGCCTCCAGCTCGAGGCGCTCGCGCGGCACGAAGCGCGCAACCTTGAACGGTCCGGTGCCGGACGGCTGCTCGGCGAACTTGCGCCAGTCGTTGACCTTCTTCCACTGGGCGGGTGAGACGATCAGCATGTAGACGACCTGGTACGGGACGAAGCTCGACGGTTGGGGCGTCTCGATCTCGATCGTGTAGTCGTCGACCTTCTTCATGGCCTTCAGCGCCGACAGCCGCCAGCTCACCTGCGCGGCGCCGTACGTGTCGTGCTGCGGCGACTGCTTGTCCTTGATCGACTCGAAGGTGAAGAGCACGGCGTCGGCGTTGAACGGGCTGCCGTCGTGGAACTTCACGTTCCGCCTGAGCTTGAAGGTCCACTTCTTCGGGTCGTCCTTGCTGACGGACCACGACTCGGCGAGCCCGGGCACCAGCGCAGGCAGCCGGTCGCTCTTCGAGAGATCCCAGTTGATCAGCGGCTCGTAGACCTGGTAGCCAACGAAGCGGAAGCCCTCGAACCCGTTGTCCGTCTGGCCGCCGGTGTACGGGATGTCGCTCGCGGTCATGCCGATGCGCAAGGTGCCCTGCGCCGACGCGGCGCTCGCGAATGCCAAGAACGCGACGGTTGCGACGAGAGAGGCGAGCAAGCGTGTCATCACGATCCTCCTGGGTTGACGCTGGAAGCGTTGAGACCTCGCACGGCGGCGTCCGGCGAGACGAAGACTGGCTGGCCATCCGTCGCGGTAGGCGGTGCGGTGAATCGCTCGGGCACGAGGTGACAGCGCGCGGCGTGGCGAGTCGCCACGCTGTACAGGGGCGGCACCGATTCGTCGCACGCGGGGCGACGGTGCGCGCAGCGGGGGGTGAACGCGCACCCTGCCGGCAGCGCGATCAGGTTCGGCGGCGCGCCTGGAATCGGCACGAGCGCCCGCCCCTTCTGCCCGCGGCGCACCGTCGCCTGCATGAGCCCTTCCGTGTACGGGTGGGCCGGCGCTCGGAAGATCTCGCGGATCGGCGCCTGCTCCACGATGCGCCCGGCGTACATCACCGCGGCGTCGTCGGCGATCTCGGCGGCGACGCCGAGATCGTGCGTCACGAAGATGACGGCGAGGCCGAGGCGGCGCTGCAGATCGCGCAGCAGCCACAGGATCTGGGCCTGGACGGTCACGTCGAGCGCCGTCGTCGGCTCGTCGGCCAGCAAGAGCTCCGGCTCGCACGCCAGCGCGATGGCGATCATCGCGCGCTGTCGCATGCCGCCGGAGATCTCGTGCGGATAGCTCGCCAGGCAGCGGTCCGGCGAAGGCACTTGCACGAGGTCCAGCAGCTCGCGCGCCCGCCGGCGCGCGGTCGCGCGGTCGAGCGCCAGGTGCTGCAACAGCGTCTCTTCGATCTGGCGGCCGATCGTGTACACGGGGTCGAGCGCCGTCATCGGCTCCTGGAACACCATCGACACGACGCCGCCGCGCAGCTCGTGCTGCGCGCGCTCGTCGAGCCGGAGGACGTCCTTGCCCTTGACGAGAACCTCGCCGGAGAGGCGGGCCCGTGTGGAAGAGTGGAGCCCGAGGATCGCCCTGAGCGTCACGCTCTTGCCGGAGCCGGACTCGCCGAGCAGCGCCAGCACCTGGCCGGGTGCGAGGTCGAAGCTCACGTCGTTGACCGCCCGCACCACGCCGTCGCGGGTCGGAAATTCGACGCTCAAAGCGCGGACGCTCAGGAGTGACATGTGAAATGCCCGGCGCGCGCTCATGATAGCACCGGGCCATGCACCGGATGCGGTGGTGGCCAGCAAAGCCCGTGCCTGCCCTGCGCGCCATGTTCACGCGCAGTTACGTCGGTGCCCGAGTCGACGGCTGTTCAGGAAGGCGGCGGGCGGCGCGCCACTGCCCGCGCGGCGGGCAGGCGCAACGCGTTCGGTGCTCGACAAGCAGGCGCGGCGGTCCGCGGGCTGCGGCAACCGAGGCGTCGCCTCCGCACGCCGCGTCGCTACGGGCTGGTACACGCCGACATCGGCGGGGACCGGCAAAACTTCAGCTAAGATATGGACCACTTTCGCCCCGGAGGTGTTCCCTGATGGGTCAGTTCGGAATCGGGCAGCCGATCAAGCGTTTCGAGGACCAGCGCCTGCTGAAGGGAGAGGGACGGTTTCACAACGACGTGAACCTTCCCGGGCAGACGCACGCGGTCATCGTGCGGTCGACCCACGCCCACGCGCGCATCGTCGGCATCGACACGACGGCGGCGCTCGCCGCGCCCGGCGTCGTGGCGGTCTTCACCGGGGCCGACGTGGCGCGAGACGGCCTCGGCACCATGCAGATGACGCTCAAGCGCAAGCGCCCCGACGGTTCCCCCATGTTCTCCTCGCCCCACCGTGGTCTCACCGCCGACCGGGTCCGCTACGTGGGCGACCCGATCGCGATGGTCATCGCCGAGACTGCCGCACAGGCGCGCGACGCGGCGGAGCTGGTGCGCGTCGACTACGAGCCCCTGCCGTCCGTCACCTCGACGGCCGACGCCATCGGGGGCGCCTCGGTGTGGGACGAGTGCCCCGACAACATCTCGAACCTGTTCGAGTCCGGCGACCGCTCCGCCGCCGACGCGGCGCTCGCCACCGCGCATCGCGTGATCCGTCGCCGCTACGTGATCAGCCGGGTCCACGCCCAGTTCATGGAGCCGCGGGGCGCCCTCGGCGTCTGGGACCCCGGCGAGGGCCGCTACACGCTCCACGCCGACGTGCAGTACCCGCACCGCGTGCGCAACGCACTGGCGAGCAACATCTTCAAGGTGCCCGAGCACACGATCCGGATCATCGCGGGCGACGTGGGCGGTGGCTTCGGCACCAAGGGCTGGCAGTATCCCGAGCACCGCCTCGTGCTGTGGGCGGCGAAGAAAGTCCGACGGCCGGTCAAGTGGGCGTGCGAACGGCGCGAATCGATCCCGGCCGACGAGCACGCGCGCGACAACGTGACCGAGGCCGAGCTGGGCCTCGACGCCGACGGCCGCTTCGTGGGCCTGCGCGTCAAGACCTCGGCCAACGTCGGCGCCTACGTCTCCTCCGACCGGAACCTGCTCGCCACGTTCAGCAACGTCGTCACACTCGTCGGCGTCTACGCGATCCCGGCCGCCCACGTCGCCGTCCTGAGCGTGTTCACGAACACCAACTCGACCGCGCCCTACCGCGGCGCGGGGCGCCCCGAGGCCACCTACGTCATCGAGCGGCTGATCGACGACGCGGCCCGCGAGCTCGGCCTCGACCCGATCGAGCTGCGGCGGAAGAACCTGATCGCGGCCTCAGCGATGCCATACAAGACTCCGCTCGGGGTGACGTACGACTGCGGCGACTTCCCGAAGAGCATGGACGACGCGCTGAAGCTCGCCGACGTCGCCGGCTTCGCCGCCCGGCGAGACGCGTCGAAGGCACGCGGCAAGCTGCGCGGCATCGGCGTCGTCAACGCCATCGAGCGCGCCGCGGGGCCCCAGCCGGAATTCGCGGAGATCCGGTTCTCGCCGAGCGGGACCGCGACTCTGCTCATGGGCAGCAAGAACCAGGGCCAGAACCACGAGACCACGTTCAAGCAGATCCTGCACGAGCGGCTCGGGCTCGATCCCAACGAGGTCCGCTACATCGACGGCGACACCGACCGCGTCGCCTGGGGCATGGGCACGATGGGATCGCGCTCGACGGTCATCGGCGGCACGGCGCTCTGGGCTGCCGCGGACAAGGTCATCGCGAAGGGCAAGAAGATCGCCGCCAAGCTGCTGGAGGCCGCCGAGGGGGACATCGTGTTCGCCGACGCTCGGTTCGCCGTGACGGGCACGGATCGCGCCGTCACGCTCCGCGAGGTCGCCCGCGCTGCCTTCCAGCCCGCCCAGCTCCCGCCGGGCGTCGAGCCCGGTCTCTACGAGACCGGCACGTTCTCGCCCAAGCAGGACACGTGGCCGAACGGCTGTCACGTGTGCGAGGTCGAGGTCGATCCGGAGACCGGCGCCACCACGCTCGACAGCTACGTGATCGTCGACGACGTCGGCACGGTCATCAATCCCGTGACGCTCAAGGGGCAGATCCACGGCGGCGTGGCCCAGGGCGTCGGCCAGGCGCTCCTGGAGCAGGTCGTCTACGACCGCGAGTCCGGTCAGCTCCTGACGGCCTCGTTCATGGAGTACGCGATGCCGCGCGCCGACACGTTCTGCGACATCCACATCGAGAGCAACCCCGTCCCCACCAAGCTCAATCCCATGGGAGCCAAGGGCGCCGGCGAGGCTGGCACCGTGGGCGCGCTGCCCGTCGTGATCAACGCTGTCATGGACGCGCTGGCCCCGATCGGCGTCCGCGACCTCGACATGCCCGCATCGAGCGATCGCGTCTGGCAGGCGATCCAGGACGCGAAGAAGACCACCCGCTGACCACCGGAGGACGACCGACGTGAGACCGACGCTCCACGACGCTGGCCGAGACCTGATCCTGCGGACCGCGCGCACGCAGAACGGCTGGCTGCCCACGCCGGTCACGGACGAGCAGCTCCGCGAGATCTACGACCTGATGAGGCTCGGGCCGACCAGCGCCAATACGTGCCCGGCGCGAATCGTGTTCCTCCGCACCCCGGAGGCGAAGGCGCGGCTTCTCCCCGCGCTGAGCCCGGGCAATGTCGACAAGACAAAGCAGGCGCCGGTCACCGCCATCATCGGGTACGACACGCGCTTCTACGACCTGCTTCCCAAGCTGTTCGCGCACCGTCCCGAGATGAAGGACAACTTTGCCAACAACGCCCCGTTCGCCGCGGCCACTGCGTTCCGCAACGGCACGCTGCAGGGCGCCTACTTCATGATCGCCGCCCGCGCGTGCGGTCTCGACGTCGGCGGCATGTCCGGGTTCGACAACGCGAAGGTCGACGCTGAGTTCTTCCCCGATGGACGCGTCAAGTCGAACTTCCTCTGCAACCTGGGCCACGGCGACCCGGCGAAGGTGTTGCCCAAGCTCCCGCGCCTGGACTTCGACGAGGCCTGCACGCTGCTGTGAGGGTCACGCGTCGCCCGCAATACGCCGGGCGGCGCCGTGGCTCCTTCACCTGTAGAGGCCCATCGCTTCCCTTACTCTTCCTAACGTCACCGCTGTTCTTGCTTGGCCCCTTGCCGTGCCCTCTTTCAGGACTTCTCGGATATGGGTTGGGTCCTTGGCCGCCTCTCTTCTGCGCGTTCTGATCGGGGTTAGCTCTGACTCCAGGACTCCCATCAGGCGGCGTTTCAGCGCTACGTCTCCCAGGCCTCCTGCCTGGTATTGCTCTTTCAGGATCGCTACGGCTGTCTTGTCGGGGTCGAAGGCGTCGAGGTAGGTGAACACCACGTTGCCTTCCACTCTTCCGGGGTCGCTGGCTCGGAGGTGGCCCGGATCCGTGAACATGCTCATCACCTTCCTCGCCACCACGTCGGGCGGGTCGCTCAGGAAGATCGCGTTGCCCAGGGATTTGCCCATCTTTGCCGCGCCGTCGGTGCCGGGGAGGCGTCCGACGTCGGGCACCAGCGCTTCGGGCTCCACCAGGACCGGGCCGTAGAGGCGATTGAAGCGGCGGACGATCTCCACCGTCTGCTCGAGCATCGGGAGCTGGTCCGCGCCGACCGGAACCAGGTGGGCGCCGAACGCAGTGATGTCCGCCGCCTGGCTCACAGGGTAGACGAAGAAGCCCGCCGGCACGTCGGCCTCGAATCCCTTCTGGCGCATCTCGTCCTTGACCGTGGGGTTGCGCTGCAGGCGCGCGACCGTGACGAGGTTCAGGAAGTACACGGTCAGCTCAGAGAGCTCGGGGACTTGCGACTGAACGACGATGGCGGCCGCGGTCGGGTCGATGCCGACGGCGAGGTAGTCGAGGACCAGCTCGATCACGCTCTCCCGGATCAGCCCCGGATCATCCGCGTGATCGGTGAGCGCCTGGAGGTCGGCGATCAGCACGAACGTCTCGTACTCGTGCTGGAGAGCCACGCGGTTACGGAGCGAGCCGACGAGGTGGCCGAGGTGCAGTGGTCCGGTTGGTCGATCTCCGGTGAGGATCGTGCGCGTCATGGCGTTCCGCTCCTTGCGGTCGAAGGTGTCGGGGCCGTCCGGCGGCCTGCCAAAGACGCGACGAGCCGCCCCGTTTCGAGGCGGCTCCGTGAATCGGCGCGAGTGTCCGGTGGGCCGCCTATCCCTGCGGCCGCCACCAGCCCTGGCACTCGATGCGATTCATCATGGACGCATCATCGCCGCGGGGCGTCTCCCCTGTCAAACAGAGACCTGGCCCGTGGAAGCGGGCGGCCACCGCCTCACGCCGCGCGCTGGAGCATGAAGGTGCCGAGGGCGATCAGCGCGATCGCGGACAGCTTCGTCCACGTGAACGGCTCCTCGAGGATCAGGAAGCCGACGAGCAGCACGAGGAGCGTCGACGTGCCGCCGATCACGAACGACGACGTCACGCGCAAGCCGCTCGCATACGCCAGCAACGTGAACAGGTTGACGCACGCGGTCGCCACCCCGACCACGATCAGGAACCAGGCGCTCTCCATGGAGAAGGGGACGGGCGCGCCGGTCGCCCTGATCGAGAGCGTGACGACGACGTTGATGAGGAACGCGATGCCGGTGACGATCGCCGTGCCGAGCGCCGGATGGGTGCCGGACGAGCCCAGCCGGAGGGCAACCATGTACGCCGCCAGTGACACGCCGGCGCCGATCGCGTAGACGAGAGCGAGTGTGGGCACGATGGTCTCCTTTCGGTCGCCCCGCGCCCCCGCGCTCGACCGCGGCCGCACGGTGGTCTTCGGATCGACTGGCTCGACCGCTCGCCGCGCGCCTCGGCAGCACCCTGCACGCGACGGAACTGAGGTGGTCCCCGAGACCGCTGCTCCTGGATCCGCGCGGGCTACGTATCGAACATTGGACATCGACGGCCGACCGCCGCTCCGCCATGATGCCGGTGCTACACTCGGGTCCGGAGACGACACCATGGCGACACGCATCGTCCTGACCTACGACGACCTGGCCGCCTTGCCGCCGGACAGCAAGCGCTACGAATTGCTCGAGGGCGAGCTGTACGTGACTCCATCACCCAGGCCTCGACATCAGATGGTGGTGGGGAACCTGTACCTCATCCTCGCCGAGCACGTGCGGCGGCTCGGTCTCGGCGAGGTGTTCCTGTCTCCGATTGACGTCATCCTGACGAACATCACCGTCGTCGAGCCCGACCTCGTGTACCTGGACGCGGCTCGGCTCGCGCAGGTGAGCGAACGCGCGATCGAGGGGCCACCGACGCTCGCCATCGAGGTGCTCTCGCCGTCCACCGCCGCCGCCGACCGCGGGATCAAGCGCCAGCTCGCTGCCCGATACGGAGTTCCCCACTACTGGCTGGTCGACGCCGACGCCAGGGTGATCGAGACGTATCGACTTGCTGACGACGTCTACGAGCCAGGGCCGCGTCTCGAGGGCACCACCCCCGCGCCACTCCCACCGTTCCCCGATCTGCTGCTCGACCCGCCCGCCGTCTGGCGCTGACGACAACGCGGCTGGCGTATCGGCGGCCTGGCCTTCGTGTGGGCCCGGCGCCCGCTCGACCGGCAGCCCGGATGGCGTATCGGCCGCCGGTCCCTCGCCAGTCCGCCGAACACC
>Ga0187894_10003111_pt1 | contig 18974 bp, 24 predicted proteins | sample GBC1701081metaG_FD_136650 | JGI IMG/M metagenome (GOLD analysis project Ga0187894, IMG submission 136650) | White microbial mat communities from a lava cave in the Kipuka Kanohina Cave System on the Island of Hawaii, USA - GBC170108-1 metaG ...
ATGCTGCTGCAGCATGGCGGCGGGTTCTTCGGCGGCGGCGCCGAGGACATGACCCCGGTCGGGATCTGGACCGAGCTCGCCGAGGACGGCAAGGGGCTCAAGGTCGTCGGCAAGCTCGCCGACACCCCGCGCGGCCGCGACGTCTACACGCTCATGAAGATGACGCCGCGCCCGGCGATCGACGGGCTGTCGATCGGCTACCGCGCGAAGGAGTTCGTGCAGGGCACCAAGCCCGGCGAGCCGCGGCGCACGCTCAAGAAGATCGATCTCCTCGAAGTCTCGATCGTGACCTTCCCCGCGAACCCGAAGGCACGGGTCGAGGCGGTGAAGGCTCTCGAAGGAATCCAATCGCTCGCGGACGCGGAGCGCTACCTGCGCGATGCTTGTGGCCTCTCCCGCAGCGACGCCGTGACCCTCGTGTCACGGATCAAGGGCATCGGCCAGAGCGACTCTGGCGGCCTGGACGACGTGGTGACGCTGATGAAGCGCTGCCCCCTCCTGCAAACCAGCTAAAGGAACCCGAACAGTGTCGGACATCCTGGAAGTCAAGCGGCTCGTCGAGCAGCAGAACGAGGCCTGGGGCGAGTTCATGAAGAAGAACGACGCCCGGCTCAAGGCGATCGAAGAGAAGGGCGCAGCGCCCGCGGACCTGGTCGAGGACGTGAAGAAGCTGAACGACGAGCTCTCGCAGACGCGCAAGGACCTCATCGAGGTCGAGAAGAAGTCGAACCGTCCGGGCGCCGGTGCCGCGGATCCCGCCGCGGCGGAGCGCAAGGACGCGATGAACCTGTACATGCGCAAGGGCGACGCGAGCGCGCTGGTGGCGATCCAGTCGAAGGCGATGCAGTCGGGCAGCGACCCCGACGGCGGCTACCTGGTGATCGAGGAGATCGACCGGGAGATCGACCGCGTGGTGAGCGTGGTGAGCGCGATGTCGCGGATCTGCCGCAACGTCATGATCGGCACGAACCGCTACCTGAAGAACGTGAAGACCTCCGGCATGGCCATGCGCCGGGTGGCCGACGGCGCGACCGGCGGCGAAACGACCCCGCCCGCATACAAGCGGATGGAGATCGAGGTCTTCCCGGCGGAGGTCGAGCCGTGGGTCTTCAACGAGACGCTCGAGGACGCGATCGTCGACCTTGCGAGCGACCTTGCCGAAGAGGCCGCGATCTCCTTCGCCGAAGGCTCCGGCTCGGAGTTCTGCGTCGGCAACGGCGTCGGCAAGGCGCGCGGCATCACCGCCTACACGAACGTCGCGAACGCGAGCTACGCGTGGGGCTCGGTCGGCTACACCGCCTCCGGCGCCTCCGGCGCCTTCGCGGCGAGCAACCCGGCCGACAAGCTGATCGACCTGCAGCATGCGCTGAAGCCAGCGTACCGGCCGGGCGCGAACTGGCTGATGTCGGACGCCACCCTCGCCGTGGCGCGGCAATTCAAGGACTCGAGCGGCGCCTTCTACATGTGGCAGCCCGACACGACCGCGGGCTTCGGCGGGCGGATGCTCGGCAGCCCGGTCGAGGTCGACGACAACATGCCGGCGATCGCTGCCAACAGCTACTCGATCTCCTTCGCGAACTTCCGCCGCGCCTACACGATCGTCAACCGCAGCGGCACCTCGCTGATCCGCGACAACATCACGGCGAAGGGCACCACGAAGTTCAATTTCCGCCGGCGCTTCGGCGGCGGGATCACGAACTTCGAGGCGATCAAGCTGATGAAGTTCGCCACCTCCTGACCGGCCCTCGCGAACGACTTCGGAGACACGACAAATGAGCAAGGACCTCCACAGCAACGTGAAGCAGATGCTGGGTCTCTCCCCGGTCGCCCTCGGGCCGACCGGCGCGAGCGCCGGCAAGATCATCGACCGCCAGGGCTACGGCGGCGTCGAGTTCCTGATCGGCTACGGCGCGGTCACGACCACCGGCTCGGTGGTGACCGCCCTCCTCAAGGAAGGCGACGTGACCGGCACCCTTACCTCCGTAGCCGACTCGGACCTCATCGGCACCGAGGCGCTCGCCGGCCTGCCGGCCACCACGCCGCGCACCTCCGGCGTCAGCCAGCAGGTCGTGAAGCGCATCGGCTACAAGGGCATGAAGCGGTACGTGCAGCTCACCCTGACGAACTCCGGCGTCACCTCGACCGGGCTCTTCTGGGCCGACGCACTGCTCTACAACCCGCACGTCGCGCCGGTCGCGAACCCGTAAGCGCTTTCACGCACCCGGTTGAATGCGGTGAACAGGTCGGGGCGCTCGTCCGCTCCGGCGCCGTGAAACTCGGCACCCCTTCCTTCCGGCAAGAGCAAGGACCAGCCGATGAATCTGGCGGAGGGCCGCGCGCGCGCGGCCGGCAAGCACGTCGCGATCCTCGGCCTGGGGCCGAGCATCAACGCGTTCCTCGAGTTCACCAAGCGGCTCGGCGGGCGCGAGAAATTCTGCGACGAGGTCTGGACGATCAACGCGCTCGGCAACGTGTTCGAGCGCGACCTGGTCTTCCACATGGACGACGTGCGCATCCAGGAGATCCGCGCGGCGGCGAACCCGGACAGCAACATCGCCGCGCTCCTGCCGTGGCTCAAACGCTCGCCGGTGCCGGTGATCACGAGCCGGCCGCACCCCGACTACCCGTCGCTCGTGCCGTTCCCGCTCGAAGAGGTGGTGAACGCGCACCCGTGCGCGTACTTCAACTCGACGGCGGCCTACGCGGTCGCCTACGCCGTCCACGCCGGCGTGCGCAAGATGACGCTCTTCGGGATCGACTTCACGTACCCCGACGCGCACAGCGCCGAAAAGGGCCGCGCGTGCGTCGAGTTCTGGCTCGGCATCGCCACGGCGAAAGGGATCGAGCTCTCGATGCCGCGGATCTCGACGCTCATGGACGCCTGCGCGCCGCAGGCCGAGCGCTTCTACGGCTACGACACGCTCGAGCTCGCGTTCGAGCGGCAGGACGGCTGGATCGCCGTCGGAATGACCGAGCGCGCCGAGCTCCCGACCGCCGAGGAGATCGAGGCGCGCTACGACCACACCGCCCATCCGAACCGCCTCGTTGAAGATGAGAGGACCCTCGCATGAACCGCATCCGCCGCTTCCTCCTCGCCGCCCTTTTCGCGCTCGCGGCGGCCCCCGCGCTCGTCGTCCCGACGCCGGCCTCCGCCGGCGCGATGAACGACTACTGCGAGAACAAGATCGTCGACTGGCTGCTCCGCGGCCAGGCGTTCTCGCCGCCGGCGAACTGGTACAACGGATTGATCCGCGCGACGCGCGGGTTCTCCAACTCGATCCGCTCCACCGCGGTGTCGAGCGGCGACACGGCCATCCCGGCCACGCCGAACGGCCGCATCTACCGCGTCACCACCTCGGGGACCACCGGCTCGGGCGAGCCCACCTGGTGCACCACACAGGGCTGCACGACCTCCGACGGCACCGCCGTCTGGACGGAGATGACCACCGACCTCGAGGCGGGAAACCTCACCAACGTCACCGAGGTCAGCGGCGGCTCGTATGCGCGGGTGCAGATCACCTCGAACACGACGAACTGGGCGGGCACGCAGTCGGCGGGCTCGACCTCGGCGAGCACGGGCACCGGCGGCACGACCTCGAACAACGGCTCGATCTCGTTCCCCTCGCCGACCGCGAACTGGGGCGTCATCTTCGGGTTTTTCCTGGCGGATGCGAACAGCGCCGGCAACCTGTGCATCTGGTCGGCGCTGACCACCCCGAAGACGGTGAACAACGGCGACCCGGCCCCGGTGTTCTCCGCCGGCGCGCTCACCGTCCAGATCGACAACTAGGGGAGGCGCGCCATGCGGATCCTGATCGCGCTCGCCGCCGCGGCGCTGCTCGCCGGCGGATGCGCCGCGCGCGCGCCCCAGCCCGGCGAGCCGCTCGAGGGGACGGCGGTCATCGTCCCCGACGCCGGCCCGCGCCTGGTCGTGCTCACCGCCTTCGAGCAGCGGGTCCTGCCGCTCTACGGCCGCCTGGCGCTCGCCCAGCGCACCGCGGCCGAGGGCGTGCGGACCAAGCGCCTCACGCCGGCGCAGGGCGAGGCGGTCGCCCAGGCGCGCCGGGTGGCGGTGGAGAAGCTCCGGGCCGCCGAGGTGGCCGAGGCGCAGGTGCGAAGCGGGGCGAAGGCCGACCCCGCCGCGCGGCTCCGCGAAGCGACCGCCGCGGTGGATGCGGTCGAGAAGCTGGCGAGGTAGGCCATGAAGGTTTCGCAAGCGAAAGCGCTGCACCAGGCGCTCGGCGACGCGATCGCGCTCGCCGAGGCGAACGGCCTCGACGAGTTCGACGTCGTGGAGACGATCAAGGCGGTCGAGCAGTCGGCCGCCGACGAGCTCGCGGCGGCGATCGCGGTGGCGAAGGGATAGGGCGGGCCGGCCGGCAATGGCGGTTGCGAAGAGCAACGCGTTCCGGGTGCGGGTGCGGCGGCCGGCGACGTCTGCGTCACTGCCGGCGTGGGTGCTGGCGCTGTCGTTCAACGAGTGGTACGCGATCCCGAACACGAGCATCCGCTCGGTTGACCCGGCCTCAAGGCCGCTGCCAGAGACGTACAGCGGCGGATTCCCCGCGGCGTGCTCGAGCAAAATCGACGCGTGGAACTCGCTGGCGGTCAACAAGACCGGATCGTGGCTCTACTCCGCCGCGAACGGCGGGCACATGGACTACGCGGGAAACGAAGTCGATGCGATCCGCCTGAACGCCGCAACCCCGCAGTGGGCGGAGCTTCTGACGTGCTCGACGAACGCGCCGCCCAACGTGTCGTTCTACCCGGACGGACGGCCGACGTCGCGGCACAGTTACGCGAGCGTCCATTACGTCGCGGCGCAGAACCGCGTCTTCCTGCTCGGGACGTCGGCCGGCTTCGGCGAGCCGCCGCCGTCTAACAGAAACACCATCGGCTTCAACGTCGGGAACTCCTCCTGGGACGCGCAGGGGACGTGGCCCGACCATCCGACCTCTGGAACGGTGTGGCCTGCGACCATGATGGCGCAGCACCCGACTACGGACGATGTGTACATCTCGTTCCCGAACACGGGCGCATTCGTCCGGTTCAACGCCGCGACGGGAACCTACACGACCATCGTGGGCAGCAGCACCGCCGACGGCAGCGAAGGCTGCGCGGTGATCGACCCGGTGCGTGGAAGGTTCGTGCATCTGAACACAGCCGGCAGTGCCGGGCGCAATCTGGTGCGAAGCCTCACTACCGGCGCGGTCACGCCGGTCACTCTGATCGGCTCGGCCGCATCACTCGTCGATACTGGAGGCAGCGGCAGCGGGCAGTCGCACGGGATGATCTACGAGCCCGACCTCGATCGCTACGTCGTCAAGACGACAGGGCACTCGACGCGCCTTATCAGCGTCAACCCGACGACCTGGGACTGCACTGAGATCACGACGACGCTGCGCGCGGGGTCGGCCGCGCCGAGCGTGCCAAGCCTTGGGGTCTACCAGCGCTTTCGGTACATCCCGGAACTTCGCGGCGTCGCATACGTGCCGTCGGGGCTCTCCGGTGCCGCGGGGAACGTCTACTTCCTGCGCACGGCGATTGCCGGCCTGGGGGAGACGCAGTCGGTGACGTTGAACCCGGTGGCGGTCATGGTCCCGCGCGCCATTCTGTTCGACTCGGGGACTTACGAGCGCTACGTCCACGTCGCTATCGCCGAGAACAACACGTGGGTTTTCGAGTGGCGCAACTTCGACCACAACGTGGGGCTGCGCCCCTTCCGCACGACGCCTTACAAGCTCTACGTCGACGATGTGCTTCACGACACGGTGAGCGTGTCTCCCGGCGCGGGGGTCGGTCAGATCACCGTTCGGGCGAGCGAGCTGACGCACGGGTGGCACGTGCTGAAGGTTGTCGGTGAGGCCGACGAAACGGCGATTCCCGCGTTCCTCTTCGTGAAGCGTCCGGGCGGCACCGATCCGGCGTTCCTGCCGGTCTTCATGGGGTCGCACGAGTGCGAGCAAGGGACGGGGTTCACCCGCTATTCGTGGGTGTGGGTGCCTGTCGCTGGTCAGCCAAGCGCCTATCCGCTGGCGGCTTACACCGCGACGCCGTTCTCCACGGCGCTGCCGCGCACGCAGCTCTACATGCACGAGTACGTGCCGTGGGAGCGCTCGTGGAGCGTCGATGTCTATCGCCCGCGCGTGACGAACGGCGTGGTCAACACCTGCAACGGGCAGGGGTATCTCTTTACGCCTGTCATTCAGCAGATCCCCAACAAGGCGCTGCTCGACGGCCCGCGCGGCGTTGCCAGCATCGGCGGCGGGATCACCCACATGGAGTGGGGCATCAACCGGCAGGACACGATCTACGTGGCCGAGGCGTGGCGCATCTGCCACGTCACGGGCGACGGCTGGATTCGCACGATCGCGGGGCTTCGGAGCCGCACGCCGCCCGGGAGGAGCAACCCGCCGTCGGCAGCCGACTACGACCTGATCGGGGATTGGTCAGCCATCCCCGCGAATCGGCGCGGGTTCCACGAGTTGTGGGGACTGACGTGGCGCGACTCGACGGTGATGAACGTGAGCGGGCCGCCGATCCCGAACGACGGCATCGGCCTGGGCGGGGTTCTCCAGCAACCGCACACCGTCGGGCCGGAGCTTTTCGTGTCGGACACGCAGAACAACCGCGTGCTGAAACTCAAGTTCAGCCCAACCGCACACCTGACGCCGGTAGTGGTCACGGAGTTCATCACCGGGATGAGCGACCCGTGGGATATCCGCTCCGTCGGTGATGTCCTGTACGTGAGCGAGCGGACGCTGAACCGCATCACGAAGTGGTCCGCGGTGGACGGTTCGTTCCTCGGGACGCTGATCCAGGGGCCGACCGACCTTTCCTACGCGGCGCTCGACCCCAACGGTAGCCGCGTGCCGGTGCGCCTGCAGTCACTCGCGGCGGTTCGCGCGCAGGGCTGCGTGCTGCCGGAAGGGCTCTACATCCTCGACGGGTTCCTCTACTTCTCGTCGTTCGCGATGGCGCAGGTTAGGAAGGTCGATCTCAATACCGGCGTGGCGACAACGGTCGTCGACCTTGACCCCAACACGCACCTTTCAGGCGGGGCGTACACCAAGATCGCGCTGAGCGACGGCACCTTCGGCCCGCGCGGGTCGATCTTCCTCGGCGCCTGGGGCTCGGGGAACACTGCCGGGCTTCCGTGGGCCTGGCTGCCAGACGGTACGGCATGGAATTACTACACGCAGGGCGGCGACGTGAGCGGCCCTGGACTGCCGTGGCACGGCCTTGGATACACCGGGGTCGCCGCAGTGAAGAACGGGCGCCTCGCAGTCTCCTCGAGCATCGCCGGGATCGGCGTGATCGTGAAGTCGAGCGGCCAGTTCACATACGGGTGGGATACGCACTACGCCCCCGCGGCGCTTCGCTGGTTCCAGCTCGGCCTGCATCTAGCGCACGGCCACGACGGGCGCGGCTACTTCGGCCTGCCGAAACCGTGGGGCCGTGAAACGCTGATCGACAACTATCTGACGATGTACGGTCACACGCAATAGGCGCGCCGATGGAATTTCTTCTGAGGATCAGGGACGACGATCACCGCAAGGCGGGGACGGTCGTCGTGGTGTGCCCGGACGGGTGGGGGTGGGGACGGGCAGAGGTGGACTCGAAGATTTTCCGGGTCGTGAAGTGCTACGGGATGCCCGCCGGCGCGCTGGACGACATCGCGCAGGGGCGCGACCGTCACAAGCTGACGTACAAGCACGGACTGCGCTTCGCCGACGAGAAGCGGCTACTGAAGTTCGTGCCCGACGACGGCCGGCAGAAGTACCTCCTCGATCTACGAGCGGAGCCGCTTGCGTCGAAACTGCACAGCGGCGTGATCGAACTGACGCAGGCAGAGCAGGCCCAGATGCTGGCTGCAAGGAAAGCGATCTAATGCCCACCACAACCGTCAAGTCCATCGGCACGTCGAGCCGCGACTACTCGACCATCCAGGCGTGGGAGAACGCCTGCCCGTCGGACCTTACGAACAGCGACGAAATCTGGAAAGGCGAGTGCTACAACGACTCGGAGTTCCTTGGGAGCTCGGCTGAAATACTGTGGGTAACAGGGATGACCGCGGACGCGACGCGCTATCTCTGGCTAACTTGCGCAACCGGGCAGAGCTTCACGGCGCACGCAAGCAAGCTCACGAACCCGCTTACCTACGACCAAAGCAAAGGCGTCGGGCTGCGCTGCACGAGTTTTATCGCCTTCGTCGTGCTCGCGCAGCGCGCTTTCCGCATGACCGGACTCCAGCTCTATCTGGACTCGACTGCTGGAGGCGTGCATACGCTGGACGTCGATATCCCCACCACCAACGCCTGCATCATCGAGAACTGCCTCATCCAAGGGCGGCAGACGACCATCAGTTGCAACCCCACTGGCTCTGGCGGCTCGACGTGGGTGAATAACGTGATTATCGACCGAAGCGATACCGGATCCACGGGCACTTGGTATGACAACTCCGCTGGAACGGTCGTCAACCGTGCAATCAACAACACGATCGTCAGGCCCTCCGATCTGACCTCCGGCGGAACCGGCGTGCGCGCGAACGGCAGCGACACGATCAGCCGGAACAATGCCGTATTCGGCTTCTCGACCGCATTCACCGGCACGTTCGACACGACGAACAGCAAGAACAACGCGACGGATGCTGCGAGCGCCCCGGGGTCAAGCAATCAGACGAGCAAGACGTTCTCGAGCCAGTTTCAGGATGTCACCGACTCGGGTGGGTACGACTTCCGCGCAAAGGCGGGCGGTGATCTGCAAAACGGCATCCGCGATCAGAGCTACACCAACGATTTGGATATTGTCGGACAGGCACGCAGCACCTCGACGCCGACGATTGGTGCCTGGGAGATCGCTGCCGCCGACGGCGGTGCACAACTCCGCCGGCTTGGCGGCGTGCGCCACACCACTGCCTACCGCGGCCCGGTGAACGTCTTCCGCGAGGCCGCCGAGCCCGCCCGCCGCAGGATCTTCCTGCCGTCGCTGGCGTTCACGCGCCGCGTCAACGCGTTCCAAGGAGCCTGACCCGATGGCCGTCCACGCAAGTCACGCCGGTCTGCCCTACTGCGTCAAGGGCGCCCGCTACTCCTTCCTGGTCCCCTACCTCGACGCCGACGGCGACCCGACGGCGCCGGCGACGCCGGACACCGAGATCTCGAAGGACAACGGCGCCGCCGCCGACTGCGCGGAGGAAGTCTCCGCGACCTCCGGCATGGACGGCATGGCGCTCCACACGATCTCCGGCGCGGAGACCGACTGCTCCGTCCTCGCCCTCAACGCGAAAGTCGCCAGCGGCCCGAAGGCGACGCTGATGACGATCTATCCGCGCGTGCTGCCGGTGCTCTTCAGCGTCACGGCAACTGCCGGCGCGGCCGGCACCATCACGCTCCCGACGAGCGTGCGCCGCATCGCGAACCTCATCTCCGGCTGCATCATCCGGACCACCGGCGGGACCGGCGGCGGCGGCACGGGCGGGGCGAACAACCAGGCGCGCGTGTGCACGGCCTTCAGCACCGCCGGTGTCGCGACCGTCGTCCCGAACTGGGAGACCAACCCCGACAACACGACGACCGTCGAGGTGCTCTTGACCGAGATGGCGCAGCACGCGCTCCTCGCGATGGTGATGGTCGAGCTTTCCACCCCGCCGGCGATCGCGAGCTCGGTGCTCGGCGACTGGTTCTCGTGGATCTTCTCCGGGTCGCGCAACAAGCGCACCGAGACCGCGACGCAACAGGTCGTCCGCAACGAAGCCGACAACGCCACGATCGGCACGGCTACGGTGAGCGACGACACGACCACGACGGTACGGGGGCGCTTCGACTGAGGGCGTCCTGAATGGCGCTCGACACCCGCAACAAGCGCGCCTCTCTCCTCGGATGGGGCGAGGCGTGGAACGTCATGCTGCCGTCCCCGGACGGCACGCTGGACCGCTACGACCGGCTGCAGCTCCTCGGCGGCCCGTCGGCGATCCTGCCGTCGCCAGGCGTCAACACGCGCAACAAGCGTGCCTCGCTCATCGGGATGGGCGAGCCGTGGAACATCCTGCTGCCGAGCGCCGACGGCAGCCTCGGCACCGCGGCGGACCGCCGTCAGCTCCTCGGCCTGTACCGCCGCGAGGACCTCGGCACCCAGATCCAGTCGGTGGCCCTGATGGTCACCGCCGGCGCGGCGGCCTTCACGACCTCGATCCCGCTCGCCGCCGCCGCCGTGGTCGAGAACACCGCGACCGGGCGCCTGTTCCTCGTCTTCGACTCGAGCGCCCTCGTGCGGGCGCTCGCGCAGGCCGGCCTCACGACCGGCATCCCGCTCGTGAGCGCCGCCCAGGTGCGGGCGAGCGCCGCGGCATCCTTCGCGAGCACCCTGAGCGTCGGCGCGGTGCCGCAGATCGAGTTCGTCGAGGGGGCGGCGACCGACGTCGATCTCTCCGGCTACGCGATCGGCGCGGTGGCGATGCTCTTCGAGTGGGGCTTCGGCGGCGCGATTCCCGGGGTCGCGTTCAACCCTTCGACCCGGCGGCTCGGCTACGACGGCCGGAGCTACGGCCTCGCCGATGGCGCGGAGATCTGGCGCGACGGGAACCACATCGCGGTCACCGACGGCGCCGATGGCATCGGCGGGGTGGCGTTCGCGCACCCCGGGGCGACTGCAACGCTCGGTGCCGATACCGCGCTCGCCGCCGCCGCCCAGGCCCGCACCACGGCCACGGTGGCGCTCGCGACGCAGATCCGGCCCTCCGCGGCGGCGCTCGCCCGGGCGAGCGCCGCGGGCGAGCTCTCCGGCGCGGCGGACCTGCGCGCCGACGCCCAGGCGCGCACGCAGATCTCCGCCGCGCTCGCGACCTCGCTGCCGCTCGCCGGCCAGGCGTACGTGACCGCGGCGGGCACCGGTGCGCTCGGCGCACCCGCCGCCCTCCAAGGCTCGGCCACGATCGTCACCGAGGCGCATGGCGCGCTCACGTCGCTCACTACCTTCTCGGCCGCCGCGCTCGACAACGTCCTCGCCTCGGGCAACCTGACGGTCGAGATCAACCTCGGCGGCGAGGTCGAGCTCGAGACGCGCGTGACGGCGACCTTCGCCGCGGTGCTGCACGGCAATTTCCGGACCTTCCGCGCCGGTCAGCGCGGGCGGTGGAGGGCGACGCTATGAGTCTCGGCCTGGAGCTGCAGAGCCCCGGTTCGACGCGGGGTTACTCGATCGACTGGCGCGACCTCTTCGGCGAGGGGGTGGTGAACGGCAGCGCCTGGACGATCTCGCCCCAGAGCGGCGGAGTGCCGTCGGTCAGCGACGCGGGCTACGCCGCGGGCATTGCCTTGTGCCGGGTGTCGGGCTTAACCGAGCGCGGCCTGTACGAGGTCACCAGCCGGGTCACGCTCGGCGGCGTGATCGAGGAGCGCTCGTTCACGCTCCGCGGCGGTGCGCAGTGAACTCGCTGCTCGTCACGCCGCCAGCGAAGCGGCCGGTCTCGGTCGGCGAGGTCAAGGCGCACGCGCGGATCGAGACCGAGCTCGAGGAGGCCCTGCTCTACGGCTGGCTCGTGGAGGCGGTCGACCGCGCGGAGGCCGAAACCGGCCGCCGCCTGATCACCCAGACGTGGGACAGCTACTACGACGCCTGGCCGGCCTGCGCGGACGCGTTCGGCGAGGTCGCGCTCGCGCTGCCGTTCTCGCCGGCGAAATCGATCGGCTCGGTGAAGTACGTCGATCCCGCCGCCGCGCTGCAGACGCTCGACCCGGCGCGCTACCGGCTCGACGCCGTGCCGCTGCGGCCGCGGCTCGTCTTCAACGGCACGCTGCCGGCCACCGCCAGCCGCCAGTCGGCGATCGTGGTGCGCTGGGTCGCCGGCTACGGCGACAACCCCGCCGACGTGCCGGAGGCGATCCGGCAGTGGATCATCGTCCAGGTCGCCACCCGCGACCAGTTCCGCGAGGCGCTCGCCGACCGCGCGGTGGTCGAGCTGCCGCGGCCGTTCGTCGACGGCCTGCTCGACCCCTATCGCGTGCCGGTGCTCGGCTGAGCTCCCGATGCGCGCCGGGCGGCTGACCGAGCGGATCACCGTGCAGCGCAAGTCGGTCGCGCGCGACGCGATCGGCGGCGAGACGATCACCTGGCTCGACGTCGCGGTGGTCTGGGCCGAGCAGCTCTCGGCGGCCGGGCGCGAGTTCGTGGCGCTGCGGCAGGCGCGCGCGGAGGTCGCACTCGGGTTCCGCACGCGCTACTTCGCCGGCGTGAACGCGACGATGCGGGTGCTGTGGGGCGGGACGCCGTACGAGGTGGTCGAGGTGATCGCGGCGGCGAGGAGGAGCGAGCTGCGGATCTACTGCCGGGGCGAGGCGCAGGATGCCTGATGCGGTGAGCGTGCGCATGAACCTGCCCGACTTCCGGCGCGAGCTGCGCGCTCTCGGCACGAAGCTCGAGCGGCGGATCGTCCGCGCCGCGGTGCGCGACGCAGGCAAGGTGTTCGTGGAAGCCGCGCAGCAGGCCGCGCCGCGCCTGCGCCGGCCCGACCGGCGGCGGATCACCGGGGCGCTGCGCGGCGGGATCGTCACCGGGCCCTCGCGCTTCGACCGGCGCAAGGGCGTGGTCAAGTTCTTCGTCGGGGTGAAGCACTCCAAGCGTGTCGCCGGCCGCGCGCTCGACCCGTTCTACTGGCGCTTCCTCGAGGGCGGCTGGATTCCCCGCGGCCCGGGGCGAAAGCTCAGGGGCGGCGCGAAGAGCCGCTCGCTCCAGCGCGAGCGCGTCCTGAAAGCGGGCGGGCGCAAGGCGCGCTACCCGTTCTTCGAGCCGGCGTTCCGGCGCGCCCAGGGCCGCGCGCTCGCGGCGTTCACCCGCGCGATGGACGCGGGCATCGCGAAGGCGCGCGCGTGAGCGCGGAGACCGACCTGAACGCCGCGCTCCTGGCGGCCGCGCCGGTGACGGCGCTCGTCGGCACGGGCAACGCGGCGCGAATCTATCCCGACGTCGTGCCGCAGGACGTGAAGCTGCCGGCGATCGCGTTCGTCCGCGCCGACACGGAGTACCTCCACACGATCCACTCCGACGTGCCCGTGGGGGAGTTCGCGATCCTCGAGATCGCCTGCATGGGCACCTCGCGCGCGGAAGCGGACGATCTCGCCGGAAAGGCGATCGCCGCGCTCGGCGCGGCGCGGTTCGGCATCGCCGGCCGGCGGGCGGAGATCGACGTGGAGCAGGGGATCTGGGCGACGATCGTCACCGTCCGCCGGCTGCAATGAGCGCCTCCACCCGCAAGCTGCACGAGATGCTGATCCGCCTCGCGCGCGGCATGCTCAACGCATGGGAAGAATGGCTGCGGCAGCAGCCGAACGCGTAATCACCGTCAGGTAATCACCGTCACCGTCTCCCCGGGCTCGCGGCCCGACCTCGCCCTCTTCCAGGGCCTCGTCGGCCAGGTGCCTCCTCGGGTCACCCCTAGAGGAGCACCGCATGGCAACGCCGCAAATCTGGTCCAACGTCGGGATCGTGATCCAGTCCGCGCTCGGCTCGACGCAGGTCATCGACTCGATCTCCAAGGCAAACCCGGGCGTCCTCGCCTATCAGGGCGCGGACCCGACGAACGGCGCCTACATCCTGCTCACGGTGCAGGGGATGACGCAGGTCGACGGGCGGGTGTTTCGCATCGCCAACGTCAACGCCGGCGCCAACACGCTCGAGCTCGAGGGCGAGAACACCACGAGCTACGACACCTTCGCCTCCGGGACGATGCAGGTGGTCACCTTCGGCACGACCCTCTCCGTCGCGACCGACCTGCAGGCGAGCGGCGGGGAGTTCGAATTCATCGACGTAACGACGATCCACGACACGGTGCGCAAGCAGATCCCGGGCCCCGCGTCGCCGGCGGTGTACACGCTCGAGAACCTGTGGGACGTGTCGGACGCGGGCCTGATCGCGCTCAAGGCCGCGAGCGACGCGAAAGCGCAGCGCTGCGTGCGGTTCAACTTCTCCACCGGCCAGAAGCTCGTGTTCAACGGCTACATCGGCGCGACGCTGCTGCCGACCGGCAACGCGCAGGACAAGGTGGTCACCTCCGCCGCGATCACCATGTTCGGCAAGCCGAGCGTCTACAGCACGTGACCCCGCTCGAGCACTTCCGCGCCTCGAGGGAGACGTGGGCCACGATCGAGGGCTTCGAGTTCCAGCTCCGCCGGCCGACCGAGCGGCAGCTCGCCCGCTGGGTGCGCGACGGCGACGAGGCGCTGGTGGCGAAAGCCGTCGTCGGCTGGCGCAAGGTGAAGGAGCTCGACATCTGGCCGGGCGGCACCGAGCAGGCCGCGGCGTTCGACGCGGAGCTGCTCGTCGAATGGGCGGGCGACCGGCCGAAGATCTGGGAAGGCCTGTGCACCGAGATCCTCCGGCTCGTCAGCGAGCACGCGCGCAGGGCCGAGGACCAGGCAAAAAACTGAGCGCGGCCCTGCAGGCCGACGCGCTGCGGCGCGCGTTCGGCGGGCAGGGCCCTACCCTCGACCAGGACGCTCAGGCCGTGATCCGCGCGTGGAACCTGCTCGGCGGGGAGATCCGCTGGGAGGCGCTCGCGGTGGTCGCCGATCTCGTGGGCGTCGAGGACCTGGAGCTGCTGCTGCTCGGGCTGGAGCACCTGCGCCGGGAAACGAAGGCCGACCAATGAGCCGCCGAGCCGCCGAGCCGCCGAGGAGGTGACCAATTGCCCAAGCTGACGATCGACATCGAGGCGCGGCTCGCGCAGTTCCAGGACGCGCTCACCTCGATCAACCGCCAGGCCGACCAGTTCGCGGGCAAGTTCACGAGCTCGATCGGCGCGGTGAAAGCCTCGCTCGCCGGGATCGCCGGCGCGTTCACCGCCGGCGCGCTGATCAGCTCGTTCCGCGGCGTGCTCGACGCCGCGGAGAACATGAACAAGCTCTCGCAGCGCACGGGCATCACGACCGAGACGCTGTCGGGGTTCGCCGTGGCGGCGAAGCTCGCCGATGTCGAGCAGGAGGACCTCGCGACCGGGCTCAAGAAGCTCGCGGTCAACATGGCGGCGGCGGCCGGCGGCTCCAAGGAGCAGGCCGAGGTGTTCAAGGCGCTCGGGATCAACCTCAAGGGGGCGAACGGCGACCTGACGTCGACCGACACCGTGCTGCGCGAGGTTGCCTCGCGGTTCGAGTCGTTCCAGGACGGGCCGGAGAAGGCCGCGCTCGCCGTGGCGCTCTTCGGCAAGGCCGGCGATGCGCTGATTCCGTTCCTGAACAACCTGCGCAGGTCCGAGGACGAGGCGCGCAAGCTCGGCGTCGTGATCGGCAGCGACTTCGCCCGGCAAGCGGAGGAGTTCAACGACAACCTCAAGCGGATCGGGATCGCGAGCTCGAGAGCCGGCATCTCGATCGCGAACGACCTCCTGCCGCGGCTGGTGGACATCTCGAACGAGATGGTCGCCACCATGGACAAGAGCAACCGGTTCGTCGCTTTCTTCGAGGCGGTCGCGAAGGTCCTGGGGCTGGTGGCGACCGAAGCGGAGAAGGCGAGCCAGGAGCTCGAGCGCCTGGCCGCGCTCGACCGACAGATCGCGAAGCTCGGCTCGGCACCGACCGGCGCGTTCGGCCGCAACCCCACAGTGCAGAAGCAGCTCGATGCGCTCGTGGCCGAGCGCAACGCGCTGCAGAAGGAGCTCGGCCGACGCGCCGAGCTGAAGGCGTTCGCCGATTCGCGCTCGCCCGAGGAGGACCTCCTCTTCTCCGGCAAGACCAAGGCGCCGATCGTCGACCGGCGCGAGAAGACCGGCCCGTCGCCCTTCGAGCAGGAGCTGAAGTCGCTCCAGCGCGAGCTGATCCGCAGCCAGGCCGAGGGCAACAAGTTCATCGAGATCCAGGAGCGGATCGCCGGCGGCGAGTTCGGCAAGCTCACGACCGGCCAGGCGCAGCAGCTCAAGTCGGTCGCCGCGGCGATCATGCAGGCGAACGACGAGCGGCGCCTCGCCAAGGAGCTCGAGGACGGGCTGCTCGAGAACGCGAAGGAGCGCGTGCGCCTCTACAACGAGCAGGCGCTCGCGATCCACCGGCAGCGGGAGGAGTTCCTCAACCTCGCCGATCCGACGCGCGAGCTCGAGCAGCGGCTGCGCGCGCTCGGCGAGCTGCAGAAGACCGACAACGCGATCGACCCGGAGCTCGCCGATGTCGCCTTCTTCAAGATCCAGCAGCAGATCGACCGGATCCGCGGCACCTGGGGCGAGTTCGTCGGGGAGACCGAGAGCTTCCGCGATGTGGCGCGCGATCTCGGCCTCACCTTCGAGAGCGCCTTCGAGCGCGCGGTGATCGCGGGCGAGAACTTCCGCGACGTGCTCAAGGGCATCGCCCAGGACATCGTCCGGATCATCCTGCGCAAGACCGTCACCGAGCCGCTCTCCGCCGCGGCGACGGGACTGATCCAGACGATCCTGAAGGCCGTCCTGCCGCAGGCGGCGACCGGCATCGATTACGTGCCGCGCGACATGCCGGTGTTCGTCCACAAGGGCGAGGCGATCGTGCCGGCGAAGGAGAACCGCCGCGGCGGCGGCGCATCGGTCGCGATCACGAACCACTACACGATCGACGCGCGCTCCGACCGCGCGTCGATCGTCGCCGAGATCCGGGCGAGCGAGCGCCGCACGCTCGCCCAGGTGAAGGACTTGAACGATCGCGGGACGCTCCAGCTCGCATGACGATCACCTATCCGCTCGATCTCCCGGCCGCTCCGAGCGCCCCGGCCCGCATCCGCCTCGTCGCCGAGGACGTGGTCGGGATGAGCGTCTCGCCGTTCACCGCCGAGCAGCAGGTCTACGAGCACCCGGGCAAGTTCTGGCGCGCCGAGGTGGAGCTGCCGGCGATGACGCGCGATACCGCCGAGCCATGGGCGGCGTTCCTGGTCGCCCTCAAGGGGCGCCGCGGCACCTTCCGCATGGGCGACCCCGCCGCCCGCACACCGCGGGGCGCGGCGACCGGCACGCCGCTCGTCCTGGGCGCCGGGCAGGCGGGGGCGCTGCTCGTCACCGACGGCTGGACCGCCGGCGTGACCGGCATCCTCAAGGCCGGCGACTACCTGCAGCTCGAGGACCGCCTCTACAAGGTGCTGCAGAACGCGAGCTCGAACGGCTCGGGCCAGGCGACGTTCGACATCTGGCCGAATCTGCGCAGCTCGCCCGCGGACAACGCGGCCCTGACCGTGTTCGCGGCGAGAGGGCTCTGGCGGCTCGCTGCGAACGAGCGCGGCTGGTCGATCGGCGCGAGCGCTTTTTTCGACCCGCTCGCCTTCGGCGCGGTCGAGGCGCTCTGATGCGCTCGATCACCGCCGGCGTCCAGGCCGAGCTCTCCGCCCAGGCGGTGCAGCCGTTCATCGCCGTCGCGCTGTACTTCGACGCGGGGACGACGCGCCTGTGGGGCGGGCTCGGGACGATCGCGTTCGGCGGGGAGACCTACCTCGGCGCCGGCACCCTCGGGACGGTCAGCGCCGCCCGCGAGTCGGCCAAGCTCGAAGCGCACGGCATCACCCTCGGCCTGAGCGGCATCCCGTCGTACCTCGTCGCCCTCGCGCTCGCCGAGCCGTACCAGGGCCGCAAAGTGACCGTCTACCTGGGTTTCCTCAGCGCCGCCGGCGTGGTGATCCCCGACCCGCTCGTGCTCTGGGAGGGGCGCATGGACACGATGGAGCTCGAGGACGGCGCCGAGACCGCCTCGATCGCGCTCCAGTGCGAGTCGCGGGCGATCGCGTTCAAGCGCTCGCGGGAGCGCCGCTGGACGCACGAGGAGCAGCAGACCGACTACGCCGGCGATCGCGGCTTCGAGTACGTCGCCGGCCTTCAGGACAAGCGGTTCGTATGGCGCCCGGGCTGATCCGCCGCGAGGACTGGGCCGCCCGGCTCGCCGCGTTTCTCGCCGCGGCGCGCACGCGCCCGTTCGCCTGGGGCGAGTGGGACTGCGCGCTGTTCGCGCTGGCGGGCGTCGAGAGCCTTACCGGAGCGGTGCTGGCCGACTGGTGGTCGGGCGATGCGCGGGCGGCGAGCGAGGCGCTGCGCGCCCGCGGCGGGCTGGCGGCGATCGTGGACGAGCTCCTGCCGCGTCGGGAGGTCGTAGCGGCCGCCCGGCGCGGGGACGTCGCCCTGTTCGATGGGCCGCATGGCGACACGCTCGCGGTCGTCGAGGGCCGCTATCTCGCCTCGCCGGGGGTCGATGGGCTGCTGCTGACGCCCTTCGAGAGCGCCCGGGTCGCCTGGAGGGTCGGCTAGATGCCCGTGGCCATCGGCGCTGCGGTCGCGGCGGGGGTCGGCCTGACGGCGGGGACGATCGCCTTCGCGGTGGTCGCGTTCGTGGTCGACGCCGTGATCTCGATCGTCGTCAGCGCGGCCGTGAGCAAGCTGCTCGGGGGTGCGAAGAAGCCGGCGAGCGCGAACGACCTGGCAGCGGCGGCGGCGGACCAGGCGCTCACGGTGCGCGAGCCGGCGGCCACGCGCCGGCAGATCTACGGCGAGGCTCGCTCGGGGGGCGTGATCGTCTTCCTCCACGCGACGGGCCAGAACCTCTCGACGCTCTTCACCGAAAACTTCGTCGTCCCGCCGGCCCCGCACGAGATCACGGTCTCCCGTCAGGTCACCGCTCACGCGGACGCAGGCCTGCGACAGGTGATTAGCGGCGATTACGGCAACGAGGAGCAGGTCTACCCGTTCACGGAGGTGTCCGGCACGCCGGGCGGGGAACAGTACTCGCGCAGCGGGTCGACCTACACCTTCGCCGCGGAGGACGCGGGGCGCAACGTGTACATCACCTACCAGACCCTCGCCCAGATCAACCCCGGCACGATCCTGTGGCTGGTGATCGTCCTGGCCGCCCACGAGTCGGAGGCGATCGGCGATGTCTACTTCGACAACGAGCTCGTCCAGCTCGGCGCCGACGGCTACGCGCTCGGGAAGTACGCGGGCGGCTACGCGTGGGTGTCGAAGCACCTGGGCGGCGCCGACCAGCTCGCGA
>Ga0187894_10003112_pt1 | contig 18973 bp, 11 predicted proteins | sample GBC1701081metaG_FD_136650 | JGI IMG/M metagenome (GOLD analysis project Ga0187894, IMG submission 136650) | White microbial mat communities from a lava cave in the Kipuka Kanohina Cave System on the Island of Hawaii, USA - GBC170108-1 metaG ...
CCATACCAGCGACTCAAAGCCCAAGGTAAACGGCGCGCCTGCAGCCAACTCAACTGGCGCCCCAGCGTCCGAGACAGTAGAGCCTGTCGAGAGCCAGTCACCCGGCGCGAAGCCCGAAGGTGTCGCTACTGGACCGTCGTTCTTGAGCCGTTCGTTCACCGCGGTTGCTAATTTCGCAGGCGCGGTCAGCTCGAAGATCATGCCGACCGCTCACGCAGCGGAAATCAGCGCTCCAGCAGCGACGATTAGCACTCCAGTTGCAGCGGCGAATCAACCGGTCGAGAACGTTCAGCCACGGGCAAAGGTGACGTCGCATCACGCTGCGCCATCGAATCGAGTGAAGAAGTCAGAAGCCAACGCTGCCGCGACCAGTCGTCCTGTGGCAGCAGCGCCGATGGCCGGTGAAACTGTCACCGCCAACATCGGAGTATTGCCGGCAGGCGGTACTGTGACAATCAAGTTACAGGTGACAGTCAACAATCCGCCAAACTTGACCTTGCTCGCTCCGCCACGTGTCCAGAATCAGGGAACAGTTACAGGCAATGGCGGCATCAATGTCCTGACCGATGACCCAACGGTGGCAGGCACAAATAATCCGACCGTCACGCTGATTGATCTCTTCAACACAACCACGAACCTCGTTTCCGACATTAACCCGTCGAACTTCGGCGAGCAGGTCACGTTCACGGCCACGGTTTCTGAAAGCCCGACACAGGCTTCGGCAGACCCGACCGGTACGGTCGACTTTATCGACACGTCCAACGGCAACGCCGTGATCTGTAACGATGTGACGATCAGCGGAGGGACTGCGCAATGTCAGACTTCTTCGCTCACGGCAGGCACGCACAACATCCGCGCGGATTACTCGGGCGACGGCAACTTCGATCCGTCGCAGAGCAACATCGTGGCCCAAGTTGTGAACGCCTGTACGCCAAATCCAGTCGTGACGAGCACGGCAGACAGTGGCGCCGGTTCGCTGCGTGAGGCGCTGGACAACGTCTGCACCGGCAACACGATCACGTTCAATCTCGCCGGCGCTGGTCCGCACACGATCACCCTGACCACCGGCCAGTTGGTAGTGGATACAAACGTGACCATTAACAACAACAGCGGCGAGAGCATCACCGTGAGCGGTGGCGGCACCAGCCGTGTCTTCAATATCAACGCCGGCATAACGGCGGCGATCATTGGTCTGAACATCACCGGCGGTAACTCCACCGGCGCTGTCCCGCCGGATGGTGGCGCCATCCTTAACGATGGCGCGCTGACGGTCGTTAATTCAGCGCTATTCGGCAACACATCGGCGGCCGATGGTGGCGCGATCAGCACCACGGCGACGGGCACGGCCTTGACGCTCATCAACACTACGATCAGCGGCAACTCCGCGGCTGGTAGTGGTGGCGGTCTCATCACGCTCGCTGGAACGGTCAACATCATCAACAGCACCTTCAGCAATAACGTCGCCGATTCCGACAACAACGCTGCCGGAAGTGGCGGTGGTATTCGCGCTCACGCGGGCACGGTCACGCTCAAGAACACGATCGTCGCCGGCAACTTCAACGAAGACGGCGCGTCAGATGCGGCCGACGACATTAGCGGCACGGTCGCCGCAGCCAGCTCGTTCAACCTGATCGGAACCGGTGGCGCCGGCGGTCTGACGAACGGCGTCAACAACAACCAGGTCGGCGTTGCCAACGCGGGTCTCGGTGCGTTGGGCAACAACGGCGGCACGACGCAAACACACGCGCTGTTGCCGACGAGTCCGGCGGTCGAAACGGGTAGCAACGCTAACCTGCCGGCCGACACGTTTGATCTCGATGGCGACGCGAACACTGCCGAAACCTTGTCGACCGATCAACGTGGCAACGGCTTCCCGCGCGTGGCTGACTCCTCAGACGTCGATGCCATTCAAACCGTCGACATCGGTGCGTTTGAGTTACACCCGTCCGTGGAGGACATCACCGACAAGAGCGTGGCTGAGGACAACGTGCTTAGCTTCAGCTTCAACCTCGGCGATGGCACAGGCTCGCTGATTCAGTCGGTGACTGCTACGTCCGGCAACACGACGTTGGTGCCGAACGCGAACCTCAACGTCACCGGCAGCGGCACGACGCGCACCCTCCAGATCACGCCGGCGTTGAACGCCAACAGTCCGGCGGACGGCACGGCGACGATCACGGTAACCGTGACCGCCACTAACGGCCGCACCGCGGTAGACACGTTTGTGTTGACGGTGACGGAAGTCAACGACGCTCCGGACGCGGTGAACGACACGTTGACCGCAGTTGACGAAGACTCCGGTCTCCGTGTCATTCCATTCGCGGATCTGCTCGCTAACGACTCGGCCGGTCCGGCAAACGAAAGTGGCCAGACAATCACGGTCACCAACGTGAGCAACCCCGTTGGCGGCACCGTCGTTATCAACGGCACGAACGTCGAATTCACGCTGACGCCTAATTTCTTCGGCACGGCGAGCTTCGACTACACCATCACTGACAACGGCACGACCAACGGCGTGCTCGATGCGAAGTCTGACACGGCAAGCGTCAGCTTCACAGTCAACCCGATTAACGATCCACCGTCGTTCGTCAAGGGCGCCGACCAGACAGTCAACGAAGACGCTGGTCCGCAGACGGTTGTCGGTTGGGCCACCAGCATCTCGGCTGGTCCAAATGAGACGCAGACGTTGACATTCAACGTGCAGGTCACCGGAACGACGGGCAATCTCGCGTTCTCGAGTGCTCCGGCAATTAACGCAACCAACGGCAATCTGACTTATACGACAGCCGCAAACACGAACGGTACGGCGAATCTGAGCGTGACTTTGAGTGACGACGGCCCGAACTCTCCGCCGCCTAACTCAAACACCTCCGCCCCGCAGACGTTCACGATTACGGTGAACGCGGTTAACGACGCCCCGACATTCCAGTTGGGCGCCAATCCAAACGTCAACGAAGATGCCGGACCACAAACCATCAACGGTTTCGCGTTCAACTTCCAACCTGGCCCGGCGACGGCGACAGACGAAGCGACCCAGACCTTGGTGGGTTACACAGTGACGCAGACCGGTTCGACCGGAGGTCTGACATTCAGTGCAACCCCGGCCATCAGCAACGCCGGCACGCTGACGTTCACTGCGGACAACGACAAGTCGGGAACTGCGACGTTCGACGTCGTAGCGACTGACAGTGGTCCAGGCACACCGCCGAACGTGAACCAGAGTGCGCCTGTTTCCTTCACTATCACAGTGGGCGCGGTCAACGATCCGCCGGTCAACACCGTGCCGGGTCCGCAGGCCACCAACCAGAACACGCCGCTCACGTTCTCGAGTGGTAACGGTAACCAGATCTCAGTTGCGGATCCGGATGCCGGTTCCAACATCATTCAGGTAACGCTCACGGCTGTTAACGGAACGATGACGCTGAATGGTACTGCCGGATTGTCGTTCACCTTCAGCGACGGCAACGGCACCGGCACAGGTGATGGCACCAACGACCCAACGATGACGTTCCGCGGCACCATTTCCGACATCAACACCGCGATGAATGGAATGGTGTTCAACCCGACGCCGGCCTTCAGCGGCGCGGCCAGTTTGACCATCATCAGCAACGACCTGGGCAACACGGGTTCGGGCGGTCCACAAACCGATACCGACGTCGTGAACATTCAGGTCTCGACCAACATCAGCATTCAGGATGCGCAGGTCGCTGAACCGCCATCAGGTTCAGTCAACATGATCTTCACGGTCACGTTGAGCGCACCGGCGCCGGCCGGCGGCGTGTCGGTGAACTTCACGACACAGGATGAGCCACCGTCGCTTACCCACGCCACGGCGGGTCAGGACTACACGGCCACCAACGGCACGGTTAGCTTCGCCATGGGTGAGCAGGTCAAGACGATCCAGGTGCCGGTGTTGGCGGATAGCCAGGGCGAATCGAATGAAACATTCCTCGTCCTGCTTTCAAGCCCGGTCAACGGCACTATCGCGGACGGCACGGCAACCGGCACGATCCTGAATACGAATCAACCCGGAACGCTTTTGATTAGCGAGATTCGCACGAGTGGTCCGGCGGGTTCGGGCGATGACTTCGTGGAGATTTACAACAATTCGGATTCACCGCACACGGTCAACGGTTCGGGCGGTGGCTATGGCCTGTTTACGAAGGGTGCGACCTGCGCCGCCGCTCCGGTGCTCGTAGGCGTCATCCCGAATGGAACGGTCATCCCGGGGCGTGGACATTACCTGTTCGTCGGATCTGCTTACAGTCTGGCCAATTACGGCGGTACCGGAGCAGCGGCTGGCGATCAAACTCTGTTGGTTGATCTGGATAACGATGCAAACGTGGGCCTCTTCGGAACGGCTTCGTTGATCGCTATCTCCACTGTCAACCGGTTTGATGCAGTCGGCTTCGGCGCGAACACTGGCGGCACTTGTGACCTCCTCCGTGAGGGCACGACGCTGCCGTCGCTCGGTGGAAGCGTACTGGAGCACAGTTTCGTTCGTGACGAGTGCGGCAAGAAGGGCAACCCGACGCAGTTTGGACCATGCCCGACCAGCGGCGCCACGAAGGACAGCAACGTAAACAACAACGACTTTGTCTTTGTTGACCCGACCGGTACGATCACACCTGCCGGTCAGACGTTGGGAGGTCCGGGTCCACAGAACCTCGGAAGTGCACGGTTCACCCTTTCAATAGCTACGTTGCTTATCGACGCTACGAAGGCTGCCACCCTGGCGCCGAACAGGGTGCGAGACAATACCCCGGTTCCGAACGGAGCCAATGGAACGTTGTCAATCAGACGGCGCTTCGTGAATAACACCGGCGCACCTGTTACGCGATTGCGGTTCCGCATCGTGGATATCAGTGCCCTCGCCACTGGCTTGGGCAATGCTGACATCCGCGCACTGAACTCATCGTCGGTAACGGCTTCGGGCGTCGGTGATTCGGCGACCTGTCTTGCGTCGACCGGTTCGGCGGCCACGCCTTGTACGATCACCGTGCTCGGCACGACGCTGGAAACACCGCCGGCTCAGGCGATCGGTGGCGGGTTCAATAGCAGTTACAGTAACGGAACGATCACGCTGGGTACGCCTCTGGCGCCGGGAGCAAGCATCAATCTGCAAATGCTCCTGGGCGTGCAGACAACCGGCGCGTTCAAGTTCTTCTTCAACATCGAAGCGTTACCGTAACGGCCGCTTCCTAAACACAAAGCCATCCACAGATTACGCAGATTTCAGTGTAATCTGTGGATGGCTTTTATCTTTGGTAAGTGCTACGAGCCTTTAACTGTCAACGGCTCCGGTTCAGGACGGCGACCGCTGCGCGAAATATCGGTAACGACTGGCGGTGGAGGGTTTGCTACCAACACTTCCAGGGCCGCTTCGATCACCTCGTTGATCGTTGAGACGAAGATGATCTGGATCTCGTTTCTTACGTCCTCAGGAATATCATCCACATCCGCTTCATTTCGGGCCGGCAACAAAATCCGCCGAATCCCCGCGCGATGGGCCGCGAGCACTTTCTCCTTAACGGCGCCAATCGGAAACACCAAACCGGAAAGCGTGATCTCGCCCGTCATCGCCGTGTCGGGACGCACCCGCCGCCCGGTGTACAACGACGCCAGCGCTGACGTAATCGTCACACCCGCACTCGGTCCATCTTTCGGAATCGCACCAGCCGGAACGTGCAGGTGAACGCCATAGTCTTTGAAGATCTCCGGGTCAATACCAAACTCCGCTGCGTGTGACCAAAGGTACGACTGCGCCGCACGCGCTGACTCCTGCATCACTTCGCCAAGCTGACCCGTAATCGTCAGGCCGCGTCCACCCGGAAGCAGCGTCGCTTCGATGAACAGCACTTCGCCGCCCATCTCAGTCCACGCCATACCGGTCGCGACTCCCGCCGGCAACTCTTTGCGCGCCTGTTCGGGATAAAACTGCGGCGGACCGAGATACTCACGAATGCCGCTTTGATCTACTTCAACACTTTCCTCTTCGCCCTGCGCAATCTTCAGCGCGACTTTGCGGGCCACGCTGCCGATGCTGCGTTCCAACTGCCGCACACCAGCCTCGCGTGTGTAGCGCGTAGCGATTAATTCGATCGCGCTGTTAGTGATCCTGAACTGCGCGGGAGTCAGGCCGTTTTCTACTGTTTGCCGCGGCACAAGATAACGCCGCGCGATCTCCAGTTTTTCGCGATCGCTGTAACCTGCGAGCCGGATGATCTCCATGCGATCGCGCAACGGCGCTGGAATCGGCCCGAGCTGGTTTGCAGTCGCTATGAAGAAAATTCTCGACAAATCAAACGGCAGATCGAGATAGTGATCGCGAAACGAATTGTTCTGTTGCGGATCGAGAATCTCGAGCAGCGCCGCCGCCGGATCGCCGCGATAGTCGGCGCCGAGCTTATCGATCTCATCGAGCATCATCACGGGATTGTTGACGCCGGCTCGGCGAATCGCCTGAATGATCCGTCCCGGCAACGCGCCGATGTAGGTGCGCCGATGCCCGCGCAACTCAGCCTCATCACGTACGCCGCCGAGCGACATCCGTTCAAACTGCCGCCCCAGTGCACGCGCGATCGAACGACCGAGCGAGGTCTTGCCGACTCCCGGCGGACCGACAAACAGCAAAATCGGGCTCTTCGTGTCCGGCCGCAGTTTGATTACGGCCAGAAACTCCAGAATTCTTTCCTTAACGTCCTCGAGCCCGAAGTGATCTTCATCGAGAATGCGGCGGGCTTCTGCCAAATCGAGTTTGTCTTCAGACGACTTTTTCCACGGCAACTCCAGGACGAAGTCGAGATATGTCCGGATGACCTGGTAATCCGGTGCTGCGGGAGGCAGACGTTCCAAACGTCTCAACTCGCGCTCGGCTTCGGTGCGCACTTCGTCCGGCAGATCCGTGTTGTCCAGCCGTTCGCGCAACATGGCGGCTTCGGCTGCTTCGCCCGTTTCGTCCTCGCCCAGTTCCTTCTGAATAGCGCGCATCTGCTGACGCAGCACGTAATCGCGTTGGGCCTTGTCCATTTCAGTCTGCGCTTCGGAGGCGATCTTCGTGCGCAGTTGCATGATCTCGAGCTCATGCGCGAGGTTCCCATGGGCGAGACGCAGGAGCTCATCAGCGGTGTCTGCTTCGAGCATCTTCTGCTCTTCTTCGACGCCAAGCGTGAGCACCGAACCGAGGAAATATGCCAGCCGAACGGGATCGGAAGCGCCGAGCACCGCGATCCGCACCTCGGTCGGAACATTTGGCAGCAAACTCAATGCTTCCTGAATCATCTGCTGCAGATTTCGCTTGGCAGCCTCGACCTGGTCGGCATCAACAATGCGTGGCTCCGGTATGATCTGAACGACGGCGCGCAGGTAAGGGTCTTCCTGTTTCCACTCGGCCACACGAATGCGTTCGGTTCCCTGAACTACAATCCGCATCGCGTCGCCGGCGCGATCCATGCGCTTGATCATTACCAGTGTGCCGACTTGGTAAAGATCCTTTGTCGATGCGTCCGTATCGTCAGCGCTATCGTGGCGCACTGTGATGCACGCCATCAGTTTTTCCGGTGTCGACAGCGCAGCCTCAACCGCAGCCATCGAACGCGGCCGGCCAACACCGAGCGGTACTACAGTCTCGGGAAACACGGTGAGGTTTTGCAGCGCCAGCACCGGGATTTCGAATGGTTGATTTTGAACTGGTTGATTTCCGTCAGATTCAGCCATGACTTTTAAGCATTCTCGCCACGATGTAGGTTAATAATCAAAAAACCGTCGCGGTAATCGTGTTTAAGTGAAGCTCCTTCGATTGGAGCGGGAAATTGAATCGTTTTTTCAAACCGGCTGTAGGTGATCTCCATCTGCTGGTAAACAAAGCCCTCACGAATAACGGTGTCTTTCCGGCAGCCCCTGATAACCAGGAGCGAATCCTGAATCTCAATCTCCAGCTCGTCGGAGCACACGCCCGCCAAATCTATCTTGACGATCCAACCGTCATTCGAACGGTACACGTCCGCCGGCGGATTCCAGAGACGCCCGGACGGCACGACCCGCGCAGCTCGCCGGATCAGCGAGAAATCACGATCTTCGTTTCGCATGGCAAAAGAATATCCACAGACTGCACGGATTGTAAATCGGCGCAATCTGTGGACGTTTTCAAATGGATCAACCAGCCATCCTGTAAGCCTTGTAAATCACTTCAACTATTAATTCATCTCCACGATGGCAACCAGTTGCACTCGCGAAGTGACGTCGAGCGAGCCGATCTCGATCGGGGTCGAGGCGTCGCGCTTCGCAATAAATGCTTCGGCCTGATAAACCGGCTGCGGGGGCCGTTGAAAACCTTCCTCCTGAACTTCAGCAATCATCACCACGCGTCCGCCGAGTGCCTGAGCAATCACCTTCGCCTTACTCATTGCCTCTTGCGTTGCTTCCTGCAAGGCGCGGTCGCGAGCCGGACGATCCTGGCGCAACGTGAACGAGATGCCGGTGATGTCGTTGGCTCCGGACTGTCCCGCTGCGTCGATAACGTTGCCGAGTTTCGCCAGTTCGCTCGTCGTAACGGTTACTGTGTTGCGTGCTTCGTAACCGGTGATCGTCGGCGGTTGGTTCTCACGATAGACGCGCATTGGTTGCAGACTGTAGCCGCTCGTCTTCACTTCGGCGGCCGTTCCCGCGGCGGCTTTCAGCGCACGCACGACGGCTTCGGTTTTGGTTGCATTTTCCTGTTGCGCATCGATGGCGCGTTTGCCTTGTGTGACGACCGCGATAGTTATGATCGCTGTGTCGGGTTGGGTCTGAACAATTGCGTCGCCGCCGACGGTGATGCGCGTCTGGCGTTTTGCAGTGTCAGTGGTTTTTGTTTCCTGCGCGTACAGCACTGATGCGGCTGTGAGCGCGAGGGTTATCAATAGAGTCGTTGTTAGTAGTCGCTTCATAATCTCACCTCCCGTTTTTCTCTCGTTTCACGGCTGGGAGAGATTGTAGCTGCCGCGAAACAAGAGAACGCCTCGAAAGAAAGATCTTGCATGTTTTGATACCATCCACTCGATGCAACCATTCAATACTTTAATCGTGTGTGCAGTACACGATTTACGTCCCGGCCCTGCGTCAGAGTGGAGCTCATTCTTGAGTGTGGTTGGCACGGCTGGCAGTTTGACGTGCGCAACGGTGAATGTCTGACTGTTCGCGAGAGACTCAGGACTTATGAGGTTTCGGTTGAAGACGGATTAGTGAAGGTCAGCCATCATTCCCAATAGCTTCCACGGGGCAACAACTCATCGCTTCTTCACACATCGCCTGCTCTTCAGCGTTTTCCGGTTGCTTATAGACAAACGAGTAGTTGTTTTCGTCACAGCGCATGAAATTCTGCGGCGCCGTGTCGCGGCAGACGTCGCAGTCGATACACGACGAGTCGACGTAAAACGAGCCGCAGACGTTCTCTTTAACTTTGTCGTTCTTATCAGGCAACGTTCAAACTGACGATCTGCGCTGCGTGCTTCACGGATGCGTCATCTCTTCCGGCTTGACCAGCCGGTCAAACTCCTCACCCGTCAAATATCCGAGCTCCACAGCAGATTCGCGCAGACTGATTTTCTTCTTGTGAGCGTTCTTTGCTACCTGGGCGGCTTTGTCGTAACCAATGTGAGGATTCAAAGCAGTGACCAACATCAGCGACGCTTTCAGATGTGCGTCGATCTGATCGCGGTTGAGCTCGATGCCGGAGATGCAAGATTCGACAAAACTGCGAATCGCATCGTGCAGCAAGCGCACCGAGTGCAAAAAGTTGTGAATCATCACCGGCTTGTAAACGTTCAGCTCGAAGTTGCCCTGCGAATCGCCGAAACTGGTGGCGAGATCGTTACCAAAGACCTGGACCGCGACCATCGTCATCGCTTCACTCTGCGTTGGATTCACCTTGCCGGGCATGATCGACGAGCCGGGTTCGTTTTCCGGCAGGATCAACTCACCCAAACCGGCGCGTGGACCGGAAGCGAGCCAGCGAACGTCGTTCGCGATCTTCATCAGCGAAGAGGCGAGTGTCTTTAATGCACCGCTGGCAAACACGAGCTCGTCGTGGGCCGAGAGCGCCGCAAACTTGTTTGGGTGCGAACGGAAAGGCAGACCGGTCAACGCGGCAATCTTCTGCGCGGCGCGTTCGCCAAATTCCGGATGCGAATTCAGTCCAGTGCCGACAGCGGTGCCGCCGATTGCGAGTTCGAGCAGACCGGGCAGCGCGGATTTCAGCCGCTCGACGTCTCGTTCAACGAGGTTGGCCCAACCGCCCATCTCTTGATCGACGGTGAGTGGTGTCGCGTCCTGAAGATGTGTGCGGCCAATTTTGACCACGCCGGCAAACTTTTTCGCCTTCGCCTCGATCGCCTCGTGCAGCTCCTGCACGCGCGGAATCAGTTTGTTCAACTGTTCGGCGGCGGCGATGTACATTGCGGTCGGAAACGTGTCGTTTGACGACTGCGACATGTTAACGTCGTCGTTTGGATGGATCGGTTTCTTGCTGCCCATCACGCCGCCGGCGAGTTCGATCGCGCGATTCGAGATCACCTCGTTGGCGTTCATGTTGGTCTGCGTGCCGCTGCCGGTTTGCCAAACGCGCAGGGGAAAGTGGCTGTCGAGTTTGCCTTCAATCACTTCGTCGCAGGCCTGGATGATCAGCCTGGCTTTGTCGGGCGGCAGTTTTCCGAGTTCTTCGTTGACCTGCGCGGCGGCTTTTTTGAGTATGCCAAAAGCGCGAATCATCTCGCGCGGCATGCGATCATCTCCGATGTTGAAGTGGTGCAGCGAGCGTTCTGTTTGCGCACCCCAGTAGCGGTCGGCGGCTACCTCGATGGCCCCCATCGAGTCGGTTTCAGTTCGGGTTTTAGCGGATTGTTCCGGGGAATATTGAGACATTGGCGAGTTAATAATATCATCCCGGTCGGAGAAAATCCCATGAAGTCTCTTTTTCTGCTCCTCCTAATCGCCATCAACTTTTCGGTCGTGGCTGCCCAGGAACCGGAAGTCGTTCGTATCAACACGGAATTGGTGCAGACGGCTGTGACCGTGCTCGACAAGAAGGGGAATTTTGTCGACGGCCTGAAGAGGGATCAGTTTGAACTGATCGTCGATGGCAAGCCGCGGCAGGTCGCCTTCTTCGAACGGATCGCCGCGGGCAGTACGCGTGAGCGTGAGCTTGCCACTCGCGGTCTCGAAGTTAACGCCAACGCGCCACTGCCGGCGCCCGCGACTGTTCCCGGCCGCACGATTGTTTTCTTCATCGACGATCTTCATCTCTCGCCTGACAGTCTGAGTCGCACGCGCATGATGTTGCAGCACTTTCTCGAGCGCGAGATGAACACGAAAGATAACGTTGCGATTGCTTCCGCCAGTGGTCAGATCGGTTTCCTCGAACAGTTCACAAACAACAGGGCCGTGCTCGATGCAGCGATCGGCCGGTTGATTCCCCGGCCATACGATGTCAAAGGTTACAACTACGGCAACAGCACGCCCATGACGGAGTACATGGCGTTCACTATCGATACCAACAGGACCGATAATAAGGTGCTGAACTTTTACATAGAAGAATGCCTGAAAGCTTCGCCAACCTTTAAGCGGGCCAGACAGGCCCTGTACATCCTGAAGGCTTCGTGCGAAACACAGGTCAAGAACAGCGCGCGCGCCGTTCTCATGCAGGCGGCTCAGATCACTCAGAACACTTACAACTCGCTCGAATCGTTGATGCGTTCAGCAGCGCGCGCGCCGGGTCGTAAACTCGCTTTCTTTGTCTCGGACGGTTTTCTCCTCGACGCTGGACCACACGCAGCTGCCACGCGCGACAAGCTCGATCGTGTAATTGACGCAGCTCAGCGTGCAGGTGTGGTGGTCTACACGATTCACGCTCAGGGTTTAGTTAACGACGGGTTCCGTGACGCCGGCAATAAACGACCGTTCGATCCCAACGGCCGGCTCGAAATCGCTTCCATTGGCGAACTCCAAGCCAATCAGGATGCGCTCAGTGCTTTGGCAGCGCAAACGGGTGGACGCGCCTTGCGCAGCACCAACTTTTTCGACAAGTGGGTGAGCAACGTTCTCGACGAGACTTCCAATTACTACCTCGTCGCGTGGCGTCCTGAAAAGGACGAAGAAAGAGTCCCAAAGTTTCGTAACGTGAAGATCGGTATTGTTGGACAACCGGAGCTGACGGTGCGCGCACCGCGTGGTTACGTCGAGGGTCCAAAGCCGGCCGAGCCAGCCACTGCTTCGGCTGCGCCAAAACCGAAGACGCCCGACAACGAGATTCGCGACGCGCTCACGGATAGTTTTCCGTCGCACGGTCTGCCGTTGCTGTTGTCTTTGACTTATCTCAACACGCCGGCGAACGGATTGGTGGTGACGTCGTCGATGGAGATCGCAAACAAAACTCTGACTTACGGCGACGACGGAAACCAGCCGGCGACGATCCGGTTGGCGGGCGTGGTATTGAATGACCAGGGTAAGGTCGCGGGGAGTTTTCGCAATCAGTTGAACATCACTCCGCGCAAAACCGGCGACACCGGGGGCGTCTTTTACAACCACCACACGCCGCTTACGCCGGGGATCTATCAGTTTCGTGTGGCCGCGCGCGATGAGAAATCGGGCCGTGTCGGGAGTGCGACTCAATGGATCGTCATTCCGGATTTGAGCCGGAATCAACTCACGCTGAGCAGTCTTTTGCTCGGCGGTCAGATCATCGAAGACCGCAACAACAAAGCGAACACTCCGCAGGTGCAGTTGAGTGTGGACCACAGTTTCGCGCGCACTGCGCCGCTCGGTTACTGGATCTTCGTTTACAACGCGAAGCGCGACGCCGGCGGCAATCCGAATTTGACTGTACAAACTCACGTGCTGCGCGATGGGCGCGCGATTCTGAGCTCGCCGCAACGCAGACTCAGCAACGGCGGACCAGACCCGCAAAGGATTTCGTTTGGCGAGGAGCTCGCGTTGAAGACGCTTGCACCAGGCCGGTACGATCTGAAGGTCACGATCACCGACAGTGTCGCCGGAACCACAGCCAGCCAGCTCGCCGACTTCATTGTGCGCTAAGCCATTGCCGATTGCCGATTGCCAATTGCCGATTTTGAATAACACACCGCCAACGGCGGAGCTGGCAATCGACAATCGACAATCGGCAATCGACAATGCCGGCCGCCGAATCATCTTTGTTCTGGGCAATCTCGAGCTCGGCGGCGCTGAACGCCAGGCGTTGATTCTGGCGAGATATTTATCCGGGCACGAACAGGCGAAAGTCGAAGTTTGGGGATTCAACAAGTCCGGTCCCGTTGCTGAGATTTGCGAGCAGCACGGTCTTCCGTGGCTCGTCATTCCTTATCCTTTCGCTGAAAGCCGGTTGAGCCGTTTCGGTGCTCTCTTCAGAGTTGCCAGGAGTTTGCGACAGGCGAAACCCGACATTCTTCTTCCTTACACGTTTGGTCCCAATCTGGTTTGCGGTCTGGTCTGGAAATGGACCGGCGCCCGCGCGTGCGTCTGGAACCAGCGCGATGAGGGAATCGTTCCGTTTGGTTCACCTTCAGTGCCCTGGGCGGTCAAACGAACAACGCATTTCATTTCAAACTCCGAAACCGGCGCGCGGTTTTTGATCGATCAACTCGGCGTCAACGAAGCACGGGTGACGGTTATTCCGAATGGAGTGGAAACGATTGCCGCGGAAATGGGCCGAAGCGCGTGGCGCGAGCGTCTTGCGGTTGACGATCGGACTTTCGTGGCGTGCATGGTTGCGAACCTGCACTCGAACAAGGACCACGCGACGCTGTTGCACGCCTGGCGCAAAGTAGTAAGTGAGTTTGTCAATAATGGACGATCCGCGCTGTTGGTTTTGGCGGGCCGTCACGACGGCGCCTATGAATCGCTAGCTTCACTCGCGAGTGAGTTACAGATCGACGACAACGTCCGCTTTGCTGGTCCAGTGTCAGACGTGCGCGGATTGCTGAAGGCGGTGAATGTCAGTGTGTTCAGTTCGCGTTCTGAAGGTTGTCCAAACGCGGTGTTGGAAAGCATGGCCGCCGGGCTTCCGGTCGCCGGCAGCGACATCAAAGGAATTCGCGACGTGGTTGGTCCCGGCGGAGCGCAGTTTCTTGCTCCCGCCGGTGACGCAGACTCGCTTTCCGAAGTCTTGTTGAAAATGGCAAAGAACCCAGAGCTTTGCGCGCGCATCGGAACAGAGAATAGCCAGCGCGTTAGAGACAAGTACGATTCTTTGCGTATGTGCAGGGAGACGGCTGCGCTGCTGGCCAGGTTGTGATGAATCAAACGAGTGCGAGCTCTTTTCCAGTTTCCCGTCTTATATATATTTAATGAGCGCTACGGCTCTCCGGTGCAGAAAGAACAGAAAACGTGGGACAAGGTGCTGTTGGTGCTGTTCTTCATCGAATTTCTCATTTGGTTTGTAATTATGCCGCTCGATGGAAGACGTTATGGCTGGACGCATACGAATCCTTTTGGTGTCAGGGTGGCGGGAATGGTTTTTCTGCTGGTCGGCTTTTATGTATTGTTCCTCGCGCTTCGTGAGAACACATTTGCCGCGCCGGTGGTGAAGTTGCAAAAGGAGCGCGGTCAGCACGTGATTTCAACCGGTCCTTATGCGCTTGTGCGGCATCCGATGTACGGGGGAGCATTGGGGCTGTTTATCGGTGGGCCGATGTTGCTGAGTTCAGACGTCGGGCTGATGCTCGGGTTTGCGTTGATTGTTACTCTCTTCATTCGCATTATCGGCGAGGAGGCGATGCTGAAGGAGGAACTGCCCGGCTATCGCGAATACATGCAACAGGTCAGATGCCGAATGATACCGTTTCTTTTTGACGTTTGTTTTTTGATTGGGACTGATCGGTGTGGTCGGTGGTCTATTCCTTTTGATCTTCCCGTCGCTGGGTGGCAAACCGACTACGACGAAAGACAAGATCATCGTCTTTATAGTGTTTGCGGTGGGCCTGGTGGCCGGACTGATCAACTGGTACCTGATGGATCCCGGCTTTTTCAGTTGGGGTAAGTGAACGCGGAGAGGGTTTGAATGGATACGTTGTGGCAAGAATTGACCTTGGGCTTGGGTTCAGGCCGTCAGGTAGCGCAGGTATTGATTCGTGTCGTAACTGCCGTCCTGCTCGGTGGCCTCGTCGGTATCCAACGTGAACAGGCAGGGAAACCCGCCGGTGTGCGGACGCACATGCTGGTTTGCCTGGGCACTACGGTCGTTGTTTTGGTGTGTTCCGGAATGGGCATGGCCTACGACGCACAGTCGCGCGTGATTCAGGGGATTGTTACGGGCATCGGATTCATCGGCGCCGGCTCGATTCTGAAGTTGAGCAAGGAGCACGACATTCAAGGACTAACCACCGCCGCCGGACTATGGATGACCGCCGCGATCGGTATCGCCTGCGGCGCAGGCACACTCGGCATCGCGCTGATCAGTGCGGTGTTGACGGTGATTGTGCTGGCGCTGGCCGGCGTGATTGAAAACCGCGAGGACAAGAAACACGAAAAATAGATCTTAAATCTTCCTCTCCTTAGGAGATCCTCATGTTCCCCCTGCAACAACTCGCAACGGATAAGTTTGGTTCATTAACCGCCGCTGAGCTCAAGTTATTGGAAGCCGTAACGGCGGGCAGTTCGGCCAAGTGCGCGTCAGCTAACGAAGCGCAGAACGATCCCAACAACGCCTCCGCCTGGGAAGAAGATCGAACCATACGAAGTTCAATCGTGAAATGGTTGTGCAGCGACAAGGATGCTCTCGCCTGCAATGATTCGCGGCGGATAGCGGTCAGATCGGCCAGGTTTATAGGAAGGCTCGATCTCTCCGGAACATCGCTTGGGTTTTCTCTTACCTTTGTACGTTGCGCTATCCCGGACGGTATCAATATTCCGGAGGCCCGCTTACGTAAATTGGATCTCGCCGGCACGGTGTGCGGTAACTTGATCGCGTGGGGACTCTTTGTTGAGGGTAACTTGTTTCTTCGTTATGGCTTCCGGTCTCATGGTCCGGTGGTGCTGACCGGAGCTTCCGTACGCGGAGACCTGGAATGTATCGACGCGCATCTCGGCGAGCCGACGTCTTCACCGGTGCCGGCGTTGAAATTTGCTTTGCAGCCCAACGTGATCTTCTGGGCCGATCGGATTAACGTTGGTGGTCAAATCGTGATGAGCAGGATGAACGCGGTCGGGATTGTGAGTCTTACTGACGCGACGATCGCCAGCCGGTTGGACTGTACTGATGCCAACATCTCGATAGGTTTGATTATGCGCGACACGCAGTTGCGGTCAGCGAACTTTCGCGGCTGCAAGTGTCCGTTCCTGATTGCCGATCGCGTCGTGGTAAAGGGCAGTTTTTTCCTGCGCAGGGGATTTCAATCTGTCGGCTCAGTTGTTCTGCTCAATTCTTCAATCACTGGTGACCTCGACTGCAATGGCAGCTCTTTTGGATCTGAAACGCCGGACACGGAAATACGAGCGAGAGCCGAACAACAATTCGGTAAGTTGCCGGAGCCTGTTCTGACTTTGAACGGCAGCACAATCGGCGGCTATGTCTTTTTGAGCAAGGGTTTTCGTGCCTTCGGGCGAGTGAATCTGAACGGCGTAACCATCGGAGCAAACCTCTTTTGTGACGGAGGACAGTTCTTCAACGCCGGGAAGCAGGCGCTTTCCTGTCAGTTTAGTAACGTTAAGGGCGCCGTTCTCTGTTCGGCTGAAAGCGGGAAACCCTTTCAGACAGATGGGGAAGTGCAATTTGTTGGGACTACTATCGCGGGCGGGCTCAGTTTCACCGGTGCTGAATTTCGTGGCGTAGCAGTTAACGGTGTCAAATTGCAAAACGCAAAGATAGGCGGCACTCTACAGTGGACTGAGGTCGTCGTGGCGCCAACCACCGAGTTGAACTTGTCTCATCTCAGAGTCGGCCAGCTTGAAGACGACGAGCAAAGTTGGCCCGCGGCGGGCAAGCTGGTGCTCGATGGGTTTTCCTACGATGCGATCGCCAACGTTCCGTTGGATACCCGCAAGCGGAAGGTTTGGCTTAAATCGCATCTCGAGTATTTGAAACGTCAGTCGGCGGACGGATTCACTTTGCAGCCGCACCGCCAGCTGGCGGACATTTTGAGAAAGAGTGGTTATGAGGATAACGCGCGTGAAGTCCTGATTGACATGCACAAGGCGCGGCGCGAACAGGGCGGCTTTAGTAAGTTTGGCTGGGTCTGGAGCTGGATACTCCAGGGCACGATCGGTTTTGGCTACCGGTCACATCGCACGTTCCTGTGGGCGTTATTGTTCGTAATTCTGGGGGCAGTTCTTTTCAACGCGGGTTACCGGGCTGGACACCTTGTTTCTCCGAAGCCGGATGCGAAGACGCAGTTTAGCGCGATCGGCTATTCGGTCGATTCGTTTCTACCGATTATCAATCTGCATCAGGAAGAACTCTGGGTGCCGGCGGGCGCGGGCGCCGGGCGTTGGATACAATACTACTACTGGATTCACATTTGTCTGGGTTGGGCATTAATCACGTTGGGAGTGGCTGGCTTTACCGGTCTGGTCAGGAAAGAGTGACGTATCATGTGTCGAAATATTAAAACGCTACATAACTTCGAACCACCGGCGACCGCAGAGGAGATTCGCGCCTCTGCAATTCAATTCGTACGCAAGCTGAGCGGCTTCACGAAGCCATCGAAGGCAAACGAGCTTGCATTTAATCTCGCGGTTGAAAAAGTGACTGACGCAGCACAGGAACTGCTCGATTCACTCATCACGAATGCGCCCCCGCGCGATCGCGAGATTGAGGCTGCGAAGGCGCGTGTACGTGCTGCCGAACGTTTTCGTTCTCCGGCCCCGAGTATAGGGGATTAATGCGCGCGGGCGATCAAATGGCAGATTCGACGTCCGCCCGTTGGCCCAATCTTTTCATTGCTAAACAATTCCTCGAACCGGACGTTTGCCGGGAGATCGTTGCGGAGATGAGCGCCGCGCAAGCTGATGCGGCGACAGTTTACGGGCGCAGTACTTCCGGTTCGGTAGATCAGAACGTTCGGCAAACCCTTCGTATTCGTCCTTCGGTGGCGTCGGTTGAAATGATCGTGCGTCGCTTGCTCGGGGTTAAGGATCTTGTTGAGAAGCATTTTGATGTTGCGTTGAGTGAGTGCGAAGACCCGCAGTTTCTACGTTACCGAGAGGGCGATTTTTTCGTAGCGCATCAGGACGGCAACACGGGTATGACGCGGCTCGACACGGAGCGCCGGCTCGTTTCGACGGTGATATTTCTGAGTCATGAATCCGACTCGCCTCAACCGGATGCGCATTGTGGCGGCTCGTTGTTGTTTACTGACTATCGCAGTGATTCAAACTTTCACATGATTGGGGAGCCTGGAATGCTCGTCGCGTTTCGTGCAGAGACTACGCACGAGATCACGCCGGTAACGCACGGCGAACGCTATTCAATCGTCTCCTGGTACAGGTAGCGCCTGGATGCCAAGTTTGCAAAGCAAGCTCATCGTCGTTTTGCTCCGCCTCATGGGCATGAAACGAACGGTGAACCGGATGCGCCAACGCGTCGAGAATGGCGAACGCACTTACACTGAACCATCGCGGCGTCTGCACCGTAAACATCACATCACAAAACGCAGCGTGGATGGGCATCTCGTGTGGACAATCGCGCCAAAAGAGAATGCCTGCGGCAAGCAGATCATCTACTTGCACGGCGGCGCGTTCGTTAACAGTTTTGCTTCGCAGCACTGGGAGTTCATGTCGAAGCTTGTCGGCGCGCTCGATTGCACGGTGACAGCGCCGAATTATCCGCACGCGCCCGAGTATCACTTTCATGATGTGTTTGAGTTTTTGTTGCCGCTCTATTTAGAGCTTGCGTGTGAAGCGGGAAGGGCGAATGTCACGTTGATGGGTGATTCGTCTGGCGGCGGCATGAGTCTGGCGTTGGCGCAGCGTTTGCGTGAAGATGGTC
>Ga0187894_10003113_pt1 | contig 18971 bp, 14 predicted proteins | sample GBC1701081metaG_FD_136650 | JGI IMG/M metagenome (GOLD analysis project Ga0187894, IMG submission 136650) | White microbial mat communities from a lava cave in the Kipuka Kanohina Cave System on the Island of Hawaii, USA - GBC170108-1 metaG ...
ACAATGGCCGATTGAACGAAACCGCTTCGCGGTGAAGGGTGATGAAACAAACCGTTTGAGGGTGAAGGACCCCGGCGCAGACACTGCCCTGTACCGGTAGCCCGCCCGCCTTCGCTCATCGTCGCGCCTGCCTGTCCGTCCACGATCCTCCTACGCTCCACGACGTCTGGTTGTTCACTGGCCCATCCCTTCAGAGGAGGACGTCATCGGGAGATTGCGCGACCGGATGGACGACGATCTCCGCATCCGTGGGTACAGCGCCCACACCCGCGCGTGCTCCCTGCGCTGTGTCCGGCACTTTGTGCGCCACTTCATGCGCCCGCCGGATCAGCGCACCCCGGAGGATATCCGCCAGTGCCAGCGGTACCTGACCCGTGATCGGCACGTCTCCTGGCCGTACTTCAACCAGGTCGTCTGCGCCGTGCGCGTCTTCTACCGCCAGGTGCTCAAGAAGGACTGGGCGGTCGCGCAGATCCCGTATCGCCGCTGTGACGCGACCCTCACGATCACCTGCATCGATCAGAGCCCAATTCCTGGAATGGGGTGAACGGCAGGGGGAGGGGCGCGCGCGGTGAGGGATCGCGCGCGGAGGGGCGTTGCCCTCGCCCTCCTGCCAGGTGCAGCCGCTGGCGACCGTGGTGATCGGGGGCTTGGACCCTACGCGTCCCGCTCCAAGGCGCGAAGGAGGCCGCGTGCGGCCTCGAGGTCTGCCGTGTCGAGCCCCTCGCTGAAGCTCCGGTAGACCTCGGCCACGACCGCGCGGGCGTCGGCGCCTCGGCCCTGTGCGCGCCACAGCCGGGCGAGACTCGTCGCCGCGCGGAGCTCCAGCGATCGCGCCCGCTGACCGCGCGCCACCTCCACCGCCTTCACGAGCTCCGTCTCGGCCTCCGATCGCGCCCGGTCGACCACGGTGGCCGGCGGCACCCCGGTCCCGAGGCGTCTGACGCGCGCGCTCGGGGCGAGATCGGCGCTCGTGCGGTGCCGGGCGAGGATCAGCTCACCTCTGAGCCGGCGGACGTCCGCCTCCCACACGCGCTCGCCGTTCTTCTCCACGAGCTCGAGCGCCTCGGTCACGGTCGCCAGTGCCGCCTCGACGTGACCGAGCCGCCCCTGGGCCTCGGCCAGTCGGGCGAGGAGGTAGCTCTGGTGCACGACGGCCCCCGTCGCCGCGTACGCGGAGAGTCCCCGCTGCATCTCGGCGAGGCCGGCCTGGCCGTCTCCCTGCATCACGATGGCCCACCCGCGCTGCATGCTGGCGTTGCCCGCATAGAACGCGAAGCCGTGCTCGTTCGAGAGGTCGACGGCGGCGTCGGCCTCGGCGCGGGCCAGCCCGACCTCGCCTCGCAGCTGGTGCAGCACCGCGGCGAAGTATCGCGCCAGGACGAGGCTGGGGGGATGGGCGATCTCGTCGGCGAGCCGGAGCGCCTCGCGCATCCGGGCCAGCGCCCGATCAGGATGGCCGAGGTGCCACAGGGCCCACGCGGTGAAGCAGAGACACGCCACACCTGGATCCTGACCGTGCCTGGCCGCGAGGTCCCGGTGCTGCTCCCGGTCGTAGAGCCCCAGACCCTGCTCGGTGTGAGCGAGCGAGGCCTCGACATCACCCATGAAGAACCTGGTCGGGCCGAGCGTGCGGTGCGCCTCGAGGCGCCACGCGAGGTCCCGCTGTTCCTCGGACAGGGCCAGCAGCTGCTCTCCGATGTCCCGGGCCAGCTCGAGCTGTCCCCGCGACGCCGCCGAGATCCACTGTCCCCGCAACGCGACGAAGGCCTGGTCCGGCTGGCCGGTGAGCCGCGCCAGCTGGCTCGCGCGCGCGTACACACTGGCCACCTCCTCCGACGCCTGGCCCCGCGTCACCGTCAACACGGTCCCGAGCAGGATGGAGAGGCGCAGCTCGTGCTCCCGCCGCCCGGACTCGTCGAGCAGCGCGTCGAGGAGCGCCAGCCCCTTTCTGAGCTCGCCGAGCGCCTCGGGGTACGCCGACCGGCGCACCGCGTTCGCCGCGGACTGGCGGTAGTACCGCACGGCGCGCTCGTGGTCGCGCCCGCGCTCGAAGTGCACCGCCAGCTCGGCCGCGATCTCGGACGCGCGCGCGCCGTACGCGGCCTCCAGGCCCAGACCGATCGCCTGGTGTAGCCGAATGCGCCGGCTGGCGGCGATGCGCCGGTAGAGCCCCTGCTGGTACAGCGCATGACGGAACTGGTACTCGCCGCTGGCGCTGCCGTCCGGCCACACGCCGCCACCCCTGTCCTCGACGAACGAGCCGCGTTGCGCGAGCCCCTCGCACACCTGCTCGACGCGCTCGACGGCGATGGCCGCCGCGGCCGCGACGCTGGCCGTTCGGAACAGGAGGCCCGCCACGCTGGCCGCCTCCAGCACGCGCTGCTCCTCCTGGCCGAGGCGCGAGATCTGGATCTCGATGAACTCCTGCACCTCGCCCGGCACGATCGCCTCCGCCGCCGCCAGCTGCTCCGGCCGCGGGGCGCGCGCGAGCACGCCCTGCTCGATGAGGTAGTCCGTCACGGCCGCCACGAACAGCGGATGACCATCGGTCCGGCGCTGGACGAACCGCACGATCTCCGCGCCGACCGGCGCCGTCCCGGCGCGGCTCTCGAGATACGCGGCCACGGCGTCGTCGCCCAGCGGTCCCAGCACGATCGTCGCGCAGTGGCGGTGCACGGACAGCTCTTCCCTGGCCCGCTTCAGGGGGTGCTGGGCAAGGACGAGCTCGACCGGCCGGAACGTCCCGATGACGAGCAGGCGCGCTCCCGCGCGCCGGCGCGCGAGCACGGTCATCGCGTCCACGGTGGATGGATCGCTCCAGTGGAGATCCTCCAGCAACAGGACCACGGGTCGCGCCGTCGCGATGGCCTCCACGAGGTCCGCCAGCTCGCGCAGCATCCGCTCCTGGGTCGCGCTCGGCGGGGCGCCGGGCGAGGGCTGACCGCCGGCCGCCATCGACGGCAACTGCTGGAGCCAGCTGGGGGCGTATCGGGAGAGCTGCGTCACGATCATCCCACCGGCGGGACCAGCAGAGAGCTGCGCGAGCGCCTCGAGCAGCGGCAGGTACGGCTCGCCGGCCCCGTGCTGCTCGACGCACTGACCGCGCCCCATCCAGTGCGCCTCGTCGCGCGGGAGCGTCGCGATGAACGAGTCGACCAGCGTGGTCTTGCCCATGCCCGCATCGCCGGTGACGAACACGACCTGCCGCTGGCCGCGGCGCGCGGCCTCGTAGAGCTTGCCCAGCCCGGCCAGCTCCGCCTCGCGCCCCACACAGAGCGGGGCTGGCGACACGGGCTCGTCGGACGGGAGCGGCGCCGACCCTGTCGGCGCCGGGTCCGCGGAGCGAGCGATCGATGCCGGGCGGCCCGGAAGTGTCGGGGACGGCGCTTCCGCGTCGACGGGCGTGACCGGCGCCACGAACCGGTAGCCGCGGCGATGAACGGTCTCGATGTAGCGGGGGCGGCCCGACGTGTCGCCGAGGCGCTTGCGCAGGTTGCTGATGCAGACCGTGAGCACGGCCTCGGTGACGGCCGTGTCCGGCCAGCCCGCCTCCAGCAGCTGCTCCTTCGTCACGAGCCGGCCAGCCTGGCTCGCCAGACGCCACAGCACGAGGGTGGCTTTCGGCGGCAGCGGAACGACCCGGTCGCCGCGCCGCAGGAGCCCCTGGGGCCCCTCCAGCCGGTATCCGCCGAAGGCCAATCCGAACGAGGTCATGCGATGCCTCCGGCCGCGTCAGAAATGGTCCGAGAAAGTTTATCCCTTGTTCAGGACTTCGCATACCGGCCTCCGCTATGGCTCTCGTGTGGGCGCCATCGTAAGCGGCACCTCATGAGCGGCACCTCGCTCGCCGAGCCGGCCCCCGGACACGCCTCGGCGAGGTACCTCCCCGCCTCCCGCCTCCCCGCGCTCACGTTGCGTCTCCTGGGCGGCTTCGAGCTGCGGCACGAGTCCGGCGAGGCGGTCCGCTTCGCGCGCCCGCGCAAGAAGGCGCAGGCGTTGCTCGCGTACCTGGCCTGCCATCGCGGGCAGGCGCATCTCCGGGACAAGCTCGCCGCCCTGCTGTGGCCCGACATGGAGCCCGACGAGGCGCGGGCCAACTTGCGTCAGGCGCTGTCCGCGCTCCGGGGCGCGGCGCCAGCCGCGCTTCGCATCGACGCGGACACGGCGACCCTGACGCCTGACGCGATGCAGGTCGATGCGCTCGTGTTCGAGCAGGGGGTCCGGGCCGCCACGCTCCCGTCGCTGCTGGAAGCCAGCGACCTCTATCGCGGGGACTTCCTGGCCGGTCTCGACGTGGGAGAGACGCCGTTCGAGGAGTGGCTCGTCGTGGAGCGCGAGCGACTGCGGGAGCTCGCCATCCAGGCGCTGGCACAGGCCACGGGCCTGCTCCGGCAAGCCGGTGACCGCGAGGCGGCAGTGGCGACGGCGCGCCGGTTGCTGGTCCTGGATCCCTTGCAGGAGCCGATGCACCGGACCGTGATGCGGCTCTACGCGGAGCTTGGAAGACGGGACGCGGCGCTTCGCCAGTACCAGGTGTGCATCGACGTGCTGCGGCGTGAGCTGGACATCGAACCGGAGGAGGACACGCGTCGTCTCTACCAGGGCATCCTGAGCTCGCGTTCGATGGCTGCGGCCGGCTTCGAGGCCCGGCAGGCCGAAGCGCGCGACCACGCGCGTCGGGCAAGCGTTGTCTCCCGCGAGCTGACGACCGACGAGCCGAAGATGGTGGGTCGCAAGACGGAGCTCGAGCACTTGAACCGTGCTCTGGACCAGGCGTGTGGCGGGGTGGGCCAGGTGGTCATGGTCCTGGGCGAAGGCGGCATCGGCAAGACTCGGCTCGTCCGCGAGCTAGCGGTCCATGCGGCGGACCGGGATGCGCTGGTCATGACCGGTCATGCCTACCCGGGTGCGCAGGGCTTGCCCTATGCGTCCTGGGTCGAGGCGATGCGCTCGGAACGCCTCACCGAGGACCCGGAGATTCGCGGGGGGCTCGGGCCGATCTGGGCCAGCGAGCTGGCCCGACTCCTGCCGGAGCTCGGGCATGCCGCCGAGGGGCCGGTCGCCCATCTCCGGCTGTTCGAAGCCGTGGCCAAGTTCCTCGCCTGCGTGGCCGCGTCGCGACCAGTGATGGTGGTGCTCGAGGACGTTCACTGGGCGGACGAGTTGAGTCTGCGGCTCCTGGCGATGGCGAGCCGGCGACTTCGCGCGATGCCCGTCCTCGTCGTGGCCACGGCCCGCGACGATGAACTGGAGGACCGCGAGCCGCTCCGCGATCTCTTGCGCAACGAGACGGTCACCCGCCTCAATCTGGCGCCCCTGTCCAGACTGGAGACCACGGCGCTCGTGCGCACACTCGCCGCCAGACGACCGGAAGCGGCCGTCGCCGAGCTCGCCGCTCGGATCTGGGAAGGCTGCGGAGGCAACCCGCTCGTCGCGGTGGAGACGCTACGCGGGCTAGACCGGACGACGGCACTCGACGCGCGGGCCGTCTTGCCGGTTCCCGAGCGCGTCCGGGAGCTGGTGACGACCCGGCTCGAGCGACTCAGCGAGGCGAGCCGGCAGCTGGTGGCCGTGGCGGCGGTCATCGGGCGCGCGTTCACGTTCGACCTCCTGCAGAGCGCGGCCGGCGTCTCGGTCGAGCGCGCAGTCGAAGGACTGGAGGAGCTGGTCCGGCGACGACTCCTTCGCACGGCGGGCGAGCGGTTCGATTTCGTCCACGATCGGATTCGCGAGGTCGTCGCCGAGGAGTTGCTCGGCCCTCGCCGCCGCATGCTGCACCGCCAGGTCGCGGAGGCGATCGAGTCGCTCCACGCGGATGAGCTGGCCCCGCACGCCGCCGCGCTCGGGCTGCACTATCTCGAGGGCGAGGTCTGGCCTCGCGCCATCGCGTATCTGCGCCAGGCCGCCAATCGCGCTTTCGCGCACGCGGCCTACCGCGACGCCCTGCCGTACTTCGAGCGCGCCCTGGCCGCGCTCGAACGGCTGCCCGCCGCCGAGCGTCGGATCGAGGACACCGTCGACCTGCGCATCGAGTTCGGGGGCTGCCTCGCCATCCTGGCCGAGCTCCACCAGAGCGATGGAATCCAGCGCGAGGCCCTGGCGGCGGCCGAGGCGGCGGGTGACCGCGAGCGCCTGCGTCGCGTCCTGGGATTCTGCGGCAACCACCACTGGTGGATGGCCGAGTACGATCGCGCCGAGCAGGTGCTCGAGCACGCGCGCTCGCTCGCCGCGCCCGAGTACGACCTGTCGGAGATGGAGCTGTGGTACCGAGCCGTGAACCGCCACGCGCGGGGGGAGTACCGCGTGGCCCTCGACTTCCTCGACCAGGCCGCGCGGAAGGCCGAACAGCCGGCGCGATCCGCGGTCCCGGGAGTTCCCGGCCCTCGCCGGCCAGCCTCCCCGACGTTCTTCCGAGTCTGCTGCCTGGTCGAGCTCGGGCAGTTCGACGAGGCGCTCGGCTGGGCCCAGCACGACTTCCAGCTGGCCAGGGCCATGCCGCATGCGTATCGGCTGTCCCTCGCGGCGGCTGCGCGCGGTCTCGTCCATTTGCGTCGGGGCGAGGCTGCGGCCGCGATCGGCCCGCTCGAATACGGCCTCACCCTCGCCGTCGAGTCCAGCTACCGAGCTTCGTTCCCCAGGATCGCGAGCTTGCTCGTGGCGGCGTATGCCGCCGCGAGCCGCGAGCGCGAGGCGCTGTCGTTGCTCGAGCCCTCGGTGACGCTGGCGGTGCCCTGCGTGCGCGGCTCGTGCTCGGCGGCGCTCGGCGAAGCCTATCTGCACCTGGGCCGTGTGGAAGAAGCGGAGGCGCTCGCCGACGAGTTGCTGGCGTGGAGCGCACAGCGGGCCGAGCGCGGGAGCCACGCCTGGGGGCTCTGGCTCTCCGCGGAGATCTGCGCGCGGCGATCGATCGAGGCCGGCGCTGACCAGCAAACGCGCGAGGCGGAAGCCCGCTACCTGCTGGCCCTGGCCTCTGCCGGCGAGCTCGAGATGCGCCCCCTGGTCGCGCGCTGCCATCTGGGGCTCGGCTCGCTGCCCGGCGGGACGGGCGAGCGCGCCCAGCGGGGCGAGCACCTCGAGACCGCGCGGCTGATGTTCGGCGAGATGGGCATGCGCTCCTGGCGGGAACGCGCCGACGCGGATCTCGGAGCGGTCGCCTCCGCCTGAGAGGCCGCCCGGCTCCTCGTCCCTTCTCGCGCCGTCGGCGTGAACACCCCGTAGACGTTCCGTTCACGGCCGCCGTCGACAGTGCCCGCATGCGAGACATGCGGGTCACGACCTTCGTCGTGCGGGTGACTCAGGACCCGACGGGCGGTCTGTCGGGGATCGTCGAACGGGTGAGCGACGGCTTCAAGGAGCGCCTGACCACCGACCTGGAGACGGTCGGGGCGATCATCAGGCGACTGCTGCCAGCGCTCACCCCGCGAGAGCCATCCGTCCTCCCGCCATCAGCCGACATTCGCCCGAAGGAGGAACGGATATGAACCGAGAAGCATCCATTCCCAGGAGACTCGCATCCATCATCCTGGCTGCCGGAGCCGTGCTCGCCGTGCTGGGCGCGGCGACGCTCCCCGCCCACGCGGCGACCCTCACGGTGAGCAGCACGAGCGACAGCGGCCCCGGGTCGCTGCGCGAGGCCCTGGCTCTCGCCGCCGACGGCGACACGATCGACGCGACCGGGATCTCGGGCACCATCCTTCTGACCAGCGGCCAACTCGTCGTCGCGCACGGCGTGACCATCAACGGTCCGGGGCCTGGCACGCTCACGGTGGACGGTAACTTCGCCAGCCGTGCGTTCCTCGTCAACGCGCCGGGCAAGACCGTCGCCATCTCGGGTCTCACCATCGCCAACGGGCGGGTCCTGCCCCAGGAGGGTGGGGGCGCCATCCTCGACTTCGCCACGGATCTCACGCTCAGCCGCTGCGCGCTGACCGGCAACGCCGCCGACCGCGGCGGCGCCATCGAGCACACCGGCGCGTTCCTGGGTCGAACGCTGACGCTCCTGGACTGTACCCTCGAAGGCAACTCGGCCGCCGGCATCGCCGGCGGTCAGGGCGGGGCCATCTACAACGACGGGGCCGTGGTCCAGATCAGGCGGAGCCGGTTGAGCGGCAACTCGGCCGACGGCGGCGCCATCTGCTGCGGCATACCGCCGGCCGGCCGGGGCGGCGCCATCTACAACGATCGCGGGCAGGTGACCCTCGAGAGCAGCACGCTCAGCGGCAACGCGGCGACTCGTCTGGCCTCTCCCCTCTCGAACGAGGCTCCGAGAGGCGGCGGCATCTACAACGCGGGCGCCGGTCGCTTCGGTCAGGCCACCCTGAGGATCGTCGACAGCACCCTCGGCGACAACGCGGCGCAGACCAACATCGGCCTCGGCGGTGCGATCTACAACGACGGCGCGTTTTCCGGCAGCGCGACGGTGGAGATCGTCACCAGCACGCTCTCCGGCAACTCGGCCGGTGACGCCGGCGGCGGCATCTACAGCGACGGCTCCGACGGCGGCGAGGCGCTCGTGCAGATCGCCGACAGCACGGTGAGCGGCAATACCGCCGAGCAGATCGGCGGCGGCATCCGCCACGTGGGGACCGACGGCGACGCGCGCCTCGAGATCAGCGGCAGCACGTTCGCCGACAACTCCGCCGAGGACGGCGGAAGCATCGAGCTTTTCGGCGGCAGCACGTCGGTCGAGGTCGACACCACCATCTTCGCGGCCGGCGCCCGGGGCGTCACGATCAGCAACGACGGCGGCACGGTCACCTCGCACGGCTACAACCTGAGCAGCGATGGAGCCGAAGGCGTCCTGACGGCGGCGACCGACCTCGTCGACACGGATCCGATGCTCGGCCCGCTGCAGGACAACGGCGGCTCGACCTTCACGCACGCGCTCCTGACCGGCAGCCCGGCGATCGACGCCGTTGCCGTGGGCGCTGCCTGCTCCTCGACGGACCAGCGCGGGGTGTCCCGCCCGCAGGGCGCCGCGTGCGACATCGGCGCGTTCGAGCGTTCGAACGTCGTGCCCACGATCACCAGCTTCTCGCCCCTGAAGGGCGCGCCCGGCGTCACCGTGATCATCAAGGGCACGAATTTCACCGGCGCGGCGTCCGTGACGTTCAATGGAACGCCGGCGGGCTACACGGTCACCTCGGCCACGAGGATCGCCGCCACGGTTCCCGCCGGTGCCACGACCGGTCCGATCCGGGTCGGGACCGCGTTCGGGCCGGTGACGAGCGCGGGCACCTTCACGGTGGCGCCCCGCATCACCGGATTCGCGCCCCAGGGCGGGGACCCGGGCGCGAGCGTCGTCATCACGGGAAGCAACTTCACGGGCGCCGCCGCGGTGCGGTTCAACGGCGTCGCCGCGGCGTTCCACGTGGACTCGAGCACGCAGATCATCGCGACCGTGCCGGCGAGCGCCCTGACGGGCCCGCTCGCCGTCACGACGACCGGCGGCACGGCGACGAGCACGGGGATCTACATCGTCGGTCCCCGGATCACCAGATTCACGCCGTCGAGCGCGGCGGCCGGGACGAGCGTGATCATCAACGGCGTCAACTTCATCAGCACGCTCCTCGTGACGTTCAACGGCTCCTCGCCGGCCTACTTCACCGTCGATTCCGCCACCAGGATCACGGCGATCGTTCCCTACGACGCGACGAGCGGGCCCATCACCATCGTGAACGGTGGGGGCTTCGCGTCGAGCGCGAACGCGCTCACGGTGCACCTCGCGCCCACGATCACCGGCAGCTCGCCGGACAGCGGGGGCGTCGGCACGCCCGTCGTGGTCAGGGGGACCAACTTCACCGGCGCCACCGCCGTGAAGTTCAACGGCCGGCCCGCCGGCTTCACGGTCGATTCCGCCGGTCAGATCACGGCGATCGTCCCGGCGAGCGCCACGAGCGGTCCGATCGCCGTCACCACGCGCGGCGGCACGGCGACGAGCGCGGTGAGCTTCACGGTGGCGCCCCGGATCACCGGCTTCACGCCCTCGAGCGGCGCGATCGGGGCGAGCGTGACCATCAACGGCGCCAACTTCACGGGCGCGACGTCGGTGACGTTCAACGGCACGCCTGCCACGACGTTCACGGTCGATACGCCGACCAGGATCACCGCGACGGTGCCCGCGGGCGCCGCCGGAGGGAAGATCGCGGTGAGCACCACCGCCGGCACCGCCACCAGCGCGAAGACCTTCCTCGTCAAGCCCAGCGTCGTCAGCGTCACGCCCGCCAGCGGTGCGGCCGGTGCGGCGTGACGATCACCGGCACGGAGTTCATCGGCGCCGGTGCGGTCAGATTCAACGGGACGGCGGCGACCTTCGAGGTCGGCTCGAGCACGCAGATCACCGCGACCGTGCCGGCCAATGCGACGACGGGTCCGATCGCCGTCACGACGCCCGCCGGTACTGCGATGAGCGTCCTGCGCTATGGCGTCGGCGACCCAGGTGACACCTTCGACGCGTTCGCAATCGCGAGCAGCGCACGACCGGCTCTCTCGCGCACCCATTCGTCGCCGTCTTCGAGAGCAATGCTGAGCGGTCCGACCGCGTCCCCGCCAAGCCGCGCCAGAATCTCCACCGCGTGCTCGCGGACGCGGGCGCTGGCGTCTTCCAGGAGAACCTGCCCCAAGGCGCCGACCGCCGTCGCGCCGCCGACCTTCGCCAGGGCCTCGATCGCCGCGCTCCGCACCCACGAGGCTTCGTCCGCGAGCGCCTCTCGCAGCGGCGCGGCCCCGAGGCCCCCGGCCCCGACCTTGACCCATGCCGCGACGGCCGCCGCCCGGACGTATTCGTGTGGGTCCCCCCGGAGGGTCTGGGCCAACACCTCGCCGACTTCCATCCCTCCAATCCTCCCCAACTCCTCCACCGCTTGCTCGCGGCGTCGGACATCCGGCTGGCCGAGATCGCGGACCAAGTCAGCGAGCCTCTGATTCCGCTCATCCCGGCGGGTGCGGCGCCTGTCGCCTCCGTCTCGGTTCCCGATCGCCCGGACCTCGATGAGGGTCCCCGCGGAGCTGTACACGGTAACGAGGTGGTGTCGTCCTAGCAGCAGCCGTGCGGCCTCTTCCAGGGCAACGGAGTGGAGTTCCGCGGAGACCGTCCCATCCTCGACCGTGCCTCTCACCTCCATCGCGCCTCCTCCTCGGAGAGCAAGGTCCTTCAGTAGCTCCTCGAGATGACCGCCATTCGAGTCGATGGTGAGCCGGCCGTCGCGAAGGTCGATCACAGCCCGTCTGGCACCGCAAGAGTCAAGACCCGCCGGGTGCTCCGCACCGGGCACGACCGGGCTCGCGCACACGACACCTGCGGCGACAGCGAGCACGAACAGTCGCCAGCGGAGGACAGCCGCGCGCACCGGCGACGTCTTCCACCTCGGCCAAGCACGGGGCACACTGGTCACCCGACGCTCCTGGGTACCAACTCGATGCCTCTCCCCGGTCGGACGCCGATCATCATCGCCGACACGTGACCGGGAACTTTCCGCCTCCGGCGCCGAACGAAAACTTGTCGCCGCTCGCCTTGTTCTGGCCCGCGCCCTTCGCCCGTCCATTCTCGATGATGCCGTCGATGTTGCCCGGGCCGATATCGAACTGGCACGGCCTCGCGATGCCGCCATTTTCGTTCTTCTTCGCCTCGTTCTTCCTGATCTGGTTTCCCATTCCCGCGATCAGAACACCAAGCCCGCCGTTGTCCAGCGATTTGTTCTCGTCGAGAATGTTGCCAGTGCCTTCCACGACGATTCCATTTCCCTTGTTCCCTTGCTGGCTCCCTGTTTGTGAGCTCGTCAACCGATTGTCGCTCCCTGTGATCCGGATGCCCGTCACGTTTCGTCGGCACGGTTCCGAGTGAGCTCCGACTCGAAGTCCTTGTTCTTGTTGCCGGTGTTCTTGCTGGACATGAGGAATCCCGTCTCGCAGTTCTGCGCGGAGTTGTCGCGCACCGTCTTCTGCTGGTTCCCCGCGATCTCGATGCCGATGCCCTGCTTGTTCGCGCAGGTCACACGGTTGTTCTCGATCTCGTTTCGTCTGCCGATCGCCTTGATCCCCGCAACCGTCACCCCGGTGATCTCGCGGTTGTCGAAGACCCGGTTCTCGTCGCCCTGGATCTCGACACCCGTCATGTTGTTCATCGACTTGATGTCCCTCACGAAGTTTCGGTCGGCGTGCACCGAGATGCCCACGCCCACGCGAAACCCCTCGATCGTGCCGTCGAGCACACCGCCACTCGTACCCCGTATCGTGACGCCCTCGTTCATGTTCACGTTCCTGTTACCGGAGATCGTGAATGTTCCAAGATTCAGCACGGAATCGCCCGCGACGGACAGGCCCGGCATGTTCCCGCAGTTCAGATTCCCTGGCAGCGTGATATCGGTGGTGACAGTGTCCCCGCAGGCACACTCGACGCGGCCCCCAGCGGGTCCACTCGCCTCCCCACAGTCCTTCGCCGTGGCGATGCCTGGCAGGGTCAGCAGTAACAGGGTCGTGGTCACTCCGATGACAGTGAACGTCCGCGTCGTCATGGCAACCTCCTGCGTTTCTTTTCTCGCCCTCCCGCCGTCTCGGGGGCCAACGGGCACATCTCAAGGATCTTTCCGGAACGCCGGCAGGCGCGCGTCCGTCTTCGGCAGGCCCTCGAACACGCACACCGCATCCTCCTCCCTCTTCTCACCGCACATCTCGATCATCACCTTGCTCTCCAGGTACCGGTCCCACCAACCTGCGAGATCCGATGGGCGTCGTCCAAACTGCGGCATCCACATGGCCCAGGCATAGACGTCCGCAAGCCTCGCCACTCCCACGCGCTTCAACGGCTCGAGGAGCAGCGTCTTGAACCCCGCCTGATACGGCCGATGGTGTCCCTCGACCGGGTCGGCAAGCGTTCCGGTGGAATTGACCGCGAGCCCCCTCAGATAGAAGCGATCGTCTCCCGCCGATGCGATGAAGTGGCAGGCCATGCACCGCGTGACGGGCTCCTGGTTGTCGAACATGACGGAGCTCACGCGTTCCTTGCCCGTCAGCTCCTTCGACCGCTGCTTGAACCGATTCAAGAAGTGCTTGACGCCGGCTTCGGTGAGCGGACGGGGGTCCATCAGGATGCGCACGGGCTCGGGCTGCTGGCCGTCACCGCCGATCTCGCCTGTCCCGACCTCGAGCGCCCCACCGTCCCGGCCGGGGACGACGTACCGGAAGGCCTCGAACGCGCCCATATCCCGCGGCACCGACTGCCAGGGGATGTCCATCCCTTTGTGCTGGAGCCGCGTCAAGAGCGGCGTGTAGAGGAACGGGCCCGCACTGTGGCACTCGGCGCAGTCGCCCGGGGATTCCCCCGTGATCAGGCGGAAGGAGTCGCGCCACCGCTCGATGTCGCGATCCTTCGCGATTTCGCTCACACGCTCCGCGATCGTCAAGTCGGCGCGCGCTTGCCACTTCTTCACGACCCACGTCAGGTCGAGGGCGGGGTAGTCCTTGGCGCGGCTGTCCGCCGAACTTCGCCCGCCCAAGCTGTCGCCATCTCGGCCCTCCGATCGATCGTTCCTGTCGTCGAAGAAGCACGTGAAGCCATCCGACCGGTGGTAGATCTTCCCCCAGTCGTTGTACCGGCCGGGATCGGTTGCCCCCTTCTTTCGCCAGATCCACTTGGCCCACACGGTCAAGGTCTTGCCCCCCTCCTCGACCGACCACTTCTCTTGGCCGAGTCGGTTGCCGGTGGCGCAGGCGTGCTCCTCGTCAACGGCCTCGAGAAGCGCCGGGTTGATGCAGCTCGCTGGATACGCATCGGTCTCGGGAAGGAACTCCTCCGAGAAGGGAGGCTTCGTTGCTTTCAGGCGGAACGTGCGCGCGCGCGGGGTCTCCGACGCCTTGTCCATCGAGACCGGACGCCCCGCGACCTGCGCGCACCGGCACGAGTAGCAGGCGGCCTGGAGATTCTCGTCGCCCTTCTCGGGTTCTGCGCACACCTGCCCGCACAGCCACGGTGGCGTCTCGCCCGCCGCGTGCTCGTCGCCGGCCAGGCCGCCGCCGACCAGTGACACGAGCGCGGCGCTCCCGATCGCGACGACCACGTGCACGATCCGCGCCGACCGTCGACGGGTACCCGGCGCCACGCACGGGCCTGGTGCACTGTCCCCCCGATCTGGCTCCTTATACATGGCCCGCTCCTTTCTGGGGACGCCCGGTGCGTCGGAGGGCGACACCTGGCGGCCGAGGCGTGCGCGCAGGGTCCTCGCATCGCGACGAGACGGATCCGCTGCGCGCACGGCCTACACGATGACCGACCGTGGAGCGCTACGGATCGGGAACGACGAAGAGCTTCTTGGCCGGGACGCAGACCATTTCGTCCTTCCGCAGCTCGACGACCCCGACCCCGAACTGGTCGCGGACGACGACCTTCGTGCCTGACTTGATCTTTCCCGTCTGGCAGTTGACCTGCTTGTAGCAGAGGAAGTCCCCCACGAACGGCGTGGCATCCTGACCGGGAGCGACGACGCCATGGACGAACTTGTCGGCCTCCACGCACAGGAGCGTCGCCGTTGGGTCGACTCGGCATTGGTCCTGGAGACCGAACTGGTCGAGAAATGCGAGGTGCTCCGGGAAGACGTTCTCCCTGTGGTCCTTGATCTTGATGCACTTCAAGTGGTCGCCGAACAGCAACTTGGCGTCGACCGGTTGCGCCGTGAGTCCGATCAGTGCGGCGACGACAGCCCCGATCGACAGCAGGGACGTGACGCATGTCCTGTTCATCTCCAGTTCCTCCCGCTCGCCAGAGCATCTGTTGCGGTTACCATGCGATGCGGCCCGGGGCGGCGCCCGTATCTGGGCCGCGAGATGACACAGAAGCGGCGCCGCCGAATACGACGACCCAGAGGGGCGTGTCCGCGATGGCATCTGGGGCAGTGCCGTCTCCTCGAGTCCTGGACGCGCGAAGGGTGCGTCGATGCAGGATGCCCGTGTCGGGGCGCGGGACGGGTCGGTCAGGACGGGAGCCGGGCTCCTTCTTCCCCGGCGAACCGGACCGTCACTACCAGTCAGCGAACAACGGGGGTTCGGCACCGAGACGGGTATCGCAATGCGAGTCCAGTTGTCAAGGGGCTTTTTCGAGCCCGCGGCCGTGTCGCGTGAAGCATCCGGGGCACCGCCGGTGAAGCGGTTCGGGGGAGCAGCGGCCTTGTGCGTCCGCACCGCCGTCATCACATTCTCGTGGACGCATGAGGAGGACGCTGTCGCAGTTCGACAAGCAGACCTGCCAGGAGCTGAGGCAACGGGCGTTTCGTCCGGACCGCTCGATCTCGTCGCTCGTGCGCGCGCTCGCGGTGGGGACCGTGCTAGCAGCTCTGGTGTGCGTGCCGCGGCTCGGCGCGGAGTTCATCCCGCAGCTCCGCCGGACGCGGTTCCCATCAGCAATCCCGCCGTCTCGCTCATCATGAGCAGGCTGACGGCTCTCCCACGACGACGCGCCACCGGGAGGTCCACCATCGTCGCGGTCGCGACGGTCCCGAACATCGCCCAACCCGCGCCGGCGAGTGCCCGGAGACCGAGGAAGACCGCGAAGGTGGACGTCATCGCGCTCGCGACGTCACTTCCCGCGATCACGAGCAGCCCCGAGACCATGAGGGCTCGCCGGCCGACACGACCGAGCACGTAGCCGGTCGGCAGGCTCGCGGTCCATTTGCCCGCTCCGAAGACCGTCGGGATGGCCGTCACCATGCGGTAGTTGGCCGCGAAGACCTGCTGGAGGTAGAGCGGAGTCATCGGTCGGAGGACGCCCTGTCCCAGGTTGAAGAGCAGCGCGGCGCCGAGGACGCCCGCGGTCCCCTGCCACCACCGGTCCCGAGGGCTATCGACGGCGGGCGTCACGTCTCCGACGCATCGGTGGGGCATCGAGATCCAGACAGCGGCACGCGCCGTTGGCTCGCGCGCGCGCCGGTCCCTTCATCCGCCGCAGCACCTTCACGAGCTGTCCCTCGAGGGCGCGCAGGTCGCGGATCTGACCCTGCACGGCGGCCAAATGGGCGCGGACCACCTCGCGCACTCGCGGCCGCGCCTGTCCGCGGCCGTCGTCGAGCGCCGTCTGGAGCGCTCTGAGGTGCGGCACCGACAACCCGAGCACGCGAGCGCGCCGGACGAAGAGAAGCTGGCGCACGACATCAGGCGTGTACTGCCGGTAGCCCGACGGGCTGCGGCCTGGTTCGGGGAGCACGCCCGCCGCCTCGTAGAATCGAATCGTCCTCGCGGCGATGCCGGTCGCCCTCGCGACCTGGCCGATCGTCTGCGCCATCGCTGAGCCTCCTCGCTGCGACTCGCAGCATAGAGCTTCCAGTTGGTGGAAGGTCAAGGCTCAAGGAGAGTGCGCCACACCCGGCACGGCGATCGCGGTTGTCGGGAGTGTCGTGGGTCGGGCGGCTGGTGTCGCTATCCACCCGCGCGGGTCTTGGCCGCCTCGGCCCGCAGCAGGAAGCTTCCCTCGGTGACCACGCGCTCGCCCGGCTTCACGCCCTCGATCACCTGGACCAGATCGCCCACCGCGAGTCCCAGTCGAACGGGGCGCTCGGCGAAGCGATTCTCCTCGTCACGAACCGGCACGTAGACCACGGCCCGCTCGCCCAGCATCTGCACGGCGCTCTTTGGCACGAGCGTTCGCCGCTCGCCCGTCGCCGCCTTGAAGGTGACCGACACGTACATGCCGAGTCGCAGATCGCCGCGCCGATTCGGCACCTCCACGCGCACCTTCGCCGTGCGCGTCACAGCCTCGACGCGCGGGTCGATGTAGGCGACGCGCCCGCGCAGCGTGTCGCCCGGCGCCGCGGGCACCGAAATGCTCGCCTCGGTGCCGACGCGCGCGCTGCCGAAGTCCTTCTCGTAGAGATCGCCGATCACCCATACCGTGCTCAGATCGGTGACGGTGAACAGCTCATGGCCGGCGCCGACCACCTGCCCGGGGTTCACGCTCCGCGCGATGATCACGCCGTCCGAGGGCGCGGCTACGGCCACCTCCGACACGACCTGCGAGGCGCCCTGGAGCGCGGCCACCTGCTCCGTGGTGAGTCCCAGCAGGAGCAGGCGCTGCTTCGCCGCGGCCACCTCCGTCTCGTGCGCGTGGTGGGTGGCGCTGATCTCCTCGAGCTCCTGACGGCTCGCGGCCCCGATCGCCGCGAGCTTCTCGGTGCGATCGAGCTTCTGGTGATCCGCGACGAGCATGGCCTGCATCGAGAGGTACTTCATCTGGGCGTCGGACAGCTCGCTGCTGAAGATCACAGCGAGTAGCTGCCCGCGGGTCACCGGCTGTCCCAGCTCGGCGCCGACGCGGCGCACGATGCCGCCCACCAGGGCGTTGACCTTCGTGTCGCGGTACGCGTCGGACGTGACCGTCCCGGGCACGGTGATCGTCCCGGCCGAGACCTCGCTCCGGACGGGCGCCGTCTTGATCCCCGCGCGCTCCACCGCCTCCGGCGTGAGCGACACCTCGACCGGCTCCTCCTCCTTCGTGCCGGCGCCGGCGTCGGCGGCGGACCGCGGGCCCGTCGAGCGATCCGGAAGCGCAGGGCCACCCGTCGCCGCGGCGCCCGGTCCTGCCTCGCCGGAACCAACGCGGGCCGCAGACACGCGCCGCTCGCTCCACATGATCCCGCCGGCGACCCCGAGCAAGACGAGCGCCACGGCCAGGAGTGCTCCGAGTGCCCAGCGTGCGCCACGCGCGCGCCGGCGGGGCGGTGTCGTCGCGGTCTCGAACTCTTGCTCGTCGCCCATCTAATCAGGATCCTCCGTGCCGATCGCGCGCTGTACGTCCACCGCCGCGTCGTAGACGTGCTTCAGCGATTCCGTGTAGCCCATCTCCACGTCGATGTACCGGCGCTGCTCGGCGATGACGTCGAGCAGCGACGCGCGCCCGAGCTGATACGTCTGGCGCACGATGTCGAGGTTCTGGCGCGCCGTGTCCCGGACCCCGCGCTCGTAGAGCGTGAGCGCGCGCTGCGCCGCCTCGTACTGGGCGAGGGCCGATCGCACCTCCTGGCGCACGGCCAGCTCGGCGGCCTCCACGCGTCGATCCGCCGCGCGCGCCGTCGCCCGGGCTGCTGCGACGTTGCCCTGGTTCTGATTCCGGACGGGCACGGTGATGGTGACGCCGCCGCCGAAGTAGTGGAAGACGTCCTGGATCGGCCGCGTGGCACCGCTCGACGTGAGCCCGTTGAGCCCGAACCCGAAGTCCTGGCGCTCGTAACCCACGTTGATGCTGGCGTCCCAGCGTCCCTCGGCCTGCTCCTTCGCGATCTGGGCCGCGGCCATGGCGGCATCGGAGCGCGCGGCGTCGAGGTCACCGCGCCGAGCGAGCGCGTCGCGGACCGCGAGAGCACGATCGATGGCGAGCGGCGGCGGCACGAGCTCGCCGCGCAGGACCAGTGGCATATCGGGCTCGATGCCAGCCAGGGCCTGGAGCTGTGGCGCGATCGCCTCCACGCGCCCGGCGAGCAGCTTCTGGCTCGCGTCGAGCCGGTTCACCTCGGTCGATGTGTCCGCGCGCGAGATCTTCGCCACGACGGAGGCCACCTCGGGCAGCGCCTGGATCGCCGCGTCCTGCTTCCTCGTGATCTCGAGGGCCTGGGGGAGAGAGATCGCCGGATCGGTCACCGGCATGAACATGAGATCGCCCTCGTTCAGCGGCGGCATGAACTCCTTGCCCATGCGCGGCACGAGGGCCACGGCACCAGCCACGACCATCACGGCGACCCCGATCGTCGTGATCCGGTGCCGGAGCGCCCAGGCGAGCACCGGGCGGTAGAGCCAGACGAGCGGGCGCATCAGCGGGTTCGACTCCTCGCCTCGGACCCGGCCGCCGATCAGGAGCGTGGAGAGCACGGGCACCAGCGTCACCGAGAGGATCGTCGCGCCGACCATGGCGAAGGTCTTGGTGAACGCGAGCGGATGGAACAGCTTGCCCTCCTGGCCCGTGAGCGCGAAGACGGGGATGAAGGCGAGGATGA
>Ga0187894_10003114_pt1 | contig 18970 bp, 17 predicted proteins | sample GBC1701081metaG_FD_136650 | JGI IMG/M metagenome (GOLD analysis project Ga0187894, IMG submission 136650) | White microbial mat communities from a lava cave in the Kipuka Kanohina Cave System on the Island of Hawaii, USA - GBC170108-1 metaG ...
CGCCGCCCTGTGGGAGGCGCATTGCCGTTGCGAGTTCGAGACCCGCGATGTCGATGCGACCATGGCCACCATGGTGCCGCAGCCCTACGTCAACCACATCCCGACCATGACCGGCGGCGTCGGCCATGACGAACTGAAGCGCTTCTACAAATATCATTTCGTCGGCGCCAACCCCGAGGACACGCGCCTGGTCCCGATCAGCCGCACGATCGGCAGCGATACACTGGTCGACGAGATGCTGTTCTGCTTCACCCACACGCGCGAGATCGACTGGATGCTGCCCGGCATTGCGCCGACCGGCCGCGCCGTCGAGATCCCGCTGATCGCCATCGTGCATTTCGTGGGCGACAAGGTTGCGCACGAGCACATCTACTGGGACCAGGCCTCGGTGCTGGTGCAGATCGGCAAGCTCGACCCGACCGGCCTGCCCGTCGCCGGCGCCGAGACCGCGCGCAAACTGCAAGACAAGGCGGCGCCCAGCAACACCCTGATGGCCAACGCCTGGGCCACCAGCGCCGGCAAGCCGCTCGGCGCACGCTAGCAGAAAAGACTGTCATCCCGAGCGCAGCGAGGGATCTCCTGCGAATACCGCACCCCGCATCACTCGCAGGAGATCCCTCGCCACGCTCGGGATGACGTAAGCTTGGCGGCTCTATTGGTCCTTCGGCATGCGCTCGACGATCTTGCGCTGCACATCGCGGTCGGCCTGCGCGATCTCGAAGATCTGCTGGTAGCGATCGACCGACATGCCCTTGCGCTCGACGGCCTGCGCCATTTCGCCCAGTGCCTGCTGGCGCGTTTTCTCGGCCGCGTCGGCACCCTGCTTGGCCGCTTCCTGCACCTTGGGCGACCATTGCTTGTTCAGCTGCCGCACCTCGGTCGCGGCGGCAGCGAACGTCTCGATCTCCTTGTCACTCACCGCCGTGGGTTGAGGTTGCGTCTGCCCTTGCGGTGGGGATTGCTGCGCCTGGACGGCAGGCACCACGACGAGACCACTGAGGCCGATGCTCGTGGCGACGACGAAAAGCAAGTTTCGATTCAACATCATCGACGACACTCCTTGCGTACGGTCGGCACAAACCGGCTCGCCGGGCGAACCGCGTTCAGCATCAACCGCGGGCTTGGCGTCGGGTTCCGTTGGCCTTGCTGTGGTTAAAAAGAGTCCTTGTTCTCGTTGAGAGAACACCTATATGAGGCGCGGTCGACGGACTGCCGCCCCGGTGCAGTCAGCGCCCGGCTGAGGCGGCTCACCGCGATAGCGCTAATTGCGCCTTGATGGTGCTAGACAATGAGGGATCCTGGAAGTCTTTGTTTTTTCTCACGGAATCGCAACCGCGCCAATTGCGCTAATTGCGCAGGTGATTTTTGCATTTATCCCGAAACCCCAAATCTTCAGCCCTTCTTTCCGGCCCGCGACCGCAATAGGGTGGCTGGCGCGGCAGTGAAGTGGCCGCGATGGAGTGCGTCATGTCCGACCGCCAGCCCCTCTCCTTCCATGTTCCGGAGCCGGCGGTGCGGCCTGGCGGCACGCCGGATTTCAGCGACGTGCCCATCCCCCGGGCAGGCTCGGTACGCCGGCCGCCGGTCGACGTGAAGGCCGAGGACATCCGCGACCTCGCCTACTCGATCATCCGCGTGCTGAACCGCGAGAGCGAGGCGGTGGGCGAGTGGGGCGGGCTGCTGAGCGATGCCGAGCTGCTCGAAGGTTTGCGCCACATGATGACCTTGCGCGCCTTCGATGCGCGGATGGTGATGGCACAGCGCCAGGGCAAGACATCGTTCTACATGCAGCACATGGGCGAGGAGGCGGTGAGCTGCGCCTTCCGCAAGGCACTCGAGCCCGGCGACATGAATTTCCCGACCTACCGGCAAGCCGGCCTGCTGATCGCGGGTGACTATCCGATGGTCGACATGATGAACCAGATCTACTCCAACGAGAACGACCCGATGAAAGGTCGTCAGTTGCCGGTGCTGTACTCGGCACGCGACCACGGCTTCTTCACGATATCGGGCAACCTCGCGACACAGTTCATCCAGGCGGTGGGCTGGGCGATGGCGTCGGCGATCAAGCGCGATACCAAGATCGCGGCGGCCTGGATCGGCGACGGCTCGACGGCCGAGTCGGATTTCCATGCCGCTCTGGTGTTCGCCTCGACCTACAAGGCGCCGGTGGTGCTGAACATCGTCAACAACCAGTGGGCGATCTCGACCTTCCAGGGCATCGCGCGCGGCGGCTCCGGTACCTTCGCGGCGCGCGGCCTGGGCTTCGGCATCCCGGCGCTGCGCGTCGACGGCAACGACTATCTCGCGGTTCACGCCGTGGCGAAATGGGCCGTCGAGCGGGCGCATCGCGGCCTGGGACCGACCTTGATCGAGTACGTCACCTATCGCGTCGGGGCGCATTCGACATCGGACGATCCGTCAGCCTACCGGCCCAAGACCGAGTCCGATTCCTGGCCGCTGGGCGATCCGGTGATCCGCCTGAAGGATCACCTGATCGCGCGCGGCGCCTGGTCGGAGGAACGCCACAAGCAGCGCGAGGCCGAGATCATGGCCGAGGTGATCGCCGCCCAGAAGGATGCCGAGAGCCACGGCACCTTGCACAGCGGCCCACAGCCCTCGGCCCGCGACATGTTCGAGGGTGTCTACGCCGAAATGCCCCCGCACCTGCGCCGCCAGCGCCAGCAGGCGGGGTATTGATTCATCTTCCTCCCCACGCGAAGCGTGGGGAGGTGCCCGAAGGGGCGGAGGGGAGCCGACGTGATGCTGGTAACAAGAGTCTCCATGCTTAGCACCACGTCGGCTCCCCATCCGGCCTTCGGCCACCTTCCCCACTTCGTGGGGAAGGGAACAGGGAGGACGTAACCCGATGCCGCGCCGTACCATGGTCGAGGCGATCCGCGATGCGATGGACGTCGCGATGGCGCGCGACGACAACGTCGTCGTGTTCGGCGAGGACGTCGGCTACTTCGGCGGCGTGTTCCGCGCCACCTCCGGCCTGCAGCAGAAGTACGGCAGCAGCCGCTGCTTCGATGCGCCGATCTCCGAGCTCGGCATTGTCGGCGTTGCCGTCGGCATGGCAGCCTACGGCCTGCGGCCGTGCGTGGAGATCCAGTTCGCCGACTACGTCTACCCAGCCTACGACCAGATCGTCTCGGAAGCGGCGCGGCTGCGCTACCGTTCCAACGGCCAGTTCACGGCGCCGATGGTCGTGCGCATGCCCACCGGCGGCGGCATCTTCGGCGGCCAGACGCACAGCCAGAGCCCCGAGGCGCTGTTCACGCATGTCTGCGGTCTGAAGACCGTAGTGCCGTCCAACCCCTACGACGCCAAGGGCCTGCTGATCACCGCCATCGAGGACGATGATCCCGTGATCTTCCTCGAGCCCAAGCGGCTCTACAACGGTCCGTTCGACGGCCACCACGACCGGCCGGTGACGCCGTGGTCGAAGCACCCGCAGGGCGAGGTGCCGGATGGTCACTATACGCTGCCGTTCGGCAAGGCTGCGGTGCGGCGCGAAGGCGGCGCCGTGACGGTGCTGGCCTACGGCACCATGGTGTTCGTGGCCCAGGCGGCAGCGGAAGAAACCGGCATCGACGCCGAAGTGATCGACCTGCGCACCTTGCTGCCGCTCGACCTCGACACCATTGCCGCCTCGGTGCAGAAGACCGGCCGCTGCGTGGTCGTGCATGAGGCGACCTTGACGTCTGGTTTCGGCGCCGAGCTGGCGTCCCTGGTACAGGAGCATTGCTTCTATCATCTCGAGGCGCCTGTGATGCGCGTGACCGGCTGGGATACGCCTTACCCGCACGCCCAGGAATGGGACTACTTCCCAGGCCCCGACCGTGTCGGCCGCACGCTCAAAGCCGTGATGGAGGCGTAGGTGGCGATCCGCATCATCAAGCTGCCGGATGTCGGCGAGGGCGTGGCCGAGGCCGAGGTGGTCGAATGGTACGTCAAGGTCGGCGACGCCGTGCTGGAAGACCAGGTGCTGGCCGCGGTGATGACCGACAAGGCGACGGTGGAAGTCCCCTCGCCCGTCGCCGGCACCGTGCTGGCGCTGGGCGGCGACGTCGGCTCCATAATCGCCGTCGGTGCCGTGCTGGTGCGGCTCGAGGTCGCCGGCGAAACAGCGGACGCGGCGGCCGAGGTTGCCGCCACGCCGCGCCAGGCCAGCGCGCCCGCCAACCCCGCACCCGCCACGGACAACGTCGTTGCGATGCGGCCAGCCGCGCCGGCACCGACGACCGACGCGCCGGCACCGGCACGTCCGGCGCTGGCGCGGACCATGCCAGGCGTCTCGCTGGGACCACCGCGGCCGGCGGGCGAGAAGCCGCTGGCGTCGCCTGCCGTGCGCAAGCGTGCGCGCGACGCCGGCGTCGATCTGCGGCAGGTGCGCGGCAGCGGACCGGCGGGCCGCATCAGCCACGACGATCTCGACATCTTCGTGCGCGGCGGACCGGCTGCGCCGGGACCGGCGGCGCGTACCGCCAACACCGCGGTCGAGACCATCAAGGTGGTGGGCCTGCGCCGGCGCATCGCGCAGAAGATGGCCGAGGCCAAGCGCCGCGCCGCGCACTTCGCCTATGTCGAGGAAGTCGACGCCACGGCACTGGAAGATCTGCGCGCCGCGCTCAACGCCGAGACGCAGCCGGACCGGCCGCGACTCACCCTGCTGCCGTTCCTGATGCAGGCGGTGGTCAAGGCGGTAACCGACTTCCCGCAGATGAACGCGCTCTACGACGACGAGGCCGATGTCGTCGAGCGCTTTGGCGGCGTGCATATCGGTATCGCCACGCAAACGCCCAATGGCCTGATGGTGCCGGTGGCGCGCCACTGTGAGGCGCGCGGCCTCTACGACTGCGCCGCCGAGGCGCAGCGGCTGGCGCAGGCGGCGCGCGAGGGCCGCGCCACGCGCGAGGAACTGATCGGCTCGACCATCACCATCACCAGCCTGGGTGCACTGGGCGGCATCGTCTCGACGCCGGTGCTCAACCGGCCGGAGGTGGCGATCATCGGCATCAACAAGCTCGCCGTGCGGCCGGTATGGCAGGGCGGCCAGTTCGTGCCGCGCAAGATGATGAACCTGTCATCGTCGTTCGACCACCGCATCGTCGACGGCTACGACGCCGCACGCTTCATCCAGCGCATCAAGTCCCTGCTCGAAGCCCCCGCCACCATCTTCATCGCGGGATGACGAGATGCGCTCCCGACAAATGCTTCTGTAGTCGTCTTCTCGTGAGGCCCTGACATGCGTGAGATAAGCGTCAAGGTGCTGGTCATCGGCGGCGGGCCGGGCGGCTACGTCACCGCCATTCGCGCCGGTCAGCTCGGTCTCGACGTGATGCTGGTCGAGGAGAAAGCCCTGGGCGGCACCTGCCTCAATGTCGGCTGCATCCCGTCCAAGGCCTTGATCCATGCCGCCGACGCCTACGGCCATGCCCTGGCGCAGGCGACGTCGGCGCCGTTCGGTCTGCGGGTCGAGCGACCGACCCTCGACTTCGCGCGCACCATCGAGTGGAAGGACGGCATCGTCGGCAAGCTCAAGGGCGGTGTCACGGCGTTGCTCAAGCGCCATCAGGTCAAGACCGTGCGCGGCCACGCCGCCATGCTCGACGGCAAGACCTGCCGCGTGGAGTCCGATACCGGCCCGCAAGTGCTGCGCGCCGAGCACGTCGTGCTGGCGACCGGCTCGCAGCCTGTGGCGCTGCCGGGGCTGCCGTTCGGCGGCCGCGTGATCTCCTCGACCGAGGCGCTGTCGCTGCCGTCGGTGCCGCAGCGCTTGGCCGTCGTCGGCGCCGGCTATATCGGGCTCGAGCTCGGCACCGCCTACGCCAAGCTCGGCACCCGGGTCACGGTGATCGAAGCCGAGGACCGCATCCTGCCGGCCTACGACACCGAGCTCGCGCGGCCCGTGGCGCGTCGCCTCAAGGCGCTCGATGTCGAGGTGCTCACCGGTGCTCGCGCCAGCGGCCTGTCGGAGGCCGGCGATGCGCTGCGCGTCGAACAGGGGGACGCCGCGGCACGCAGCATCGCGGCTGATTATTTCCTGGTCGCCGTCGGGCGGCGGCCGCGCACATCGGATTTCGGGCTGGACCAGCTCGACCTCGCCATGAACGGCGCCGCCGTGCGCATCGACGAGCGCTGCGCCACCTCCATGCGCAACGTGTGGGCGATCGGCGATCTCACTGGCGAGCCGATGCTGGCGCATCGCGCCATGGCGCAGGGCGCCATGGTGGCTGAGATCATCGCCGGCCAGCGCCGCGTCTTCGACAAGGTGGCGATCCCGGCCGTGTGCTTCACCGATCCCGAGGTGGTGACCGTGGGCCTGTCACCCGATGAGGCGCGCGCGGCAGGTCATGCCGTGCAGACCGCGATGTTTCCGTTCCAGGCCAACGGCCGCGCCCTCACCCTGGGTGCCGACGACGGCTTCGTGCGGGTGACGGCGCGCAGCGACAATCACCTCGTGCTGGGCATCGCCGCCGTCGGCGCTGGCGTGTCGGAACTGTCTTCGGCGTTCGGCCTGGCGCTGGAGATGGGCGCGCGCCTGGAGGACATCGCCGGCACCATCCACGCCCACCCCACCCTGGGCGAAGCCTTCCACGAGGCCAGCCTGCGCGTCCTGGGCGAAGCGCTGCACGTGTGAGACCGCGAGTCTACAAGTACACCGCCTGCATCGCCGCGGCGGGGTAGCGGGCGCCGGCGATGGCGCCGTTGGGAATGGCATCGGCAATGCACGCCACCTCGTCGGCCGACAGGCTCACCCGCAGCGCGCCGACGTTTTCCTCCAGCCGCTGGCGCGAGCGCGTACCGGGGATGGCCACGACATCGTCACCCTGCGCCAGCACCCAGGCGAGCGCCAGTTGCGCCGGGGTGCAACTCTTCTCCGCCGCCAGCGCCTCGAAGCGCGCCACCAGCGCGCGGTTCTGCGCGAAGTTCTCGGCCTGGAAGCGCGGATGGGCGGCACGGCGGCCATCGACCTGCGCGAAGTCGGTGATGGTGCCGGTGAGGAAGCCGCGGCCCAGCGGCGAATAGGCGACGAAGCCGATGCCGAGCGCGCGCGTGGTCGCGCGCGTTTCCTCGGCCTCGGCGCGGTAGAGCAGCGAGTACTCGGTCTGCACCGCGGCGATCGGATGCACCGCGTGGGCGCGGCGGATGGTCTGCGGCCGCGCCTCCGACAGCCCGAGATGGCGCACCTTGCCCTGCTCGACCAGGCGCGCCATGGCACCGACCGTGTCCTCGATCGGCACCGACGGATCGACCCGATGCTGGTAGTAGAGATCGATGACGTCGACGCCGAGGCGCTTGAGGCTCGCCTCGCAGGCCTCGACCACATAGTCGGGCCGGCCGTTGACGCCGTTGGGTTTGCCCGGACCCTGTGGCCTGGTCTGGCCGAACTTGGTGGCGAGCATGACCTTGTCGCGCCGGCCTTTGATGGCGCGCCCGAGCACGGTTTCGTTGTGGCCCCAGCCATACATGTCGGCGCTGTCCAGGTGCGATGCGCCCAGGTCGATGGCGTGGCGGATCAGGTCCTCGGACGCCGCGTCATCCGCCTCGCCATAGACACCCGACAGCGGCATGCAGCCGAGCCCGATCGCTGCCGCCTTAAGCCCGCCTGCGCTCAGCGGGCGCTGCGCGATCTCGCCTGTCGTCGTGCCGGTCATCCTCGAGGCCTCCGATCGTTTCGTGTCGCTGCGATCATCGGACCGGGCAGGCCTTCGGACAAGACAGAGATCGCCACCGCGGCGTCGTTGTGATTATTCGGTGTCTGATTGAACCTAATGGCCAACCTGGCGTGTTACGTTCCTATGATGGTTGCATGACCATCAGCGACATGGCGCTCGGCATCATAGCCATCGACCGCGCGATCACCCAGGACATCAATCAACTGGTCGGCCGCGCCCCGATGACCGACCTGTTCATCTTCTACTTGGCGGACATGGATTTGCTGAAAGGCGTGCTGTTCATGGCTGTTGCCTGGTATCTCTGGTTCCGCGGTGACGCCGTCGTGCGCACCCAGGTCGTGAACCTGCTAGTGATCGCCCTGCTGGCTGTCGTGGTGGGACGCCTTCTGCAGCTCGGGCTGCCGGCACGGCTGCGGCCGTTGGATGATCCAACACTAGGGCTGACGCTGCCTGCCCATGTGACGCCGGCCGTTCTGCGCAACTGGAGCTCGTTCCCCAGCGATCACGCGACCCTGTTCTTCGCCATGGCGGCGGCTCTGGCGCCGATATCGCGACGTTTGGCGTGGGCTGCCGCCGCGTGGGCTGCGGTCGTCATCTGCCTGCCCCGGCTCTATCTCGGCTTCCATTATGCCAGCGACTTGATCGGCGGCGCACTGATCGGCGCCGCCGTCGCGTTGATCTATCTGCATTTGCCCGTGCAGCGCTTCAGCCAGGCGGTGGTCCGGTTCGCCAAGCGCTCGCCCGCTCTGTTCCATGCCGCCGGCTTCGTCTTCACCTACGAGATCAGCAGCCTGATGAGCAACATACGGCAACTCGCCATGCAGATGCTGAAGCTCGTCCACCGCGTGGCAAGCTCAGGCATCTAGGCCGGTTTGCCGCAATGCGCCTCGATGCGATAGCCGTCGGGATCGACGACGAAGGCGGCATAGTACGAGTCGCCGTAGTCCTTGCGCAGGCCCGGCTTGCCGTTGTCGCGGCCACCCTTCTTCACGGCCGCAGCATGGAAGGCGTCGACCCCCTTGCGGTCTGCGGCCGTGAAGCAGAGATGCAGGCCGGAGCGGTCGTCGGCCGGCACCGGGTGATCGGTGGCGCTCATCCACAGCACGACGCCATCGCTGCCATACCCCAGCGAGGTGTCGCCGGAACTCAGGCACTTGTAGCCCAGCGGGGCCAGCGCGGCGTCGTAGAAGCGGCGGGTCTTGGCGATGTCGCGCACGCCGATCGAGATGTGGTCGATCACGGGTCCTCTCCTTGGTCGATGGAGCCTATTGTTATAACTACCAAACCGGTTATAGAGTTATATAAGAGCACAACTCTTGTCAACCTGTTTACCGGTTAGTATGTGGATGCCATGGCTCACTCCGTTCTTGCCGGCCCGACAGTGCTGCCGGCGCGCGCCGATCTCTGCGTCGACTACGCCAACACGCGTTACTGGCGCGGCACGGAACCTGTGACCGAGGAGTTGCATGGCCTGTCCGACGTGCTGGCCTGGCACGTGACGCAAAAGGTCGTGCCGGCTGCCACCGTGGCCGGGCTGAAGGCGTGGTGGGGCGAGCGGCCGCGCCAAGCCGACGGCGCCTTCGCCGAGGCACTGGCGCTGCGCGAGGCGCTCTACCGGATCTTCAGCGCCACCGCGCTCGGTGCGACGCCGGCCGCCGCCGATCTCGACGCCTTGAACCAGGCGTTGGCCCGCACACCGCCGCGCACCCAGCTGCGCCTCACCGACTCAGGTTACGCCTGGCAGGTGACGAAGCTGCGACCGGTGGTGAGCGACCTGCTGGCACCGGTGCTGTGGTCGGCCGCCGATCTGCTGACCAACACGCGGCTCGCCCGCGTGCGGCGCTGCGCCAACGACAAATGCCTCTACCTGTTCGTCGACGACAGCCGCAACGGCACCCGGCGCTGGTGCTCGATGAGCATGTGCGGCAACCGTGCCAAGGCGCACCGTCACTACGCCAAGTCGAAGCAGGGATAGCGCTCAGCCCACGATCTTGCGGGCCCAGGCCGGCACACGACGTCCCTTCTTGCGGCGCTGGCCACGCTCATAAAGCGCGACGAAGCGGAACGGCACATCAACGTCGCTGTTGTCGAGCAGCAGCGCGATGTCGACGACGGCAATCGCTGCGGTCAGGTTGGCGAGGGTGCGCGGATAGCGTGCCGCCAGCCGCGCCTCGGGCACGTCATGACCGCCTTGGCCGACGCGCTGGATGACGCGTGCCCATGACAGCGCAGCGCTCTCCAGGCCAATGAAGACAAGGATGATCTCGTAACCCTGGCGCTGGGCCTCGCGCAGGAAGTCGAGCTTGGCGCCGACCGGATCGGAGAACACCGTCTCCATGCAGAACGCCTCGCCCCGCGCCACCAACTGTCGGCGTTCTTCGTCGGCCAGTGCCGCCGCGGCGCGGGCGCGAGTCTCGTCATCCGGCGCCTCGAGTTCGCGCGCGATCAGATCGGCGTTGACGAACGGCAGCCCCAGCGGCCGCACATGCAGGTCGTAGAACGTCGACTTGCCGGCGCCATTGGGGCCGGCCAACACCAGGATGAAACGCCCGTCGCCGGCGATCTGGCCGGCCAGCGCCTGCAGGATGTCGTCGATCATGGACCGCCGGCGGCGGGCTCTGCCGACCTGCTCCCGGCACTCACGCCGACTTGCGGGCGCGCGCCGGCTTGGCTGCCACGAAGGTACGACCCTCGAAGCGGCCAAGGGTACGCGTACCGTCAGCCTCGACGCGCAGGATCAGGCCGGGGTGCTTGGGATCGGCGCCATAGCGCGGACCACCCAGCGCACCGAGATGCGCCTGCTCCCGTTCGCGCGCGTCGGTGGCCACCAGGCGGCGCAACAGGCGGCCGACCGCCGCGCGGCTGGCCAGCGCCGGCGTCGCCGCTGCGCCGTCGCCCAAACGCTTCAGCGCGGCGACCTGGCCGTGTGGCAGCAGCTTTTCGATGGCACGGCCGAGAATGGCCCAATGCTCGATCTGCGCCGTCAACGAGCGCGACCCGGCCTCGGCCTCGTCACGCGCCGCTGCCACCAGTGTGTCCGACAGCTTCACCGGCAGGCCCATGCTGCTCTCCGGTAGTAAAATGCTACCTGTCAATATGCGGCGCCGGTCCGGCCCTATCAAGGCCCCTATTGCGGCAAATTACCGATCAGGATGGCGCGCTTGAAGGCCTCGTCCAGTTCACGCTGACTCATGCCGCGCTGAGCCTGCTTCAGGCCGTCGGCGATGCGACTGCACTCGGCCTTGATCTGGCGGCGGATCTCGTCGGCGTAGGCACGGTACATACCGATCAGTTCGCTCTTGTCGGCACTCGACAAATCCTCCCGCTCGCGCAGGCTCTGCTCGGGCCAGGACAGCGAGCCTTCCAGATCGACCAGGAAGAAGACGTTGGCCTCGTCGTGGTACTGGCGCAGCTTGGTTTCCAGGTCCAGTTGCCGGACCTCGGACAGCTCGGTCTCCCACGCCTTGAACTCGCCCAGCGACTCCTTGATCTCGTCGCTCATGGCGCCGAAGAACTTACCTTTGTGGCGGTTGACGAAGTCGTTGAAGCTGGCCTCGGTGCGCGCCAGGCTCCAGGACAATTGCTCCAGGCAATATTTGGCAAAGGCCTCGGCGTCCTCGCGCACGCCGCCGGACGGCAGGTTGCCGCTCCAGCGATCGAGCGACTCGCGCGCCTGGCCGTAGAGCGCCTTCGCCGCCTCGAAGCCGTTGTTCTTGGCGAAATCCTGTGTGTCGCGCCAGGTCTGCGTGAACAGCACGTGGACCGCGGCCTCCTTGGTCAGCAGGTTCTCGTACTGACCGGACCGTATCGTGATACCCACTTTTTCCCAGGGCTTGAGAAAGTCCTTCAGTGCGCTCATGACGAACAGGGTCATCTTCACCCACTCGGGGCCGAAGTGCTGCAGTGCCTTGCGGATGAACTCGGCCGCGAGCTTGACCGATGGAGGGCCCGGTATCGACTTCGCCCAGTCGGTTGCCATTACGGCGATCTTGGCGATCCCCTCCATCGCCGTGCGGCGCGACTTTGCAGTCTCCTCGATCGCCTCCTGCATCAGCCGCTTGACGTCGCGGATGACGTTGCGCTGCTCCATCCACAGCATCTCGTCGACGCCATCGATAGTCTTCCATTTTTCGTCGAGCTCACCCGCCATCTTCTCGATCTTGGCCCGCGCCGCGGCGATCTCGTCGCGCTTCTTGGCAACGCCGATCTCTTCCAAGCCACCCCAGAACGTCAACTCGGCGTTGGTCATCAGCGCGCGGAAGCCAAGCGCTACCGTGCTGGGCGCGCTGGTGCCGCTCAGGCTGTTGTCGAAGAAGCGGCCGGTATCGTCGCGTGCGCGCTTCACCCGGTCGCGCCAGACGCTGTCCTTGTCGCCCGGATTCATGTCGTCGAGGATGCGGCCGAGATCGTCGAGCGCCGACTTGCGGGCCACCAGATACTCGACCAGGGCGTTGCGCATCGTGCCCCGCTCGGCCTCGGGAATCTGCGGCCCCAGTTCGTCGATGCGCGCGACCAGCTCGGCCGGACGGCGCAGATAGTCGACCATGACGCCCTCCCCTAGATGCCGCTCTCGCCGGCGATACGCCAAGGCCCATTGTCGACCTGCTGCAGGCGCCACGTTCGGGTCCAGGCCGGCGCCATGTAGCCGCGATAGGCGACGCCGTCGGGTGTCTTCACCTCGCGCACATGCTCGACCTCGACCTGGACCTCGCGCACCTTGGGCAGGCCGGGATATTCATCGCCGCGGATCAGGATCTGGGGATCATCGGTCCACAGCACGCGGATGTCGCAGATGCGTTCCTGCAGTTCGCGCCGCGCCCGTACCCAGGCGTTGTCGAAAGCGCGCGGCTGATACGCATAGTAGATCGGTGGCGTGCCGCCGATTGCACGCCAGCCGACGAACAGGCTCTGCCACGTGGTCTGGTCGGCCGTCTTCAGCGCCTTGAAGCTGGCCTCCAGCACGGCCTGTGGCAGGGCATCGTCGGGGGGCGGGGGACTCTGCGCCCGTGCGAGTTCGACCTCGCCGGCGAACAGCGACAGGCCTTTGTCCTCGACGGTCAGGTCGACGAACATGGCGTCGCCCACGGTGGCGGCCAACGGCTCGAGTTCCAGGCCGACCACGCCGCGGCCGTTGACCACGACCAGTCGCGGCTGCGGCACGATGCGGCCGATGATGGCATAGTCCTCGCGCAAGTTGGGAGTTACGCGCTGGCCGTATCGGCGCGCCGCCCGCTGCATGCGCTGCGCTGCGGCGCTCTCGGTATCGATGAAGCACTGGACGTCGCCGACCTGTGCCGCGAACCAGTTGTGGGCCGCTTCGCTCACCCAGTTCCGCGGCGGAATCGGCGGCAGGGCCAGGATCTTGCCGGTGATCTGATCGCGTTCGCTGCCGAACAGATCAAGCTTGGGCAGCGTCTCGAGGCGATCCTTGGCGACGCTCGCGAGAAAGGCTTCGCGGGCCTGCTTGCTGCGTTCGGCGACCTCGGCGGCGCGGATCTCGTCGGCCTCGCGATAGGCGAGGTCGTCGGCGGTCAGCTGGTAAACGCCGCCATCGATCAGCGCACGCAAGGCGTCGAAGTCCTGCTGGATCGCCTTGGCGAAGACGCTATTGGGACGCTGCTTCAACAGCCATTGCAGGCGCGGCTCAGCCTGGGCCAGTTCACTGCGCGAACCCTCGGTGCCGAAAGAGCCGCGTCGCCAGCCGCCATCACGCAACTGGCTGCCGAAACGCTCCCACTTCTCGAGCCAGCCGGACCACGACTCGCCGAGACCGTCGGAACTCATCTCCTCAGGCCCATCAGCGCCCAGCGTGCGGCGACCATTGGCGTTCTCGTAGGTACGCTGCAAGCGCAGCGGCGCCGTGACGTCGAGCGTCTGCCAGCCTTGTTTGGGCGCACGCCGGCGTATCGTCAGCTTGAGGGGCGCGCCTTCGGTCAGTCCTTTCGCCTTCCAGACCTGGTTCTCGGCATAAAGCCCCACGCCCTGCCCCTGGACCATGCGCTTGCGGTCAGCCTCGTTCGCCGTCAGTTTGGCCAACGACTCGCCGTTGATGGCGACCACTTCGTCCCCGACCTTCAGGTCGGCATCGCGGAAGCCGCTATACCAGCGGATCCAGCTCACGCGCAGCACCGGTAGCGCGCTATCGAACACCGGCGTGCTGACCAGCCCGCTGTTGAGCGAGTCCGGCTGCGTGAAGACACGGCCTGCTTCCGCCACGCTGACGGCCTGCGCCCAGCTCGAGCGGGTCAGTTTGAACGCACAGAGGCCAAGCAGAAGTTGCATGATGCCCCGGCGACCGCGACGGCCTGCGCTGCGCTGTGACATGGCTGCTCTCTTGGTTGGTTCGCTCCACGCCGCTGCCTTCGCGCGGATGGCGACGGTCAAATAACTGTCTTCGAAATGTAATTCCCCACACAACACGCTTGCGATCGGACGCCAATGGAACCTGACAACGATCTGCGTCCTTTCGCGACGCATTTCCGCAAGCTGGACCCCACTATTTCCTAAGAGTACTCCTAAGCATGCTGACTCTCAACCGACAGCCATCACCATAAACCCGATCGCGGGCGCGATGTCGCAGAGATCGTGCCGGGCTCGGGTTGACATTCGACCGGCGGCGGCGCTAAGGCCGGGCGCCCGCCTGAGGCGGACAATCGTTATCGCAGGGAACGATGGACAGTCACAGTAGCACCCGGCGCCTGGGCGCCGGCGCGCCCGATTGGACGGTTCGCGACTGACGTCGCCGCCTCCGGCGCGCCGGCTTCAAGGTGCCGGACCGGAGGCCAATATGATCAGGATCCTCTCCAGCGGCGACCGCAAGGTGGCCGACATCGTCCCCGCCACTTGCAGCACGACACTGCCGGCCGACACTGTGTGGATCGACCTGCTGTCGCCGACGCGCCAGGAAGTGCAGTTTGTCGAAAAGGCGCTCGGGCTCGAGTTGCCGACCCATGAAGAGATGCTGGAGATCGAGCCCTCGAGCCGTCTCTACCAGGACGCCGGCGCCACGTTCGCCACCGCCAGCTTGCTGTGGAACGCCGACACCGAAACGCCCGAGATGTCGCCAGTCACGTTCGTGCTCGGCGAACGCACGCTGGTGACGATCCGCTACGGCGAGCCGAAATCCTTCGCCATGTTTCAAGTCCAGGCCGAGAAGCAGGCCGCCATCTGCCAGTCGAGCGGCACGATGCTGCTGGGCCTGCTCGACGCCGTGATCGACCGTCTGGCCGACATCCTCGAACGCTGTGGTGTGGAGGTCGATCGCATCTCCAAGGATGTCTTCGGCCGCGCCACGCCTACCGGCCGCATCCACACGCCGACCCAGGCCTACACGGACACCCTGCAGCGCATCGGCCGGCAACAGGACATCATCAACAAGGCGCGTGAAAGCCTGGTCGGCCTCGGGCGGGTCGTCGGCTTCCTCACGATCTCGCGCCAGCCGCCGCTGGACAAGGCCGGTCGCGAGCACCTCAAGACATTGGCCCGCGATGCGCGATCGCTCACCGATCACGCCGCGTTCACCGTCACCAATATCAACTTCTTGCTTGATGCGACCTTGGGCATGATCAACATCGAGCAGAACCAGATCATCAAGATCTTCTCGGTCGCTGCCGTGGCGTTCCTGCCGCCAACCCTGGTCGCCAGCATCTACGGCATGAACTTCGAATTCATGCCCGAATTGAAATGGTCGGTGGGCTATCCGCTGGCGCTGGGCCTGATGGTGCTGTCGGCCGTCGTACCCTTCCTCTATTTCCGGCGCCGCAAATGGCTGTGAGGTGCGGCGCCGGCCGGCTGCTGCCTTAGCGCAAAATGCTCTGCAGCTTCATGGCGACGCCCATGTCGCCCTCGATCTTCAGCTTGCCGGTCATGAACGCGGTCATGCCGTCGAGCTTGCCGCCCACCATGTCGACGAGGTCGCTCAGCGACATCTTGATCGTGCAATCGGCGGCGTTGTCGTCATTGGAGATTGCCGGCGGGCTCTGGTTACCGTCGATGAAGATGGCACCATCAGGCGTGGTGAACTTCACCGTGTTGCCGAAGCCCTGCTTGTCGCCGGCACCCGTTTTCATCTTTTCAGTCAATTCTGCGAGTGTCATCGCATGCTCCCTGTGAGCGATTTCTGTCGAGCGTCCTCTGCCGCGATCGGCAAAGCGCCTTCGCTTCCTCCCGGGTCCGCCACCGGCAAGCAGCAACGCAGAGTGCCTCGGCGACGCCCCGCTCGGCAACGTCGGCGGCACCTTGCTTGACGTTTACGTCAACGTCAACTCGCCTGAGTCGCAACGTATGAACAGATGTTCACGATCCTGAAGTGTCCTACCGTGAATATCCACTTCCCTTGTCGGCGATCCATTTAATCTTGTCGTCGAGCGACGAACCGGTTTTCACGAAATCCGGATTGAACGGTGCCGGCGTCGAGCCGGGAAGATACTTGAGGCGGTCAGCTTCGCCGTCATTGGCACCCTTGATACCCACTGGATGCTGCTGGCTGATGCCCGTGAGGTGGGATTGTCCGTCGTTTGCATCAGCTTACTCAGCCCGATGCGCTGCAGCGCAAACTTCAGGCTGCCATAACCTACGACCAGCGCCCGCATTTGATTCTGATTGCAGGCATTCGAGGCGACCGCCTGACGCGCAAACAGATAGTGTTCGGCGGCCGCCAGATCCTCGTCAACCGAGGCGCCTGGCACACGCCGCTCGCCCTGCAGCATCCGGAATGCCATTTGCAGGCGAGCCAGGAAATTCGGCTCATTCAGATGTCGGCCCAAGGCGCGATCGATGTGAGCCTGCACAGCAAGGTCATCAACAGCCATTCCACACTCCTACGCACCATTCGGGATCAGCGTCTGGAAGCTCAGAGTTGGTAACGGCAACCGCATGTGTCTAACGGAAAATTAAGTGAATATTCACCGCGTCATTCCAAACCGCGCCACTCGCTTTGCCAGCCGGAACGTCACGACAGCCGTGCGCTTGACGTTGACGTAAACGTCACATACCAACAGCCGCGCCTATGAACGGGCGTTTACGCGGCGCTTATCGATGGCTACCGTTCCTGCAACGCCAACACAGAGGCGCGACTGCACGCGCCTGTCAGGAAACGTCGAGAGGTGCCGATGCCTTACCGCTCCGTGCTGCGCCCCGGGCTGTTCAGCGGTCAGATCGTTGTTGTAACCGGTGGCGGCAGCGGCATCGGTCGCTGCACGGCCCATGAACTGGCAGCGCTGGGTGCGCATGTCGCGATCACCGGCCGCAAGCTCGAGAAACTCGAGGCGGTGAAGGCGGAAATCGAGGCCTCAGGTGGCAGTTGCGAGTGCCACACCTTCGACATCCGCGAGGAACAGCCGGTCAAGGACGCCATCGCGGCCATCGTGGCCAGGAACGGCCGCATCCATGGCCTGTTCAACAATGCCGGCGGCCAGTTTCCAGCCGACATCGCCGCGATCAGCCTGCGCGGCTTCGATGCCGTCGTGCGCAACAACCTGACCGGCGGTTTTCTGGTCGCGCGTGAGGCCTACAACCAGTCGATGAAGGATAACGGCGGCGCGATCGTGTTCATGGCCGCCGACATGCGCAACGGCATGCCCAACATGGGCCATTCCGGCGCCGCGCGGGCCGGCACCGTCAACCTGGCGATGACCATGGCCTTCGAATGGGGCCACGCCGGCGTGCGCGTCAATGCCGTGTCGCCGGGCTGGGTCGCCTCCAGCGGCATGGATACCTACGAGGGCGATTTCAAACGCGACATTCCCTTCCTCAAGAACCACGTGCCGCTGGGCCGCATCGGCACCGAGAGCGAGGTGTCGTCGGTGGTCTGTTTTCTGCTGAGCGAAGGGGCTGCTTTCATGACCGGCATCAATGTCTGCATTGATGGCGGCGTGCCCCTGGGGACCCGCAACATCGTTCTGCCCCAAGGCAACCGCTGCCAGCCCTACAACGGTTTCCACCTGGCCGTGACGCCCAAGGTCCTGCAGGAGGGCGGCTGAGCCATGCCCGTTTTCGAAAGCCAGATTGATACGCGGTCGGACGAGTACAAGCGTAATCGCGAGGGCATGCTGGCCGCGATCGAGGAGTTCCGCGCCGCCGAGCAGGTGGTGCAGGCGATCGCCGACAAGGCGCGGCCGCGCTTTCGCAAGCGCAAGCAGCTGATGCCGCGCGAACGCATCGCGCTGCTGGTCGATCCCGGCGCGCCGTTCCTCGAGCTCATGGGACTGGCCGGCTACCGCATGCACGATGACCGCGACGGCAGCGGCGCCGGTGGCGGCGGCATTGTCGGCATCGGCTATGTCGAGGGCGTGCGCTGCGTGATCTCGGCGTCCAACAGTGCCGTGAAGGGCGGCACCGTGGCGCCGGCCGGCCAACGCAAGGGCCAGCGCATGCAGCAGGTGGTGATGGAGAACAAGCTGCCGCTGATCTACCTGGTCGAGTCGGGCGGCGCCAATCTGCTCTACCAGTCCGAGATCTTCGTGCCTGGCGGCCGCGGCTTTGCCAACCAGGCGCGCATGTCGGCGATGGGCATCCCGCAGGTCACGGTGGTGCACGGCTCCTCCACTGCGGGCGGCGCCTATCTGCCGGGGCTTTCCGACTACGTCATCATGGTGCGCAACCAGGCCAAGGTGTTCCTGGCCGGCCCGCCGCTCTTGAAGGCCGCCACCGGCGAGGTTGCGACGGATGAGGACCTGGGCGGCGCCGAAATGCACAGCACCATCTCAGGCGTCTCGGAGTGGCTGGCCGAGAACGATGCCGACGGCATCCGGCTGGCGCGCGAGGTGGTGCGCAAGTGGCGCTGGAACGACCATGCACCGACGCCGCCGCAGCGGCCCTATGCCGAGCCGCTCTACGACATCGAGGAGCTATGCGGCGCGGTGCCGCCCGACTATCGCCAGCCCTACGACGTGCGCGAGGTGATTGCGCGCGTCGTCGACGGCTCGGACTTCCTCGAGTTCAAGGCGCTCTACGACCAGCAGACGATCTGCGGCTGGGCCGAGATCGAAGCGCAACCCGTGGCCTTCATCGGCAACAACGGACCGATCACCACCAAGGGTGCCGTGAAGGCAGCGCAGTTCATCCAGCTGTGCTGCCAGTCGGGCACGCCGATCGTCTATCTGCAGAACACGACCGGCTACATGGTCGGCACCGAGGCGGAGAAAGGCGGCATCGTCAAGCACGGCTCGAAGATGATCCAGGCCGTGGCCAACGCCACGGTACCGCAGATCACGATCGTCATCGGCGGCAGCTTCGGCGCCGGCAACTACGGCATGTGCGGCCGCGCCTACGACCCGCGTTTCATC
>Ga0187894_10003115_pt1 | contig 18966 bp, 26 predicted proteins | sample GBC1701081metaG_FD_136650 | JGI IMG/M metagenome (GOLD analysis project Ga0187894, IMG submission 136650) | White microbial mat communities from a lava cave in the Kipuka Kanohina Cave System on the Island of Hawaii, USA - GBC170108-1 metaG ...
GAGAAGATCGCCGCCAGCTCTCTTGATGGCCGAATTCGCGTGTGGGATTTGGCGACGACGCGCTCGCGCACGATTGGAACTTGTGACAACGTTAACGCACTTGCGTTTCATGCGGGCAGTAAAGTGTTGGTGACTGGCAGCACTGACGGCACGGTTCGCCTCTGGAATGTTGGGACGTAAGACATTTGTGCCTTTTGTGCTTCCTTGTGGCTGGGCTGAAATTTAGCGAACGCCTTCGGCGTTAGAGGCCTTCAACTCAAACTCATCCGCTACTGTCACATCCGGAAAAGAGCCGCGTCCGAAGAAGACGTGATGCGCGAGCCGGCTAAATACAGGCAGCCGCAACACCGCACAACCCAATTCGAGCAACTGCGGCTGACGGAGATTCGACGCAATCCGGCGCGCCCATAAGCGCGACGCAAAGCGCGACCGGAATAGTTCACCCGAGTAGGCCTGCAACACCTCAACATCACCACTCGACAAATACTCGGTAATTACGCTCGCGGCGAACGCGGACAGGCGCATGCAAGGATCCAGCCCACCCGCGGTGAGCGGTGACACGGCGCCAGCGGCGTCGCCTATTAATAGGCCGGTTGAGTTCGCGATGTTTCTGAGTACGCCGCCGACCGGAATAAAACCCGCGCGAGTTTCGATCTGTTTTGCGTTGCGCAAGTCGATAATACCTGTAACTCGCGAACGAAACTCCTCTAAGGCCGGTACGGGATCGAACAACGACGGATAACCGCCGACGCCGAGATGCGTCTCTTCGCCGTCGTGCGCAATCCACGCGATGTAACCCGGCGCCAGTTTCGGATCGAGAAAACAAAGCAATCGTGGTGGACCATCAAGCACTGCGCTGCTAAAAACACTCTCCACGCCCACGATCCATTCGCGATTTAGCTCAAGATTCAGATCGCGAGCAACACGCGAACGGGCGCCGTCCGCGCCGATCAAGTAACGCGTGCGTATAGAGTGCGTTGACGAACCGGAGTTGAGTCGAAGTGTTACTGTGCCGTGGGCGGCTGAATGACTGAGATAACTCGTTTGCGGCAGCCAATGAACACCGGAGTGCAAACACTGCTGCAAGTAACGCTGGTAGAGTTGGCCCATGCGGCCGATACGAAACTCGTCGTGCTGACTGACGAGTTCCAGCGAGCGATGCGCGGGCGAATAAAGCGTGACGTGTTTGATCGGCGGCCCCAGGCAGTCGTCCGGGATGTCGAAATCAACTAGCGTGCGGCGCACGAAGATGCCAGTGGTATGGATTTTCTGGTCGAGAGTGTTTTTGCGATCGACGAGGAGAACGTTTACGCCTTGTCGCGCGAGCAGGCGAGCACACTGAAGTCCGGCCAGTCCGGCGCCGATGATGGTTACGTCGTAGCTCGTTCGCATGAACCTATCGCCAGGTCCTCTGTGTCGGGAGTTTGAAAATAAAAAGGGAGAGACGGGCCGGCACTAGATGTTTCTCATCTGTTTGATGAGCGATTCCATGTGACTCAAATATTTCTCGAGCGCGGCACGGCCGGCGGCGGTCAGCTTGTATTCGGTCTTCGGCAAACGCCCTTCGAAAAACTTGGTGCAGGAGATGTAGCCTGCTTCTTCGAGTTTGCGCGCGTGTACGCTCAGGTTTCCGTCAGTCGTATTCATCAGGTGCTTCAGATCGCTGAAGGTCAACGAATCATTCGCCGCCAGCGCGCTGATGATTCCGAGGCGCAACCGTTCGTGGATCAGACGATCGAGGTTCGGGGCAGCGCTCTTTTGATTTGTCCGAGCGGCGTGCGTGTCCGGCACCTCACCGAGCGGTTTTTGCGGAGCAGTCTTTTTTGCAGTCGATTGTTTAGCCACCGTACTTCCTCACAATAATTGCGCCAAACACCACGTGCAGACCGCCGAAGCCTGCGGCCATAAACCAGTTGCCAAACGCGGGCGGCGAGAACAGCGCGAGCGCCCCGAGAGCCATGAGACAGATGCCCATGATCGGCACCACTTTGACGGAGTACATGCCGCCGGTGATCACGCCTGTTCCGTAGAGTAGTAACCAAACACCGGGAATCGCGTTATGCAGTCCCGCCTGGACCAGAGTGATCGTCAGCAGTCCACCGGCGATCAGTGGCGGCGTCAAACTGAATACTGCTTTTCTTCCCGGACCGGAACCGAGTGGCATTTTGATGGCGCGTGTTTTTCGGTCCATGGACCAACCGGCGATCAGCAGCGAGATCAGTCCTTCCGCCATCCACACGGCGAGCCACGCATTGAATGTTGCTTGCTGCGCGGCGATAGCGCTGGCGACGAGAGCAGTGATGCCGATGGCGATCTCACCCCAACCGGAGATACCGGTAAAGGCGGTCGCGAGCTCCATCGTTTCGCGGATGTAGCGCAGGTTGTCCATGGCCCGGTCGTGCAGGGCCGGTGGCTCGGGTTGGGATTCAGGAATGAGTGGGACAGGCTTCATCGTCTCGGCATCTTACGCCTCTCGCGAGACTTCCGTCAAGTACTTTACGAAGTAAAGAAGCCCTCGAGTGGAACCATGCACTACGGTGTCAATTCCGACGTCAGGATTGCGCCATTAAGACTCGGGAGCACCGCGGAAATCTTCAACACTTTCCGGCTGCCCTTGTCGATCCAAACAGTCTGTTTGTCGGCCTCGTTGTCGGCGGAGAGTATCTCGACTTTGTAGGCGTCGAATGTGCCGGCCGGAACAGTGACGCTTTCAGTGCCGAGGACCTTCAACTGTTTGATCTGGGGTTTGAATTTCTGCATATCGAAATTGCGAAAACTTAACGTGTAACCATCCGCCAGCGGAAGGGAAGCGATCACTTCAAACGTGCCGGCGCCATCCGCGAACAAGGCACCGCCGGGATCCGCGTCAATCGGTTTGGCTAGTGGACCCGCTTACTTTGTTCGGCGCCACGTTCATCTCGATCGTCATTGGACCTTGCTTGATGTAGCGCCGCTTCAACAGCAAGCTGCCTTTTTCAATTGTACTGACGTCGACGACTTCACCTTGCGGAGTCTGAGCAGTTTCATTGACGGTCCATGCTCCATTTTCTTCCTTGATGTCGGTCTTCAAGGTGAGTGGAAATTCGCACCCCAGGTCAGGTCGTCCTGCATCTTGTCGCCCCACTGCTTGTTACCGGCGTCGATAAACTTCTTGCCGTAACCGGTCGAGCCGCGGAAATTCGGTTGCAGGACAGCATAGCCGCGGTTGGCGAGAAACTGCGCAAACGGGTCGTAGCCCCAACTGTCGCGATACCATGGACCACCGTGTGGCAGGATCACTGCGGGAAGATTCCTGGCTTCGACGCCTTTGGGTAGTGTCAGATAAGCCGGGATCTCCAACCCATCGGAGGATTTATATCTGACCGCCTTCATCGGCGCGAGATAGGAGCCGTCCAACTTCTCGCGTACCTTATATTGAAGCGTCAACTTCTTGGTGGTGCGATCGTAGAGATAGGTCGAGCCGGGATCTGTATCGGCGTTGGCTGAGATGAGCCACAGCTTTTCGTCTTTGGTTGAAGACCCGAAACCGACCTCCTTGCCGGGAAGTTTTTGCTGCAGGTACTTGTAATCAGCTTCGAAAGCTTTGTCTTTCCAGTAGATTCGTTGTCGTTCGTCGTCGTAGGTGGTGGCCACCAACTGATCGGAAACTTCCGAGAAGATCGCATTACCGAAGTCGACGTGTTTCAGAGGATCCGACTCAACCAACTCTTCCTTACCGGTGGTGGGATTGAGCAGTTCGAGAGCAACCAGGTCGACGCCGCTGCCCTTGTTGGTTTGGAAGTAAACCCGTTCGCCGTCCTTGTGATAGCGAACTGGTCCACACGACTCAAACACGTTGCAACTGTAAATCTTCGTAAACTTGTCCGCGTCGACGCGCAACACTTCTGTATCGCCGTTCTCTGCCGATCGGGTTGCGAGCCGCAACTGGTCCTTGAGATCGAAGAAGAAGGCAGTGATGCGTTCGGTATTCTTGCGGATCAGCGTGCGCTCGCCGGTGGAGATTTTTACTTTGTAGAGATCGTGCCAGGCGGCGTCGCGATCGTTTATACCGACGTAGATCGCATCGGGCTCGCTGCGCGGCACGGAATAGATAAATGCGCGCACGCCTTTGACGTCGGTGAGATTTCGCGCGCTCGGCACTTCTTGTCCTGAAGCTGGCGCCTCCGCAGGATTGACGGCGTAGACGTTGTAATTCTCGTCACCGGCTTTGTCCTGCACGAAGAGGATGTACTTGCCATCACGCGACCAAAAGTAAGCAGGAATCGGGCGCTTTGTGTCGGCGGTGATTGGCTTCGCATTCGTGAACGGATCGGCAGTCTTCTTTACCCAGACATTACGTGTGCCTTTGAAGGGTTTAATGAAGGCGATGAACGCTCCGTCCGGGGAAATCTGCGCGCCGGCAATTTCCGGATCGCCAAAGAAGAGCTCACGGTCAATCACGGGCGGACTCTGCGCCCAAACCGGCGCCGCGAGCGCCAGCATCATCAGGATCGAAAGTATCAACAAGCCGATTACGGAGCGGCGGGATTGACCGTTTGAACGCATGAGCACCTCTTTCGTTGTCGGAGTTTTGGATGGGTTTTTATCACTATGAATGAAGAGTTGTCTACGCAGTAAAGCGCTCGTGAGGTTTCAACCTGAACAGACCTGCTTTGCTCTCAAAAGTCTGCCTGCCACAAAGAGGCACAAGAAGCACAAGGGGTTTGCGAATACATTTGTGCCTTTTGTGCTTCTTTGTGGCTAATGCAGGAACCCCCCATTGAACTAAACCCACCTGCTCGTCGTTAAGGTGTACACTACCGCGACGCTGTCGCGAAATTCCTCGGCGATTTCTAATTGACCGCAGTTTTCAATGCGGCAGGTCTTACAGGAGACTCGTATGTACTGTCCTCGTTGTGGTCACCAAACGACGTCTGATGAGTTGCGTTTCTGTTCATACTGCGGTTTTAAGTTGGGGGTGGTGAAGGCGGCGCTCTCGGAGGGCGAAGAAGTTCCTCTTTCCGTTTTGGCAGCCACCCAAACCGCGCTTCCCGAGCCGCGGCAGAGAGACATGAATGTTGGCGTCTGCCTCATGTTTGTCGCCAGTATGCTCGCGAGCTTTATGACGAATTGGCCCGGACTCGGTCTCAGCCGCGTGACGGGTGCGGCGATACTCACGATTCTCTATTTGGCGATCCTCGTGTTGTCGGGACAGATCACGAAAGGGATTCACAAGCTGCTTTCGTGGGAAGATGCTGACCTCGCGTCGAGTCAGAGAGGGGTGTGCTTTGGCGCGACGTTGATGTTTATTAGCACGGTCATCGTAGCGATCGGTTCGCTGCTCGTGTTTGGGCGTATGAGGACCACGCCATTCTTTGCCGGGCTGGGAATTGCGTTCGCTTTCTGTCTGCTTCTGAGCCAACACCTGATGCGAGTGCTGCGGTACCTGGTCCAGGGTGAATCCAGAGTCGCTCTTCCTCGAGACACGTCCAATCAACCTAAACAACTAGCGTCTGTCGTTGATGTGCAGGGCTTGCCCGCAGGAATGAGTGTGCCGGCTTCACTCTTCGGAACACAGAAGGTCCAAACGGCCGAAATAGTCGCGCCATCGAGCATCACCGAGCACACGACGAATCTGTTCGAGAACAAGTAAGAGATTTAACTCACCCGCCGCGCTCAAGCAGTCATCAACGACAAATCGATCGACGCGCAAACGCGTGCGGCGATTCGTTACGGTCTGGAAATAAACGATCCGTGGCTTCCCGAACTGATACGTTGCGCCGATAACGGCGAAAGCATCATTGACAACTTGTACGTTGATTCAAGCGAAGAACGGGTCGAAGTGCTAACCGATCTGATCTGCCGCGCTGGCGACGAGCCTTCAGTAGCGCTGTTGGTCCTACTCTCAACCCTTGAAAACTCCAGACACCCCAAAGCCCTCGCGAACACCGCGAAACACTTCGCCTTCACCCGCTGTGGCGAACTGAACCTCCACGGCATGGTCGACGCGCAGATTGCAAACCTTGAGGACGATCTATTACCGCGCGGCACCTTTCCGTGCTGATGAGCGCGGTTTCCCATGCGGATTGACACGGGATTCAGTGCGGATCGACACGGTCCGGCTCCGGTCTCGCCCAGCCTTGCACGAAGCGGCAGAAACTGCTCCTTCGTGCAAGGTCTCGACGCCTTACTCTTGGGAAATCCTAATCGGGATCGCTCTTCGAATAATCAGGATCGGCGAGATCTCATTTAACTCCAGCGCATAACCATCCCGGCTCCGCCAAAACCCAAACGGGATGCGCTGAATCCCCAATCCGGATCCGGCCCTTGCAAACATTCTCAATGGCGATCCCAAACAGGATTTGCGAAATCCGAGAAGCGGCTCCGGAGATCCTAATTACCATTTGGAAAAGTGCGGTGGTTTTCGAGATTTCCCTGATTCAGAGTTGTTCGATCACTGAGAAGCCTCGGCAGGGTGATCGATCTGATCTAGAAGTTTTTGCGCGTCAGCGGATGCCTCTTTGTACTCCGGCAAATAGTTTGGATCGGGGTTCATCGTGAGTATCGTACTGATCTCTCGACGCGCGTCGTCAATCCGTCCCACCTTTTTATACGCCTCAGCCAGATGCAAATGCAGAAACGCGTTTGGCTCGCCGAAGCGTAGGCCCTGCTCCATCTCTTCCACCGCCTTCTTCGGATCGCCACCAACTATCGCCGGCGCATTAAGGTCGACGAGGCCGAGGACCATGTAGGCGCTGCCGTCCTGGTAGCCCTCGTCCAGACGCAACACCGTTTGCATCTCGTCACGAATATCGTCCACTGTTGCGAGGCCGGAGATGGAGGAATGCTCGGCGGCGGCGCCGTAGTTGGCGCCCAGCCAGAAGTGGCCGTCGGGTTTTTCGTTCTGCAATTGGACCGCAGTCTTGCCGCCCGCCACACCTTCGCGAAACGCTTCGTCGCGCTCTTTCACATCGTCAGTGTGCGTCGCGAGATAGTAGTTGAACTTCGACAGTTTCCACGCCGCCTCGTAGTTCCCGGGATCTTTGGTCAGCGCTTGCCGCAATGAAATTATGCCCTTGCGCAGTTGGTTCAGATCTGCTCGTTGAGCGTAGAGCTGATCCGCGTTCTTGATGTCTTCCGCCGCTGACGCCGTGTCTGTTGTAACTGATTCGAGATGCGGTCCGTCATTACAGGACGTCGCGAACAACAAGAGACCAACCAATATTGAGCAAACGATGAAGCGATGCATGTTAGGTCAGATGCGGCTGAGGCTGGCGAAGTTCGGAGGCTTCGTCTGAGAACTGTCAAGAGTTGTCGGGAAATGTTGAGAGTTTTTGTCGAAGGTGGAGAGTTCTTCGACGGAGCGCTTCAGCGCACTGATAAAGAGAGCGGCAACCGGCTCAACCCGCGAAAACTGAGATTAGGCCGCCAGGCGGGAAGCATCTCCGCAATCACTCTGACCGGCAGCGGATTGGCAAACTCAGTCATGAATTCCATTTCAGACTTTCCCGCCACTTCATCCAGCAGCGCATCGACAACCCGCTGAATGCGCGGGCGCATACGCTGAATCATGTTTGGCGAAAACTCTTTGTTCAGAAGTTTGCGAAGCCGGGTGTGCGCCGGCGGATCGAGAAAGAGCATCCAGCCGGAGAAGATCTGATTGAACGTTGCAAACTCACTCTGCACTTCGCCTGGGAGTGCGGCAGTAAGCGTGTGACTGCGTGCACTCGAAAGACGCGTATCATGCAAGCCCGCCAGGACGTCAGCGTAACGAGTTACCAGCCACGCACCAGTGCGAAACCTATCGGTCCAGTGTAACGGCGTGGCTGCGCGCAGCCGGCCGTAAGCCTGGTAAGGATCATTGATGAAATCAGGACCGAACATAAGGTGGGTTATTCTATAGTACTTCGTGGCTCAAGCACGATGTGCTTCGTTAGTGGACAGGATTCACAGAATTAACAAGATTGCCTTCACGAAATAGCCATCTTGTCTTTACCACGGATGGGCCGCGCTATTTGATCGGTGCCTTCGAATCACCTGCCAGTAACTGCTGTGGAACTTGCCGGAACTTGTAGGTTAATGATGAGGGATGCAAATCAAACACCCAGATCAGGTCGAAACGATCTTCCGGCCACTCCGCCGGTGCGATCTTCTTTTGGCTGAGGATGAGCGACGCTATTTCCGGTATGTATTCGCGTTGCCAGCAAATGAGCACCACGCCTTTGTGTGAGAACACGTCTGCGATCATGTTTACGAGCTGAGACCTTTGGAAATCGGAGTTGATCCTGATTGCGAGTTTCTCAGCCAGAGGCGTGATCGTTTCGATTGGACGTCTGCTGCCTTTGCGCCGCAGAGGTTTCGACGCGTAGAGAAACTGCGGCGTTGCGAGAGCGGAATGGTGAAGGTGACCATTAACAGGGACGAAAAGATTCGCCAGCGCACCTGCTCTTTGCCAGCCGCGAACCTCGAGTGATTCTTTACTACGTTCGCCTTTGCGGGTTACGCCAAAAGGGGCATTATCTTTGGCCGGCTTCTCAGCGTGCCGCAACACCATGATCTTTGTCGCTCGTCGAAGTTGTTTGCTCATTCTTTGTCGGGTTACGGTTTCAGTTATTCGCGGTTTTTCGTTCGCCGAGTGCGTAAATAGCATCCTGTCCACGTACGATCAACACCCTCGGCGAGAGCGCGGGCGTGGCCATCCAACCTCCGGCCAGCTTGCAACTTGCCCTATTGATGGGCATTATAACCGGCGTTAAATCCTTCTCTCGCGCATCGACGGTGATGCGCCCCGCGCAAATTCGATAGCGCCGGACGTTTGGATGGTTCGAGAGCGGGTTTGTTGTCAAACTTGAAGCCGCTCTTGATTGAGAGCATCCGAACCTGATTCTTCGAATGCCACCGTTCGCCGAAGTCAAATCCGATTCGTAGCTTCTTTTCATCCCTAACAAAGGAAAGGTATTTATATGGGAAAAAAACTTTATGTGGGAAACCTCGCTTTCCAAACCACCGGTCAAGACCTCCAGGAACTGTTTGCTCAGGCCGGAACGGTTGAATCGGCGCAAGTTATCGAAGACCGCGACACCGGACGATCGAAAGGCTTTGGCTTCGTCGAAATGTCCACCGATGACGAGGCAGCTTCGGCGATCGAACAGTTCCACGGCAAGGAACTCGCCGGCCGGACGTTGACGGTTAATGAAGCCCGGCCACGCGAAAATCGTGGCGGCGGTGGTGGTGGACGTGGTTTCGGTGGTGGTCGTGGTGGATATGGCGGCGGCGGCGGTAATCGCGGTGGCTACGGTGGTAATCGTGGTGGCGGTGGTGGACGTCGTTCCGAGCCGCGCTGGTAAATGCGCTGCGGAACGCTGATTCCGTAGTGTCGCTCTTTCGGTAGTGTCGTAGTTTTGTAATTTCTGTTTGCAACAAACTCTCTTCTCAGTCGGTCTGTGTTTAGATAGGCGCTGCAGAGATGGCAGACAGAAATTTCAAACTGCGATCACTACCGAAAACTGTTTTAAAGGGAAGTTGAATGAAACCGGAAACACTGGGTGAGGCTCAAGGGGCGAGAGAAAGGCTGGGAGTTAATTGGGCGAATGTAGTTTTCCTCATTGTTGCGCATCTTGCGGCGGTGGCCGCTCTTTTTTTCTGGAGCTGGCCGGCCGTGATTACCGCGGTGGTGCTGTATTGGGTGGGGGGAAGTCTCGGCATCGGCATGGGCTTTCATCGTTTACTCACGCATCGCGGTTATAAAGTTCCGAAAGCAGTCGAATACTTTCTGGCGATTTGCGGCACGCTCGCGCTCGAGGGCGGTCCGATTCAGTGGGTCGTGACGCATCGCATTCATCATGCGCACGCGGACCGCGCCGGCGATCCGCACACGCCACGCGATGGCGGTTGGTGGGCGCACATGGGCTGGATATTGTGGGGCACGGCGCAGAATCACGATCAAGCAACCATCGTGCGTTACGCGCCGGATTTAGTTAAAGACCGTTTTTATCGTTTGCTGAATCGCTTCTACTACGTTCCGCTTTTAGCAGTGGGAGTGCTGCTGTTTGTTTTTGGAGGCTGGGGTGTTTTGTTGTGGGGAGTTTTCCTGCGATTGACACTTGCTCTTCATGCGACGTGGCTCGTCAATTCGGCAACGCATCTATGGGGACGAACGAGATTTGAAACCGGAGACGATTCGCGCAACAGTTGGTGGGTAGCGTTGTTGACATTTGGCGAAGGCTGGCACAACAACCATCACGCTCATCCGACGTCAGCGCGTCATGGTCTGCGTTGGTACGAAATTGATTTGAACTGGATCGGGATTCGTGTCTTGCAGTTGCTTGGATTAGCGCACGGCATCAAGCGCGTTCGTTTCAATCGTGCTGCTTCGGCGTGGCAGTTGGTGCGCAGCCGCGTGCGATCGCAAGTGAGCGGCGACAAACCATTGAGCAACGAGATTTGAAACAACGTCGAAGTGATCGTAATCGCCGTTCACAGCCACGTTTTAGTCAAGCCACAAAGAGGCACAAGAAGCACAAAGGGTTTTGCGAAGACATTTTTGCCTTTTGTGCTTCTTTGTGGCCATGATCCAGACTGCACTCCTTCATTGTTTTTTCCCGGTGCCGAGTTCAACCAGCACCTGTTGAATATCTTTTGCGGCCCAGAACCGAAACATATTCTCTGCGGTCGTGAGGGTACGTGTTTTCATACGATCGATGTACAAGGTGCCGTTCAAGTGATCTATCTCGTGTTGAAGAATACGCGCGTACCAACCGTGCGCATTGATCGTTATCTCTTCGCCTCGTTCATTCAAACATTCAACGCGGACGTTTAGGGCGCGATCCACGATCGCGCTCAAGCCTTCGACGCTAAGGCAGCCTTCGAAGAATTCTGCCGACGAATCGTCGAGGAATGAAAGTTTCGGGTTGATGATCACATGAAACGGAATCGCCGCTCTCTGGCGTTCCGCGAGCTCCTCTTCGGAAAGACCGTTGATGTATTCCGCGCGATCCTCAATCACGGCGAATTGAATAGGCACACCGATCTGAGGCGCGGCGAGCCCAACGCCCGGCGCCTCGCGCATTGCGTCGCGCATCAAGACGATTAACTGTTGTATCGACGGACTGCCGATCTCCTCTTTGGTTAACGGCCGGCTTTGCTTCCTCAAAACCGGATCACCAGCCTGAACGATCTTTAACTTCATTCACCTGACTCCTCGACCGCGGAACTTCAGCTTGTTCGGCAATACACTAGAACTCTGCTATCCTGTGGCGCATGCCTCACAAGAAAAACCTCACAGCGACCAGTCTATCCGCATCTGTGCAACTCATCGAGCGCAGAATCTACTTGATTCGTGGTCAGAAGGTGATGCTCGACTTCGACCTGGCGGAGCTCTATGGAGTCACGACCAGCCGTCTGAACGAACGGGTGACTCGTAATCGAAAGCGGTTTCCTGAAGATTTCATGTTCCGGTTAACGAAAGAAGAGGTCGCAAAACAGTCGGAATTTACGGCCTCAAACCAAAACTTGAGATCGCAAATTGCGATCTCAAGTTCAGGATACGGTGGCCGGCGCTACCTGCCGTACGCGTTCACTGAGCAGGGTGTGGCAATGCTGTCCAGCGTTCTGAACAGCGAACAAGCCATTGAAGTTAATATCGCCATCATGCGAGCCTTTGTGCGCCTGAGGCAGATGCTCGAAACTAATGAGGAACTCAATCGCAAGTTCGCCGCTGTCATCAGGAAACTCTCGACGCACGACAAATACTTCAGGATCGTGTTCGATGAGTTGAAGAAGTTGACCGAGAAACCCCGTTCGTCAGGCAGGCAAATCGGGTTTAAGAGCCGTCGTCCTTAATTACCCCGCAATGCACGCGGAAGTTTGACGAACCACGCTAACAGCGCCAGCGCCGTTACCACCAGAGTCAGCAAATAGAATATCGACGCGTACGAACCGGTGCGGCTGACCGTTTCGGCTAGTAGCAGTGGACCAAGAGCGGACGCAATCACTGTCAATGCCTGCGCGACTCCCTGAATCTTGCCGAGATGTTTTCGTCCGTACGCCGCACTCCAGTAACTAAAGAAGATCACGATCACGAACCCGCCGGCCAGTCCCATCACCGCCGCATATATCGCGACGTGTGTTTGCGTCGAAACGTGCGGTAGTGCGGCGAGCGAGCCCGCGAGCAGGATCATCGCGAGGGCGAGCAAACGATTCATCTTCCACTTCGACGCGATCCAGCCACCGAGAAAGTTTCCCACGAGCGAAGTCAGGGCGACAATCACCAGGCTGCGATGATATGTCGAAGCATCAAACCGGCGTTCAGCGAGAATCGATTCATTGAAAAGAGCGATGCCGGAAGCGATCAGTCCGTAAACAGCACTCGCAATCCCAAAGACCCAAAAACTCGGAGTTGATAAGGCCTGGCGAAGCGTGTAGTCAGCAGGTGTTTCGCGGTTGAGATCGGTTGGCTTACCGTCCGGCTCGATGGCGCAAGACTCAGGCGATCGCCGTACGAGCAATAACGCAAGCGGCGCAAGCCCGAGAAGCAGCGCGACTCCGACAATCCACCACGCCGTGCGCCAGCCGTTCGCCAGCACGATCGCGCCGATCAACGGAAACGCCAGCATGAAACCGATGCTCAATGCGATTGTGTAAACAGCCATCGCCAGGTTAAGCCGCCGCACGAACCACTGTCCGACCATCGTAATGCTGACGACTGACAGCGCGCTCTGGCCGAAGCCGCGCGTGAGTGTAATCAGGATCGCAATTGCCGCGACGTTCTGCGTCGCACTCATTCCCAAGACCACAGAAGCCAACGCGATGGTGACGACGGTGAGTACGATCCTGCTGCCGAAGCGATCGATCAACCGCCCCACGCCAACCGAAAACAGTGCGCCGATCAAAGTAGCCCAAAGATTAATGCGCGCGAAAGCGACGCGATCAATTTGCAGATCTTTGAGGAGCGGTTCTGTTATTAATCCGAGACCCTGTGTTCGCCCGGGTAGAGTTCCGACCATCGCCAGCGCGGCGATGAAGACGTGCACCCAGCCGTAGTAAAACGGCAGTGCAAAAGGAGTGACCGGAGGTTGGCGTATTTCAGTAGCCACAAGAACGCACAAGAAGCACAGAAGAGTTTGATTATAGTCGTGCAGTCGCTAGAGAACGTTGCCGACTAATGACAAACCAGCATAGACACAGGGTTAAAGAAACAAGCAGCCCGATCCATCGTGTCAGTCCGTCTTTGAAAACAACCGTGGCGTTGAAGATGATGAAGATCAAGAAGCCGTGCCAGGCGAGCATCGCTAACCACGGACGACGGCGATATGAATTCGCGCCTCCAAACCACCACCACGTCACGTCAGTGAACCAAAACAGCGCCACCGCGTAGTTAATGAACAGCCCGCCGCCCCAGTTGATCTTAAACACCTCCGCTGTTTGACGAGCTGTTTCAACGTAAGCGGACTCATGACTCCACGCGTGATAAAAATTGAACGCGCAAATGAAGTGTGCGACGAGAGCCGCGCAGCCGATGGTCCACGCCAGTCGAGCCCACCAATCGTAGCCTGATCGTCCCCGGCCCATCGCAAACACGATGGATCCGATTGTGTAAGCCAGGATTGCAATCCAGATGGTGCTGCGTGTTAGGAACTCTCCCGAGCTCATGTCGCTATCTGTCTCGTTGCACGAGATGGAGCGCCGCTCCGATTCCGGCTCCGAAAAACAGGCCGTAGACGATTCCGAACAACAACATACCGGCGGGTTCGGAAAGCGAATAGAATAGCGCGGCGCCTAAGAAGTACCCGAGAAAGTTTGATACGAAGAGTACGGCTGAAAGTTTTAACGTTGACCTCAGCGAGTCGAACCCGGCAGCAAACACTAGAGCCATCAGCACCGATCCCACCAGCGAGCCAATCAATTCACCCGCCGTGCTGCGCAGGGTGAAATAAGCGATCATCCAGGCTCCGGCATATGCAAAGAATGCGAGACCAAACAAGAGATAGAACTTCGGCAGGCGCCAACGAACGACCACGAGCGAGCCAAACACGGCACCGCTCAGTAGTATGAACAGCACAATCCACGTCAGGTACGAGCCGAGCAATCCGAGATTTCGGAACATCCATCTCTCGGCAAAGGCGACTGTGGCAAACACGCAAAGACTAACCACGCCAAACCCGATCGCTCCCGTCGCTATCGATCTCGCCAGGGAAGGAATCGTCGTCCGCACATCTCGATCGTCTGATTGATTGACCATCGCTTTTCATCCTTAATCGATGATGTTCGAAAGTAGGATTGTAAGTCCCGCAAGTGAAACTCCAAAACCGTTAGAACACAGATCCATTGGTGGCCCTGCGTTATGAATGAACGCGTTGCGCAGTTGCTGTTAGCGCTTTGCTTTCACCAACCGGTAGCGAACAAAGCTCGCGCGGCTTTTACGCCGCACTTCTGATACTTGTGGTAAGCATCGGCCGCACGCAGACGGATCTGTTCGTCGCTCTCTTTCTTCATCCAGCCGTCAATTGCGGCCGATAGGACGTAGGCCTCCGGCGCCATCAGATTAGTGGTCCAGAGCAACGGCGTCGCGCCGCTTTCCTGTAGCGCAGCCGAAAAGTATGGCTTGCTGGCGCAGGCGAGAATAATTGCCCGACGTTGGCGATCATCGCGCCGCGTTGGATTAGCAGCGAGTTTGAAGTCCATCAATCCGTTATGGCCGACGTAAGCGACCAGGTCCGCACTGCCGCCTGTATGAAATTCCAGATCGTCAATCTTTAGCTTCTCGCCTGGTTTCCCGCCCGCTGCTTCCAGAAAATCCCACGTCGTTTGTGAGATCTCCTTGCCCCGATAAGCGTCCGCAACCAGCAGGAATGAAGTGCGGCGGTGTTTGAAAATGCAGCGTTCGAGAATGCTTGCGGTTGGATTGCGGGTGACTGAAAGCAACTCCCACTCTTTATTTCTTGAGAAGAAAGTCCTGACACCGAACGCCGCGCCCCAATAGAGATTAGTTGTTGCATTGTCGCCGTTTCCGAGGCTGGCGGAGACGGGAACGATGCCTTGATTGACGTTGTCGGCGAGAGCGACGAACACGTGAATCACCGGTATCGAATTAACCGCCGCTTTTTCCGGTTGGCTGCTTGGGGCGTTGATTGTTGTTGTCGTTTTGGCGGAATTGCTCCAAACGCAAGACGATACAGCCGTAGTGAAAAGACTGAGATAGACCAGCCAAAGCAGACTTCTACGCAGTCGGACACTCATACGCTCATTTATTGGCTCACGAAGCGGTCCCCAGGCCGAGTCTGTTTTACTATCGCTGGTGGCTGAAGCCCGGTGATTGATTGATGGCATACTGGGAACCCGCACACGACAATTTTAGACAGCATACGATCAAGAGTCTTTAGTGTCTTTGTGGTAAGTGGTGATTAATTGCTGTCGAGCCTGGGCTGAAACCTTGAAACAGTGAGAAACTAGCGCATTGTGAAAAACAGCGGCAAGCTCAACGACGAGGTGAATGAGCTGTTCAAGCTCCCACTCGCAGAGTTCACCGACGCGCGCAATGAACTCGCCAAGCGGCTGAAGCAAAGCGGGCGTGCTGAGGACGCGAATCTCGTGAAGACACTGGTTAAACCTTCAGTCTCGGCGTGGACCGTTAACCAACTCTACTGGAACCATCGCGTCGCGTTCGACAGACTCCTCGCTGCCGGTCAACGTTTTCACAAGGCCCAGGCATCCGGTCTTGCGGGCAAAGTCGCGGATCTGCGCGCAGCTCTCGAAGCGCGGCGCCAGGCGCTCATGCGGCTTTCAGAGTTGGCGGAATCACTGTTGAATGACGCTGGTCACAACCCGTCGCCGGAAACTATCCGCCGCGTTACCACGACTCTCGAAGCGATATCAGCTCATGCATCGGTGGCGGATGGTCCAGCTCTCGGGCGTCTGAGCCAGGACGTCGATCCGCCGGGTTTTGAATTACTCGCTTCGTTTGTCTCCGATGTCGGAACGATGAAAGGGAGTGCGCCATCCACGCGAGCCCCACAGAAGTCGACTGCTAACTCGCAGCAGAAAGCCGTTCGCGACGCGGGCCAACTGGAAGAGAAACGCCAGCTTGAAGAAACGCGTCAGGAGCGTCAGGCCCGTCAGGTAAGAATCGCTGCGACCAAAGCTTCACTACAGGCGGCGAAGAAATCGCTGGTTAATGCGCGAGCTCGCGTGCAGAGTTTGGAAGCCGCGCAGAAGAAAGCAAAAGCAGAAGTGAAGGAGACCGAGAAGCGGAAGCGCGAAGCAGAGGAGCGACTCAAAGCCGCCAACGCCGCCCATGAACAAGCCGCTCAACGCGCACGAGATGTCGCTGACGAAGCCACAGAAGCAGCCCAGGCAGTGGAAGACGCGCGACGCACTGTCGAAAAAGAAACTAAAGAACTCGAGTCACTGTTTGGCGAATCGCCCTGAATCCATTAACCGTTGGCTCAAACCTGTTCTTTGGGCCTCTGTGGTTCAATAATGCTTCGGAAAAAACAACCACCGAGACACAGAGCCCACAGAGAAGACCGATTGATTCGTTCAGCCAAATTTCGTTAGGTTATACAACAAAAAATTCTTAACCAGAGTGTCGATTTTGCCAGTCGCCGTTCGACTTACTGTTAAAGGAGTCGACTTTTGCTTACTAAAGAGGGAACGAAAAGATGAGCAACGTACGAGTACTCGTAGGCACCCGCAAGGGAGCATTCATTCTGACTGCGGACGGAAAACGTGAAAAATGGGACGTCAGCGGTCCTCACTTCGCTGGCTGGGAGATCTATCACATGAAGGGTTCGGACGTGGATCCGAACCGCATCTACGCGTCGCAAACCAGCGGCTGGTTTGGACAGATCATTCAACGTTCGGACGACGGCGGCGAAACGTGGTTTCAACCCGGAACGCCAGCCGGCGAGCCCACGACCACACCCGATGGAATGCCGAAGGGCGAGAGCAACAAGTTTGTTTACGACACGTCGGATGAAACCGGCAAACCGCTCACGACGCATCAGTTCTATGACGGTACTCCACATCCGTGGGAGTTCAAGCGAGTGTGGCACCTCGAACCTTCACTCGACAATCCGGACACGATCTATGCCGGTGTTGAAGACGCTGCGCTGTTTCGTTCGGCCAACGGCGGTCAGACGTGGGAGGAACTTCCGGGTTTACGCGGCCACGGCACCGGATCTCAGTGGCAGCCAGGCGCCGGCGGCCTGTGTTTGCACACCGTAATTCTCGACCCGGAGAATCGCGAACGAATTTTTATCGCCATCTCCGCCGCTGGTGCGTTTCGTACGGATGACGGCGGAAAGACGTGGAAACCGATCAATCAGGGATTGCGCTCGGAATACATTCCGGATCCGACCGCGGAAGTAGGCCACTGCGTTCATCACATCGCGAAGCATCCTTCGAATTCAAACCTGCTGTTCATGCAAAAGCACTGGGACGTGATGCGCAGCGACGATGCGGGTGATTCATGGCGTGAAATCAGTGGTGACCTGCCGACTGACTTCGGCTTTGTGATTGACGTTCACGCGCACGAGCCGGAGACGATCTACGTAGTCCCCATCAAGAGCGAAAGCGAGCACTATCCGCTGGATGGCAAGTTACGCGTCTATCGGAGTCGCACGGGCGGCAACGAATGGGAGCCACTCACGAATGGTTTGCCGCAGGCGAACTGTTACGTAAACGTGTTGCGCGACGCGATGGCCGTCGATTCGCTTGATTCGTGCGGCGTGTACTTCGGCACCACAGGCGGGCAAGTCTATAGATCGGCCGATGGCGGAGACACGTGGGCGCCGATTGTTCGCGATCTTCCGCCGGTGCTTTCAGTGGAGGTCCAGACGTTGAAATGATCACGGTTGTGCTGCCGGCACATTTACGATCGCTTGCGGGCGTCAAGGGAGATGTGCAACTCGAAATTGATGGTCCAGTAACGCGGCACTCGATCCTCGACGCTTTGGAGGCGCGATACCCGATGCTCCGTGGGACCATTCGCGATCACGTTGCAGGCGAGCGCCGGCCATTGTTGAGGTTCTTTGCCTGTGGTGAGGACGTGACGCACGAGCCGGCGGACGCTCCGTTGCCGCAGGCGATCGCCGCGGGTACGGAACCGTTTTACATCATCGGAGCGATTGCGGGAGGGTAGGTACAAATAGATGACTACAAACAACACAAACACGATCAGACTACATCGCGTGCTGATGGCGCCGCCGGAGAGAGTTTACCGGGCATTTCTTGATCCGAGTGCAATGGTCAAATGGCTTCCGCCAAACGGATTCACAGGCGAGGTCCATCATCTCGAGGCGAAAGTCGGCGGCACGTACAAGATGTCGTTCAAAAATTTCTCGACACAGAGCAGCCATTCATTTGGTGGCGAGTATCTTGAGCTGGCGCCCAACGAACTCATCCGGCACACCGACCGGTTCGACAATCCGAACCTGCCGGGAGAAATGCAGACGACGATCACGTTCAAGCAGGTGATGGTCGGAACCGAAGTGAACATCGTGCAAGAGGGCGTGCCCGCCGTGATTCCACCCGAGGCCTGCTATCTCGGTTGGCAGGAATCTCTAACGCTGCTCGCGCAACTCGTTCAGGCTGAGATTCCCGATCAGGGTTGAACCATGAGCCACGGATGAACACCGACTAACACGGACGTCAATCCGTGTTCATCAGTGTCATCCGTGGCCCTGATTCATTCCCAACATCGTTCTGATTACTTCGAAGGAATAAACGAAACGTTCGACCGGTATGTATAGCGGCAGCGAAAAGCTGCTAATTACAGATCAGGGAGAACGTATGAAGTTACAACTCGTTAACGTTTTGAAGAAAGTCAGTCTGCTTTGTGCGATCTTGCTGGCAACAGTCGTTGTGTCAGCTCAGGCGCAAACTCTGGGCCATCGCGTCAACGCCCAGATACCGTTCGACGTCAGCATTGGTGATCAACAGCTACCGTCCGGCAAATAGTCCGTTGGCGGCGTCAAACAGAACTCTGAC
>Ga0187894_10003116_pt1 | contig 18958 bp, 19 predicted proteins | sample GBC1701081metaG_FD_136650 | JGI IMG/M metagenome (GOLD analysis project Ga0187894, IMG submission 136650) | White microbial mat communities from a lava cave in the Kipuka Kanohina Cave System on the Island of Hawaii, USA - GBC170108-1 metaG ...
ATTCCGCTTTGACGGTCTGCATCAGCGCGTCGAAGGTGATTTTCTCTTGTCGTTTCTTGTAGTTAACTGGCATCCGCTAAACATACAACGGACGCCCAATTTTCCAAACCGGGAATTGCTGGTTGATTGGAAAGAAGTCCGCAAAGCGATTGGAGAGATTGGATTCAGCGGATATTTAACCGTGGAACTGTCAGGCGGCGACGAAGCCTATCTACGCGAAGTCAGCCGCCGTGTGGACAAGATCTTCGCGGGTGAGTAAAAAATGGCCTGCGGGAGATGAAAAAAGCGCGCGCGAAAACTGATTTCAATCTTTGCGCGCGCTTTTGTTTCCGAAACCGGCCGGATTGTTATTTCAACAACCGTTCAATTACTCGAATGAGTTCGCCATAGGCTTCACCCTGATCCGCGCTAAATCCCACTTGTTTGTGCGCCAGATTGCCCTGCTGATCAATGATTACGGCTGTCGGCACGGCGTCCAGACCGAACGCCTTGTACGCTGTCTGGTCCGGATCGCGCAGCACCGTGGCTTTCAGATTGTGCTTCTGCGCGAACGCCTGCAGATCGGCGTCCGAAGCGTAATTGCGCGCGCCGGGTTTGGCGCTGTTGATGCTCACCCAATAAACCTGCGCTCCGCGGGATGAATAACGATCAGCGAGCTTCTGCAACGCGGGCAGTTCTCTCGACGCCAGCGGGACCCATGTCCCGCCGAACGACATCACCACGACCTTGCCCTTCAGATCGGCCAGCCTGACCTCGCGGCCATCAACCGAGCGGAACGTGGCTGACTGGCTTTGCGTTACCGCCGCGCCTGAAGCCAGGGTCAGAGTCAAAAAAACCAAAATAAACTTTACTCTCAATCGAAGAAACATTTGATCTCTTCCTCCTTCGGTCATCGCGACAACCATTCGCCGAAATGACGCGGTTCAGATGCTGAACCCGCTTCAATGGTTTGACCGGGGTATGGCATGGATTCCGCAGTAACCACGTCATTCTCTTCCCCCGTGGGGGCGGGTGTCAAACGACAGTCGTGCGCGCGATTTGCCTGAAAAGCCTGAAAAATTTGGATAATTTGATTGGATAAAAAGAAGGGCCGGACCGATGATGCCCAGTTTTCATCGGCCCGGCATTGTTGCAGGCTGAAGGAGGAAATCGGCTGAGAAAAAACCCGGCAGCGGGGCAAATGGCTAAGGACGACTGCTGCTGATGAGCACGCGGCTAAGGACGCCGCCTCATTTCGGACACTTTGCGGTATTGTAAAGATCAACCTTTCGGTCTCTTTCCCTGCCCCCTCTACTTATATAAGCGTAAAAACCTGGCGGAAACTTGAAAGCGAGTGAAAAATTTTCGATCTGTGCGGACGGATCGGTACCGCGAGCTGTAGCGAGCGAGGCTCCATCAGTAAGTCCTTTGCAAAAGCCTCGCTCGCTACAGCTCGCGGTACCGATCCGAAATTCGGCTGGGATTAATCAGCGATGAAATCACCGGGGACGTGATAAGCAGGAATCCCAAGGATATGTCTCTCTATCGCTTCGGCTACACCGTCTTCTTCATTCGACGAGGTCAATTCAAACCCCATCTGCTTCAATTCATCTTCGGCATTGGCCATTACCACGCCCAGGCGCGCGTAGCGAAGCATCGTCAGATCGTTGTGATTGTCGCCGATGGCCATAACCTCTTCGCGCGCGACACCGTGTTTTTGCGCGATCATCGCCAGGCTCGATCCCTTCGACGCCGTGACGCTCAGCGCGTCGAGAATCGTCAAATCAGCCGAACGATAACGCGTTTTAAAAAGCTGAATCCGCTCGCCCATGACGGCTTTCAATATCTCCGCGAATTTGTCCATCGGATCGCAACGGCCTGAGAACATCATCTGAATCGGCGGGTGATCAACATATTCGAGCAGGTCGGCGACCTCGACGACCGAGTCGCGGTATTTGTCCAGATAACGATGCAACGATTTGTTGTCCTCGGAAACGCCCTCCAGGACCATCTTCCCCAGACCCTCAGGATCGTCGCAGCAGATCATATCCGCGCCGTATTCGCGGCCGACGCCGATGATGGCGCGGGCGATCTCAGTATCGAGCGGATGATAATCGAGTGTTTCCAGCGTCTCTATGTTCTTCGTCAACGCTCCGTTATGTGAGACCAGCGGAACGTCCAGTTCGAGCCGCTGCACCAGCTCTCTGGCGGAATTGAAACGACGCCCGGTAACGAGCAGGATCTGAACTCCTGATTGGCGCGCCTTGTTGATCGCCGCGGCATTTCGAAGCGTGAGTTCGCCGCGAGGCGTGAGCAGCGTTCCGTCAATGTCCAGCGCGAGTAATTTGATCGGCATATAACGAACGGCAATCTAACACGGGCGTTGCGCGGTTTTCAAATTTCGCCTGCGCGCTTCCCGCAGTCCTTGCCGCATGCGCGAAACCGAATGTAGTATTGCCCCTTGGACGCCGCATCTATCTCTCATCATTGAAACACTCTCAAAGGAATCTCCGGAAGTATGTCAAAGAAAGCGTTGATAACGGGCATCACCGGCCAGGACGGAAGCTATCTGACCGAATTGTTGCTCAGTAAAGGCTACGATGTATACGGCGTCATACGCCGCGCCAGCACGTTCAACACCGAACGCATCGATCACATCTATCAGGATCCGCACGAATCAGGGCGGCGGATGCGTCTCCTTTATGGTGATCTGAACGACGCAAGCTCGCTCAATAAGATTCTGCGCGACGTCCGGCCCGACGAGATTTACAACCTCGGCGCGCAATCGCACGTGCGCGTCAGTTTCGACATCCCGGAATACACCGCCGAGGTCGGCGGCCTTGGAACGCTCAGGTTGCTCGAAGCGATACGCGAAACCGGGTTGCACAAGACGCGGTTTTATCAGGCCTCGTCATCGGAGCTTTTCGGCAAAGCGCAGGAGAATCCGCAACGCGAAACGACTCCGTTTTATCCGCGCAGCCCTTATGGCGTCGCCAAGCTTTACGCTTACTGGATCACGGTCAATTATCGGGAAAGTTATGATCTTTTTGCCTGCAACGGCATACTCTTCAACCACGAGTCGCAGAGGCGCGGGGAGACATTCGTCACGCGCAAGATCACCCGCGCCGCTGCGGCGATCAAGCTCGGCCTGCAGAACAAACTCTACCTTGGCAACCTCGACGCCAAACGCGATTGGGGGCACGCCCGGGATTTTGTCGAGGCCATGTGGTTGATGCTGCAACAGGACGAGCCTGACGATTACGTCATAGCCACGGGCGAAACACATTCGGTGCGCGAGTTTCTCGACGAAGCTTTCGGCTATCTCGACCTCGACTGGAAGCGGTTTGTCGAGATTGATCCGCGTTATTTCCGGCCCGCTGAAGTTGATCTGCTCGTTGGCGACTCTTCAAAAGCGAGGCGAAGGCTTGGATGGGAACCGAAGATAACTTTCAAAGAGTTGGCCAGAATGATGGTTGACGCCGACCTCGCCGATCTGAAAAGAGAACACAACCAAAAACCTCGCCCGTAAAATTATGTCGAACAGATTTCCTTACGAACGAGTTGTTGTTACTGGCGGGGCCGGTTTTCTCGGTTCGTACGTCGTCGAAAGGCTTCGCGAGCGCGGCGTCGAAAACATATTCGTCCCTCGCAGTAAAGATTACGATCTGGTCAGGTCTGAAAACATCCGGCGTTTATATGATGATGCGAACCCCGATCTCGTCATTCACCTCGCGGCGGTCGTCGGCGGTATCGGCGCGAACCGGGCCAATCCGGGCAAGTATTTATACGATAATTTGATGATGGGCGCTCAGTTGATGGAGGAGGCCCGATTGCGAGGCGCCAGGAAATTTGTGGCCGCGGGCAGTGTATGCGCCTATCCCCAATTCACGCCTGTGCCGTTCAAGGAGGACGACCTGTGGGATGGTTATCCCGAAGAGACGAATGCGCCATACGGACTGGCCAAGAAAATGATGCTCGTGCAATCGCAAGCCTATCGCGAGCAATACGGCTTCAATTCGATCTTCCTGTTGCCAGTTAACTTGTTTGGCGCGCGCGATAATTTCGACCTGCAAAGCTCGCACGTCATTCCCGCTCTCATTCGCAAATGCGTCGAAGCAGTGCGCAGGGGAGATGAGCAGGTCGTTTGCTGGGGCACGGGCGCCGTCACGCGAGAGTTCCTGCACGCGGACGATTGCGCGCGAGGCATCGTGTTGGCCGCTGAAAAATACGATAAATCAGACCCGGTCAACCTCGGCGCGGGTTTTGAAATTTCAATCCGAGACCTGGCTGAAAAGATCGCCGCGTTGACCGGGTTCAAAGGCCATCTGGTGTGGGACGCTTCGCAACCCGACGGCCAGCCGCGCAGACGCCTGGACACTTCACGGGCTGAACGTGAGATCGGATTCCGCGCGCGGATCGGCTTTGACGAAGGATTGAAGCAAACAATCGAATGGTATCGCAACCAACCGGCCGATTGACGGGCGCCGCGCTATCCTGAAATTCCTCTAGGAGAGAATTTGCGAAGAGCCCCCGGGAAGATTCTGATCGTGCTAGGCGTGCGGACTTTGCCGTCAACAATGATTTCGCGGGCGGAGATCTCCTGTCCGTAAATATCCTTGTTGGCCGTTTTGTCCTGCATAATCACGGCGCCCTTCAACTCCAACCCGGCGAAAAGCCCTCGGCTGCGCGAGTACGAAATGATCTGCGATTTGAGCAGGACGTCGGTTGAAACGTGTGTGTTGCGCCCGATCGGTCCGGCCGATACGGCGGCGCCTGCGCCGATCTCGAATTTGTCCTGCAGCAGACCGTCAACGCCCGATTTGTTCATAACCAGCAGAACGAGATCAACCGCCTGCCCTCCGATCTGCAAGCCGAAACTGCCGCCGCCAATGGTGAAGTACGCGGGTGATCCCCACGAGCCTTGCGCGCGGCGGCAACTGATCAATCCTTTGCCGTATTGCCCGCCAACGATAAAGCCGCCCTTTTTGACCGAGGGAAAAACGGCGACGCAGTGCGCGCGGTCGAGCAACTCCTGCGGAATCCCCTGGTCCGGAGCGGACATAACCTCCTGGAAAGCGACGGCGGCCTTCCGCGCGCGTTCGCGTTCTTCGGCTTTCGAAGCCTGGCCCGCCGAACTTTGAATTGAAATCGTGAGGACAAGAAGACAGACGAGGACAGTGACAGCTATTCGTTTCATTGGCATCTCCAGTGAAAATCGTGTTAATTAAGAGGCGCAGTTGTATTTCTATCCTGAGCATGACTGTTTTTCAAGCTCACGCGAGATAGCGTAAGATGTGATTTGACATAGAAACATTCCGCATGAATTCATTCGACTCCTTCACACTCGCGCCAATGTCGGCGGGCGACATCATTGATCGCGCCGTCAGACTCTACAGGCGTAATTTTCTGGCGCTGTTGCGAATCGTAATTGCGCCAAGCCTGGTCGCGTACGCAGGCTCGATTCTTATGTCAATCGGCTGGCGCAATGTTACTTCGTCCAAAGGCGACGAGGGTGTTGTAATCACCATTTTGATTATTCTGAGCGGTTCGCTGCTTTGGGTGATCGGCACAGCAGCCTTTTATGCCGTGTTGGGCGCATCGTCACGCTCGCTGGTCGCGCACTTCTTTGAAGGAAGGCCGATACTGGCGCGGGACGTTTACCGCGCGGTACGCGAACGCATCTGGTCGCTCATCGGCGCGACTCTGATGATCTGGTTGCTGATATTGGGCGTGATGATGATCGCATATTTTTTCATCATCATTTTCGGGATGATCTTTGCATTGATAATGGCGACAATCATTAATGAGCTACCCGGATGGCTGCAGACCATTGTCACACTGAGCGTCGTGGTCATAGCCGTGGCCATCCTCGCCGTGGCCGCCCTGCTGGTATACAGCCGCATCGTTTATGTGCCGCAGATCCTGATGGTTGAAAGCAAAGGGGTTTTCAATTCAATCGGTCGCAGTTTTTCGCTTGCCGGCGGACAAATTCGCCGTATCGCCGCGCTTTTCCTCTTCTGGATTTATGTTGGCTGGTCCGTGCTGCTGCTATTGTTTCTCCCGCTTGGCTATATTTCCGATTGGATCACCCCATTTAGCGCTGAGCCGCCTTTGTGGTACAACATCGCCTGGCAAACGGTGACGAAGTTGAGCGAAATTTTGCTCATGCCGATTTTCATGATCGGATGTACGCTGCTTTACCTCGACAGCCGCATTCGCAAAGAAGGTTATGACGTCGAGCTGCTGGCCAATCAAATACTCGCGCAACCGCCGAACTCGCCTCCGCTCTATCCTTGGGCGCCGCAGCAACAATCCCCATCCAGCCAAGGCTCGTTTGCGCCGTCTATTCTCGGACTCAACGATTACAGCCCTGCGCTGCACAGTCCGGTACTGACGCCTAGGGCAGAGGTTGAACCGTCGCCGACCAACGGCGCCAACCCTGCCCCCGCGACAACGTCCACGGTATCTGGGGAATATGACAATTGGACACAGGAGCAGGTTGAATTCGCGCCAGCCAGCGGCGCGGCTCCCCCTCCCATTGCGCAACAATCCACTGTCGTTGAAGCGTCGCCGCAAGGAGTTTCCGTCGGCGATATCACGGTTGAAGTCGCTCGGAAGAGCTGCCAGTGGTGCGCCGCCGAAGCAAATATCGAAGAGCGCTTCTGCAGGGTATGCGGTTCGGTCTTCTGATTTAGCGAATGTCAGGAATGAATTCTCAAAGATTTAAAAAGGGTAGGAGAGCAGGCGCGGCGGAGGGCGGGAGTAAGATTCTCATTCGCTCCCTGTTTTATTTCGCAATCGCATTCTTTGCTTTCCAATTCGCCCCAGCCGCGTTGGGCCAGGGACTCTCGACTGTCGGCGACTACGCAAACCGCATCAATCAGGCGAAACATGTGATAGATGAAGTGATCAAGCTGGAGAGTCCGGTTCCGGAGCTTGTGGCCAGAATGAATGCGATCAAGCGTCTGTTGCCAGAGAGCGAAGAGGTCGAATTCAATGCCTCCGTTATTCGCGTTGACAACGTTTGGTTGCGCGAAGCCGTGAATAATGTCATCAAGGACGCAGGAGGCGATATTGAACAACGCCATTCGATGTTGCGCGAAATCTCAGACCGCCTAGCCAAACTCCAACAAAGCGTAAAAGAGGCTCAAACCACGCAAGATCGGACATTGCAGGATCAGCGCGCGAGGCTTGATAACATTCTCGCCCGCTCTGAATACTTGCCTGAGGAAAAGCGTGAACCATTGGTCCAGAGGTGGGGCAGAAAAATAAAAGATTTCATTTTTAACCTGTTGGGAAAATTGTTTGGTGGGCCTTCCATAGCAGGCAGCACAGGATTGGGCACAGTCTTCCTAATTCTGGTCTTGTTGGTCGCGATAGCAACTCTGGTGTTTGGGACAGCCAGATTCGCGCAGCGTTTGCAGAGACGCAAAGGGCCAGAAGAGGAGGCAGAGACGCGCGAGGCGCTGGGCGAAGAGATCGCGGAAGGCACAACCGCCGCCGATCTCTTCGCGAAGGCCTCCGAGCTGGCGAGCCGGGGAGATTATCGCAAAGCGATCCGCCAGGCGTATATCGCGCTGCTTTGCGACCTCGAACAGCGCGGCAAATTACGCCTGAACCGCTCGAAGACCAATCGCGATTATCTGGACGCGATGCGCTCGGAGAGCCACATGTATCCTGCGTTCTCCGTGATGACCAGTGCTTTCGAACACGTCTGGTATGGGCATGAGCGCGCCACTGAAGAGGAGTTCCAGGACTTCGTCGCGCTCTACCACGAAACGGTCAGATAGGTTCCTATGCGTCGTTATTTCGGCGTCACCATTACGGTCATCATCGTGATCGCTGTGATCATAGCAATGAGCGCGGCGGGCAATATCGAATTTGACCGGCCTTTTGAAAATGAGTTCGCGCCGAATCGTTCCAGCTACAATTCCGGCCCGACGGGAACGCGCGCGCTTTACCAATTGCTTGAAGAATCGGGAACGCCCGTGGCGCGATGGAGAGAGAGCTATTTTTCGCTGAATGCGGAAGCCAAAGACGCGACACTGGTCATCGTCGGCCCGTTTCCGTTGGGCCAAAAACTCTCTGACGAGGAAACAGTCGCGCTGCAAGGTTGGATATCGAGCGGCGGACAGGCTCTGATCATCAGCCGGGCGCCGGTTGAACAGTTCGGAGATCCGGTGATCCACTCGAAAGAGCCTGAGAAATTACCCGGCTGGAACACCCCGCCTGAGCAATTCATTTATGAAAAGAGCGACGAGTTGATCACGCAACCGACTGAACTGACCCGGAACGTTCGCGGACTGGCAATCTCAGACTTCGCAACGCGAATGAATTTTCATCCTCCAGAGCCGGCAGAGCCGGCAGAGCCGGCAGAGCCGGCAGAGCCGGCAGAACTGGCAGAACTGGCAGAGCCGGCGCAACCAGTGGCTGATCCGGACGCCACAAAATCCGAAGAGGGCGCGCTTCCGCCACCGCCCCCGGCGCCAAAACCGGAGCCGACGGCGGGAACAGATAACAAAAATCAGGATGACGATGAAAACAATGAAGAATATTCGCTGGCGACGCTCTACGCCCCGGTGATTCACCTTGGTGATAAAGATGGCGCGGCGCTTGCCGACTTCACTTACGGCAAAGGGCGCGTCATCTTTCTTTCCGATCCGTTCGTAGTCGCGAACAACGGCATCGCGCGCGGAGCCAACCTGACGCTGGCGCTGAACATCATTCGCTCGACGGGCGCGCCGAATCGAAAGATTTTCTTCGACGAATTCCACCACGGCTACCGCAGCGAGAGCAATCCGCTGGTCAATTACTTTCGTGGCTCCCCGGCGCCCTGGCTGCTTCTGCAGGGGCTGTTGCTGAGCCTGCTAATCCTTTACACGTATGGCCGGCGTTTCGCCCGCCCGCTGCCTTTGCCTCAGGTTGACCGTCACTCTCCTCTGGAATTCGTCGGCTCAATGGCCAACTTGCAGCAGGCGGCTCAGGCGCGCGAGTTGGCGCTGGAGAACATCTACCCGCGCTTCAAGGCCAACCTCTGCCGCAGACTCGGTCTTTCGTCGCGCGCGCGGAAGGATGAGATCATCGCCAGCGTGCGCAGGCGATGGGCGCCGATTTCCGAAATTGAATTGCGTCAGACGCTGAGCGATGCGGAGTTGGCTCTGGCGGGAGAACATATTGATGACGCGCGGCTGATCACCCTGGTGTCCAGGATGCGGCGCATCATTTCGCAAATGAAAAAATAGGACCTAAACTTTCTCGCCGCGAGCGCGCATGTCGGAGAGGACTTTTTCGATGCCGAGCTTATCAATCGTCTTGATTCCGCGAGGCGTCACGCGTAACCGCACCCAACGGCCTTCGCTCGGAACCCAGAAACGATGCCATTGCAGATTCGGCTCGAAGCGGCGTCTTGTTTTGTTGTTAGCGTGCGAGACATTGTTGCCGGACATCGGTTTCTTGCCGGTCACCTGACATTTCCTGGCCATAATAATATTCCTCCCAAAAGTGTTCATGATCGCGAAGCGCGGGACTATACCACAAGCCCCGCCTCAAGGCGAGCCGGTGAGGAGAGCCCCAGGAGAGCCGCCCGCGCGGCTTGACAGCCTCGCCCGCGAAATTGTTTGATAGCGAGTGGCCTGAGAGATTGTCGCCTGGAAGAACTTCACTTGGTAACAATGAGTCGCTATCGGTTTTTACTTGTTGTGATCCTGATCATCGCTCTGAGCTTGCTGTATGTGCATGGTCAGGTTCACGGATATGACGACCGGATCGTAACCAACATAAACGGTCTGGATACACGCGACTGGCCGAATCCGCGCGTGGCTGTCGTATTCGGCGCGAGCGTTTATGGCAACGGCGCCCTCTCACCGATTCTTGCAGACCGTGTCGAAACTGCAATAGAGCTTTACCGCGCCCACAAAGTGGATCGCATCCTGGTCTCCGGTGACGCCCGCCATCCAAGCTACAACGAACCGAAAGCGATGTACGAGTATCTGACCAACCACGCTGTCGCGCCTAAAGACGTGATTGTTGACACCTCAGGGCGCTCGACCTATGAGACCTGCCTGCGCGCGAAAGAGGTTTTCGGCCTCAAACGGGCGGTATTGGTTTCACAGGGTTTTCACTTGTCTCGCGCGCTTTACATCGCCAATCAACTCGGCCTGGACGCCGTCGGAATGGCCGGGGATATGAGAACGGAGCAGAAGATTGATTACCAGGGCATTCGCGAATGGGCCGCGGAGCTGAAAGCATACCTTAATCTTCATTTCATCCCACCCACCGCTTCGCTGGAAGATGGAAAAATAATCCGCTGAGCCAATCTTCTTGACTCGATAGGAGGGCTTGCTGATAATGCCTGCGTCATAAATCTTGTTTATCAAATTTCCCATAAGATTTCTGCCATAAGATTTCTATTGGACTTTCCGAAAATTTATGCTTAACAGGCTTATCAGAACTCGAACTTTCACCAAATTGACGCGCGGCTCGCGCCAATTTGCGTGGCTCTTCCCTTTTAAATTCGGCTATAGCTTTGGATTCTATTTCTACTTTAGCCACTACAGAGGGGCCACAGGCATTGGAAGTTCGTTAGCCTGATCGAGAGCAAACGAAACGCCTGAAGAAGGGCCCCTCATTCAAACCGAATGAGGGGCCCTTCAGTTTTATAACCAAGCGCCCTTGGGGTTTTACCGGATGATTGAAGCGATGGAAGCAAATGAAGCAAGAAACCCGCGCGTCGCGTTTCAAGGCGAGCCCGGAGCGTTCAGCGGCGAGGCCGCGCGCAAACTGCTCGGTCATGCAGTCGAGCTTATCCCCTGCGAAACGTTTGAAAAGATGTTCGCCGCGGTCGAAGGCGGTTTGAGCGATTACTGCCTGGCGCCGATTGAAAATTCGCTCTTCGGTTCGGTTCATCAAAACTACGACCTGCTGCTCAAACACAACCTGAGGATCGTGGGCGAAACAAGTCTGCGAATAGTTCATAACCTGATCGCCGCGCCGGGAACAAGGCTTGAAGATGTGAAGCGCGTCTACTCGCATCCGGTGGCGCTGGGGCAGTGTAGAAGGTTCCTCGCCGGGTGGCTGGGGATACAACCGGTCGCCGCTTACGACACAGCGGGCAGCGTCAAGATGATTATGGAGAGCCGCGAAGATGGGGCGGCGGCGATCGCCAGCGCGGCGGCGGCCGAAGTTTATGGCGCTCAAATTCTGGCTCCCGGCATTGAAGACGACCAAGCGAACTTCACTCGGTTTTTGCTGCTCGCGCGAGAAGACCGTTGCGCTGACACGCCGCCTGGGGCCGACAAAACCTCGATCGTGTTTTCACTCGAAAACCGCACTGGATCGCTTTACCGGGCGATGGCCGTGTTTGCGCTGCGCGATATCGATTTGATGAAGATCGAATCGCGCCCGCTGATCGGTCGCCCCTGGGAATACAGTTTCTACCTGGACTTCATCGGCGCCACTGACGAGCCTCGCGTCCGCAATGCGCTGGCGCACCTGGATGAATTCGCGACGAGCGTCAAAGTTCTGGGCTGTTATAAACAGTCGTTTAAAACCGCTGGCGAGGAATAACGACCGGGACGGCAAATCCAGAGCGAGATTCCCGCCCGTCGCCCAAAATCACTCTTAAATTCCAATTCACCATAGGAGCTATGTCAATGATTGTAGCAATGCAAGCCGAAGCGACAGAGAGCCAGATCAACCATATCTGTGACCGCATCCGCGAATTCGGCTACACGCCGCACGTAATTCGCGGAACAGAAAGAACCGTCATAGCCGCCATAGGTCCTGGCGACAAGAAGGAACACATCGAGAGCCTGAAATCGGCTGATGGAGTCGAGGATGCTTTTCCAATCCTGCAGCCTTTTAAACTCGTCAGTCGTGAGGTCAAGAAGCAAAGGAGCGCGATTCAGGTTGGAGACGTAACCATCGGCGACGGCGGCTTCGTCATTATGGCGGGACCGTGTTCGGTCGAAGGCTACGAACAACTAATGTCAACCGCTGAGGCTGTGGCGGCGTCGGGCGCCAGGATTCTTCGCGGCGGAGCCTACAAACCGCGTACTTCGCCTTATGATTTCCAGGGGCTCGCCGAAGAAGGGCTGAAGCTCCTGGCCGAAGCCCGCAATCGCACCGGGTTGAAAGTCATCACTGAGGTTCTCGATACCGAGGATGTGGAACTGGTGGCGGAGTACGCGGATGTTCTGCAGATCGGCGCGCGCAACATGCAAAATTTCGCGCTGCTCAAGAAACTGGGCGAGATCAATAGGCCGGTCATGTTAAAGCGCGGCCTTTCGGCGACTATCAAAGAATTCCTGCTCTCGGCGGAATACATCGTGACACACGGGAATCCGAATGTGATGTTGTGCGAGCGCGGCATCCGTACTTTCGAAACGGCTACGCGTAATACCCTTGATATTGCGGCTGTTCCTCTGCTCAATGAATTGACTCACCTACCTGTAGTCATTGATCCGAGCCACGCCACCGGTAAACGAAGTCTGGTTCGTCCGCTGGCAAAGGCCGCCGTCGCGGTCGGCGCCGATGGACTGATGACAGAAGTTCACCCCCGCCCTGAAGAAGCGTGGTCGGACGGGCCGCAATCGCTGAGGTTTGAAGAATTCGCCGCGATGATGCGCGAAATCGAGCCTTACATCAATCTGCGCAAAAGCGAATCGAATTGATATGTGTTGCTTGCCGTGACACAATGATCTCCGCTTGTGAAGACGCCCCTGATTCTTTTTTGCCGAAATGAATTGAACACGAGTCGGCTCTCGCAAACTCTCTAACAATCTCACGAGTATGAAGGTCAAAAAAACTGCCTTAATTATATGCAACGACGGTAAAGAATATTGGATAACGCAAAAGCAATTCTGGAACATGGTTCGCGAAGGAGTGGTTGTGCAAACTGGCGATCAGCCGTTGACCGGACGATTCCGAGGTCGTGACGATCAATTGCTGATCACGATTCAACATACAGTGCTCAACAAAGCAACCCCGATTCACACCGGAGAAGTGTTGCGCATTGTACGATTGCGAAAGAACAGGCGATGACTGTTCAAGCGGTTTTTGCCGAACAGCGCTGGCACACAAGAAAGGCGAGGTTTTTCTTTCGGGAACTTTCCTTAATCTGATGCGTGTGAACGGCAGCTAGCGTGAGGAAGACCAAAGTTGAAACGAACAAGGCTCGGTATAGAGTGAGAAACCAAAATCCGTACTGAACCTGGCTTTCACAAGGTCTTGGCAATCGCATTTTACAGAGTGGCTATTCGCCTAAAACATGAAAGGGGACTGATGACTTATGAGGGGGTATCGGTTCCCTTTTATGTTGTTACTCTTGAATGAGACTTCATGATGCCGAAATAGTCAGGCGGATATTCTCAGTCTTTTTGCACGCCCTTCTTTTTCATTGAAGCCATGACTTCCACCTGTTGTTTGGTTTTCAGCCGGACTCTGCGCAACCAATCTTCATATCCATCTGCAATCAACCTGATTTGATGATCACCGGCGGCTAGTTTAATTGTGCGCGGGGTGACTCCGGAGAACTGGCCGTTGATATATATCCTCGCCGACGTATGGCTGTTGATTGACACCAATCCGGTCTCATTCCCATTTTTTGCGCCACCCCGTTCAATATCCGGATGCGCATCAACAGTGGTTGGGGGAGTTGGCGGCCCCGCCGATTTAGAAGTTGAATCAGGCGGATCTACAACAGGCGCGCTCTCAATTCTTACAGGCTCCGCTGATGGCCTCGGTTTCTGAGACTTTGGAGCCTTACTATCAGGGTGACCTTCGTCTGAGCGTATACGAGACCCGCGCTTAACTTTTGAATCCGTCTCTGACTTCTCAGAAACGTCTGTGTATCCACGAACAGCGGCGAAAAGCTCATTCCATTGCACCGCGCGTCCGGTCAATATCAATGCGGCGATGATTGAAATCCACACCAGCGCGTTAAGAACCCGCACGCCCGCGCGCTCAAATCTTCCTCGCGGAGGCGTTTCTACTTCCGGTCTGTAAGTTTGAACTTGAGCGCAACAACTTGGGCAATAAAAATGCCATTCTGGAACTTCAGCTTGACACTTCGGACATTGCATAACTTCAACCCCTGAAATTTATCATCGCACAGGGAGCGTCTCTTGAAAAGCAAACTGAAAGTGGCCATAGAAACCGAGCCTGCCCCTTCACAAACAAGCGCAAATAGGCTAAAAACGGCGCTCTCAACAGTAGTTCAATATCAACAATGTTTCATAACCTACTATCAGTCAGAAGGAAGACTTATGTTCGTTAAGCCCAGTAATGTCGGCCCTGGGTCGTTTGCGATCCGCTTGCCAATCCTCGGCGTCGCATCGCTGATCATTATTACCACGGCCTGTTCAAATGATAAGTCGAACAATCCGCAATCAGCGACTCCGGCCGTCAACGCCAATGTGGCCGAGACAACGAAAAACCCACTTACCAATTTAACTGTGGCTGTGGCCGCCGGCAAACTTCTTTATGCGGCGAATTGCGCATCCTGTCATGGAGCGGATGGCGGGGGAGACAGCGATTTCGGAGCTTCGTTGCCGGCAAAACCTTCAATCCTGACCGCGAGCGATGTGGTTTCAGCCCCTGACGGCAAATTTTTTCTCGTGATCAAAAACGGGAAGATGAAGGATGGAAAGGTAACTATGCCCCCAGCCAGAGGGGTGACTGATGAGCAAATCTGGCAGATAGTCTCTTACGTTCGCACCCTGGCTGAAAATAAAAAAGAGGACTGAGTAAACTCATTGCCCTCAGTCCTCAAAAACTCAGGAAAAATTTTCGCTGATGGCTTCTACGACATTTCAATGCCAACCGCGCGTAACGCGTCAAGCGTGCTGGGTTTTGATTCTGTCAGTCTCATCTGGCCGTCGCAAACGACAGCGAGAGGACGTCCGTTATGCTTCTTATTGGGCGTAGAATCGGCATCGATCTGCTCACCGGTAGTCAACAGCCACATATCGGTGAGCCACTCGTGAATTATCAAATTGACCTTCTCCTGTATATTCGGATGCTCAATGGACACGGCCCTGTTCTCAACCGCCACTTCGTTCTCTTTGGCGCTGTTTACGGCAATCACTTCTTCTGTTCCTGCCGCCAGAGCTATATCACCAGTCTTTTTGATCATTGTCGTCCGTTCCTCTCTTTTCAAAGTGCGATCCAATAAATCCCCTCTTCCTACAGCGTGCGTTCAGACGCAACCTCAATGCCATAAGTTGCTTTGCCATCTCCATACTTGTAAATCACTTCAGGACGCCTACCGCTTCGATATCGGAACGGAAGATAATCACCCTTCTTGCAAAGGGATACTGATCTATTTGCCTACTACGTGTCCGAAACAACAATTCTAAGGTGTAATCAGAACGCTCAAAGACAGGTTGAAATATTTACTCGATTCAGTGTCAGACCATAGCGATTTGGGATATCCATGTCAACGATTGGGGACAAAGGTTTACTTGTACTAGTCTACATTGGCTGACCAGAGTTGGCCGTAAGAGTAGTAGTTGTAGTGACGAAACGCCTTGACATTGCGAAGATCATCTCTATCATTTCTCCTGTTCTCTTCGTAAATCATTCTTCATAAACTATTCTCTGTAGATAAATCTCTTTCAGCAGATCACTGGCAAATCATCAGCCCCGTCGGTTGTATTTATCCCGGCATCTTCTCTTATCCGCTCTCGGTTGAATCATTCCCTATCGCCCGCGGTCGTTTGGGAAAATATTCTGACAATTCCCCCAAATGGAGAATGGTATGAGCGCCGTCGACCAAAAGGAAATCATCTTTACTCCAGAAGCAAAAGGAATGAGGCTTCTGCCTTCGCTTAAAGGAGTCAGCGTCAATTTCAGCCGCTTGAATCAGAAGCGTGAAATAAAGCTGAAAATTCCTCGCTCGACCCCGATGGGTAGAATTGAAAACCCAGCCGATTACACCAAACTCAAAGAGGAGGCCCGGTTTTCACAAATTTCCTCCGGCGCGTTGCTTTTTTTGCAATCCGATTCTCAAGGAACCAGGATGAATTCCGGCCAGCAGAAGCTGCGCGTCGCAAGAGATTTCGCCGGACTTGATGACACCTCCTGGACACCGCCTAATAGCCAGATCGCCGCAGGGCCCGCTCACTTGCTTATCGTCGTAAACACTGCCCTCGCTATATTCGACAAAACAGGGCGACAGATACTGCGCGTCAACCTCGCTGATCTGTTTTCACAGTTGGTTCACGATGCGATCATTTTCAACCCCAGAGTAATCTATGATCAATTTCGCAATGGCTGGGTGATAGCGGCTTGCGCGCAGAGTGTGGACGAACGGCGTTCGTGGTTCCTGCTTGCCTATTCGACGGACTCTACCCCGCTTGGCGGCTGGTTCATCTGGGCGCTCGACGCCGACGTCAACGGGAAGATCCGAACAGGGCATTTGGCTGATGACATTAGCTTGTCAGTTGATAACAACTCACTCTATCTGACAGCCAATATGTTCAACGCCAATACCCAGTTCCTTTACTCCAAACTTCGCGTCGTGAATAAAAAAGAGATGCAGTCGGGCGGAATTTTGCACGGATGGGATTTCTGGGAACTTCGCAATGCTGACGGTTCAATGGTTTTCGGCCTGCAACCCGCGCTGAATCTTAGGGCGGCAGAGGCGCAATACCTCCTCAATACCACAAACGACGGGCAAGGGGTGACTCAATGGAGCGTTACATATGCAGCTCGGCAAGGTCCGGTTCTAAAGCGCCGATTCACTCCGACGCAGAGTTTCCAGTTAGCTCCTAACGCCAAACAATCTCTGACTGATGTCGAAATTGAGACCGGAGATATGCGGCTGACCAATGTTGTGTTCCGTCACGGACTGCTTTGGACGGCGCATACGATCGCCGCCGACTGGGGCGCCGATTCCAACGTGGCGGCGATTCACTGGTTGCAGATCAACGCTCGAGCCGGCTCCGTCACACAGCAGGGGATTTTCGGCGCGCCGCATTCCCATTACTTTTGCCCGGCGGTGATGCCCGATGGCGAAGGCAATCTCGTGATGGTCTTCAACCGCGCGGGAGAAACCGAATTTCCTTCGATTCGATTTACAGGCAGGCGCGCATCTGACGAACCCAATGCTTTACAGGCAAGCGCGCTGCTCCAACAAAGTTTAACCGCCGGCCCAGCTGAATGGAGCGTGCGCAGCGGAGTGGCCTGTACTCCGGACGACACCACTATTTGGATGATCGGGCAGTACGCCGCCACTGACGAAGATTGGGCGACCTGGATCGGAACCACAACCTACGCGGAGCCTGATGTTCGGATCATCGAACCTTATACAGAATCCGAAGCTTGAACCGTCAATTCTCCTCCGTCGTCATCCTCTGCTATTATTGGGCGCATGCGAAACATCATCGTTGCCCTGGCGAAGCGTCTGCTGTTCGTAGCGCCGGTAGTATGGGCCGTAGTCACACTCGTCTTCCTACTGATTCACATCGTTCCGGGTGATCCGGTGCGGAACGCGCTCGGCGATAACGCGACCGAACAGCAAGTCAATGAGCTAAAGCAAAGGCTCGGCCTGGATCTCCCGCTCTCCCGGCAATACGTCAATTACTGGCGCGGGGTGCTGCAAGGCGATCTGGGCGTTAGCTTGATCAATCCGTCGGACCACGTCCTCGAAAAAATACTCGGACGTTATCCCGCGACAATCGAACTGGCCCTGGCCGGTCTCGCTTTCGCAATCCTCATCGCCATCCCGCTCGGCGTTACCGCGGGAACAAACCAGGGCAAGCCTATGGACAACATCGCGTCTGTTGTGGCGCTGCTTGGCATCAGCACGCCTGGCTTCGTGCTCGGGCCGCTGATGATCTACTTGTTCGCGATCAAGCTCAATCTTCTGCCTGTTTCGGGCCGGTACGGACCGGAGTATCTGATCCTGCCTGCAATCACGATGGGAGCGCCGCTGGCGGCTTTCCTGACTCGTATGGTTCGTTCGAGCGTGATCGAAGAGATGGGCGAAGATTACGTGAGGACGGCTCGCGCGAAAGGGCTGAACGAGCGGCAGGTGATTTACAAACACGTCTTGAAAAATGGGTTGATCCCGGTCGTTACTTTAATCGGATTGCAATGCGGCGTGCTGCTGGCCGGGGCCATCATCACTGAAGTGATCTTCAGTTGGCCAGGCATCGGGCGTTTGACTGTTGAAGCAATCAATTCGCGCGATTACCCCATGGTTCAAGGATGCATTCTGATGATTGCGATTACTTACATCATCGCCAATCTTCTTACGGATTTCGCATACCGGCTGCTCGATCCCAGAATCAAGGTCGAATAGAGCAACCGGGATTCAGGGCTGATCATGAATCGTCTAGGCAAGCTTGGCTTAGTCATCATTTCTGTTTTCTTTTTAGTTGCGGTCTGCGCCCCCCTGCTTGCGCCTTATGATCCGCGCGAGCAGACGCGGCTCGATAGCGGTCTTTCGACCGAAGAGCGGCTGAAGCCTACACACGAACACCCGTTCGGGCGCGATGACCTGGGACGCGACATTTTAACGAGAGTAATGTATGGCGCGCAGATTTCGATGCGGGTCGGCGTGACGGTGGTTTTGATCTCCGCGATCATCGGAACGATCATCGGCGCGATATCGGGCTATTACGGCGGATGGGTGGATCGCTTCCTCTCCGGTTTTCTCTTCAACGTTTTTCTTCCTTTCCCAAGCATTCTGTTGGCCATAGCGATGGTCGCTTTCTTAGGGCCTAGCCTGAACAACCTGATCCTTTCGCTTTCGGTGATCGGGTGGGTAGGATATGCGCGATTGATGCGCGGGCAAGCGCTGAAAGTCCGCGAACTCGATTTCGCCACGGCTGCGCGCGCTTTAGGCGCAAGCGATCTGCGAATCATCGTTCTTCACATTCTACCGAACGCAATCCAGCCGATGATCGTGCAGGCGAGCCTGGGGATGGCAGGCGCCATCCTTGCGGAAGCAAGTTTAAGCTTCCTTGGTCTTGGG
>Ga0187894_10003117_pt1 | contig 18958 bp, 20 predicted proteins | sample GBC1701081metaG_FD_136650 | JGI IMG/M metagenome (GOLD analysis project Ga0187894, IMG submission 136650) | White microbial mat communities from a lava cave in the Kipuka Kanohina Cave System on the Island of Hawaii, USA - GBC170108-1 metaG ...
CGCTCGCTGAGCACCATGGAGTGGAGACTATTATTTTGGCACTGAGCCGAATTCCCGGCGCGGAGTTGATCGTAGCCGGCGGTCCAGCCCGCGCTGGACTTGGTGGCGATCCCGAGGTAAAACGGCTGCGGGCGTTGGCCAGCGGGATCGGAGTGGCGGATCGGGTCCGTTTTCTCGGCCGGGTTCGGCGGGCTGACCTGCCAGCGCTGTATCGTTCTGCTGATCTGGTGGTCCATGTGCCATGGCAAGACTCGGCCGGACGGGTAGTTTTGGAGGCCATGGCATGCGGGAGGCCGGTAGTCGCCTCGGCGGTCGGCGGAATCGCCGACACCGTGATCGACGGCGTCACCGGATTCCTGGTGCCGCCGCGACGTCCGGAGCAGCTCGTGACGGCGACGCGAAGGCTACTGGCCGATCCAGTGATGCGACAAGGGTACGGGATTGCTGGGGCCGATCGGGTTCGGGCCCGATACTGCTGGGACCGCATTGCCGCCGATACCGCGGCAATCTATGAGCAGGTCCGATTCGCATGAAGGGCCCTTCATGCGACAGACATAAGCGCTACGGAGTGTCAGCACATTGTTGCGGTAGGCTATCCGGGTTATCTATGCTTTTTCTGTGAAAAGCCCGTTGCTTCCCCCTCGACGTCACGTTAAACGTAGTAAGAACCCGTATCACGGGAGGAAACAATGGACAGCCAGCCTATTCCCTTGCCGCGTACCAGTGCGCCGACTGTAGATATCAGCGCACAGCTCGATCAGTACCGTGGCGTCGTTAGCGCTTTGTTCGCGGATCACCAGCGGCTTGATCGCGACGGACAGAAAGTCTGCTCCTGTGGCAAGCCTTGTCCGTGCGCGTCTGAGCAGCTCGCCGCTCGGCTCCTTGACTGGGTCTCGTAGCGCGTTACCACATTCGCTAGGTGCTGTCACTAGGGCAGCACCAGGGTGTCCTCATCCGTGGTAGTCATTTCCGGTTGACGGCGCCACCACGGGGCGAGCTGCGTGGGCACTGGCCCGGTGTGGCGATGCAGCACAACGGCTGTTCCGGAATCTCGAGCCGGTGGTGACCCAGCCAGGTCAGCGGGCGGAGCCGCTAGATCATTGCCAGTGGCAGGCAAAACAAGTGTGTCGTCATTCGCTTCCGCGCCAACTCCGCTCAGTTCCGCTAGGTTTCCTCCACCGTCGAATACCAACTTGATGCTGCTGGCTTCCCACATCGCGGCAGCGCCGGTTTTCCCCCAGCGGATTCGCGCTTCGGCCAGCGAACGGAGCACGGCCACAGTGGGCATGCCGACGTTTCCGCCCTCGGCCATCAGGACTGGTAAACCGGGGATCGGCGCGATGCTGGCTGCTTCATCGAGCAACAGCAGTAACGGAGGATCCAGGCGTCCGGCCGGCAACCGGTGCGCCATCTGGCGTCCCTGCGCCACCACGTCGTCGACCAGGGCGGTGAGCAGCGGCGCCACGCAGGGCTGGGCGTCGGTAGCCGCGAGTAGATAGAGCGTGCCGCCGGCTTGGAGAAACGAGGGGATGTCCCACTGATCGTCGTCATCGGCCGAACACGCCTCGAGAACGCGGGGGTCGGCCAGGCAGCTGAATGCTTGCCGTACTCGGTCCCACACCTCGGAACGTTGCGCCGGCTCAGCTCCGGAGAGCTCTTGGAGTTCTTTGGCCCATCCGCAGGCGACCGCTGAGGAAATACGGAGCATGTGGATGGGCTCAGTATTGGCGGGATCCGCGGCCCATCCCAGCAGGTGCCGGGCTGGACGATCGTCCAGCCCGGCAGCGTGTAGGTAACAGCGGATGACCGTCGTGGCCATGGTGGTGATAGCGCTGTGAGTGGATTCGTCCCCAGGGGGAAGAGCGTAGACCAGGGCGCGAGCCCGCGCCATCGCCGTGGGCGGGTCCTCGCACCCCCGGTGGATCGACCACCGCGACCGGGTGGGCCAGCCGGAGAGATTTTGTGGGTCAAAGACGCGTACCGGCCCCTGTTTCTCACGCTGTTGGATGGTATGCCGGAGGGTATCCGGGTGGTTGGCGGTGACCACCACCGCTCCTGGGGCGTCTAGCACGGCGCCGATGACGAAGTGCGCGCCCTTGCCGCACTGGGGCGGACCCATGACGCAGTAGGTATCCGCGAGCGTGCCGAAGAGGGCGATGTTGTGCTCGGTATCCTGACCGAGATAGATCCCCACCGAGCGGGCAGACGGATGTTGCTCGGTGATGGCTGGTCTCACTATGGCGGCCCGGGACGAAACCGCCGCGGCGGAGAGGTACTGGTTGATGAGTTCGCGCCGCATAATGTCGGGGGATGTTGTCGGCTGCTCAGGGACGGCGCTTCCACTGCTCTCGTCCGCTTTGCCTCCTGCCTTGGCAGCTTTCCACCGCAGAATCAGAATCGCCACGACGACGCCCAGAATGGCGCCGAGAACGAGCACGATGGCGAGCACGGTATAGAACGTTTGAGCGTCGGGTAACCCTGAACGGGCAGCGGCGGGCCAGGCATTGGCGGGGTAGGCTGGTTCGGTGAGCAGACGCGGAATAGCATTCGCTGAACTAGTGAAGGTGATCTCGGGCCACTGGCCGTGGCGGATGACACCGCCGATACCCGCGGACAGCCACGCCAGGGTGACCACTGCGGCCGCTGTGCCGAGAACCGTGAGGATCGCGCCATCGCTGACAGATTTCTGTTGGCTCATCGCACCAGCTCCTTTGCCTTGGCCGCAGCCGGCAGTGCTTGCTCCGTCATGGCACGGTCGGTGTAGACCAGCGGCCGCTCGATGTCCGTGACGATGTGCTTGACCACTTGGACGTTGCCGTTCACATCCCACACCGCGATACCCGGCGGCAGAGTGGGGATGATTTCGATGGTCCATCGGGGCAGGCCCAGCACCCGGCCGGTGGCACGGGCTTCCTCCGCTTTTTGCGCGTAAATGGTGCGCGTCGATGCCATCTTGAGCAGGGCGGCTGCTTCTTTCGCAGCGGCGCCGTCCACCACATCGGACAGATGGTGGACCACCGCCACGAAGCTCAACCCGAGTCGGCGACCGAACTTGAGCAGTCGCTGGAAGAGCCGGGCCACCGAGGGGCTGTTGATGATGTGCCAGGCTTCTTCCACCAGGAATATGCGCTTTTTGCGGTCTGGACGCAGCCAGGTGTGCTCCAGCCAAACCCCGACCACAGCCATCAGGATAGGCATGGCGATCGAATTGCGATCGATCCGGGACAGGTCGAAGACGGTGAGCGGGGCATCCAGGTCGATCGCGGCAGTGGTGGGTCCGTCGAACATGCCCGCCAAGTCTCCGTCCACCAGCCGGTCCAGCACCAGGGCCACATCCAGCCCCCACGTCAGGACTTCGTCACGGGTGACGTTCATGGAGCTCGCCGCGTCCTGGCTGGGATCGCGTAGTGCCGCCACGATGTCGGGAAGCACGGGTTGATGATCGCTGGCTTCCTGACGGACCTGGAGATGAGCAATCTTGAGGGCATAGCCGGCCCGCTCATCCAGCGGCCGGCCGGTGGCTGTTTCCACGATGGTGCGCAGCAGCGCGAGCTGGCCGGTCTGGGCGATCGCCGGGTCGAGCGGATTGAGCCGAATGCCATTCTCATGATGCGCCGCGTCGGGATCCAGCCGAATCGGGGTGATCCCCAGGGCATGGGCGATGAGGTTCCATTCCCCGACTCCGTCCTCGCCTTGGGCGTCCAACACCACCACCTGACGGTCGCGAAACCGCAGCTGACGCAGCACGTAGGTTTTTTCCAGACTCGATTTGCCGTGTCCGGATTCACCGAGCACCAGCCAGTGCGGGGCGGGCAGCTGCTGGCCGTAAAGCTGGAACGGATCGTAGATGTAGCCCTTGCCGCTGTAGACCTCACGCCCGATGATCACGCCTGACTCCCCCAGGTCTGGGGCTGCCGAGGGTAGATAGACGGCCTGGACTTGAGTGGTGGAGGTACGCACCGGCAATCGGGTGGTTTCCCGCTTGCCGTACAGCAGATTGCTCAGAGTTTCGGTGAAGGCACTGGTCAGCGAGCCCATCGCGTCACCTCTGGATGCCAGTGGCGAAGGGCAGGGTGTTCACCATGGCCCGGTGGTGCTCCCGGTCGCACCATTCCAATTTGAGGAAGCTACGCCCGGCCGCGGCCCGGATCGTCCGCTTGTCCCGAGCGAGTACCTCCGGATCCCGGGACGAAACAGTGATATATCCGACCAGGTTGACCCCCGCCGCGCCGGAGGCCAGATCGTCCCCTCGCTGGTCGACTCGAGAAATATGGGCCTCATCCCGCGGATCGGTGATCCGGTTCATCTTGGCCGCCCGGGCTTGTTCGGCGCCCTCGTTGGTCTTTTCGGTGAGCATCCGATCGATGGCCACCTCGGTGGGCTCCAGGTCCATGGTCACCGCCACGGTGCGGATCACATCAGGGGTGTGCACCAGCAATGGCGCCAAGAAGTTCACCCCCACCGGGGTCAGTGGCCATTCCTTGATCCACGCGGTGGCGTGACACCAGGGCGTCGGGATGGCGGACTCCCGGGTTTTGGATCGCAGGTACTGGGGGGACGTGGCGTCCAGCTCCGCTGGCCAGGCATTGCGCCGGGTCATGGCTTGGGTGTGGTCGATGGGGTGGTCCGGATCGTAGAGCGAGTGGAGAAGTGAGGCGAGCCGCGCTCCTCCCAACGGTTGCCTCACTTTGATCTCGGCATCCGCCAAGCGGGCGCAGATATCCGCGATCTCCCGGGCCATGATCACGGTGACTCCGGTGTCTCCCTCTCCGAGCAGGTGGGCCTCGGCGGCCAGTTCCCGGGTATACGGCATGCAGGCCACCAGGTAATTGCGGTGTTGCTCGCTGGACGTGGAGACCGTGGCTTGCAGAATCTCGTAGGAATTCTGCACCCATACCGGCGCATAGGGGTCACCGCGCTCGGCGACATCTTTGGCATGGGCGTCGGGATCGGCCGGCAGGGTGCGGGCTAGCATCTGCAGCCGGGTGACGAAGCTGTCTCCGTTGGCTACGTGTTGCAGCAACGCGCCGAACCGCTCGACGAGTGCTTCGGAGTCCTCGGCGTCGCGCAAGCCAACACCGGGGCCCTCGATCTCCACCGCGCAGGTGATGACCCGCCGCTCCAGGTGCAGCAGCACCGCCATCTCATCGCTGCCAAACGGGGCGGTGAGCCAGCGTATCCGACCCACTGCTGGGGGTGGCGGAATCTCGACTTCAGTGCCGTCTAATCGAGTGCCGGCTTCCATGGCGGCCGAGCGCCATACCCCGGTGCGGGAGCGAAGCATGCGCCGGTAGGAGCGGCTGATCTCGAACCACTTGTAGCAGGTGCGGCCGCGGTAGGGCAGGAAGATCGCGGCGAATGCGGTCGCGGGAAAACCGACCAGCCCTGCCACGCGTAGCGGCAGAAACGGGATGACGATTCCGCACAGCAGCCCCATGGCGCATCCGGCCACGATGACGGCCAGCTCACCGGTTTCTCGATTACGCCCGACGATCGCGGTGGGTTTGGCCTTGCCGATCAGGTAGCTGCGTCGCCGCGCAACTGGCTCTATGGTCATGGCTCACCTCCTTGGCGCGGAGCAGGAGATGGCGCCGCGGCTTTGGCGCTGGTGACCGCACGGCGAGCGCCGTGCGCGGCAATGCCAGCGCCCAGTGCTGTACCCGCGGGAAGTACCCCGGCTGTCACAGCGCTGGCGAGTTTGCCGCCGCGGCGGTTGGCATGAGTGGAGATACCCTTCTTCACCATGGCGGTCGGACTGACCATAGCGGCCGGACCGGCGGTTGCCGCGGCTTGCCGAATGCTGTGCAGCGCTGCCATCTCGTTTCCGAACGAGGGGACGAACCGGTACACCGCCAAACTGGCGAAGATTGACAGGAACAGGATCGCTAAACCGGTCAGCACCGTGGAGAACACATCGTCCGCCCCTGCGTCCGCAACAGTGTTCGCGGACACGGCGGTGGCCATCCCCAGCACGATCACGACAACCGGCTTGCTGAGGATGATGGCGATCATGAAGCCAGCCCACCCCCGAACGTGGTGCCAGAACGATTTATCCACCAGCCCGGCATACACCGCGCAGGCGAAGACCGCGCCTACATAGAGCAGCGCGGCCCGGATCAGCAGCTCTACCCAGACGATTGCGGCGCCCACGATCGCGAGCAGGGACACAAAGATCAACATGATCGGGCCGCCGGCGAAACCCTCTTGGTTGTTGAAGTCCAAGGCCTGAGCGAAGCCGAGCAGGAATTTCTCCGTGTCCTGCTTGGTGGTGGAGGCGATCGCCAGGGTGACCTCGTCGGTGAGAACCACCGCATAATGCAGGATTAGCGGGGTGATCGCGCTGGCGATGACGGTCAGCCACAAAAATCCCACCGCCTCGCCGACAGCTTGATGGATAGGAACATGACGCATGGCCCGCTTCACCACGGCGAGCAGCCACAGGATGATCGTCAAGAACGTGGAAGCCGCGAACACCACCCCGTAGCTTTTTAAGAATCCCGGGTTGGCAAAGTTGACCTGAGTGGTGGCGTTGACGGCTTGCCCGAGCTTTCCGATGATCCAGGATGCGGCGGTGGTGCTGGCTTCGGCCACCGAATCCAGCGGGTTGTCGGTGAAGGCGGCGAGACCGCTGCCTCCGCCGATACCGGGGCCTTGACCTGATTCGCATGCTGGTGCGGCGGGGCCTACGATGAGCGGATTTCCACAGGGATCCGCTCGCGCCGTGGTCATGCTGAGGATATGCGCGCTCGCGATGATCGCGGTTACTAGGGCAGCGCGGCCTAACCCGTGTCGGGGGAAGAGATGATCACCCGGCATAGCGCAACTCCCCGAAAGTTGTGACAGCGTCGGCGATGATGTCCCCACTGGAGGGTGGTTGGTTCGCGAGTATCGGAGTGGGGCCGTCTCGTTGGGAAGTCTTGGTCAGTTTCCAGTTATTATCGGCCCATCGCAGGGTGATTGTCACGGTCTGCCAGCTTTCCGTGACGGGCGTGGGTGATTCCAGCCCGGCCAGGCCGATAACCCCGGTGGTCCAAACCTCTACGGTAGCCTCGCTCTTCTGGTAATTGACGACCCGAGTTCCGAGCGGAAAGGTGCGGCAGACGAACCTTAAGCCCCGAGGCGGAGTTCCGTTCGGCTGAAGACCTAACCGGGTTGCGGCGACGGCGAATGCTTCGTCGAGCTGTGGGGCCAGGGTTGGTCGAACCGCTGGATCCACGATGGCATCGATGACCGCTCGTCGAGTCTCCGACTGGAACATGGCAGCTGAGCCGTAGGCAACCGCGTAGTTGGCCGCCGCGGATTCCGCGCCGACCTCAGTTCGTGGATGCCCTACCGAGATACCAGCCACGGTGCGCTCTGGCGGCGCCTGGCCGCTCGGCGGTGGCGCTAGGGCGGTCTGGGTTGTCGCGGCGGGCCGGTTGCGATTGGCGACGGCAAGAACGCCTACCAGGAGCACCACTCCGGTGAGGATGAGCACGAGGGTTTTCCACCGGAGTGTGCCTGCCGCGCGCTCGAAGTGGTCTGGCGGCGGGAAGTCATTGCCGAACATGCTCGTCCTCCCGCCTGATCTATCCGGGACTGGTGATGAGGCCGCTGAATTTGAGCGCGTTAATCCAGCCCTAATCCGAACATGATGACGAACACTGTTTGGAGCGAGCCGATGATCACCACCCCGACCAGGCCCGCGATGATCAAACCTTTGCCCTGCTCGGCGCTGAAGGTGTCCCGCAACGCGGTGGAGCCGATCCGCTGTTTGGCCGCGCCCCAGATAGCGAGGGCAAAACAGAGCAACAGCGCTCCAGCCATAATGACATTGATCGCGAGCCGGGCGGTGTCACCGATTTCCCCAAAGGGCCCAAAATCCGGTCGGACATCCCCGAGAATTCCTCGGAGATCAGCCTGGTCCGCGGCGAGCACCTGAAACCTTGCTCTCGCGAGCATTGAAACCCCGATCCTCATCGCGCCTGCTTATGTCGTCTGCCGGACGGACCACCGCCCCTCAGTGTTGCCCGTTCCATACCGACAGCAGACCCTAGCGGTAGCTGCCGGTGAGATCTGTGGTACCACGCGTGGTTGCTCTCGGCAACCGTCTGTCGTACAAAAGAGTCATATCACACAATATTCCATTCGGAGTAACGACAGCCGCCCAGGCACTACTCATGATGGTAGAGATGCCACCCGGGCTCACCGGCGGAGTAGCCCGATACGGGCTCCCGACCTAGCGGCAGCAGCGCCACCGTCCAGGGAAGGCAGGCATGCGTAAACCCTGGATCGTCCGGATCGCCGCGGTCGTCGCGGTGGTGGTGGGGTTTCCGCTGGCGTTGGTCATAGGCGCGTTCGTGGTGACATCGGACGACGCGACCCGACTCGCCCCCGGCACCGTGCCGCCAGAATATCTGGCGCTCGTCCAGCAGTACGGCCGCATGTGCCCGGCGCTCACTCCGCCTCGCCTGGCCGCGCAGCTGCGCCAGGAAAGCGGATTCAACCCCCGGGCTAAGTCTTCGGCAGGCGCCGTGGGCATTGCCCAGTTCCTGCCCGCCACCTGGAATGTCCACGGGGTGGACGCCAATGGTGATGGCGTCGCTAATATCTCCGACCCCGCGGACGCGATCGCGTCCGCGGCCAGCTACGACTGCTACCTGGCTGACGTGGTCCGCAACCTGCCCGGCAATCCGGTGGACAACATGCTGGCCGCGTATAACGCGGGCTTGGGACGGGTGCTCGCGGCCCGCGGCGTGCCGGCGATCGAGGAAACCCGCAACTACGTTACGAGCATCCGTGCGCTAGAGCGCAGCTTCGCCCTAGCCCCGGCAAAGCGGCTGGAGGGCACGGCGGCCGCGGCCCAAGCCGTGGCGTTCGCGCATTCCCGGCTGGGCACGCCCTACTTGTGGGCTGGCACCGGGTCCATCGAGTCCGACGGCCGGTTCGACTGTTCCGGGCTGGTCAAGGCGGCGTATGCGAGCGCGGGCATCACCTTGTCGCGGACCTCGCGGGAGCAGTGGTACGACGGGCCGCATGTACGCCGGAACCAACTCCGAGCCGGTAACTTGGTGTTCTTCGCCGATGACGTCAAGGATCCTCGCACCATCCACCACGTGGGCATCTATGTCGGGAAGTTCGCCGGTTTGGACTACATGATCGACGCTCCGTTTACCGGGGCGGTGATTCGCTACGAGCCAGTGGACTACGTCCAGGGCTATATCGGCGCGGTGCGGGTCACCGGGCAACCCCCTCAACCCGTGGCGGCTCCATCAACGGGGGATGGCGCGAATCGGTAACCCACGTGACGCACGGTGCCGATCAGCGCCTCATGCTCGACGCCGAGCTTGGCGCGCAGCCGACGCACATGAACGTCCACCGTTCGGGTGCCGCCAAAGTAGTCGTACCCCCACACCTGCTGAAGCAGCTGCACCCGGGTAAAGACCCGGCCGGGATGAGATGCTAGGTATTTGAGCAACTCGAATTCCTTGAAGGTCAAGTCAAGCACCCGGCCCCGCAGCTTCGCGGTGTAGTTCGCTTCATTAATGGTCAGTGCGCCACTGGAAATTTCCTCCTGAGGCGACCCGGGTGTTTCCGCTACCAGAGGTCGTCGCCCTATCGCTAGGCGGAGTCGCGCTTCCACTTCAGCCGGGCCGGCAGTGGGAAGCAGCACGTCGTCGACGCCCCATTCCGTGGTGACCGCGGCCAGTCCGCCTTCGGTGGTCACCAGCAATAGCGGGTAGGGCACTTGCATTGTTCGGAACACCCGGCACAGATTCCGGATATGCGGCAGTTCTTGGCGTCCGTCAACCACGATCGCATCGATGGGCGGAATATCCAGCGCGACCGTAGCCTCGGCCGGGGCTATTCGGACAGAATGCGCTAGCAACTCCAGGGCGGGCAGCACGTCGGCGCAAGATCGGGCTACGGTGGTGAGCAGAAGCAACGAGCTCATGACACCTCCCGCCCGTACGCTGGTAGTACCCGCATCATCAACGGAGGATAGCCTAAGAGCTTGCGAACAGGAGGCGCCATGGCGAAGGGTGTGATCCGCTACTGGGCAGCGGCCAAGGATGCCGCGGGCACAGCGCAGGAGCCGTATCAGGCAGACACCTTGGACCAGGCCCTGACCGCGGCGCTGGCCCGACACGCGGCGCGGCCGAGTTTCGCAGATGTGCTGCGGCGCTGTTCCTTTTTGGTTTCTGGGGAGCAGGTCGCTGGCTGGGCGCGCGAGGATGTTCTGCTGACGGATGGCGGGACCATTGACGTCTTGCCGCCGTTCGCCGGCGGATAATAGACCTTTGGCACGATGGCTTGTGCTATCCGCGCTGGCTCCGCGCATCGGGTATACCGGGTGCGCGCGGAAACGGGTAGTCCGCGCGAATAGAACTAACCCCTACACTCGAACTGATAGATACGACTGAGGGAGCGCATTGTGTTGGAGGCCTTTTACACCGGCCTGCTCGTTGTGGTGTTTTTTCTCGTGGCCTGGTTCTCCGGGTATGTGGTCTACAAGCTTTTCAAGGGCCAGAGTTAGCGGACTGCATCCTTGGGAGTGAGATAGCCGCCAGGGGGTGTCGCTAAGCTAAGACGTGTGACCAGTCCGTTGCTTTCTCTTCCCGGCGCCGTTGCCGCGGATCCTCCTGACCAGGGGGTGGCCGCTCACTACGGAGATCCGCTGCGCGAGCAGCGTCAGCTCGCCGCTGGGCATGGCTTCGTCGACCTGTCTTCTCGGGGTGTGGTGCGGGTGAGCGGGGGGGATCGGCTGACTTGGCTGCACTCCCTCACCACTCAGCATCTGACTCAGCTGGCGGTCGGCCAGGCTGCGGAGGCGCTGGTGTTGAGCCCTCATGGGCACATCGAGCACGCGCTGTATCTAGTGGACGACGGTGCGGCAACCTGGATGCACGTCGAGCCAGGCACCGCCGGCGACCTGGTGGCTTTTCTCGATTCCATGCGGTTTCTGCTCCGAGTCGAGGTCGCGGATGTGACCGCGGACTGGGCTATTGTCTGGGAGCCTGCGGTGAACGTCGTCCCATGCCGGTTGACCCGCCTGGACGAATTCGGCCAAGAAGTGTTCCTGCCACGCGCCGAGTTGGATTCCTACCCGCACCAGGCAGGGCCGGTTGCGGGAATATGGGCGTATGAGGCGCTGCGTATTGCCGCTCATCGGCCCCGGCTGCGCTTCGAGACCGATCACCGGACTATTCCGCACGAGGTGGGCTGGTTGACACGCGCTGTTCACCTGAACAAAGGCTGCTACCGAGGACAAGAAACCGTGGCTCGGGTGCACAATTTGGGTCGTCCACCGCGTCGTCTCGTGTTCTTGCATCTGGATGGCAGCGTAGAAACCCTGCCGCCGCACGGTGCTCCGGTAGAGCATGACGGACGTCACATCGGATTCGTGACCTCGTCCGCTCGTCACTACGAACTGGGACCGATTGCCCTGGCTCTCATCAAGCGGGCTACCCCCGAAGACGCGCTGCTGCTCGCTGAGGGCGTGGCAGCGTCTCAGCACGGAATCGTCCCGAGGGATGGAGAGCCGAAGCGGCAACGAGGAAGAGGTGATGTCGCGTGACTGCTCCGATGGCAGGTGGCCGGCGGCGGATTGACCGGGTGCTCGCCGCGGATTACCTTGACGGCCTCGGGGAGATGCCCGTGGCCGAGGTTCGCGCCCGGCGCCGGGAGGCCCAGCAGGAGGAGGTCGATCTGTCCTACCTGCGCCGTCTAGTGCAGGGGCGGATCGACATTCTTCGAGCTGAGTTGGATCGACGAGCCGCCGGCGGTGGCGAGAGCGTGGTAGCTCGGCTATCGGTTATCCTTGCGGGTTCCGGTCCGCCGGTGTCCAGTTCGGCTCGGCATCTGACCGTCGAGCCGTCCTCGGTCGGTGGGCAACGACGTCAACTTGAGCAGCTCGTCGCCGATGTTGGGCTCTCCGATATCACTGGCCAGACCGTGGATGAGCTATTCCGCACATTGGAAACGCTGATCGGGCATGAGCGCCGGGTATCCCGGATTCGCCACGACGTTCAGCGGGTCGCTGATGCCTGCGGCGCGGAGTTAGCCCGGCGCTATCGGGATGGGCAGGCCAGCGTTGACGATCTGCTGGCCGCCAGCGCCGAGCCGGCGGATCAGTGACCACCTACTTGGTTCGGAGGCTCTTAGGGTGAATCTGTTGAATTCATTCTTCAGTGTGTTCGGGATGTTGAGCCTGATCGCGCTGGGGTTCAAGGTCTTCATATTTATCGACGTCGCTACTCGGCCCGCGCCGTCGTTTACGGCCGCGAACAAGATGACCAAACCGTTCTGGCTGATCATTATGGGGATCGCCGTCGCCTGGAATCTGCTGTTTCCCTCGCTATTGGGGTTCGTCAACCTGGCTGGTTTAGCCGCTGCCATTATCTATCTTGTGGATGTGCGTCCTGCCGTCCGGGCCCTCGGTCGAGGTAGCCGAGGAGGCGGAACCATGGGCCCCTACGGCCCTTGGTGAGTCGTTAACGGAAAAGTGGATCATCAGGTCGTGGGGTCGTTTCATCAGGTCTAGCTCTTGCCTACTAAACTTTCTGTTATGGCTGATCGTCCGTATTCCCTGGTGCTGCTCCGCCACGGCGAGAGCGAATGGAACGCGAAAAACCTGTTCACCGGTTGGGTCGATGTGGACCTGAGCCCTAAGGGCGAAGCGGAAGCATCTCGTGGCGGTGAGCTGTTGCGGCAGGCTGGGCTGCTCCCAGATGTCACGCACACCTCCGTGTTGCGTCGCGCCATCCGCACCGCGCAGATCGTCTTGGACATCCTGGACCGGTTATGGATTTCCGTTCATCGGTCTTGGCGGTTGAACGAGCGTCACTACGGCGCATTGCAGGGCAAAGACAAGAAACAGATCCGAGAGCAGTACGGCGAGGAACAGTTCATGCGATGGCGGCGATCGTACGACATTCCGCCGCCCCCGCTGCCGGACGACTCCGAGTACTCTCAGTCCGACGATCCGCGGTACGCGGTTCTTCCCCGACCGGATCGACCCCGCACGGAATGCCTCGCCGACGTGGTAGAGCGGCTTCTGCCCTACTGGTACGACACGATCATCTCTGATCTACGAGTCGGTCGCACCGTGCTGCTAGCCGCCCATGGCAACTCCCTCCGTGCCCTGGTCAAGCACCTCGATGGCGTCTCAGATGCCGACATCGCTGGCTTGAATATCCCCACCGGCATCCCGCTGGTCTACCAGCTGGATGCGGACCTAAGGCCACTCGTGCCCGGTGGAAAATACCTTGACCCCGAAGCCGCGGCCGCGTCCATCGAGGCAGTCAAGAGTCAGGGTAAAGGCTGATAGGTCTTTGCTTCGGCGAAGCTCGATTATTTAGTAGAGCAAGACCCACCACAGTTACACTTGCCGTGGTTTTTCTGGCAACCACATGAGCAGCCTGCTGAGCAGTTACACATGTCGGATCTCCTTTACGCTGGGGTATGTGCTTTAGCTTCCAGAGCGGTCAGGAATCGACCTACTATCGAGTGAAACTCGGTTACGTAGCAGCGTCAAGGTGCTGAAGCTGAAATTTTCGCGCATGATGTCGGAAATATAATTGTTTCCCGCTGTCCCCGGTACGTGCCACAATTCCGGAATGCTTGCGCCGCAGCTCACAGCTACGTTATGCTGAAATTTACGAGTCCGGAGTGACGTAGGGGGGCCGGGCAATGGGATTTCATCGGAAAGTCCGCCGGTCAACAGTTCCTCTCATCGCGGTTTCTCTTACCGCATCTTTTGCTGTCGGCGGAATTTTCCTCTTCACCATCTCATCGGCGACCGCTGGCCCCGGCGGTAGACACATGGGTTCCCACTCGAATACCGGGTCCACCTCCGGCGGTGGGACGGCAAGTATGTCGCAACAAAAACTCGTGGCTCGCGCAAACCAAGAGTGCATCGATCACCCCAACCGGGCTGCCTGGCTTGCCGATCGCTACCACAATTCCAATTTTCATTCTCCAAACAACCCTAACGCGTCACATCTAGTTTCCGATTTTCGTTCTAACGGTCTCGACCGTCCGCAGATGGGCATGGTCGATCCAAAAACCGACCAGACTATTGGCGTTGTTTACGTGCAGCGCGGCGGATTCACGGGTCTCCCGGCAGCGGCTCAGCCGCACTCGCACCACGCGGGTAGGGAGATGATGCACGTCTTCTGCTCGAACGATCCGTCGGTGGCATTCTCGATCAATGGCGGCGAGTACCGGAAACGGCTAAAGAATGGCGGAAAGCCTCTCGGCCCGGGTGACATGGCTTCCGACCCTGGACCATTAGACGCGAATAAGTCCGCGTTGTCCGGGGAACCTGGGATGTCGGACGCGGGGATGATCCCGGTTCCCGAAGCGTCTTCAGGCTCAGATGGGGGAACGTTCCCGGATCCGTCCATATTCGGCAACCCTGGTTTCGCGGACTCAAGCTCGGTTCCTTTCGCTCAGCACAGTAGCTCGGCCGGTCAGGACGGTAGCTCGGCGCAATCTAGTGCTCCGGGTGTGGTTCAGGGTAAGGATGGGGCGGATGGCGCCGCGATCGCCAATGGTCTCTCGATGAATGGCGCTGGCCTGTCTATGAATGGCGCTATGCCAATGAGCGGATTGGATTTGTCGTGGCTTGGGACTTTGCTGCAGTGGCTGCTGAGTTGGCTCGGTCTCGGAGGATTGCCAGTTCAGCCATCCGGCGTTTCGACAACGGGAATGTGATGGAGAGATTGAGGGGTAGGTTGTGATGATGAGAAGACGGCACAGGGCAACGCCACGGACCACGTCCTCCAAGGTCGCCGCGGTCACCGCTGCCGTGCTCACCGCCTCGACCATCGGAGTCATCACCTCAGTTCAAGCCGCTCCCGGCGGCCATAACCACGGCGGCGGCGATTGTTCCCCTTCTAGCAGTAAGCATGGGACCGGTAACCTCATTTCACCCTGTTCAGCCAACACTGATTCCTACGTACCCGATATTGCTGGCGCCAGCGCGGAAGATCTCGCGCTGGCTCAGCGTCTGTACGAACGAGTCCTAGCGTGGTGTGCCGATAGTCCTTTCGAGAAAGACCTTAGAGCAAAGGGGTATGGCAATGGTGGCCCCAATCATTTGTACAGAGGTGTGAGCAAACATCCTAAGGAAGGGGAAAATGGGAAGGTTAACAACGGTGAGCTAAATATTCCTAACGCGGCGAGATACGCGGATAATGGCCGCATCCTTGGCGCAATGTATGTTTTTGGCAAAGACAGTGGAATCCCGTTCTTAGGTTCGATTCCCCGTGCGCATGAGCATCCTGGTCAACCGAACGAAATGCTCCACGTGTGGTGTTCTTGGCCAGATGGCGCCCAAACAACCCTGAAAGAGGCATTCACCAATAAATCAACGGACGCCCGTAGTCGTGGCAGCAGGTCAACGGACCACGGAACTCATTCGGAAATGCCGGTTCCTTCCGACCCGAATGATGAATCGATCTTCCCCGATCCTTTCATTCCAGCGCCCGAAAATTCTGGCACGGATTCCATGTCAGAAGGAAAAAAGCACGGAAAGAACGGCCATAGGAACGACCAAGCGTCACCCGGGACGTCAAATCTGGATTCGATAGACATGATGCCGGGTATACCGAGTGAGAATTTCTCAAAGACGGTGACGGAAACCCCCTCGGTGCTGCCTATCCCGCAGTCAGCGGCGGGGATCAGCCAGCAGCTGGGCTCAACGATACCGACCCCTCCCGCTCTTAGGAACATGCCCGATCAGTTTCCTCTGACGCCTAAGCTCCCGGTGCTGCCTGCTCCAGCAATAGATGGCACTACCGCGGACGGGGAGGAGCTACTGGGCGCCCTCGAAGACGCTGATGACAACCAAGTGCTCGGTTCCCAAGCTGGCGCCCTGACGTGGCCTGGTCAATCGTTGAGTGCGCCCAACGTCTCCAGCTTCCCACTTGGCATGAACGGTCTCGGTAGCACCGCCATCAACAATCTGCCCGTAGGTGGCGCTATGCCGATGAGCGGATTGAATTTGTCGTGGCTGTGGACCTGGATTCAGCAGCTGCTAGCAATGGTGTTGGGAGGATCGCCCGTCCAGCCATCCGGGTTTCAGATTCCGGTGAGTTAAGATGGGGATCGCATCGAAGAGGCCAGTTGACGTGGGGTTCTCTCCCTCTCATGGCTGATAAGCGGCATTTCGGGGTGAACTCCATCTCTGGAACATATCTGCCATAAACTTCTGACCTGCGCAAATGTGTCCCTCGGCGGGCGCTGCCCGTGGTAAGCTAGAAAACCACGGAAGGGATATCTGGCAGATGACGTTCAAAGTTGGCGAGACGGTGGTCTATCCCCATCACGGAGCAGCGCTTATTGAGGCAATCGAAAACCGCACTATCAAGGGCCAGGAGAGAACCTACCTGGTGCTCAAGGTCGCTCAGGGCGACCTGACGGTGCGAGTGCCCGCGGAGAACGCGGAAGACGTGGGTGTGCGGGACGTGGTCGGTCCGGAAGGTCTGGATCAGGTCTTCGAGGTGTTGAGCGCTCAAAACACGGAAGAACCGACCAACTGGTCACGACGCTACAAGGCGAATCTCGAGAAGTTGGCGTCCGGCGACATCATCAAGGTCGCCGAGATCGTCCGCGACCTGTGGCGACGGGAGCGGGATCGAGGTCTTTCCGCGGGAGAGAAGCGGATGCTCGCTAAGGCTCGGCAGGTTCTGGTCAGCGAACTGGCGCTGGCTGAGCACACCAACGAGGACAAGGCAGAGGCAATCCTGGACGAAGTTCTTGCCTCTTAGAGCGTGGTCGATCTGAACGAAGAGCGAGGTCGGGTCGCGGCGGTTGTTCCAGCGGCCGGCCAGGGAACACGGCTGGGCGCGGGTGTGCCCAAGAACCTGCGAAAGTTAGGGGGAGTGCCTATCCTTGTCCATACTGTGCGCGCTCTGCAGGCCGCCCGGTCGGTGGAGTTTGTGGTCGTGGCCGCCCCACCAAGCCAGGTGGCCCAGACGCGAGCGTCGTTGGCGGAACATGCGGCCGACGGGCAGGTGCGGGTAGTGCCCGGCGGAGCCACCCGACAGGATTCGGTGCGGCGAGCGCTCGCTGCCGTACCGATCGAGATGGGTATTGTGCTCGTTCATGATGCTGCCCGTCCCTTTACCCCGGTCCCGCTGATCGACGCGATCGTCACGACGATTCACCATGGCGCCCACGCAGTGGTTCCGGCCATTCCACTGACTGACACGGTCAAACAGGTCGACACGCAGCTGCGGGTCACTTCCACGCTCGATCGGTCCAGTCTTCGGGCGATCCAAACTCCGCAAGGGTTCCGTCGAGAGGTGCTGGAAGCAGCCTATGCGGCTGTGTCGAGCACAGAGCTACCTGACGCTACTGACGATGCCGGTCTCATCGAGGCGCTCGGCCATGCTGTGCTGGTAGTGCCAGGTGCTTTCGAGGCGTTCAAAATCACCCACCCATTTGACCTACTCGTCGCCGAGGCTGTTCTCGCCCAACGCCAGATGAGCGCTCATGCCGGCTGACTCCGCACCTCCCCCAGTTGGGATGCCCCGAGTCGGAGTAGGAGTCGATGCGCATCGCTTCGCGGACGGTCGTCCGCTGTGGCTAGCCGGTCTCCGGTGGCCCGGTCAGGCCGGCTTAGCCGGCCATTCTGACGGAGACGTCGCCGCTCACGCGGCATGCGATGCGCTGCTGTCAGCCGCTGGGCTCGGCGATCTTGGATCCCAATTTGGCACCACGGCATCGAAATGGGCTGAAGCGTCGGGGGCAGTGCTGCTCGGCGAGACTGCCCGGCGGCTGGGTGCCGGGGGCTTTCAGATCGGCAATGTGGCCATCCAAGTGATCGGGACGCGACCCAAGATCGGCCCGCGTCGCGCCGCCGCCGAAGCCGCGCTGTCCGCTGCCCTCGGCGCTCCCGTTACGCTGTCCGCCACCACCACCGACGGACTCGGCCTCATCGGCCGGGCTGAGGGGCTGGCCGCGATCGCCACCGCCCTGGTCTGGCGGAGCGGGGAATGACACCATCAAGATCGCCTTGGTGAGTCATACTCAACAGCCCGCTAGACTTGGGTCAATGAGCGCTGCCGGTAAACCCAGCTCGTCTCGACAAGGCGCCCAGACCGGTTCGGGTGGGAAAGGTTATCGAGCGTTGCGCCCTAAAGGGCCAACCCCCCGAGCCGAGCGACGACCCGGTCACCCTGCAGCGCGCCGATCTGGTGTGGTCACTGGAGCGGCGGAGCCACGACAAAACAGCTCCACCAGGTCTGGCTCGACCACTAGTCAGCCGCGGAAGTTCGGCAAAGCGTCAGCAGAATTCATTGGGGGACGCAACTCTGTTCTCGAAGCATTAACGGCCGGGGTGCCGGCCAGCGTGCTGTATATCGGTCAGCACCTCGGCTCTGACGATCGGGTCCGTCGGGTCCTGAAGCTGGCTGCTGAGGCCGGTATTTCACGGGTAGAGGCGTCGCGACTTGAGCTCGACCGACTCACGCGGGGGACGGTTCACCAAGGCTTAGCTCTTCACATCGTGCCGTACTCGTACGACCACCCTGAAGATTTGCTGACCCGGGCCGCGGCGAAGGGTGAGGTTCCCCTACTCGTCGCGCTCGATGGAGTAACCGATCCCCGCAACTTAGGGGCAGTAGTGCGCTCAGTTGCCGCGTTCGGCGGGCACGGTGTTCTCGTCCCGGAACGCCGGTCCGCGGGAATGACCGCTGGAGCGTGGAAGTCATCCGCCGGCGCCGCGGCTCGAGTGCCAGTGGCTCGAGCTGTCAACCTCACTCGGGCTTTAGCGGGCTATCGCAAGGCCGGCCTGCTGGTCATTGGCCTTGCCGCTGACGGAAGCATCAGCCTGGGCAGTCTGGAGACAGCTCACGAGCCCCTCGTCCTGGTTGTGGGTTCCGAAGCCACGGGATTGTCCCGGCTCGTTCGGCAGACCTGTGACCTCCTCGTCACCATTCCCATGGCCCAAGGGGCCGAGTCCCTCAAC
>Ga0187894_10003118_pt1 | contig 18957 bp, 21 predicted proteins | sample GBC1701081metaG_FD_136650 | JGI IMG/M metagenome (GOLD analysis project Ga0187894, IMG submission 136650) | White microbial mat communities from a lava cave in the Kipuka Kanohina Cave System on the Island of Hawaii, USA - GBC170108-1 metaG ...
CCGCCTATAAAGTTTTACCGAGATTGGCCGCAAGACCGGTTGCTATCCACATGGGCGGCGTGTGAAATTCGGCCCCGTCGCCAATCGTTGCATGTGCCATGTCAGATCCAGTCATCATCAACGTCAAACGCTTGTCCCATGCCGCCGACCTGCCGCTGCCCGCCTATGCGACGGCGCTGGCAGCCGGCATGGATCTGCTGGCGGCAATCGACGGCGACGTCGTTCTCGCCCCGCTGGGACGCGCGATCGTGCCGACCGGCCTGCAGATTGCGCTGCCGCCGGGGTTCGAGGCCCAGGTGCGGCCGCGTTCGGGGTTGGCGGCCAAGAGCGGCGTTACCGTGGCCAACGCGCCCGGGACGATCGATGCGGACTATCGTGGTGAGGTCGGTGTCATCCTGATCAATCTCAGCGCCGAGCCATTCACGATCACGCGCGGGATGCGCATCGCGCAGATGGTCATTGCCCGCCATCAGCAGGCGCAGTGGCGCGAAGTCGCGACGTTGGCCGAAACCGCCCGTGGTGCCGGCGGCTTCGGCTCCACCGGCACGCAGGGGTGAAAGCAGGGTCATGCCACGGCTAAGCAAAAAAACGATGTTCGCCATCGAAGCCGTGCTCGACATCGCCATGAACGCGGGCGAACAGCCGGTCCGCAGCGGCGACATCACCCGTCGGCAGAACATTCCCAAGCGCTATCTCGAGCAGGTTCTGCAGCATCTGGTGCGTGAAGGCGTTCTCGCGGGCAAGCGCGGTCCGCGCGGTGGCTACATGCTGGGCCGTGAACGGCGGCGCATCAGCCTGGGCGACATCATCCGGGTCGTCCAGCAGCTCGAAGCCGAAACCGAGCCGCAGGATGAGACGGTAGGCTCGCCGCTGGCGCATATGGTGGTGTGGCCGACCTGGACTCGCCTGCGCGACGAGGTCATGTCTCGGATGGACGCGATCACGATCGAGGACATGGTGCGCGATGCGCGTGAGCACGGCATGCAGGCCGAATCGGCGCAGCGCCTGGAGTTCCATATCTGACGGTGGTTGTCATGACGATCCCGACGGTCGAACTGCCCTCAGGGGCGCGCATGCCGGCCTTCGGCATCGGCACCTGGCGCATGGGCGAGGACAGGCGGCGGCGCAAAGATGAGACCGACGCCATCCGCCATGGCCTGGATCTCGGTTTTACCTTGATCGATACCGCCGAAATGTACGGTGAAGGTGGTGCCGAGGAAGCGATTGCCGATGCCATCGCCGGCAGGCGCGATGGCATCACCATCGTCAGCAAGGTCTACCCGCACAATGCGTCGCGGCAGGGCGCTGTCGCTGCCTGCGAGCGCAGCCTGAAGCGGCTCAGGATCGAGCGCATCGACCTATACCTGCTGCACTGGATCGGCGGCGTGCCGTTCGAGGAGACCATCGCTGCATTTCAGGCCCTGAAGGCCCAGGGCAAGCTCGCCGATTGGGGCGTCAGCAACTTCGACGTCGATGACCTGCAGTCCTGGTACGGGAAGGACGGCGGCCGCTGCGGCACCAACCAGGTGATGTTCAACCTGGCGCGCCGCGGTGTCGAGTTCGACCTGCTGCCTTGGATGCAGCAACGCAAGATGCCGCTGATGGCCTATTCGCCGTTCGACCGCGGGCCGCTGGCGCGCGATCGCGCGCTGAAGGCGATCGCCGATCGCCATGATGCGACGCCGGCGCAGGTGGCGTTGGCTTGGCTGCTGCAACTGCCCGGCGTCGTGGCGATTCCCAAATCGGCCGACAAGGCGCGACTGAGCGAGAATTTCGGCGCGCTGAAGGTCAGGCTGACCGAAGCCGATCTCGCCGAGCTCGATCGCGCCTTTCCGCCGCCGAACCGCAAACGGTCGCTATCGATCGTTTGAAATTTTGTCTGCGCTCCACGCGTACGGGTCCCGTACGCCCAGTCCTGCGAGGATGCGCACCTCAAGCCTTTCCATTCGCACGGCTTCGGCATCGACCTCGTGGTCGTAGCCCAGCAGATGCAGCGTGCCGTGTATGACCAGGTGCGTCAGGTGATCGGCCAGGCGCTTGCCTTGCGTCTGTGCCTCGCGCGCCACGGTCTGGCGTGCCAGCACGATATCGCCGAGGAAATGCGGCGCGCCGGGCGCCGTTGCCCGCGCGTCGGCGGGAAAGGAGAGTACATTGGTCGGCTTGTCCTTGCCGCGGAAGTCGCGGTTCAGGACACGCACGGCAGCGTCACTGGCCAGCGCGATCGCCATCGCGACGTCAGTCGGCAATCGCGGCGGCACGCCAACCAGCGCCGCTAGCGCGGCGCGTCGGCACAGAGCACGCGCGGTTCGCAGATGCGTCAGCCACTGCTTGTCCTGGATATCGATGTCGATGGTAGCGCGAAGCGCCGGCGCGGTGCGGCGGCTTGCGCGGGTCACGGCCTGGGCTTGCGCGGCGCCTCGCGGCTGTCGCGCGCGTCGTAGGCACGCACGATGCGCGCCACCAGGTCGTGTCGCACGACGTCGCGATCGGTGAAGTGCACGAAGCGCACGCCTTCGACGCCGCTCAAAGTCTCGACCGCATCGCGCAGGCCGCTGGGCACGCCGGGCGGCAGATCGATCTGCGTCAGGTCGCCGGTCACCACCATGCGGGCGCCTTCGCCCAGGCGGGTGAGGAACATCTTCATCTGCATCGGCGTGGTGTTCTGCGCTTCATCGAGGATGACGAACGCGTGGGCCAGCGTGCGGCCGCGCATGAAGGCCAATGGTGCCACCTCGATTTCGCCGGCCGCCAGCCGGTTGGCGATCTGGTCGGCGGGCATCATGTCGTGCAGCGCGTCGTACAGCGGCCGCAGATAGGGATCGACCTTCTCCTTCATGTCGCCGGGCAGGAAGCCCAGCCGCTCGCCGGCCTCGACGGCCGGCCGGGACAGGACGATGCGCTCGACCGTGCCGGCGATCAGCATCGACACCGCCATGGCGACGGCGAGGTAGGTCTTGCCGGTGCCAGCCGGTCCGAGACCGAACACGAGATCACGCTCGCCGATCGCCTCGACGTACTCGCGCTGAGTCGGCGAGCGCGGCTGGATCAATCGCTTGCGCGTGCGGATGGCCGCCGCGTCGACGACCTTCGCATCGGCGCCGACGCGGGCGAAGCGCACGGCGGCGTCGACCTCGGCCTGGTCGACGACCTGGCCGCGTTTGAGGCGTTCGTACAGCGCCAGCAGCGCGGCGCGCGCCAGCGCTGTCTCCTCGGGACCACCGGTGATGGCGATCTGATTGCCACGCGAGCTCAGCTGCACGCCGACAAGCTGTTCGATACGCACCAGATGACGGTCGTGCTGGCCGTACAGCGTTGGCAGCAAGGCGTTGTCGTCAAATGTCAGCCGTCGCACGTCGGCTGCCCGCGCGCCGCTCAAGCCGCCCGCATCGCTCACGCTGCAACCTCGATGGGATGGGTGGCGTGCATCGTAACGATTTCGTCCGTGACGACCTCGCCCGACAGGCTGACCGCATGCGCCGCCGCGATGCGTACATCGAGGATGTGGCCGATCAGTCGCGCAGCGCCCTCGACATGTACCGACTGCAGCCACGGCGACTTGCCCAGCACCTGACCGGGCTTGCGGCCAGCCTCCTGGAACAATACCGGAATTGTTCGACCGACCAGGGTTGCGTTGAAGGCGCGCTGCTGCTCGCCCAGCAGTGCCTGCAGCGCCTGTAGGCGTGCGTCTTTCTCAGCCTCGGGGACCTGCCGCTCCAGCATCGCCGCCGGCGTGCCGGGCCGCGGGCTGTACTTGAACGAGAAGGCCGACGCGAAGCCGACCTCGCGCACCAGGTTCAGCGTATCGGCGAGATCGCGGTCGGTCTCGCCGGGGAAGCCGACGATGATGTCGGTCGACAGGGCCATATCGGGCCGCGCCGTCCTGAGCTGGTCGACCAGCCGCAGGTAGTGGTCGCGGCCATGCTTGCGATTCATCGCCTCCAGCACCCGGTCGGATCCCGACTGCACCGGCAGGTGCAGGTAGGGCATCAGCGCCGGCACGTCGCGGTGTGCCGCGATCAGCGTGTCATCCATGTCGCGGGGATGCGAGGTCGTGTAGCGGATGCGTGCCAGCCCGTCGATTTCGGCCAGTGCCCGGATCAACTGTGCCAAGCCCCAGGTCGACCCGTCAGGCGCAACGCCATGCCAGGCGTTGACGTTCTGCCCCAGCACCGTGATCTCGCGGGCACCGGCGGCAACCAGGCCGCGGGCCTCGGCGAGGATCGACGTGGCCGGTCGCGAATACTCGGCGCCGCGCGTATAGGGCACGACACAGAACGTGCAGAACTTGTCGCAGCCCTCCTGGACCGACACGAAGGCGGCGCCGCCAGTGACCGTGGTCGGTGCCGGCAGGTAATCGAACTTCGGCTCGGCCGGGAACTCAGTGTCGAGCACGCCGGCCCCCCTTGTTGCACCCGGTCGGCGGTTGCCGGCGGCGCGCGCGGCGCGGGCGACCATTTCGGGAAGGCGATGATAGGCTTGCGGTCCGACGACGATATCGACCGCTGGCTGGCGGCGCATGATCTCGGCACCCTCGGCTTGCGCCACGCAGCCGGCCACCGCGATCACCAGATCGTCGCCCGCCGCGCGCTTGCGCGCCTGCACGTCCCGCAGCCGGCCGAGCTCGGAGAACACTTTCTCGGATGCCTTCTCGCGGATATGGCAGGTATTGACGATCACCATGTCGGCGTCGTCGGGGCTCGCCGCCGGCAGATAACCCAGCGGCCGCAGGACGTCGGCCATACGCTCCGAATCGTAGACGTTCATCTGGCAACCGTAGGTGCGGATGAACAGTCCCTTCTTGCGTGCCGTCGGAGCCGGTGCGGTCATCGAGCCTTCGAATCGCTGGCAGGCGGTCATTTCCGCCTGAAAACGCGCGCTTTCTATCATCCGTGCTGCGGTTGGTCGAGTCGCGCTCAAGCCGCCAGCCGTGGCGGCAATTCGTCGTAGCGGCCGCGGTTGATCGCCTGCATAGCCAGGGAAATGGTGCGAAAGCAGTGATCCGTCAACTTCTTGCGATCGCCCAGCCGGTCGATATCGACCGGTTCGTGGAAAACGACGACGGCCGCCACCTCACCGAGGGCCATCATGTTCCACAAATGCGGCGCCAGCTCCATGTCGCCGAACCAGCTGAAAAATGGCCGGCATAGGCGGCCGACCGGAATGCCGTCGAGACGGGCATAGGTGATGGTGACCGGCTGAACCGGTACCGGATCGCGGCCGTGGCGCATCTGCGTGGCGCCCAACAGCGCGCTGCGGAAGGGCAGGACACGGGTGCCGTCGCTGCTGGTGCCTTCGGCAAAGAGCACGAGATCGTCACCGGCATCCAGGCGCCGCTGGATGCCGTCGCGCCCCTCACGCGCCGCCCGCTGGCGCCGTTCGATGAAGATCGTGCGCTGCAGCCGCGCCAGCCAGCCGAATACCGGCCAGCCTGCCACCTCCGACTTGGCGACGAACGATACCGGCAGGATGGACGACAGAACCACGATGTCGAGATAGGATACGTGGTTGCCGACGAACAGAGTCGGCGTGGCCTGCGAGGGCCGGCCGTAGATCTCGCTCCGTACGCCCAGGATGAAGCAGACAACCCGGTGATAGACGACCGGCAGCCAGCGATAGAGCGGCCGGATATGCAGCAACACCGCCAGGAACTGCAGCGGCATCAGCGGTACGGTCCACAGAACGTAGAGCAGGAGACGGATGAAACCGCGGGTCGGGGAGCCGATGGACATGGGTCAGAGTGGCATGGAGATGAGCAAGTGCCGAGCGCCTCGACTATATGGCTCCCGTCTCGCGCGCAACGCGCTCGTAGTGGCGGTAGTACTTCTCGGTGATGAGGTCGGTCTTGACGACGATGCAGACATCCGTCGTATCGAACTGCGAGTCGATCACGGCGCCGTCGCCGACGAAGCCACCCAGCCGCAGATAGCCCTTGATCAGCGGCGGGACCAGACGCTCGGCGATTTTCGTATCGTAGCTGCCCGCCGGCAGTATGTTCATGTCGATATAACGAGACGGCAAGGCACGGGCCCGCAGCTCCAGTGGCGCCATGTGGTTCTGGGCCAGATAGGACAGCGGCGGCGCCAGGCGCCCGAGGTCGGTCCCCGGCAGGCTGGCGCAGCCGAACATGATTTCGATATCATAGTGGAAGACGTAGGTCGCGATGCCGCGCCACATCAGCTGCATCGCCGGCATGCTGCGCGCCGAGGCATCGACGCAGGAGCGGCCCAGCTCAAGGATCTCGCCCGGCCAGTCGATCAGCGGCCGCACGTCGTACTCGGACACGGAATAGAAGCTGCCGCGCGCCGCAGCGGCCGACCGCCGGATCAGTCGATAAGTGCCAGTGATGCCGGCCAAGCCGGGACGACGCCGGTCGATGAACAGCAGGTGATCGCACAGCGGATCGAAATCATCGTAGTCACGCCGCAGGGCCGCCATTTCGGATGTCGGCTTGGCGGTCATCTCTTCGTAGAACACCCGATAGCGCAAGGCTTGCGCCGCTTCGACCTCGGCTTCGTTGCGGGCCAAACGTACTTCGAAATCGCCCGCCACGATGGGCGGCAACGCATCGGCGCCGGGACGGAGCGCGGCAGCGCGAAGTGCGACGCTAGTCATCACCCCATTATCAGCTGGAATGGGGCCCTGGGCCAACTATTTGTTTCGAGTTTTCCGCCGCCCGGCTGAATCGGCGGCGGTGGGGAGTGGAACGGCATATAATTCCAGTCGGTGATCGACCAGGCGATACCCAAGCCTTTCGGCCATGGACCGCTGCAGTTTTTCGATCTCCTCGTTCTGGAACTCGATCACTCGGCCCGACTGGATGTCGATCAGGTGATCATGGTGGATCTCGGTGTGCTCCTCGTAACGCGAACGTCCGTCGCGGAAATCGTGCCGTTCCAGGATGCTGGCCTCCTCGAAGAGGCGCACGGTACGGTAAACGGTTGCAATGGAAATCTTGGGATCAATTTCGATCGCCCGACGATAGACCGCCTCGACATCGGGATGATCGGTCGCTTCCGAGAGAACACGCGCGATCACCCGGCGCTGGCCGGTCATCTTCAGTCCCTTTTCGATGCAGCGCTCTTCGAGGCGCGATTTGTCCGGCACCGGTAAAGCCTCCAAAACTGTCTTCTTATACTGCGTCTATGACAGGGGCGGCCAGCCCGATCCAGTCGTCTTTCCTCTCAGCAATGAAATGGTCAGCGATATTGACAATCAGGCCTTGTGCGCGTTCGGGCTTACGTCTTGGCGCGCGCTACGCGGGCGCGCATGCGCTTGGTGCCGAGACCGACTTTCTTTGCCAATGCGCTACGGACCTTGGAGTAGCTCGGGGCGACCATGGGGTAGTCGGCCGGAAGACCCCACTTTTCGCGATACTGTTCCGGGGTCATGCCAAACGCGCTCATCAGATGCCGCTTCAGCATTTTGTGCTCGGTGCCGTCCTCCAGGCAGACGATGTGGTCTCGCTTGATGGACTTGCTGACCGGAACGGCAGGATCTGGCTTGGCCGCCGCCCGGCCGTTGCCGACGGCGCACAGAGAGGCATGAACTTGCTCGATAAGTTTTTGCACATCGGCGACAGAAACAGTATTGTTGGATACATGGGCCGTAACGATCTGGGTTGTAAGGGCAAGAAGATCTGCGCCAGGTTTGTTTTGTTCGCTCATGTTTTTCCTACATCGGCCGGCGGGAATTACTGGACAAAACCGATATAGTACTGTCTCGGTACAGGATCAACCTTGACTTTGCCCATCAAGAAATATGTCTGTTACCGAAATGAGTGCCGACGCTGCTATCGATATTACAGCGGACGTCTGTCCGATGACGTTTGTACGCGTCAAATTGGCCCTCGAGCGATTACCGTCCGGCGCCATACTTGATGTGCGGCTCAACGCGGGTGAACCACTGCGCAACGTGCCACGATCGGCGCGGGCTGAAGGCCACGAAATTCTCGATCTTGCACCGGAAGCGGAAGGATCAAGTGTCCATCGCCTGACCATTCGCAGAGCGTAAAGATCGCCTTCGGTGCGCGGGTTTACTATGCGTAATCGCGCCAAGTACTGTCACGACTCACGCAGATTGGCGTGCAGATCTCCCAATATTGTGCCGGGATCGGAAGGATTGAACATGCGGCCGCCGATGATTCACCGGTGCCATTTGGATACTCGCAGCCGAGCGCTGTATTCTTTGATTTTCAATTGTTGTCGTGAAAATCACGGCGCAGGACCATCGCCGCGATCCGACCGTTCAGCCCGCGGTCGAAATAATTGTCGCGCCGCCCAACGGCAACAAAGCCATGCGCCTCATAGAGGCGCTGCGCCGGCACGTTGTCTTCCGCTACTTCCAGGAAGATGCATCGTGCGCCGCGCCGCCGACACCGCCGGCCCACAGTCGACAACAGGCGTGACGCACCGCCACGCCGGCGGGCCGCCGGCACGACACCGAGCGTGAGCAACTCGGCTTCGTCAGCCGCGACGCGGGCGAGGGCGAGGCCGCTGGGTTGGTCGCCGACGATCAGCATGACGCCGAAGCAACCCGGCGACGCCAGCAGGTTGGCGAATTCGTCGGCGGTCCAGATGCGTTCCCAAGGCGCATCGAAGCACGCCGAATAAAGGTCCATTGCCGTCTGGCGATCGTGCGGGCGTAACGTGCGGACAGTCGCGTTCACCGCCCGCCTCGCGGCAGCGTGACGTCAGCCGGCCGCAGATAGAGCGGGGCCGGCATGCCGTCTCTTCCGTTGGCGGTGCGCCAATGATCAGCGCCGCGCTGCAAGGCCATGCTTGCCAGCACGGTCGCGTCCGGCGTCGCCGGGCCGTCGGCCGGCTGGGCGTCGATACCGGATTGCACCAGGGCTGCGCACAGCGACGGAGCGCCATCGCCGATAATCAGCAGCGCGCCGTCGGCTTGAGCGACGATCAGGTTGGCATCGGCCAGACGCGGCGCCGGTGCATCGTCGAAGCCGACGTAGTAGTCGCCGCGATGTGTGTCGAGTGCCGCCAGCAGGCGGCGATGTTGCGCCTGCAACAGCTGTCGATCCGCCGCGGTCGCCGCCGCAAGCAGAGTCTCGATCGTCGTCAGCCCGGCCAGCGGTACGCCGAGCGCCAGCGCCAAACCACGCGCCGTCGCCAGGCCGATACGCACACCGGTGAAGCTGCCCGGTCCGACGGTGACGGCGATCAGGCCGAGGTCTTGGGCACGCACGCCGGCACTCGCCAGGGTAGCCTCGATCATGGGTGCCAGCGCCGCTGCGTGGCCACGCTGCATGGCTTGTTTGCTGTGCGCTAGTATTGTCGCGCTATGAGCGTCCCGCGGTGCCGCGACGGCGACCGAACAGGCGGCACCGGAGCAGTCAAAGGCGAGGACGGGTCGTGCGGTCATGACGGGTTCGTAGGGCGGCGAGGGCGTCGTGGTCCGCTGGCGTGGCAAGGGCGGGGCAGGCATGGTGACTTCTATGGACATCGTTGAAATTGCGCCACCAGACTTTGATGTCGATATCGCGCTGGCCTATGCGACGGCGGCCAACATAACCGGGCGGCCGGTCTACAGGAATCCCCGGTGCTGGCTGCACCGCGCGGCCGCGCAGCATTTGCGGCACGCGGTCGAGTTGGCGGCGGTGCTGGGCTTGCGCTTGCGCATCTTCGATGCGCTACGGCCGACCGAAGCGCAATGGACACTGTGGAACGCCGATCCCAATCCGGACTTCCTGGCCGATCCACGACGCGGTTCGCCGCACTCGCGTGGCGTTGCCATCGATCTCACGTTGCTTGATCGCGAGGGGTGCGAACTGGATATGGGTACGCCGTTCGACGCCTTCACGACTCGCTCGCACCATGCCAATACCGACATCGGCGTCGACGCGCAGCGCAACCGCCTGCTGCTACTCGGGTTGATGACGGCGGCAGGCTGGGATTTCTACCGCAATGAATGGTGGCATTATCAGCTGTTCGACGCGCGTCGGTTCCCGTTGATCGCCGATGCCGATCTGCCCCAGCCGATGATGTGATCGGACGTCTGAAACCAGAACGCGGAAATCAGATCGGCGGCAGCTTGGCGCCGTCGAAGTCCGTCAGCCGGTTCTCGCGGATCACGCCGCGCACGAAGCTGATGTAGGAATGGCCGAGCTCCGAGTAGCGCAGCAGCTGGCCGATCAGGTGGTAGCCGTCCGGTTCCTTGCCGCCCGCGCGCAGTCGCGCCCGCTCGGCACGGAAGCCGCTGTAGGCAAAGTGCGTATTGAGGTTGATGAAGTAACCCTCCACCGATTCCCCGACGCTCGAGAAGGCCACCGGAACCTGCCGGCTGCCGGCGCGAATCTGCCCGAAGAGCGAATTGCCGACACGCGCTGCGTATGACGTGCCCCACCCGCTCTCCACGCCGGCTTGCGCAATCGCCATCGAGGGCGGAATGACATCGACCCGCCGCAGCAGTTCGACGAAGTCCGTCGACTCCGCGCCGTAGCGGTCCGCCACTTCGGTCAGCCACATGCGTTCGATCACGCTGAGGCTGCGGTTCGAAGCGTGGCGCTCGTACAAGCGCTGCAGGTGCGTACGATCGGCTTGGATGCGCTCGTTGGCTTCCAGCACGATCGGCAGCAACGTCTTGATGAAGAGTGCCTTGCGCTCGTTGCCATCTTTGACATTGACGAGATCGCCGGGCACGCGATCGATCTGCAGGGCCGGAACCGGTTCGCCACGCCGCGCCTGGTCGAGCGTGTAGTCGTGCGCGTGAAAGAGGCGTGCCAGCTCGTTGGCGTCCGACACGCGCATCGACGTGACCTGTCGGCGCAACGGCCCGGCAGCGTGCGCCAGACGGCCGTGCAGCGCGCGCGGTTCATCCTCGCTCACTGCGCCATCCGTGGATGATGGCTCCCAATCGGCCACCGTCATTTCGAGCGATGGCGCTTCAAACATCGGCAACTCGGCGACGGCGAGTTCAAGCGACGGCAGCATGGCGATCGTCAGTTCGATCGGCGGTGGCTCCACGGGAAGGGGGGCGTCGATCTCAACGGTTCGCCAGTCAGCCGGGATGACAAACCCTGCGATAGACGAGGCCTCGAGTTCGGCGCCAGTGGGCGGCAGGAGGGCCGCCAGATCGGCCCGCGGACCGTCAACCGGAATGGTCAATGCGCCCAGCAAGCAGGCCCCGAACGCGCCGATCAGGGCATAGTTGCGGCCAAATTCAGCCGCCCGGGCAGCGCGCTCGTTCATAGGTTACCTGTTCGTTGTTGGTTGGATTTCCGACAAGCGACCTCACCCGGCGGCCTCGGACATGAGGCCGCCGGCGGTAATCACCGCCGGTACTGAACGCGGGAAACTAGCGGACTACGCGACCGGTCGGACCTCGACCACTTCGGGCACGTAGTGCCGTAGAAGGTTCTCGATCCCCATCTTCAGCGTCGCCGTCGAGCTGGGGCATCCTGAGCAGGAGCCCTGCATGTGAAGGTAGACGACGCCATCCTCGTACGAGTGGAACACGATATCGCCGCCGTCCTGGGCAACAGCCGGACGGATGCGGGTGTCGAGCAACTCTTTGATCTGCGCTACGATCTCATCGTCCTCCTCGGCGGACACAGATACGTCTGACGTTTCTTCGGTGCGCAGGACAGGTTCGCCCGAGGTGAAATGCTCCATGATGCCGCCCAGCACGGCCGGCTTCATGACCTGCCAGTCCTGTGCGGCAGCCTTGGTGACAGTGACGAAATCGGAACCCAGGAACACCCGTTCCACACCATCGACGTCGAACAGCCGGCGCGCCAACGGCGAGCGCTGGGCTGCCTCGGCACTCGGAAAGTCGGCCGTGCCCTGCTCGAGCACCACGCGACCCGGGAGGAACTTCAGGGTCGCCGGGTTGGGGGTCTGTTCCGTCTGGATAAACATGCTTGGCTCCGGGTCGGGGTGATCTGGCGCTCTGCGACCCGTTGGGGTTTGGTGACCGTGTTGATCCGACATCCGTCGGATCAACCGGAACCCTTTCGAGTTAGGGGGCGTTAAGGGCCCCTTCAAGACAAAAAAACGGAGCAAATAATCAGTTATTATGTAAAAACTGAGTAACCCACGGAATTATCTATCCAAAAGAGACCTGCCTTGAAATCGCGGAAAATCTAAGCCGCCTCGAAGTCAATCACATTCGCGGTGGATAACCGGGGCGAATTGTCTCGCTTTCTCAGGCGATCGCATCGACCTGAGCGTCGGTCAGGCTGCCGGGCACGATCGTCATCGGGATCCTGAGGGAGCCCACGTACTTGCCGACCAGAGAGGAGACCAACGGGCCGGGTCCCTCGCTGCCGGTGCCGGCGGCCAGCACCAGAATGGAGATCGAGGGGTCCTCGGCCAGCAGTTTCAGGAGCTGTTCGCGCCGTCCGCCTTCGCGGAAATGGAGGATCGGCGGCACGCCGGTCGCGCCGACCACCTGATCGGCAAAGCCGGTGACGATGTCTTCGGCCCGCTGGCGCGCTTCCTCGCGCATGAGATCGCCGATGGTCTCCCAATGCTGGGGTTCGGGCGGCTCCATCACGTAGAGAAGCGCAACGCGTCCGCCAGTGCGCTTGGCACGGCGGCAGGCGTAGCGCAGGGCCACGCGCAACTCGGGAGTCTCGTCGACTACGACCAGGAATACCCGGTCGGCAGGGGTCTCGGCCATCGTCAACCTCCGCTAGATCCGTCTTGCCACCACGCCGGCCAGCCAACCGATGGCCAGCGCGAGCGCGATGGCGCTGGCGCCATAGACCGGCGCGATCTCGTGCGCCGCTTCCGAGACCCGGGCGCTGAAGCCTGCCTTGCTGACCACCAGGGGCCGCGACACCGCGGCGACCGCCTGTCCATCACGGAATATGTAGGCACGCACCTCGTAGTCGCCCACGGGCAGCCGCGAGGGGAAGCGCAACTCGGCCCGGAACAACCGGGTGCCCACGACGGTGATCGGGTTGAGTGCGTCGGGAAACAGGCCCTCGCGGCGCTTGGCGGCGACCAGTCCCTGGCGGAAATCCGTGAGATCGAGCGGCCGGCGGCGCTGGGCATCGACGGCCCGCACTGACTCCAGCCGCTCCTCCAGTGTGACCGGCGTGCCCGGCACCCCGCCCGGTGGCAGGACATCCTCCAATGGCCGGGTGGCGGCGATGGCGTAATAGGCAGGGACGTCGTCGAACGCCTGCCTGCCGGCATTGACCCACAGGCCGAAAACCCGCTCCTTGCGCAGGACAGTCTGGCGTGTTGGCGTGCCGCTCACCGTAATGACCACGTCGCCGGGCCCGTCGATGGTGCCAAAGACCAGAACGTCGGCACCGCGGAAGGCCGAGGTGATCGACACGCGCGGCCGCGACAGGTCGACGAGCAACGGCTGGGCCAGCGCCGACGCTGGCACCGCCAGGGCGAGCAGCAGGACCATCAGGGTGCGGATGACGCCGCGGCGGGGCCCGGTGCTCTTCATGGCATGCGCACCATCTCGCCCAGCGTATGGATCGCCGCCGGCGGTGCCACCAGCTCGAACATCAGCTCCAGCGCCATGCCCAGGACCAGCAGCGCCAGTAGGCCGCGCAGCTGGAAGCCGGGCAGGTTCGCCGCCACCCGAGATCCGATGGGCGCGCCGATCGCGCCGCCCAGGATCAGGACCAGCGCCAGCACGATATCGACGGTCTGGTTCTGGGCGGCCTGCAGGAACGTGACGTTGATCGCCACGAACAGGATCTGAAACAGCGACGTGCCGATCACTACGACGGTCGGCATGCCCAGCAGGTAGATCATCGCCGGCACCAGCACGAAGCCGCCGCCGATGCCCAGGATCGCCGACAGCACGCCGACGGCGAAGCCCATCCCGGCCGGCAGCAGGGCGCTGATGTACAGCTTGGATTTGTAGAAGCGGATCTTCAGCGGCAGGCGGTGGACCAGGAAATGCTGATGCAGCTTGCGCCGGGCCGGCACGTTGGCGCGCCGTCGCCGCCAGGCCCGCCATGCCTCGACCACCATCATGGTGCCGATCGAGAACAGCAGCAGGACGTAGCCGATATGGATGACGAAATCGACCTGGCCGAAGCGCTTGAGCACGGCAAAGAGCTGTACGCCGGCGGTCGAGCCGACCAAGCCGCCGACCAGCAGCACCAGGCCCATGCGCACGTCGACATTGCCGCGCTGCCAGTGGTTCAGCAGGCCGGTGACCGATGTCGCGATTACCTGGTTGGCCTGGCTGGCCACGGCCACGGCGGGCGGCACGCCGACGAAGATCAGGAGCGGCGTCAGCAGGAAACCGCCGCCGACGCCGAACATGCCTGCCAATACGCCTGCCACGGCGCCCAGCCCGAGCAACAGGAACACGTTCAGCGACAGCTCGGCGATGGGCAGATAGACATCCACGCGGGCCCAGTCCTCCGACGGGCCTGATGTCGGCTTCGGCTGCTCGCAACCCGCTACGACCCGCTTCCAGCTTTTTGCGCCCGGCCACGGCGCGATGCAACAAACAGGTGACGCCTGACGCCCGCTTTTCGTGGTGCTCAGGCGGGAGTCGGCCTGACCAGCGGAATGTGCGGCGCGCAGTCGGCCGGCAGGGTGCCGTCCAGCCGCGGATCGTCGTCGATCTCGACCTGCCAGCGATAGGGCATGAACCCGGACCGCCGGTAGAAGGCCACTGCGCCGGGATGGTCCAGGGTGCAGGTATGAACCCAGACCCGCTTCGGCCGGCCAGCCCAGGCGCGCTCGAGCGCCGCATCCATCAGCCGCCGCCCGGCACCGCGCCCGACCAATGCCGGGGTCAGCCCGAAGAACGCCAGCTCGACTTCACCGGGCACGCGGAAATCCAGTTCCAGCAGTCCCTCGTCGCGACCGTCAGCTATCAGTGCCGAGATCTCGACGGCCGGATCGTGCACAATCGCGCCCAGGGTCGCATCGTCCATACGCAACCGGCTGAACCACAGCCAGGGCGTGCCGATACGGCGGAACAGGTCGCGGTACCAGTCGAGCCGCGGCCGTTCGATGCGGCGGACCTCGAAGCCGGCCGCCGGCGGGAGCGGTCGGTGCGGTGGCTTGCTGGTCATTTCCAGCGCCGTTACCACCGATGCGATCTTACCGGGCGGGATGTCGACGACAGTGAAGGTCATGGCCTGAGGTAGAGGAAGCCGAAACCCCTGTCAAAATCCGCTGCGACCTCGGTCGCGGGCCCGAGTTGCCGGTTGAAGGCGCTGCCGCTAGCGTGCCCGCGCGACGATCCCGGAGGACCCCATCCTATCGGACTCAGAGATTGCGGATCGATTGCTGGTCCACCTGCGGGCAGCCCTCGAGGCGCCATCGCTCGCCTATGCCGAAACGCCCCAGCGGATCACCGGCGGATTCGAGACGACGATCTTTCGCTTCCGCCTGTCGGATCCGCCGCCCGGGGGCGCCGGTCCCCTGATCGTGCGGATCCTGCAGCCGCACTACGATCCGGACCAGATCCGGCTGGAAGCCGCCGTCCACAGTGAACTCGCGGCCGTGGGTTACCCGGCGCCGCGGGCCGTGCTGGTCGGTACCGATCGCGCTGTCCTCGGCGGTGCTTTCATGGTGATGCCGTTCGTGAAGGGTCGGCCGCTGGCCAAGGGCATGGATGCGTTCGTGTCCGGCGCGGCGGTCAGCCGCGTGCTGCGCCTGGTGATCGATGTGCCCCGCGTGGTCGAGCAGATGGCACGCGTTTGGGCCGCCGCACAGGTGCAACTGCATGCGCTGCCCAGCGACGCGATCGTGCGCGCGTTGACGGAAGCGGGCCTGCGACCCGAGGCCTACACGTTCGAGGCGCGGCTTGCGGCGCTGGGTCGCGAGATCCATGCGCTGGGGTTGGCCGGCTTGACGCCGGCACTGAACTGGCTGACGGCCCATCAGCCGCCGTCAGCTGGCGCCGCGATCTGCCATTGCGATTTCCACCCTCTCAACATCCTGGTCGAAGACGGCCGGATCAGCGGCGTCATCGATTGGGGCAACGTCACCGTCGGCGATCCCGCACTCGACGTCGGCTCGACGATCGCGGCCATCACCACGACGCCGCTGGGCGTTGCCGCACCGCTGCGGCCAGTGGTGCGGGGATTGCTGTCGTACGCCCTGTGGCGCTATCGGCGCGCCTATGGCCGGCAGCGCCCTCTCGATAGGACGGCCGTGCGCTATTACCGCGTGTTCCGCTCGCTGTGGCACCTCGTGGGCTCGTTGCGCAGCGCCCGCCGCGGCGATGCTGCAGCGGGCGCCCACGCGCTGCCGGCCGCGCGGCGGCTGCTCGTCGCGCGCATCCAGGCGCTGAGCGGTGTGAGAGTGTCGATTGATGCCTAGCGCTGCTCGCTTGCGTCTGCGGGTGGCAGCAGGACCTCGAGTGCATGCGCCGCCACGTCGATCTCGATGGCGGCGTGAGTGTCGGGCATAGGGTTCTCGGCGCGCCAGGCGCGGTCGTCGACGTGTGCGTCGTAGCCGCTCCATGCCAGGCGCAGGCTGCGGCCGCGGTGCACTTCGGTCGGCGGCGTGGCCTCGCCGCCGCGCAGGCGCGTGGTGACGTAGTCGATGAAATCGGCACGGCGTTCTTCACGCACCAGCGCGAAATCGAGCTGGCCGTCGCCGGGATCGGCATTGGGCGCCAGGTCCATATTCGGCCCCACCGAGGCGATGTTCATCGCGGCCACCAGCAGGACGTTGCCGGACAGTGCCCTGTCGTCGATCGTGCCGTCGAGCAGCAGCGGTGGATATTCAGACGCCAGTCCCTTTAGCGTGTGTACGTCGCGTTCCAGCTTGCCTTCGCGCGTTTCGGGTTTGCTGCCGGTTCGACTATCCCTCGCGTCGAGCACCGCCATCGCCGTCGCGAACAGGCCCAAGCCGACACCCTCGATGAACCATGATTTGCCCCACGGTCCGGTGGCAACACCGACGTCCATTCGCCGTCGCAGCGCTTTGGGCCAGGCCGCGATCAATTCGGATGGCGATCCGTCAATGCGCAGGGCGCGGGCGATGTTGTTGGCGGTACCCATCGGCAGTACGGCGATCGGCACATGCCGATGGATCAGCTTCAATGCAACGGCACCCACGGTGCCATCGCCGCCGGCCACGACCACGAGATCGCCGGGATCCTCGATGAAGCTGCTCCAATCGTCGTTCTTGGCCGCCTCGTGGGCGACCTCGTGCCCATGCTCCTGCAGCAGCCAGATCAGGTGCTCGCGCGAAAACTCATCGTCCCCAGCGGCAGGATTGTGGATCAGGCTGACGCGCATAGGCCCCCGGCGGTCGCGGCGATGACGGACAACGCCTGAGGTGAGACAAAGTTGCTGACCGGCGCGGAGTGCAAAAAGACAAAACCGCGCCGGTAAGGGCGCGGTCCGTCTTAGCAGCGACTGTTTCCGACCATCACATCGTCGGTCCCGCCGGCCATTACACCGCCGGCTCGCCACCCGACCTATATGGTGGCTTATTGTGTCACCTTCAAGACAGTGCGGCGGGTGTTTAGTGGATCTCCGGTTCCGGCACCGGGGCGCCGGCGTCGCGACGCAGGAAGTCGAAATCGCAGCCTTTGTCCGCCTGTTGCACATGGCGGGCGAACAGCCAGCCGTAGCCGCGCTCATAGATCACCGGCTTGGCCTGCCAGGCGGCCCGCCGGCGCGCCAGTTCGGCGTCACTTACCCGCAGGTCGAGCGTGCGCTGCTCGACATCCAGCGCGATCAGATCGCCGGTCTTCACCAGTGCCAGCGGGCCGCCGACATGGCTTTCCGGCGTCACGTGCAGCACGCAGGCACCGTAGCTGGTGCCGCTCATGCGGCCGTCGGAGATACGCACCATGTCGCGCACGCCCTGCTTCAACAGCTTCTGCGGGATCGGCAGCATGCCCCATTCCGGCATGCCCGGGCCGCCCAGCGGGCCCGCCTGCTTCAGCACCAGCACTGTGTCGGCGGTGACGTCCAGATCGGGATCGTCGATGCGGGCAGCCATGTCGTTGTAGTCCTCGAACACCAGCGCCGGTCCGACATGCTTGTGCAGCCGCGGTTCGGCGGCAGCCGGCTTGATGACGGCGCCGTCGGGCGCAAGGTTGCCTTTCAGGACCGCGAGCGAGCCGTTGGCTTTCAGTGCCTTGTCGGGGTCGAGGATGATCTCGGGCAGGAATGTCTCGGCGCCGGCGATATCCTCGCCCAGCGTCTTGCCGCTGACCGTCGGCACGCCGAGATTCAGCAACGGTGCGAGCTTGGCGAGGAAGGCGCGCATGCCGCCGGCATAGAAGAAATCCTCCATCAGGTACTGGCCGGCGGGCCGGATGTTGGCGATCAGCGGCGTGTCGCGCGCCAGCGCATCGAAGCGATCGAGGTCGAGCGTGACGCCGGCCCGGCCGGCCCACGCCAGCACATGCACGATGCCGTTGGTCGAGCCGCCCAGGCCCATCAGCGCGCGGATCGCATTGTCGAACGATGCCGGCGACAGGATGTCCGACGGCTTGAGGTCCTCCCACACCATGTCGACGATGCGCCGACCGGCGTCTGTCGCCATGCGCGCATGGCCTGAGTCGGCAGCCGGGATCGACGAAGCGCCGGGCAGGGTGAAGCCCAGCGCTTCGGTCACCGACATCATGGTGGCGGCGGTGCCCATCACCATGCAGGTACCGAAGCTGCGGGCGATGCCGTCCTCCATTTCGTCCCACTCATCGTCGGAGATCGCGCCCGCCTTCTTGTCGGCCCAGTATTTCCACACGTCGCTGCCCGAGCCCAGCGGCCTGCCGCGCCAGTTGCCGCGCAGCATCGGGCCGGCCGGCACGACGAGGGCCGGCAGGTTCATGCTGATGGCACCCATCAGCAGGCCGGGGATGTTCTTGTCGCAGCCGCCCAGCAGCACGGCGCCGTCGATCGGATTGGCGCGCAGCAGCTCCTCGGTCTCCATCGCCAGCAGGTTGCGGTACATCATGGTCGTGGGCTTCATCATCGGCTCGCCCAGCGACATGGCCGGCATCTCGAGCGGAAAGCCGCCGGCCTGCCAGATGCCGCGCTTCACC
>Ga0187894_10003119_pt1 | contig 18956 bp, 19 predicted proteins | sample GBC1701081metaG_FD_136650 | JGI IMG/M metagenome (GOLD analysis project Ga0187894, IMG submission 136650) | White microbial mat communities from a lava cave in the Kipuka Kanohina Cave System on the Island of Hawaii, USA - GBC170108-1 metaG ...
CCTCCACCGACGACGCACACCTCCGCTACAAGGGCCCAGAGTCGCGACCCCCCGGCCCGCGCGCCCCCGCGCGAGCGCGTGCACCTCGGCTCAACCAGCTGCTCAGGCCCCGAGCCACTCGCCCACCTCGCGTCCGAGCGCACCGAGGCCGTCCATGAAGAAGTGGTCGACGCCCGGCAGCACCCGCAGCGTGACGTTCGCTGCGTTCGAGAGCGCGTCGTTCAGCGGCGCGACCGGCACGAAGCTGTCGCGATCGCCCGTAACAATCAGCGTGCGCGCTCGGAGCGCTGCGATACGCGCTGGCGCGATCAAGGCCGGCGGCGGCGCGACCAGGACGAGCCTGCGCACCCGCGGCGAGCGCTCGGCTACGCGCACTGCGGCTCCGCTGCCGAACGAGTAGCCGCACGCGAGCAGCGCGCCGGGCACCGACTCGGCGAGATGCGCGAGCGCCGCGGCGTAGTCTTCGTCCGCCACTCCTGCGTCGCCGCTCGGCTCGCCCGCGCTCGCGCCGATACCGCGCCAGTTGAAGCGCAGCGTCGCGATGCCGGCGCGGTGGCAGGCGAACGCGACCTCGGAGACGACGGGCGATTCCATGCTGCCGCCGTACAGCGGATGCGGCGGCGCAATCACTGCGCCGCGATCGTCGCCGGCGCTGCCCGCGAGGAAGATCCCCTCGAGCGCCTCGCCGCTCTCGCCGAGCGGGATCGTCGCCATCTTCTCTTGGAGCTTCATCGCTTCCTCCTGGTCGGCCGCAGCTACTGTGCGCCGCATGCCGACCGAGAGCCACGAGGCGCGCCGCGCGCGCGCCGGCCGTATCGCGAAGCGGCTCGCGCGCGCGTATCCGGAGGCGCGCTGTGCCCTCGAGCATCGCGATGCGTTCGAGCTGCTGATCGCGACGATTCTCTCCGCGCAGTGCACCGATGCGAAGGTGAACGAGGTGACCGCGCTGCTGTTCCCGAAGTATCCGACGGCACAGGCGCTCGCGGCGGCGGACGCCGCCGACGTCGAGGCGATCGTGCGGCCGACCGGCTTCTACCGGCAGAAGACGAAATCGATCCAGGCGGCGGCGCAGGGCATCGTGGCCGATTTCGCTGGGCAGGTGCCGCGTGCGCTCGAGCAGCTCGTGACACTGCGCGGTGTCGCGCGCAAGACGGCGAACGTCGTGCGCGGCGTCGCGTTCGGCGAGCCTGGCCTCGCGATCGATACGCACATGCAGCGCGTGAATCGGCGGCTCGGCCTCGTGCGCAGCGAGGAGCCCGACGAAATCGAGCGCGAGCTCGCGGCGCTGCTGCCAGAGCGCGAGTGGACGCCGTTCACGCTGCGCGTGATCCATCATGGCCGCGTCTGCTGCCAGGCGCAGCGCCCGCGCTGCGAGGCGTGTCCGCTCGCCGAGGAGTGCCCGAGCGCGCGCAAATTCTTGGCGGAAGCGAAGCCGCGCGCGATTTCTCAGCGCGCGCGGGCGCGCCGCACGCGATGAGCACGCGCGTCGTCCACCGTGGCCGCTCGATCACGGTGCAGGTCGAGGACGCCGTTCTGCCGAACGGACGCACCGTCGCGCTCGACATGGTCCGGCACCCGGGCGCTGCTGCGGTCGTGCCGTTCGAGGACGCGCAGACAATCTTGCTGATCCGTCAGTTTCGCCACGCGGCGAACGGCTTCATCTGGGAGATTCCCGCCGGCAAGCTCGACGGCGACTCGCCCGAAATCTGTGCGCGCAAGGAGCTGGCCGAGGAAGCCGGCCGCCGCGCGCAACGGCTCGTCCGTCTCAGCTCGGTCTTCACGACGCCCGGCTTCACCGACGAAGTGATTCACCTGTTCGCCGCGTTCGAGCTGACGCCGGTACCGCAGGCACTCGAGCACGACGAGGTGATCGAGGTCGTCGCGACGCCGCTCGCGCGCGCGCTCGAGATGATCTACGCGGGTGAGCTGCGCGACGCGAAGAGCGCGCTCGCGCTGTTGCTCGCTGCGAGGCACGTGGGCGCGCTGAAGTGACGAGCGCGCCGACCAAGCTCGACGCTCTCGCCGTCGCGTTCACCTGGCATCAGCTCGCGTTCGAGGAGCTGTTAGGGCTGGTGCGGCGCGCCGAGGCGCTCGGCTACGCGGCGGCCTACGTCGACGGCGACGTCTCGCAGCTCGCGAGCGTCGGCGAGCGCGACGTGCTCGACGGCTGGACCGTGATCAGCGCGCTCGCGCAGCGCACGCAACGCATTCAGCTCGCGTCGATCCGGCTGGTGCACTACTGGAACGCGGCGCGGCTTGCGCAGTCGTTCGCGACCTTCGAGCGCATCGCTCCCGGGCGGCAGCGCGCTTTCCTCGCGATCGGTGCACATCCCGCCGACCGCTCGTTCGGCCTCCCGTACCCCCCGGCGGCCGATCGCATCCTCTGGCTCGGCGAGACGCTCGACGCGCTGCGCGCGCTCTGGCGCGGCGAGGAGGTGACGCGCCGCGGCCGCTTCGTCGCGCTCGAGCGCGCGCGCGTGCGGCCCGCGCTCGCGAGCCCGCCGCAGCTCGAGCTCGCCGCGGCAGGGCCGCGCATGCTCGCACTGGTCGCCGAGCACGCGGACGCTTGGAACATCAACGTCGCGCCGCTGCGCGAGCGGATCGAGGCGGCGGATCGAGCGCTCGAAGCTGCCTGCAGGGCGCGCGGGCGGGAGCCCGGCGAGCTGACGCGCGTGCTCCAGATCTTCGCGCGCCCGGGTCTCGCGCCCGGGGCGCCGGCGCTGATCGGGGCCTTTCGCCGCTTCCACCCCTGGTTCGCGGATGTGGCTGACGAGGACGTCGCGCGCGCCGTCCTGTGCGGCGGGCCCGCTGCAGCGCGGGCGCAGCTCGCCAGCATGCGCAGCGATCTCCGGCTCGACCTGCCGGTGGTGGACCTGACCGGTTTGCCTGCCACCGAGGCCGCCGAGGCGCTCGAGACCTTCGCGCCGGCGGCCGCCTAATCCCAGTTTTTCATTGACGCTGCAAACGGCGCGCCGTTAGCTTCGGCTGAACGCGCGGCGCTGCGCCCCCCGCGCTACGAACATTGCGATCCCCGACCGGCCCAGAGCTGCCGGTCGACGCGCGCCAAGCGGCGATGCGGACGATCGAAGCTCTCGATTCGTGGAGCGAACTTGTACGGACGCGGCGCACAGATGCGATTCGGGCCGAGCTTCACGCCCGACGTCATCAAGTGGCTGATCGGCGCGAACGTCGTGCTGTTCCTCGCGCAGAACTTCATCGGAATCACACAGTGGTTCACGGTCGAGCCCGCCGCGATTTGGCAGCGCGGCGAGCTCTGGCGCCTGGTGACGTACATGTGGATCCACGGCGGCCCTTGGCACCTGGTCGCCAACATGTTGATGCTGTGGATGTTCGGCAGCGAGATCGCCGCCGCCTGGGGAGACCGCCGCTTCCTGCGGTACTACCTAATCACTGGAGCCGGCGCGGGAATCGTGATCGCAGCCTGGCAAGGAGCGCTCGTGGCGCTGGGCTTGTCAGGGCCGGTCGCGACGCTCGGCGCATCTGGCGCGATTTATGCCGTGCTGCTGGCGCATTCGTTGACCTGGCCCGACCGCCGCATTCTTCTGATCATCCCGCCGATCCCGCTGCGGGCGCTCTACCTGATTCCGTTCCTGTTCTTGATGGATCTGATCTTCGCGAGCCCCGGCGTGAGCTACGTCGGCCACCTCGGCGGCGTGCTGGTCGGCTTCCTGATGCTCTCGGGCAGCGGCGACGCCGGCATCACGATCTCGCAGCTCCGCTACCGCTTCCGCCGCTGGCGCATGCGTAACAAGCTGCGCGCGCTCGACGGCGAAGACCGACGCCGCAGGCACCTGCACTGATGGACGCCGACGACTTCGCGCTCACCCCGGAGCTCGACGCGCAGATCGCGCACGCCGCGGGCTGGCTGCGCGAAGCGCGCTCGGTGGTGGCGCTCACCGGCGCGGGGCTCTCGGTGGAGAGCGGCATCCCGCCATTCCGCGGGCCGGGTGGGCTCTGGACGAAGTACGGCGAGCCGCCGCTCGACGGCTACCAGCGCTTCATGCGCGACCCGGCGAAGGCGTGGCGCGATCGACTGAACCCGAAGGAGCCGTGGGCGAAGGGGCTCGCCGAGACGCTCGCGGCCGCCAAGCCGAACGCCGGCCACCGCGCGCTCGCGGCACTCGAGGACTTGGACCTGCTCGACACCCTAATCACCCAGAACGTCGACGATCTGCATGCTCAGGCAGGCCAGCGCTCGCTGCTCGAGATCCACGGCAATCACTACTGGCTGCGCTGCCTCGACTGCCATCAGCGCTTCCATCCGAAGGCGCTCGCGGTCGACCCCGAGAAGCTGCCGCCGCTGTGTCCCGAATGCGGCGGCATCGTGAAGGCCGACACCGTGAGCTTCGGCGAGCCGATCCCGCCCCGCGTGCTGCGCGCGTGCATCGCGGCCGTCGAGCGCGCGAGCTGCATTCTGGTCGTCGGCACCTCGGCGACCGTCTACCCGGCAGCGGAGTTCCCAATGGATGTGCTGCGCCGAGGCGGGCGCGCGATCGAAGTGAACCCTCACCCCAGCGACTTCACGCCGTATGCGACGTCATCGCTGCAGGGGCCCGCGGGCGCCGTGCTCTCGCGCCTCGTGGACCACGCGCGAAGGATGGCCGCATGAGCTGGCAACGCGACGAGCGAGACGACGACGATCGGCGCTCGCACGCCGGCCTGGGCGGCTTCCTGCGCTCGCTGCTGCAGGGCATCCCCTGGCGCGAGCGCGCCGAGCTGGAAGAGACGCTGATGCTGCCGGCACCGCGCGCGGGCCTCTCGATCGAGAACGAGAACGGGCGCACGCAGGTGGTCGGCGAGGACCGCAGCGACATCGCGCTGAAGATCGTGCGCGCCGCGCGGGGTGAATCCGCGGAAGATGCGGAGGCTCGCGCGGGCGCGATCCAGGTGACGACGCGCGAGAACGGCGGCGAGCTGTTCGTCGAGGTCAACGTGCCGGGACGCTTCCTGCTGCGCGGCAAGGCCGACCTCGAGGTGCGCGTGCCGCGGGGTACGCGCGTCACCGTCAGCTCCGCGAACGGCCTCGTCTGCCTGTCGGGTCTGCGCGCCTCGTTGCGGGCGCATTCGAGCAACGGGCCAGTACGCGTCACCGACATCGTCGGCGACGTCGATGTGCACACCTCGAACGCGCGCATCCACGCCGAGTGCACGTGCGGCCGCCTGGTGGCGCGCTCTTCCAACGGCAAGATCGATCTCTCCGGGCACAAGGGCTCCATCGACGCCGCCACATCGAACGGGACGATTCTCTGCCGTCTCGGCAGCATCGACCCCGGCGGCGTCGTGCTCGCCACCAGCAACGGCCGCATCACGCTCGACCTGCCCGAGCATGTCGACGCCGACATCGACATCCGCGTCGACAACGGCACGATCCGCACGCAGCGTGAGATGCCCTGCGCGCCGCGCGAGAAAGAGGGGCGACTGCGCTGCGTGCTGGGCAAAGGCGGCGCGCCGATCAAGCTGCGGGCAAGCAACGGCAGCGTCTCGGTGAGATGAGGCAAGCGCCGCGAAGCGGCGCGCGCAGCGAGGCGCAGCCGAGCGAAGCTCGAACAGTGGCTGCCGACTCTCGGAACTCCTCGAAGCGCGTGTTCGTGGACCCCGTGGTGACAGCAAGCGCCGCGAAGCGGCGCGCGCAGCGAGGCGCAGCCGAGCGAAGCTCGAACAGTGGCTGCCGACTCTCGGAACGCCTCGAGGCGCCGCGAAGCGGCGCGCGCAGGAGAACGGTCGTGCGTGTTCGGAGATCCCGGTGAAGCGATGAAGCGCCGCTCAATGCTGAGCTGGTCGGACTTCGGAAAGGCGGCGCCCGAGCTTGCCGCTGCGGCGCGGCGCCTCCTCGTCGGCGCGGATGGTGTCGCGATCGGCTTCCTCGCGACGATGGGTGAACGCGCACCGCACCTCTCGCCGGTATGTCCCGTGTTCTCCGGCGTCGATCTCTACGTCGTCGCGCCCGAGCGCCGACCGAAGGCACGCGATCTTCGCGAGCGAGCGAGCTTCGTCCTGCATGCCTTCCTCGCGGCGAACGACGAGGAATTCCAGATCGGCGGCCGTGCTCAGGAGGTGCTCGCGGCTGCCGAGCGCGCTCAGGTGCAGGCGGACATTCGCTTCGCCTCGTTCGGCCGCGAGGACCCGATCTTCCGACTCGGCATCGAGCGCGCGTTGTGGGTGAGCTGGGAGCGCGTCGGAAAGCCGGACACGCGCGCAGTGCAGAAGCGCTGGCGCGCACCATGAGAATCAGCCTGAGCCGACTCCGCGCTTGAACTCTGCACCCTCATAGAGGAAGAGCACGCCCGAAGGGCGGATCTCCTTGACGGACACGCCGTCCACGGCGTCGCCCTCGTGCAGGTTGCGCGCCTCGTCCTCGCCGACGCGAACCCGCGCGCTTCGCTTGGCGGGCGAGGGATGCCACTCGGTGCTCTCGACCCAGACCTCAGGGCGAGCGCGAACCAGCGCGACCTCGGGCTCGCGTGCAGGCGCGGATGCGGGCTCGCTCACGTCACGCGCCGGCGGCGCGGCCGGCGCGGGCGCGGGCTCGGTCAGCGCGACCCCTTCGTCACGCTGGCTCGGCGTCGGTGCGGACTCCTCTGCGGGCGCGCTTCGAGTCGGCGTGCGAGGCACCTGCGGCGTCTGCACTGCCGGCTCGCGCGGCAGCTCAGCCGGCGCGGGTGCGGATTTCGTCGCGCGCGCGGAACGCGCGGCGAGACGGGGCTTCTCCGCGGGCGCGGGCGCGGGCGCGGGCGGCGTGGTCGCAGCCGCGACGCGATCAGGCTCCGTCCCGATCGTCGGCTCGGGCTCGTGGCCATGCGCGGGCCGTGCGCTCGCCGCACCGGTAGCGAACGCGGCGTCTCCGCGGGTCGCTTCGGGCCGCAAAGCGGAGCGCACGGACTCGTCGAGCTCGGTTCCAGCGATCGGAGCCCCGCGCGCCGGAAGCGATTCGCGCTGCGCCGTGGCAACCGCCTGCGGGAGCGCGGGAGGCGCTGCAACCGGCTCTGGTGCCGCAGTCGCGACGGGGGCCGTCTGCTCGCGCGAAATCCACAGGTAGGACGCACCGCCGACGGCGACCAACACCAGGCCCGCACCCGCGATCCAAATCGAGCGGCGCACCCGCGTCGTGGGATTGCCTTCCGGCCCGCCGCCCGCGAGCACCTGCTCCTCCAGCGTGCGGGGCGAGAGATCCGCTCGACGCTGCTCGTCGAGGCGCTTCAGCGCCTTCAGGATCGTGCTCAAGGCGGGGTCTCGACGAGCCGCGGCGCGGCTTCGCCCGCGACGGCGGCATAGAGCAGCATCTGCGTGAAGGGGCCGACTGCGCCGTCCGCGACGAGCCCGTGGGCGCGCTGGAACGCGAGCACGGCGCTCGTCGTGTCCGTGTCGAACGTGCCGGTCGGCGCGCTCGAGAAGAGGCCGAGCTGGGCGAGCGATTCCTGGAGCCACGCGACCGGCTCTCCGCGGCTGCCGGCCACGAGCAGCTCGGGCAATGCGGCGCGATTCCGCCAGGCGATGAAGGCCGTGCGATCCCAATGTGCAAGCAGCTCGCCGAGTGGGAAGCGCTGCGCGGCGCCGGCTCCGAGGCCGCGCAACAGCGCCGAATCGCCCGCGAGCCGTTCGAGCAGAACCGGGCGCGGCGCGCCGTCGAGTGCGGTCAGCATCAGCAGCGCGGGACGGTCGATGCGGCGCAGCGCGTCGAGATCGGACTCGATCAGCGCGAGCACCGAGAAGCCGCGCGCGCGCAGCCGATCCTGCAGCTGCCCGACCGAGAGCACTTCGAAGCCGCCGCGCGGCTCGCCCCAAGCTTCGAGCAGCGCATCGAAGCTCGCCGCGCCGGAAGCAGCCGGCGAGATGCGCGCAAGCAAAGCCGCGAGATCTTCGCGCTGCGCGACCGGCGCCGCGGAAACTTCCGGTAGCGCCGCGCTCTGCGAGCTCGCCGCGGCTTCCGACTTCGCCGCAGCAGCGGGCGCGCGCGCACGCTCCGCAGCGTTGGGCCGCAGCCAGCTCCTGTCGATGCCCGTACTGAGCGCAACTCCGAGGATCAGCGCGAACGCGGTCGCGCCGACCAGCGCGGCCAGCAACAGGTCCGGCCGCAACACGAACTTGTCGCGCCAGCTCGCGAAGCCGCTGCCGCCCCGCGGCGGCCCAGCGACTTCCCGTTCCACCTGCGAGACGAGCCCGAGGCCGATCGACTGCGCCTGCGCGGCGAAGCCCGCGAGCAGCGAGCGATCGCACAGCAGGTTGATCACGCGCGGGACCCCACGCGAGCGCCGGTGAATTTCCCGCGTTGCGAGCTCGGTGAACAGCTCCTTCGCCCCGCCCGCAACCTTCAGCCGGTGCGCGACGTACTCGCGCGTCTCGCCGGCCGAGAGCGGCGCGAGCCGCCAGCGCACCGTGATGCGTTGGCGCAGCTGGCGCAGGTCCGGCGACTCGAGCTTGGTGTCGAGCTCGGGCTGCCCGAGCAGCACGATCTGGATCAGCTTCGCGGTGTTCGTCTCGAGATTCCCGAGCAGCCGCACCTGCTCGAGCGCGTCGCGTTCGAGGTTCTGCGCCTCGTCGACGATCAGCAATACGCGCTTGCCCTGCGCCTTCTTTTCGAGCAGGAACTGATTCAGCTCCTCGGTCAGCTCCTGGCGCGACGCCTCGCCGCCGAGCAAGCCGAGCTCGTGATGGATCGCCTGCAGCAGCTCCATGCCCGAGAGCGGCGGGTTGAAAACGAAGGCGACTTCGGTGGCCGGGTCGAGCCGTTCGAGCAGCGTGCGGCACAGCGTGGTCTTGCCGGTGCCCACCTCGCCGGTGACCGCGATGAAGCCCTCGCCTTGCTCGATCCCATAGAGCAAGTGCGCGAGCGCTTCGCGGTGGGAATCCGACAGGAACAGGTATTTCGGGTCGGGGCTGAGTGTGAATGGCTTCTCACGCAGCCCGTAGAACTGGGTATACATGCGCGGCCCGAGCGGATGGGTCAGGGTTTTATATCAGCCGGCCGAGGGGCCGACACCGAGATGTGACACCGCGGGCCGCGTGAGCAGCGGCGATTTTCCGCTCACGCCCGACTCAGAGGAACGGTGGATGGTCGACGCCGTCGGGATCGACTCGGGCGCGAGCCTCACGAAAGTCGCGATTCGCAGCGGCCGCGAGATGCTGCACCGCGTGTTGCCGGCGGGAGACGCGCGGCCCGCCGAGAAGCTCGTCGGCGAGCTGGCGCCGCGACGCATCGGACTGACCGGCGGCGGAGCGGGCGAGCTCTCGCGCCGGCTCGGCGCCGAGGCCGTGCGCGTGAACGAGTTCGCAGCCTGGGGCGCAGGGGCATCCGCATTGCTCGACGCCGAGGGCCGCGAGGCGCCGCATCCGTTCCTGCTGGTCTCGCTCGGCACCGGCACCAGCGTGATGCTGGCGGATCGCCTCTCGGTGAATCGCGTCGGCGGCACCGCGCTGGGCGGCGGTACCGTGATGGGTCTCGGCGCGCTGCTGCTCGGCCGCGCGAGCTTCGACGAGATTTGCGCGCTCGCATCGCGCGGCGATCGCCGCCACATCGACATGCTGGTCTCCGACATCTATCGGCCCGGCGAGATCCCGCTGACCGGCGACCTAACAGCAGCGAACTTCGGCAAGCCGAGCCTGCGCAGCGGCACGAAGCCGAAGCCCGAAGACGTCGCGGCCGCGATCATGGGCCTGGTCGGCGAGAACGTCGCGCTGATCTGCGGCGGCCTCGCGGCGCCCCACGCAGTACGCCACATCGTGTTCGGTGGCTCGACGTTGCGCGACAACCCGGCGCTGCGCGAGGTACTGCGGGATATCACGAGCGCGCTCGGCCGCGAGCCCGTGTTCTTGGAGCGCGGCGAATACGCGGGCGCGGTGGGGGCGCTCGAGCTGGCGGCCGCGTAGCGGTAGCGATCGCGCCCGCCCGGAAGCCCGCGGACGAGTGAAGCTCGCGGAGGCCGGCCGCAAACGCGCCCGGCGCGCCGCGCGCGCGTTCTCAGCTCTTGAGGACCGGCTCGCTGGCCTGATCGTCCTCTGGCCGCACGACCGTGCGCAGCACACGCTGCGTGCGGGCGATCGCCGCGCGCTGCACGCGCAACTCTTCCGTTTGTGCGGAGACTTGGCGCTCGAGGCGATCCTTCGCGTCGATCACCTCTTCGAGGCGCTGTTCGAGGAGCGCGAGGCGGCGGTCGAGCTCGGGCAAGGAAAGTCCTCCGGTCGCTGTCGAGGCTGGTTGTTCGAAGGCGGTCGTCGAAGTGACGCTGCCGATCGTCGAGAGCAGCGCGCCTTGCGCCGGCCCGAGATCGGGCTTCTCCGGCTCGATGTCGGGCGCTTCGAACTCGAACGCGCTGTCGCCCGCGCTTTCGGCAGAAACGGTCTCGGCGGTTGCGCTCGAGCTCTCGCCAGATTCTCCGCGGCCGGCGTCGGGAGCTGCTTCAGCGGTTGCGCGCGGCGCGGACTCCGTCGCGAAGAGCGATGCAGCGGACGATTCGTCTGCGGCCTGCTTCTGCTTCGCTGCGGCAGGGGCAGGTCGCTTGCGCCTCAGGATCACGACCAGCCCGAGCATCAGAACCGCAAGGCCGCCGAGCACGATCGGGTGGGAGAACCAATCGAGCAGCCCAGGTTTGCGCTGGACGACCCGCACCGGCGCCGGCTTCGGCGCGATGACCGCCGGAGGCGAAGCTGCAGTCGCGGGATCTCCGCTTGCTCCCTCGAGCGCTTCGGCCTCGGCTTCGGTCGGCGCGCCGCTATCGGGCTGAGCCTCGTCCGCAGCCAGCTGGCTGCCCGGGGCCTTCGGCGCCGGCCCGAGCATCGCGTCCGCCTCCTGGTTCAGGAGCGCCTCTTCGGCCGCGGTGCCCGACGGCGCAGCCGCAGACTCGCTCGCGGGCGATGGCTGCTGCGCGGGCTCCGGTGGGGGCGCGGCCTTCGCGACCGGCTCGCGCTGGGGCGGCGTCTTTGCAGCGGCCCCGTCGGCGAAGACGTCCAGCACGATGCGATGGGGCGCGGTGAGCACCATCTGTTTCACGCGCGCGGGCCCCTTCAGCTCGATGCGGACGACCGAGCTCGCGCCGGCCGGCTCGACTCGTACCCAGGAGAGCTGCTGGCTCTTCGCCGTCACCGCCTTCGGTGTCGCGCTCGCCTGCAGCTCGATCGTCACGACGCCGTCGCTCTGATTCAGCGAGTACGAGGCCTTCGCGTCCGTCTCGAGCACGACCCGCGTGTAGTCGCCGTGAGGGCCGACCCGCACGTCCCTCAAGTTCGAGGCGAAGCTCGCGGAAGCGAACAGCAGCGAACATGACAATGCAGCGCCCGACAGAATCGGACCCATCCGGAACCCAGCCGGCACCGAAGCTCACCCCCTCGTCGCGCCGAGGAGGAGGCGGCGCAACAGTTCAATCGCACGGAGGATTCGAGGACCGTACCAGGAAACAAAAGTGCCGTCGATCAAATGGATGCGCTTCGAGGCAGCCGCAGGAATCGAGAGCGCTCCGAGCTCGGATGCGTCGCGCGGTCCGAAGGCGTAAGGCTCATCGGGGAGCAGCACCACCTCTGGCTGCGCAGCTTCGATCTCGGCGAGAGTGACGCGCGGGTAGCGCCGCTCGCGCCTTCGATGCGCGCTCGACTTCACCGCCGCATCGCCATCGGCCGGCGCGCCGCTGGAGGCGAGCCGCTGAGCTCCTGCCCCGTGTTTCCCGAAGACGTTCGCCCCACCGCACAGCGAGAGCATGTCGTCCGCGTAGGTCTCCGCACCGACTGCCATCCACGGGTCGCGCCAGATTGGGCAGAAGACACGGGCAGGGGTCGCTGCAGGCGCCGCCTCAGCATCCGCGACCGCGCGCAGCACTGGCGCGACGACGCGCTCGCGCGCGTCCGCGCTCGCGCCGAGCGCCGCGATCTCTGCGAGTAGCTCGGCACCTTCGCGCACCGTGCGCGGGTAGGTCACCCAGATGTTCAGCCCTGCTCGTTCGAGCGCCTCGACATCGCGCTTCCGATTCTCCTCTTGGTTCGCGATCACGAGATCCGGCGCCAGCGCCGTGATCGACGCGATGTCGGGGTCCTTCGTCCCGCCGAGCTTCGGGAGCCGCGCGACGCCGTCGGCCGGGTGCACGCACCAATCGGTGACGCCCACGAGGCGCTCGCCGAGCCCGAGCGAGAACAGTGCCTCGGTGAGGCTGGGCACGAGCGAGACGATGCGCTGCGGCGAAGCGATCGGCCGCCCGCGCGCACCTCCGTGCTCGCGTGCAGAAGAAGCGTCGTCTGCCACGCCCGCAGGCTAGGCGGCGCGCACCTCCGGCGCCTCGCGTTTGGCTAAGCCGCGGCCGGCGTCTCCGCACTGCACGGCGCGGCTGGCGCGGCCGCGAGCGGCCGCTCGGTCCAGCGATGCTGGCAGCGCGGGCATTCGCTCAGCAGCAGCAGGCCGCGCTCTTGCACTTCATCGGTGCGCACCTCTCTGGAGCCGCATACGAGACAGCGGGTGACTGTGCGCAGCGCGCGCGTGAGCGTGTGAACGCGCGAAGCGTCCCGCTCGAGTCGTTGACGGTTCGTGGCGATCATCAGCTTTCTCCTCCCACCCGGCTTGGCGCGCCCCGTTGCGGGCTCGGTCTCACTTGCTCGGAAGCCAGCTCCAGTGCTCTGGTCACCCGGGAGACCCGCGGCGAGGGATGGGGGATCCCTCGCCGCGGCAGCGCGCCAGGGGGTTTCACGCTGCGAAGGAAATGAAACACCCCGCATGTGACAGGGACGGTCACAGCGATTGAACTCCGCGCGAAATCTCTCGCGAAGCTTCAGGCGCCCTCGCCTTCGGCGAGGCTGAACGCCGTGGATGCGCGCATCTGGCCTTCGGCCCAGCGCGGAAACAAGCCTGCGAGCCGCAGGAACGCGCGAAACACGGGGCTCGCGGCGAACTGACGCGGGTGCTTCTCGAGCGCGTGCACGAGCTGGCGCGCGGTGTAATCGACGGGCAGCGCGGGCACGCCGTCGAAGCGCGTCAGCTTGCGCGCATTCTCGGTATCCGTGTGGCTCGGCAGAAAGACGACGACGCGCACGCCGTGGCGCTCGACCTCGCCGCGCAGCGCGTGCGACCACGCGCCCAGCGCCGCCTTGCTCGCACAGTAGTTGGCGACGCTCGGGCACGGGATCGCGCCGACCAGCGAAGACACGTTGACGATCGTGCCGCTGCCGCGCGCGATCATCGCGGGCAGAACCGCCGCTGTGACGCGCTGCGCGCCGAAGTAGTTGACGTCGAGCTCGCGCTGACGCCAGGCGGGATCCTGCGCCAGGAAGAGGCGCTGCTGGAAAACGCCGGCATTGTTCACGAGCACATCGATCGGCCCGCTCGAGAGAGCGCGCATGACGCCATCGCGAACGCTCGCCTCGTCGCAGACGTCCAGCGCGAACGAATCCGCGGCGACTCCGAAGTCGGCTGCCTCGCGCCGCGCGGAGTCGAGCGCGCCGAGATCGCGCCCAGTGAGCGCGAGGTCGTAGCCGCGGCGCGCCAGCTCGATCGCGGTAGCGCGGCCGATGCCGCGCGAGGCGCCAGTAATCAGTACGCGACGCGAGCGGGCCGCACGGTCCACGAGAACCTCCCTGACGAGACGCGAGCTTCGTCGCCGCCCGGCGCGCGCGCTTCTCCGCGCCTGCCGAAGAGTTCTCCTGGCTTGCCATTTCGCCGGGACGCTCTTCCGCGCTGCGAGCCTTCGCGCAGAGTTCGCAGCTAACGAGCCCGCACCTTGATCCAGATCTCCATCTCGATCTGGCCGCGCACGGGGCCGCCTTTCACGTAGTGGTCGATCGGCGTGAACTCGTCGGGCCGCAGGCTGCTGCGCGGTAGCCAGATCGAGTAGATCGAGCGGTAGGTGTCCTCGACGCCGCTCACCGCGCCCGCGTAAGGGAACACGGCGTAACGACCGGCCGGGAGCTCGCTGCGGAACAGCGGGGGCGCGAGCGCAATCTCGTCGGGGCACGCGACGCAGGCGTAATAACGACACAGCTCGGGCCGCGTGAGCTGCGGGCTATCGAAGGAGAGGCCAAAGGCGTCGAGCGGCTGCTCGATCCCGAGCTGAAGCGCGCGCGCGACGAGCTCGCTCCAGGCCGCCTCGGTCGCCGCTAGCTCGTAACCGTTGGCGCTCGCAAGACACGCGAGCGAGCGCGCTTCACAGCGCTCGAAGCGCACGCTGCGTGCGAGCTTCTGGTAGCGGCGCTCGCGCTCGGCCGCGCCGGCTTCGCGAGGAAGCGCAAACAACCGGCCGGGATCCGGCGGACGCTGCGCGCTGCGGGCGCGCTGCGCAGCGCCGGCGGGCAATCCATCACGCTTGCGCACGCGCGTCGGAGCGCGCCCGAAACGCGCGGCGAAAGCCTTCGAGAAGTTCGACAGCGAGGAGTAGCCAGAACCGAGCGCGATCTCGCTGACGCTGGCATCCGGCTCGTACGCGAGCCGAAACGCCGCGCGCTCGAGGCGCGTGCGCGTGATGAACTGCCCGACGCTCTCGCCCATCACTGCGGAGAACACACGGTGGAAGTGGAACTCGCTGAGCGCCGCCGCGCGCGCGACGTCTCGCAGCGAGAGCGGCTCTGCGTGGCGCTCGCCGATGTAGCGCAGCGCGCGCTCGACTCGCGCCCGATAATCAGTGGCTACCGCGCGCTACCGCGGCGCCTCGGCGAGCGCGATCGTGTGATCGAGCAGCTCGCGCCCGCCCGGCGGCCCGTGGCTGGGAATCACGACACCGGCTTCTGGAAAGCGCGCCGCCACCGCACGCACTGCCGCGGCCCAGCCGCGACCGGCTCGAACGCCCCGGCCCGGAGCATGAGAATCGTGCCGGTCGGCGGCCTGACCGAGATCTGCGTCCGCCGTGTTCCCGAGATCTTTCGCCGCAGCAGGGCGAATCAGACAGCCGCCGAACAGCACGCGTGCGCGCGCGACGTAGACGACCAGGTTGTCGCGCGTGTGACCCGCGCCCGGATAGAAGACTTCCAGTCCTGCGAGCGAGGTCGCTTCGCCGGGCGCGAGCGAGATCACGTCCGTTGCAACGCCGAGCCCGCGGCCCGGCGCGTCTTGGTTCGACAGCGAGAGCGCGTACGATCGGACTCCGGCGCGCCGCGCGGCGCCCATGCCGCCCATCTTGTCTGCGTGTGCGTGCGTGACGATCAGTGTCCCGACGCGCGTGCCGACTTCGCGCTGAATCAGACCGAGCAGCCGCTCCGTGTCGGGATCCGTCCACGCCGTGTCGACCAGCACGACGCCGCCGGGCTGCCTAACAACCAGGCCCTGCGAGAGCACGGCGCCGAAGCCGGCGACGTCGGCATGAGACTGATGCACCCAGACGCCGTCCGCGATGCGCTCGAGCCGCGGCGGAGGCAGCTGCGCGGCATCGCCCGCGCCGAGCAGCAGAGCCACGCACGCGGCGACGCCGAGCGCCTCGAGTCGGAGCCAGCGATTCCGCATCGCTTCATTCTCGCTGCGCATGCTGCCTGCTTCCAGCGCAGCCTTCCGCTCTGCTACCGAGCGCGCATGAAACCCGATCTCTCGCCCGCCTCTGCCGCGCAGCGTCCCCATCAGGCGGTGTTTCGGCTTGCCGACGCGCAGCGCCGGCTCACCGAGACGCTGCTGCGCGTGAGCGAGCTTCCGGCCGCCGCGCTGGCGCGGGTCGATGACGCGCTGCGCGCGATCGATGCGCTCGAGGCCGCGCTCGCGCCAGCTGCACACGACGACGCAGTTCCGCGGCTCGGCGCCGAGCCGCGCGACCGGCGCCCTTATTACGTGAACCGCGTGATGACGCCCGAGCACCATCCGCTGCGGCCCGAGCTCACGATCTCGCACGCGAACGGCGTGACGAGCGGACGCGTCTGCTTCGGCGTCACGTTCGAGGGTCCGCCCGGCTGCGTGCATGGCGGCTTCGTGTCGCACTTCTTCGATCAGATCCTCGGCCAACACAACCTGTGGGCTGGCGTTCCGGCGATGACTGCGTCGCTCAGCGTGCGCTACCGCCGCGGCACGCCGATCTTGCGCGAGCTCGCCTTTCAGGTGACGCACGAGCTCGGCGTGGATGCCGAGGGCGCCGCGCGCAAGCTGACGACGCGCGGCGCGCTGAGCGCCGAGGGCGTCACGTACAGCGAGGCGGAGGGGCTGTTCGTCGTGCCGAAGGTCGCGGCGTGGATGCGCTGAGCAGGTAGCGAGGCGCGCGGGCTCGGAAGCGATAGGGATCCCTAGCAAGCCCGGATCGTCCGCCAGCAGGCCGCCTTGCACGGAGAATGCGTAGGGCACGCGTCTTACGCTCGTCGCAGCAGCTCAGCTGGGCAGCGTGAGCGCGGCGCTCCCGGTCACGTGGGGCCCGAGGCGGTTGTCGCCGCGCAGCGCGAGCTCGAGCTCGCGCCCGTTCGCGGCGCTCACGCTGCCGCTGAGCAGCATCGTGTCGCCGGGGTAGTTAGGGGCGCCGAGCCGGATCGCGAGCTTGCTCAGGATCGCTTCCGGGCCAGCCCAGTCGCCGACGAAGCGTGCGACGATTCCGCTCGTCGTCAGGATGTTCATGAAGATGTCCGGCGAGCCGCGCAGCTTTGCCAGCTCGCGGTCGTGGTGAACGTCCTGATAATCGCGCGAGGCGATCGCGCCGGCGACGATGCGCGTCGCTGTGATCGGCACTGCGCAGTGCGCGAGCGTGTCTCCAGACTTCACGGAGCCGCTGCGCAGCGTCGACCTGCGCGGCGCGATTCGCACAGCCAGCTCGCGCGGCGGCGGCTCGAGCGGCGCACCGGCCGCCGCTGCCCGTCCGGTTCCCGGCTTGAATTTCAGGATCCGAAAGCGCATGTGCCCAATCACCTCGCCCGTCTGCGTGGTGTAGGTCGTTCGCGTCGTCACGAAGTGCCCGACGCCGAGCGCGGTCTTCTTCTCGTCGCTGACGTCTTCGATCTCGCCGCTGCCGTGGACGAGATCGCCGATGCGCAGGTAACGGACGTATTCGTGCGTACTGTCGGTCGCGACGACCGAGCTGAAGCCGGCGGCGTCGAGCGCGGCGTAGACCTCGCCCGCCGGATCGGCGCGGCCCGCGGGCCGGCCGGGCAAGCCCGGCATCGTCCACGCGTTCAGCATCGCGGGCGGCGCGACGATCTCACCGTGCACGCTGCGCGCCGCGAACTCGGCGTCGAGATAGGCCGGGTTCGCGTCCCCCATCGCGTCGCACCAGTGGCGGATCATCGGTTGATTCACCGGATCGCGCGCAACTTCGGTCGCGCCGGCCCGTCCGATGAACGCGCGCAGCCCGCGCAGAAACGCGTCCGAGTCCATCGCACCTCCGCGCTCGGCGAGATAGCGCGAGTGCGAGCGCATGCGCTGCGCCATGATCGCGCGCACGGAGATTCTCATGCGCGTCGGTCTGATCCTGACGAGCGGCTCGGTGCGTGGCGACGTCGAGCTCGTTCAGCGCGCCGAGCGAAGCGGCTTCGCGACGACGCTGACGATCGAATTCTTCAATCGCAACGGCTTCGTGCCGCTCGCTGCGGCGGCGCCGCTGACCTCGCGCATCCGGCTCGGCACCGGCATCGCGAACTCGTTCACGCGCACGCCGCTGCTGCTCGCGAGCGCTGCAATGGACATCGACGAGCTTTCGAGCGGGCGCATGATCCTCGGTCTCGGCTCGGCGACGCGCCGCATGAACGAAGATTGGTACGGCGTGCCGTTCTCGCGGCCGGCTGCGCGCATGCGGGAGCTGGTCCGTTTGTTACGGGCCGCTTTCGCGGCGCAGCGCGGCGGCGGCTTCAAATTCGACGGCGAGTTCTGGAAGCTCAACGTGCCGCTCTACGCGCGTCCGAACGCGGCGCGCCCCGAGCTGCCAATCTGGATCGCGGCGGTGAACCGCGGCATGTCGCGCGCCGCGGGCGCCTGCGCCGATGCGCTGGTCGGCCACCCGATCGCGACGCGGCGCTGGCATCGCGAGGTGACGCTCGCCTGCATCGCCGAAGGTGAGCGAGAGGCGGGCCGCACGCCGGGCTCGTGCGCGCTCGCGCCATACGTCCTCACCTCGCTCGCGCCGACGCGCGAAGAGGCCGTGCGCAATGCGAAAGGGCAGATCGGCTTCTACTACACGACCGACCTCTACCACTCGATCCTCGAGCACGACGGCCTGAAGCAGATCGGCGACGCCTGCCGCGCCGCGCTGAAGCGCTTCGACACGCGCGCGATGGCGGAGGCGATTCCCGATGCACTCGTCGACGAAATCGCGATCGCGTGCACTCCCGATGAAGCACGCGACCGTCTCGCGCAATGGAAGGATCTGACCGACGACCCGCTGCTGTATCCGCCGAGCGTCGGCGTGCGGCCCGAGCAGCAGCGCGAGAACCTCGACGCGATTTTCGCGACGTTTGGAACGGGCGCAGCGTGAGCGCCGAGAGAGACGCATCGCAGCGCGCCTTCTTCCGGCGGCGCTGGGAGGCGGGCTCGAACGTCGCGACCGGGGTGTGGGCGGCGCGCCGGCGCCTCGCCTCCGCGATGCGCGCGGTGATCGAGCGGCTGATCACGAGCGATGCGCCCGAGGCCGAGCTCGAGCGCGCCGCAGCGCAGCTCGAGACCTACGCGTCGCACCTCGCGACGCATCCGGTGCGCAAGCGCTACGTCGGCTTCGCCGAGAGCGCGCTCGCCGACGCGCAGGCAGAGGACGCCGAGGGCGCGGCCGGCGGCCACTTCGACTTCAGCCCGCTGATCGGGCGCTCCAACCCGCTCTCCCCGCCGATCACGATGAGCGCCGACGAAGATGGCCTCGTCACGGGACGCGTCACGTTCGGCTCCGCATACGAAGGGCCGCCCGGCTGTGTGCATGGCGGCTACATCGCCGCGGCCTTCGACGAGGTATTAGGGTTCGCCGAGACGTTCTCGAACGCACCGGGCATGACCGCGCAGCTGAACGTCGCGTATCGCACACCGACGCCGCTTCACGTCGAGGTCGTCTTCACCGCGAGGATCACGCACATCGAAGGGCGCAAGATCTTCG
>Ga0187894_10003120_pt1 | contig 18953 bp, 20 predicted proteins | sample GBC1701081metaG_FD_136650 | JGI IMG/M metagenome (GOLD analysis project Ga0187894, IMG submission 136650) | White microbial mat communities from a lava cave in the Kipuka Kanohina Cave System on the Island of Hawaii, USA - GBC170108-1 metaG ...
CGATCCGGCAGCACGCGTGAGCTTTTAGAAATAAACCACTAAAATTGCCGCCCGCCTTGTTCTATAAAACTTCGGTCGAAGAATGAATGCAAGAAAGATATTTCAGAAAAAAACAATTGTCAAAGCGATACGCCGGGGCGTTTTTAGTATTGTCCGGAACGTAAAAGCGAAAACTCCGAATGCGCGGCGAAGTAACGCATCCGAGCTGAGTATTTTCCCGCCCGGGCTACCTAACGCGCGTCCATCTCTACTAATAACGCAGGCGAGTCCGGCATAAGGGCACGTGTTTTTAGGATAAAGGCAGGCGGGCTGGACTTTATTTTACGACTGACGAAAGCGGCGGTTCTGATGTAAACTTAATTTCTAATTCGGACGTAGTCTTTTCTTGATGATAGCCACGGGGACAATTCTTCAGCAGCGGTATCGGATCGACAAGCAGATCGGCTTGGGCGGGATGGGTGCGGTTTATGTGGCGACGGACGAGCGGTTTGGGAGCACGGTCGCGATCAAGGAGACGCTTTGCATGGACGATAATTTCCGCAAAGCGCTGGAACGCGAAGCCCGTTTGCTAAACAGCCTGAAGCATTCCGCTCTGCCGCGCGTTAGCGATCATTTTCTTGAGTCGGACGGTCAGTTTCTCGTGATGGAATTCGTCGCGGGCGATGATTTGATCAGCACGATGGAATCGCGCGGCGAGCCTTTTTCTTATGAGACGGTTCTTAATTGGGCCGATCAACTCCTCGATGCTCTCGATTATTTGCACGGGCAGGAACATCCCGTGATTCACCGCGATATAAAGCCGCAGAATTTAAAACTCACGCCGAAGGGCCAGATCATTCTTCTTGATTTCGGTTTGGCAAAAGGAAACCCGACCGACGCCGCGCATCACACCGCCGCGAAAAGCATTTTCGGATATTCGCGAAATTATGCGTCGCTCGAGCAGATACAGGGAACCGGCACCGATCCGCGCAGCGATCTGTATTCGCTCGCCGCTACGCTGTATCACTTGATGACCGGCACGGCGCCGGAAGATGCGCTCACGCGTGCGATGGCCGTGCTAAGCCAGCAGCCTGATCCGCTTTTATCGGCAAACGAAGTGCGTCGCGAAATTCCGGCCGGCGTGGCAGCGATTTTAAGACGTGCAATGGATCTGAACGCCGCACTGCGTCCCGGTTCGGCCGCGGAGATGCGCGCGATGTTTCGCGACTATCACCGCTTCGGGCATGGGACGAATCTCAGCGCCCCCGCGATACCGCGGCCGACTGATGCGAAAATTTTTAGCCAGCCGACGAGTGCGAGAGCGGAAATAACAAACGCCGCCGCACGGGCCGAAGCCGTAACCGAGCTCTTGCCGGATTTTCACTCGCAGATCACGTCCGTTCGCGATGCTCATTCGACGGGCGGGGCGGTTCGAGCGGCCTTCGCGAGCAATTTATCGCTGAAAAACCAACGCGGCGCCGTGTTTATGCGATTGCGGGAATTTTGAGCGTGCTCGCGGTGTGCGCATGCGCGTTTGGATCGTGGATCTACGATCAAGATCTGGTCGACGCGGCGCCGACGACAGTTGTAGAATCTCCGCTCGAGGCTTCCGCAGATTGGCTCAGTGAAGCGAATAATGCAACCGAAGAATCGCAAGCGAGCAGTGACGGGCAAAGCAGGCGGCAAGAGTCCGCATCAACTCAGCCGAAGTCCGCACAGCGCAGGAATCAGCAGTCGGAAGACGATCAAAAGGCTGACCAAACGGATCAAAAAGTTGTGATTGACGGCGATTTGATCGATGCGGGAAACGTAAATATCAGAAAGGACCGTATCATAGCGCCGAACGTTAATATCACGGTGCCCGAGCCGCCAAACATGCGGCCGGATTATCCGATGCTAGACCCTCGCAGAATGACGCCAGAGCAAAGAAGAAAGATGCAGATGCTTTGACGAAGACATCCGAATGCCGTTCCCCGCCCGACTCCGAAGAATTAATAAAGTTTATTTTTTGAGCCGTTCGACAGGGAAGCTGTTTTCCACAAATTCCATATGCACCCGCGAGCTGCCGTCCTTCAGTTGCTGCATATTGCATACGACTGCAAGCCCCGAAAAATCGTATTCCTCGGAAATGAGTTTGACCCGGTCGCCGATATTGAAAACAAGTGAAGTCTTTGCTGCAGCACCGTTTTTGCTTACGTTTTCGGTCACGGTTCTTTCGCCGCCGATCGATTCGCGGCGGCTGTCGATCAATGCCAGATAGACATCGATCTTTTTCCAGTAGCGCAGGTCCTTGCGCTGCACAAACCGTGTCGAAGATTCCGTAACTTTCCACAGTCCGTCTTCGTTCATCCCGCATATCCGGTAATTCTGAAGCGGATTTGCGCCGTAACTTGGCGGTGGGGTTTTGCCTATAAAGGCGACTCCGATCTGATAACCCGAAAGCTCGTCGTTTGACGTAAGATGACAATTCTGCACCAGGCCCCAGACATGATAAAACTCTTCGTCATGATCGTAGCTGCGTAGATGCGGCGGAAGTTGCAGCATCAGCGAGATCAAGGTTCCAACAGCGCACGATCGCGGCATATGGAAACCGATGCCGCCCGACGTAAAGCTGAATACGTCCGCGGCTTCCTTCCACGATTCGCCGTCCGCGTCCAGACCGTTTACGACCGTGAATAACGAGGCGGCATCCGCTTCTCTGACTTCGTGCGTTACTTTCGATTTAACTGCCATTTTCTTCACTCCAAATTAAAACGTCGGGTGGGTATTATCAGAAGATAGGGTTTGGGCGAGCTTCTTTTTCGTGAATCACTCGATACCTGCAAGTGGGAAAAGGTTATCGATAAATTCCAGGTGCAGCCTTACAATGCCGTCCTGGCCGACACGCTTGCCGCGAACCACGCCAATTATCGATACATCGTGCCGCTCGCTTTTTATACGCAGGAATGTGCCGGTATCGACATTGAAAGACGTAAACACAGCCGCGCCGCCAAGACTGATATTCTCGGTAACGGTCACTTCGCTTGCGGCAACGTCGCCGTTTTCGTCAAGCAATTCGATGAGCAAGGATTCGGGAATCGAAAACCTTGTGTGACGTCGCAGATAGGCGGGCAGCCCCGATTCGTCCGGGTTGTCTTCCATTTCGCAAAGTTGCCACAGACCGCCGTCTTCGCGATCGCCGATTTCGTAGAGCTTTGCCGGATTGTCCAAAAACGCAGGAGGAGGATTCTTGCCGATAAATGCGATGCCGACCGCATAGCTCTGTGCGGCCGGATTTGTGCCGAGCGGGATACATCGTCGGACAAGTCCCCAGATGCGGTACTGGGGCTCGAGATAGTCGTAACACCTAAGCTGACGGGGCATCGGCAAACTGATGAGGACAAGCCGCCCGCGTTTCACAGGCCGCTTTAGTTTGAACGCTGCTCCGAAGGCCGAGATGTCCTCAAGGCGCGTTATCTCGTTCCACGTATATTTCGGATCGACCCTGACCTCGATCCTTGTCGGCAGAGCGAGCGCGTAACGTTGAATTCGGCGATTGTCTTGTTCGACGGTTGGTGACGACATTATCTAAATTCCTGCCCTTGAACCAGGATCGGGGAACGGCGTTTCTTGCTAAGGAAGATGCGAGGTTTGATCGCGAGATGGCGGTTGCGGTTCGAGGCCGCCGCCTGTAAAATAACTATATCATTAAGCGATTTTTTTTTCCATAGTTTTTTCTTACCCGAAACCCCATAAATTCCTTGTCGCAGCGGCACTTAAATCGAGCGAAAAAATCGCATAAACTCAATGGATTCAATATTAGAGCGAGAACAGATCAATATCGAAGACGAGATGCGGCGTTCGTATCTCGATTACGCAATGTCCGTTATAATCGGGCGTGCCCTGCCGGATGTGCGAGACGGGCTGAAACCTGTCCATCGACGTGTCTTGTGGGCAATGCACGAGCTCGGCAATACCTATAACAAACCTTACAAAAAATCTGCCCGCGTGGTCGGCGACACCATCGGCAAATACCATCCGCACGGCGAATCGGCGGTTTACGACACCGTCGTCCGTCTCGCGCAGGATTTCTCGATGCGCTACATGCTCATCGAAGGGCAGGGAAATTTCGGCTCGGTCGATGGCGATAATCCGGCGGCGATGCGCTACACCGAAGTTCGCCTCCAGCGTCTGACCAACGAGGTGTTGGCAGACATCGAGAAGGAAACGGTCGATACACAGCCGAACTACGACGAATCGCTTTCCGAGCCGAAGGTTCTTCCGACGAAACTGCCGCTGCTGCTTCTGAACGGTTCGGAAGGAATTGCCGTCGGGATGGCGACGAAGATTCCGCCGCACAACCTTACGGAAATTCTCGACGCGACGATCGCATTGATCAAAGAGCCGACGATCAGCATCGACAAACTTATAAAGATCATTCCCGGTCCCGATTTTCCGACCGGCGGTTTCATTTACGGGCGCGAGGAAATTCATCGTGCCTATCGCGAAGGCCGCGGCGTAATTCAGATGCGGGCCAAAGCGGCCATCGACCGCATCGGCCGTGGCGACCGCGAAAAGGACGCCATCGTCGTCACCGAAATTCCTTACCAAGTCAACAAGGCGAAGCTGCAGGAAAAGATCGCCGAGCTGATGCAGGAAAAGCGGCTCGAAGGCATCTCGGAGATGCGCGATGAATCAAACCGCGAAGGAATGCGGCTCGTCATTGAGCTGAAACGCGACGCGATCGCGCAGGTCGTCCTGAACAAGCTTTACAAATTGACGCCGATGCAGGCGTCGTTCGGCATCATTAACATCGCGATCGTCGATGGACAGCCTAAAGTGTTGAACTTGAAAGAAATGCTGGAGCATTTCGTCGAGTTTCGCCGCGAGGTCGTGCGCCGCCGCACGGAATTCGAGCTTCGGAAAGCTCAGGCTCGCGCTCACGTTTTGGAAGGCCTGAACAAGGCCATCGACGCGCTCGATTACATCATTCCGTTGATAAGAAATTCGCGCTCGGTCGATGAAGCGAAGGCGTGGCTGACTGCGAATTTTGCAACGCTCGGCGAAGTCAAGAAATGGCGCGGCATTACGGGCGGTAAAGCCGAAGACGCGTTTCTTAAAGACCTGCGGAAGGTTATCGGCAGCCTTGAGTTTTCCGACATTCAGGCGCAGGCGATCCTCGACTTGCAGTTGCGTCGTCTGTCGGCTCTCGAACGCCAGAAGATACTCGACGAATACGCCGAGATCATCAAGCACATTGCCGAGCTTGAAAATATTCTTGCGAACGAAAGCGTGCTGCGCGAAGTGATTTCGAATGAGCTCAGCGAAGTCAAAAAGCTTTACGGAGACGAGCGGCGGACGACCATTATCGATGCCGACGTCGAGCTAAAGATCGAAGATCTGATCAAAGATGAGGACGTTGCGATCACGGTCACGAAGGCCGGCTACATAAAACGCACGCCTGTTTCGTCTTACTCGCGGCAGGGACGCGGCGGCAAGGGTCGTTTGGGCGCGACCGCTAAAAACGAAGATTTCGTCGAGCACCTTTTCATCGCCTCGACGCACGCGTATCTGATGATCTTCACCGACGACGGACAGGTTTACAAGATCAAGGTGCACGAGATTCCCGAAGCGGCGCCTGCCGCGCGCGGCAAGGCTGTGGTCAATCTCGTTCAGATATCCAGCGAGCGAAAGCTCGTCGCCGTTATGCCGGTTCGCGATTTCGGCGAGGAAATTTTCCTCACGATGGTTACGCGGCAGGGCGTTATCAAGAAAACATCGCTCGGCGATTATCAAAATATTCGGGTCACGGGCATTAACGCGATCAACATCGACGAGGGCGACGAGCTGCTCGACGTGATCCGCACCGACGGCTCTTGCCAGATCTTCATCGCCACGCGTGACGGAATGGCGGTGAAGTTTAACGAAACCGATGTTCGACCGATGGGTCGCGCGGCACGCGGCGTTCGCGGCGTCAATCTTCGCAGGGGCGACATGGTCGTTTCGGTTTGCTCCGTCTCGAAGGAAGGCAGCGAAAAAATTCTATCCGTCTCAGAAAAAGGTTTCGGCAAGCAGACGCAGGTCAACAGCTACCGCCTGACAAAGCGCGGCGGCATCGGCGTGATCAATATGAAAACGACCGACAAAACCGGCAAGGTCGTCGCCGCATTTCCGGTCGAAGACGACAGCGAAATAATGATCATCACACAGCAGGCAAAACTCATTCGCCTCGGCGTCGCTAAGATCCGCGAAACCGGCCGTTCGGCGCAAGGCGTCACGCTCATAAAATGCGGCGACGACGACCTGGTCACCAGCGCCTCGCTGCTTGCGGCGGAAGAGGAAGAAGAGTAGATCGGAAATTTAACACTATTAGATAAAAAAAGGCTTCGCCCTGGTTGGACGAAGCCCTTTTTATCGATGACCTAGGGCTTGACGGGCGCTTCGGCGATGAAGTCCAAGTCAGTTAGCTCGTCCGTTACGCTCACGACACGCGCAGTGAAAGTGTAGCGTTTTGCAGAAACACTAATTGCATAAGTCTGGCCGGCAGGGATATCGAAAAGGCGATAATAGCCGAAAGTGCTTGTCAATGCGGTGCGCGAGACGCCGCTCGAATCGGTCAAAACCACAACGGCATTTCTCAGTCCCCGGCCGTCGGGCGTATATACGCGTCCGGCGATTCCGACATTTGCAGCTGTCGGAGCGAGCGCCGCATGCTGCCACAAGCCGCGTCCGTGCGTCGCGATTCTCACCTGGCGCGGGGCGGAGCTTGTAATCGCAATATCGAAAACGGCAACGCGCGGTAGCCCAGCCCCCAGCGGGAACCAATTGATGCCGCCGTCTTGCGATGTGAAGACGCCGATGTCGGTGCCGACGTAAACGCTTTGTGAGTTTAGCGGATCGATGACAATCGCATTAACCGGAACTTGCGGCAATGTATTCATTCCCGATCCACTGGCGTTTATCCAGATCGGCGGCGCACCGTTCAGATTTGTCGTTTTCCAAACATTTGTCACGCCGAAGGCCGAAAGCGTTACATACGCAGTATTTGAATTACCAGGATCAACGATCGTTCGGGCAACGCCCACATTCGGAATGGTGTTAGCCGGGTCGAGATCGACCAACGGATTTGCCCCCGTGGTCGTTCCAAACAAAGCACCGTTATTCAGCCCGACTATTCGTACGTTGTCATTCTGCGGTGAAATGCCGATCGAGCTGATCGGAACGCCTGAGACGATCGGGTTTTGACTGACCACAGCATGGTTAAGCCCCATATCGGCGGAGCGATAAAGCCTGTCCGAACCGTAATAGATCGTGTTCGGATTTCCCGGGCCTCGTTCAAGCGGAGCGTAGAAATTCACAGTGCCGTTGCAGGTAATGCCGTTAACGGTGGCACCGGCTGCCTGACATCCGCGAAACGCCCAGTTTCCATCGGAAGCAAGGGTCGTGTTGGCAACCGTTCCATAACCTTGCAAACTGCTGGCGTTAAAGTAAGTGTGATACATCCTCACATTTACAAGGTCGGGGGCGTTTTGGTCGATTACGGCCCATCCGCCGTCGCCGAAGTCGGCGCGGGTCCAGGTTCCGGCAGGCTGGTAAAAATTCGTACCATTATCCTGCGTTCCGCCAAGAGAGAAATTCGCATCGGTTGGATGAACGTCAATGCTCATAAACTGAGTCGCTGCGAATTGTGTATTGTTCATCGAGGTATAAGTTTGCCCGCTATCAGTTGACTTGAAAATTCCACCGTCGTTTCCGGTCCAAACTATTGTCGAATTTGACGGCGCTACTTCTACGGCGTGCGTGTCCGCATGCAGCTCAAAATTAACGGTTGTAAATGATGTTCCGCCATTGGTGGATCGGCCCGTGATCAAACCCTGCGTGGCGGCTTGACCTCCGATATAGGTATTGTCGGGATTGGTCGGATCGACGGCGACGGCAAGATTGTAAAAACATTGTCCGCCGCAGAAGCCATTGGTTATCCGCGTTGCCCACGTTACGCCGCCGTCGATTGAACGAATAACTCTTCCGTTCCCGATTCCGCTTACAACATAGAATGTTGCGGCGGAAGCCGCTCCCGAGCGCTGCGAGGCAATCTCTAAAGAGCCGCTTCCACAGGTTACAACACAGGGCAGAGTAAATCCTAATGAAAAAGTGGTTAAAGCAGTCGAAAACCGGACAACACCAAAGGAACTGGACGTAATGATCAGGATATTCGGGTTGGTTGGGTCGATAGCCATATCGCGAACATTATGATCGCTCGGCCCGCCGGATGTTAAAGGGTCTTTCGTAAAAGTCGGTGACGCCGAGGTCGCATCAGTTGAGCGAAAGACGCCTCGAGGCGGCAGACCGGCAGGAACAGCCGGCCTGAGCCCGCCAATCCCCGAAGTTGAGGAAACGAAAATTGTTCCCGGAATGGTTGGATGGACAATTATCTCGCTTATCGAACGGCCGTTAAATTGAGCCGTTCCGAAAGGGCCGTTTAATGTCGCTGTAGTGCTTGCATTCTCAATTCGGTAAAGGCCGACACCAAAAAAACTATCCGCCGAAAAATTAGGCTCGCCCGTGCCGACATAGACCGTTTCGGTTTGTGAAGGAGCAATGGCAATTGCACCGATCGCCAAAGATTGCGCCGAATCAAAAAGCGGCGCCCAGTTCGTTCCGCCATCGGTTGTTCGGTAAAGACCGCCCTGCGCCGTGCCAACGTAAACAATGTCGGGATTGGTTGGGTGAATAGCGATTGCCGTTACGCGGCCCGAAACAGCAACCGAATTTGTGGTTGTCTGACCATTTGGAATCGGTGCAGGTCCGATTTCGCTCCAGGTCGCAAGCAATGAATTCTTAGCTTGCGATTCGGGCAGCGTTGCCCGAAGCTCTTCTTGTCTATCAAGTTCAAAGATCGCTGCGGGGCGCAAACCCGGGTCAAACGGCTGACCCTCAATGATGCCGCGCTTCATCGCAACGCCTTCGGCGCGCCTCAGCATGAATTCTTCCCTGCTCATCCCGCCTTTTTCGTTCCTAAACCGCCCCATATCGGGATCGGCGTAGAAATATTCAACGATCTGGCCGGTGACCTTCCGAATCGTTCCCCAGCCCGCAAAGAGTGTTCCGAACAACAAAAGAAATGCGCCGAGAATGATGAACCTTTTCATATTTCCTCCATAGAATGCGAAAACACTTCACTCCCATATGTAACTAACCAAAGACAAAATCCTTTACATCGGGAAATCGATCCAGGATCGCTAACAATGCACGGTTGCGAAAATATCGGACAAAATTACTACTGTAACTTAAGCCGATCGCATGCAATCTCGATAACCGTGTATTTTCGTTTCAGTTTTTCGATTTCCTTGCGGTTTCTTTCTTGAATCTCAAGATAATCTACCGGCGGGTTTCCCCAACACTCGGTTTTGACAAAGCGAATTTCGCGTTGTTTTCCGTCGATCAGTTTTCCCAATCGGCAACGAGCATTTAGTTCGACCAGCTTATCCTTAACGGTTACGTTTGGGGCGCCATCGATGCCAAACATCACGATTTCGTCGAGGTTGATCATCGACGGAAGGCAGTCGAATTCATTACACACAGTCTTTTCTCCGACCGCGTCCGCAGACTGCGAGATCGCCGGGGTTAACCAAACAAGCACACAAACGCAGAAAATGAAGATCAGGAAACATGGCAATACAATAATTCTTGTTTTAAGAAACCACATGAAAGAAGGCGGCACGGACCTTGGATTCGGTAAAACTGAGAAGCGAACAAAAGCAATGACTCCGAATTCGCCAGTCTATAACAAGCTGAGTATTTTACAATCGGAAACGTTCCGTAGCGGGGAGCACAATCAACTTACTGGACGTAAATTATATTCGATCTGCGAGAAAAAGCAACTGTTTTTAGAGACCGGCGGGCAGCGAGAAAAAAGTGAAGACGAGGAGCGGAAACTTTCTGGAAGCATTTGCGAGAAATACGCAATCTGGCCCGAGGCGGCAGGCGTCATTCGAAAAGCGGCATTGGCTTCTCGGGTGAATCGATGGCGAAATGCTCAAACGCGCGTCGCGTCGCCATGCGGCCGCGGGACGTGCGATTGAGGAAGCCGATCTGGAGCAAGTACGGTTCGATAATTTCCTCGATGGAGTCTTTTTCTTCGTGAAGCGCGGCACAGAGCGTTCCCAAACCGACCGGGCCGCCGTCGAATTTCTCGATGATGGTGAGCAGGAATTTGCGGTCCATTTCGTCGAGGCCAAAAACGTCAACTTCCATGCGGTTGAGCGCGTCCGTCGCGACGTAGGCGGTAATGCGGTCGTCGTGATCGACCTGCGCATAATCGCGCACGCGTCGCAAAAGTCTGTTCGCAATGCGAGGCGTGCCGCGCGAGCGTCGGGCGATCTCTTCCGAGCCTTGCTCGTCGATCTCTACGTTCAAAATCCCGGCCGAACGATTTACGATCTGCTGCAGCTCATCGATGCCGTAAAAATCGAGATGAAACATTATCCCGAACCGCCCGCGAAGCGGCGCTGTGATCAAACCGGGCCGCGTAGTCGCGCCTATGAGCGTGAACTTCTGCAGCGGCATATTCAGCATTCGCGCGCCCGCGCCCTGCCCGATCATCAGGTCGAGCCGATAGTCTTCCATCGCCGGATAAAGAATTTCCTCGATCGCCGGATGCAGACGGTGAATTTCGTCGATAAAGAGAACGTCGCCTTCCTCCAAATTTGTCAGTATCGCCGCCAGATCGCCCGCCTTTTCGATCACCGGCCCCGCGGTCGATTTCAGCGACGCACCCATCTCGTTCGCAACGATATTAGAAAGCGTCGTCTTCCCAACGCCCGGCGGCCCAGTCAGCAAAATATGATCCAACGCCTCCCGCCGCTTCAACGCCGCCTTCATAAAAACGCGCAAGTTGTCCTTAACCTTTTTCTGCCCGACATACTCGGACAACTGCGCCGGCCGCAGCGTCGCCTCGAAGCGTGATTCTTCTTCCGTCATTTCATGGTAATGGATGTTTATATCGGCCACTGCTTTCATTTCGTTAAGATTAATAAATATATTGTCCGGAACAACCGACACACTTGAGGGCGGTAATTAATTAATGAAGCAGATTCTAATCATCGAGCTCTACCCGAATTGAGTTGGCGATAATGTCATGCCAGTGAATACTCGTCTCTACAAGCGGAATAACTTTCAATATCTCAGTTTCAGACAACTTACGTTTTAGTTCTTCTTTAGCCGCATGTTGAATATCCTTAATGCACAATGAATAAGATACGTCCGAAAGTTTTCCATATCTCTTTGACTCCTCAAAAATTCTTAGTAAGAATTTTTACATTTAGCAAAATGTTGATCGACCTCTGGACGAAGTTCAATGCCAGCGCGTTCGAAACAATCTAACAGATCGTTATACGCACCATCGCCACCAAGAAAGTCCCAAAATTCTTCGGCAACTTTTAGTTCGTGCTTCAAATCAAGCATTCCTTTCATTGTCCAGCGTTGATATGGTTCAGGATTGTATGGATTGTACGGAATCGCTATCAGCGAATTTACTTTAGCATTCGGATTTTGAGTAAGCGCGATTCCAGCCCAGAGGAGCAAAGTTTGTTTGAAATCCTTAAAATTACTGATATTTGGCTTTGCGGTTTTAAGGTCAAAGAGAAATATTGAGCCGTCATATGCCTCAACAAACAAATCAACCTTTACGGTCATAAGGCGATTCTCTTTCTCGTCAATTTTGGCGGCAAGGATGCTTTCAATCTCACCTAGCTTGTTTGGATCTTCTCCTAAGCTAAGATCATTCATAATCCTCTGAATCTCAGCTTGATATCCTTGATTGATTGAATTACCGACAACATACTGTGACTCAGCTCTCATAAATCTACTTTCAGCGAGAGCGACCGCAACTGGTTCAAAGATTGAAGAGCCGAATGTTGTGTTAATTGATTGAATAAAGGAATACAAGGCCATTCTGTCCTTTCCGAGAAGACGAAAATGGAAAGGCATGTGATTTGATTCGGGCTTGTAATTGAGAAACTTGTTTCTTAAGCAAGTCTTGATAGTCGCTTCAATACTTTTCTTTTGATTTTCTGATAATGCCATTTTACTTATGTTTTAGGTGAAAAATTATCTCCGAATAAGCGGCTTTATCACGTTCAGTTCGATTTAACACAGGTCGTTTGTATTGGTTTACAATCTCCATTTCTGCGCCTTCGGCGATTGAAGGATAGAGATTGAATTTGTCGTTAGCAACAAGAAATACGTCAAAGTCCTCAGCCAGAAAACGACATGAGTTGTTCAATACATCTATGATTCCTTGAGAATATTCTTGCTGTGACAATTTCGATTGTTTTTTCTTCATCGAACCGATTTCTTTGTCATCTTTCCTTTCAAATCCAAATAAATCATAGGCATAGGCATGTTGCTCATGATAATCGATTAGGCCAACATAAGGTGGGCTTGAGAAAATAGCTCTGATCTTCTGCTTTTTAAGCAGCTTGGCAAAGTCGGCATTTTTTGCTGCCAATGCGGTTGCTATGTTAACATTTCGAGAATCTCCGTTTAGGCTCAGTTGAAAAGTATCGGTTCTCAATCTTTCGAATTCTTGAAAGCGCTTGTAGGTATCTACGCAGTATCTCTCCCACCAGGAAACAATCGAGAATAGCGGTTTACAGATTTTGCCATGTTTTGAACAGTAATATGTTGAGGTTACGGGTTCAATAAGGGTGGCAAGATCGGCATGGGTTGTTGCTCGGCAACTTCTAATAGTGCGACTCAAAATTATTGTAAGGATTTTCTTTGTTTCTTGATCCTTAGCGTCTTTGATCTTGTTAAAGACAAAATCAATTTCTTCTCTGACCGGGTTGAGATACCATTTATCGAGGAACCGTCCGTTTTCAATTTGCTTTAGCTGAAAATCGAACCCTTTAACAAGCCCATCAAATTTAGCTTTGAAAGCTATTTCATGTTTCGCGCCATATTCGCTCTCGTTGATCTCATTAAGATTTACCCTACGTCGATAATCAGGTGAAGGGAAAAATTCGGTATTGTATTCGTAAAGAAGTTCAAGTAAACTTTCTTCAAAATGAACATGATGTGATTCCCTAACGAACAGTTGTAGTGCTATGGAAATCTCGTTTATGCTGGATTGAAGTTTCCTAAAATCTACCCTTTGAATCTTTACGTTAGAAATAAGAGCATTGAATGCCGAAACATCAACACCAATTGCATGAATTCCTAACTCATTCGCTTGCACTAAGGTTGTCCCACTACCGCAAAATGGATCGAGAACTATGTCTCCGGGTTTGAAAAAGGTCTCTTTCTTAAAATCATCAATGTGACTGTCAAGAAAATACTCCACTAATTGTGGAATGAATTTTCCTTTATAAGGGTGAAGCCTGTGAACATGTTTCGTTGTTTCGAATTCCTTGTATTGGTCAAAAGAAAGTGCCCAATTGAGATCTTCGCCTAGTTTCTCTCGCCACGAGACCTCGCGGAGTCCATTAAACGACTTGTAATACTTTTCAAGTTCCTGTTTTGATACAAACGTATTCCCGTTATCGCCAAATTTGAGAATTCGGCCATATTGAACAAGATAGGAGATATTTGACGATGTGACGGCTCTTCCAAGGTGTTCAGTTGCCCAAACACTCGCTTGTTTGATTGTCAACAAATCATTTTTTTTTTGTGCTTCTGCCTGCATCTTTTTCTCCGCGCTTAAAACAATAAACCTTTGTTATATAGTGCCAAAATATCCATCGAAAATGCCACGGCGCAGTGAAGTATCAGTCCCAGCCAGATGCTGCCGTTTCGGTAGCGCAGCCGGACAAGGCATTACTATGTCCAATCCTCGGCACGTAAACCCGGAACCTGCTCGAAGTCAGAAAGATTTCGCGTAACTAAGATCGCTTTCGTCGAGATCGTTATGGCAGCGATCTTCAAGTCCATTGTGCCGATTCGAGGCCGGCTCGCTTTCAATTCGCGAAAAATGGCCGCGGCATTTTCGTCAAAATCGAGCACCGGAGTTTTTCTATAACTTTCAAGAAACCGATGCAGTCTTTCGTATCCCACAACCTGCTCCTCCAAGGTCTTGCAGCGTGCAATGAAAGAAAGCCAACCTCGCATTTGCTCCTCGAAGGAAATTATTGTCGTGTCCGACTGGTGCCTCTCGAGGCTATTTATCAGTTTCGAAGATTCGAGCAAACGTTCGCGTTCCAGAAGGCTCAAGCAGTCAGTATCGAGAATGATCATTTGTCGATGTTCCCGTTTGACTGTTCATTCCTTCGCCATTCGCGGCCGAGACGCGTTGCCTCTTTATGATGCGGATCTCCGGCGAAGATCCCGACCCGGCCCTTCCACCAGGGCTCGGCATTTTCGATTTGCTCAAATTTTGATTTAAGGGAAGTGACTTCCTTCTCCAAAACCGCAATCCGATCTTCCATCTCAGTTTGATTCATATAAAGGTCGCCCCAATGATTAATCTTATCATGCAGAAGAAACAGATTGCCGCGATTCAAAACAGTAAACCCTTTGCGTGCAACGCCAAAATATCCATCGAAAATGCCACGGTGCAGTGAAGTATCAGTCCCAGCCAGATGCTGCCGTTTCGGTAGCTCAGCCAGCCGAGGAAGATGCCGGCGATGATGGCTGAGATCGTCTCAGCCGGCGGTTTGCCGAAATGGATCATGCAGTACGGCACGGTCATTACAAATATCGAATACAGGCCGAGCGAGCGTTTAAGCGTATGCACCAGAAAGCCGCGAAAGAAAAACTCCAGCCCGAAAAACTGTATGAAGTATACCAGTTCCCAGATAAGAAGCGTTCGGCCGATGTACGGTTCGCCGTTGTAGATCTGCAGGAACGGATATTTCGCCGCAAAGCCCGCGGTCAGAGACATTAAATATGTAAGCGGCAGCATCACCGCAATGCACGTTAAGAGCAGTTTTCCAAAACCGGCGTCCGATGTGAATTTCAAACCGAAATCCGTTAAATTTTCCTTCCACGCAAGCTTAATTATCGCTGCCGGAATTACAAAATAAAAAACCGTAACGACCGCGACCCACCAAAGCAAAGCGGGCAGATTGTTGTCCGGCGAATTTGCAATCCACTGGCCAAAAGATTCGAGACTTGTGCCTCTTAGCAACGCTTCGATCCTGTCCTGCTGCTTAAGATAAAAGATGCACGTCAATCCGAACGCCGTGTAGCACAAGGAAACAACGGCCCGACCGTCGAGACCTGCCAGATCGTCGCGAATATGTTGGAGTAAGCTAAGCAAATGTGGTGAATTTTGCGCCTTAAGCGCGCCACCTGCGCCATGCGCGCCGGCGCGCTCGGTGGCGCGCCTATTTTGCAAGCATCTGAAGCGCCGCCCGAAGAATCTTTTGGACAGTTGCTTCACCACCGTCGCGTCGAACCTGCTGAATCGCCTTTTCGGCGGCGGCGCGTTGGTAGCCGAGATTGACAAGGGCCGAAAGCGCGTCGTTGAACACGTCGTCACCATCGCTGCCGGCAGTCGAAACTGCGCTGCCCGCTGCGGCAGCGGCGGACATTTCGCTGACCTTCTCACGAAGCTCAACGACGACACGCTCAGCGGTCTTCCGTCCGACGCCGGGAATCGCGGTGAGCTTTGCTATATTTTCCTTACGGATCGCGTCGATCATTTCGTCGGCGCTCATCCCGCTGAGCATCGTGATGCCCGATTTTGCCCCGACGCCCTGAACGGAGATCAGCTTGAGATACAGGGCCTTTTCCCGCTCGGTCGAAAATCCGAAAAGCTGCATCGCGTCTTCGCGGACGTGCGTATAGATGCGAAGCCGAACGTCGGTGCCGACCTCGCCGATCTCGTAAAACGTCGAGAGCGGTATCAAAACCTCGTAGCCGACGCCGCCGACATCCACGATCACCGAGTTTGCCGATTTTTCAAGAAGTTTGCCTGTAAGAAATGCGATCATCAGCGTTCAAGTAATCCAGATCTCTGCAGGACAAAATTCGAAAGTTGTTTGGCTTCTATTCCGATCTCGGCCCGCCGCTCATCAATTTTCCAGTCCGCGTTGAGCGTGCGTTGCCATTTCGCAAGCTTCCGCTGCACGTCAACTAGCGCCGTGGCAGTTTCGATTTGCGATTCGCCGGCAGTCCATTCAATAAAATATTTGCTTTCTTCCATTAACCCCAAAGCGGCCTCCAAATTAGACGCGTTGTTCGAGATGGAACTCACACGTGCCAAATTCGCCGCAAGGCCACCAAGCCTTACGCTTAACGAATCACGCATATAACGCTCACGTTTTTCATTTATGTTATTCATAGGGAACGTTTTCCAGTAATTGCCGAGTAATCGATTCGATTTTGTCTCGTAACGCCTGATCTTCGACCTCCATGGAAAAATTATTTTGTCGCGGCCGAATGTTTATTAAAGACTCAAAGGTTACTTGTTGTGTAAAAGGGAACCAATCGGCGCCCCACACATTGATCTGTTCGCTTCCGTTCTCCAACAGTTCGGCCTCGCAATCCGAATGCAATGTACCGCCGCCGGCAAGCAATTCTTTTTCGACATCTACGGCAAGTTTTACATATGTTTCGAGCGCCTCCGACATTTCCAGCATCTGAGCGCGAGTGGCTTTACGTCTAATTAGATGTATTGTCGGCATGCAGGAAACGTTTCACAGGTGCAACAGAAAGTTTAAATTAAAATGCGCCATTCGGCAACAACGCAAATTTTTTTCCAATAAACATCAATTTTGCATCAAAAGGCTTTTCGTTCGCAAAGAAAAAGAGTAACATTAAAATTACGGCGGTTGTTCGGCGATCACAGGAGCATCTCCTCAGCTTCTGAAACCGAAATTGAAAATTCGACGCGAGTCCTATCCAGTAGTTTTTGAGAGGTGTAGTAAATGTCATTCCTGGCTGTCATCAAGCGTGTTTTTCCTTTCCTGCTCACTTTTGCCGCAGGGCTTTTCATCGCAAGCTTCTTTGTTTCGATCGCGGCTCCAAACTTTAACGGCTTTCGCCGCGGACCTTCGAAATTCCGCAAGGTTCAGCAGGTAAGGGTCGAGGTCGAAGAGCTTCGCCGCGAAAAATGCCGCCTGCAAAAAGAGGTTGAGGGGTTAAGACAAGAGCGTCGTGTTATCGTCGAGTCCAAAGAGTCACTCGACGAAGTAGATGTTTTCACAGTTCCGCCACCACCACCGGTGAAACTCAAGGAAATGAAGATGAAAACGGTCGAAGTAAAGTAATTCGGACAAAAATCAGGGCCACAGGTTAACGCTTTGGGTGCATTGTGTTAATCTGTGGTTTTCTTGTTTTTAGCCCCGGAAATGGACGAATTATCAGCACGAAAACTCATCTGCGAGATCGGCAAGCTGCTTTACGAACGAAGCTACGTGGTTTCATCGGACGGCAATGTGAGCATTCGATTGGATGAAAACACGGTGCTGGCGACGCCGACGATGACTTGCAAGGGCCGGATGACTGAAGACTGCCTTGCCCTGACCGACATGGAAGGCAAGCCGCTGACGGACAAGCGAGCGTCGTCCGAGCTTGCGATGCACTTGCTGATCTACAAGATGCGGCCGGACGTAAAGGCGGTATGTCACGCTCATCCGCCGCATGGAACGGCCTTCGCGGTTGCCGGGCTTGCGATAGACAAACCGATCTTGAGCGAGGTTATCCTTACGCTCGGCTGCGTGCCGCTGACCGATTACGGAACGCCTTCGACCGACGAGCTGACCGAGGCGATGAAGCCCTACGTCGCCCACCACAATGCGTTGCTTATGGCGAACCACGGCGCGGTCGCATATGGCGAGGACCTCTGGCAGGCCTTCGATCGGCTCGAAACGCTCGAGCACACGGCAAAGATCGCGATCCTCGCCAAAGCCCTCGGCGGTGCAAACGATCTTCCGCAGGAAGCGATCGAGAAGCTGATTCAGATCCGCGAAAAGGCCGGCTACCTGAAAGAAAATGCCCGCTGCCAGGCGTGCGGCTATCTGCACGATGCCGGAATCGCCTGCGAAATGGACGTCGAATACCCGGCCGCGACGTCTTCAAACGGCGCAAAAATATCATTCACGCGCGAAGAATTGATCGAGCTTTTGAGCCAGGCGACGAAATTGAGTTAAACTAAACCAGTCTTTATTTTCATTTTTCCGATTCAGGAGCGAAACCAGATGCAGGAAGCATTAGGAATGGTCGAGACCAAAGGTCTTGTGGCGATGATCGAGGCGGCCGATGCGATGGTCAAGGCGGCGAATGTGCAGCTTGTCGGCTATGAAAAGATCGGAGCCGGTTTTGTAACGGCGATTGTGCGTGGTGACGTGGCGGCCGTCAAAGCCGCGACCGACGCCGGTGCCGCGGCCGCCCGCCGCGTCGGCGAGCTCGTCAGTGTTCACGTGATCCCGCGTCCTCACAATGCGGTTGACGAAACTCTTCCAGTCGTTATGAAGTAGGTTCAATGTTCAAAGTTCCACGTTCAAGGTTGGAACGACTTGGAACTTTGAACCTGGAACATTGAACTATGATTATAGGTCGCATCCTTGGCACCGTCGTTTCCACGCAAAAAGACGAACGCCTGCAGGGCAAAAAGCTGCTCATCGTAAAGCCGATCAATCTGGACGGCTCGGATCAGAGCGGCTATGTCGTGGCGGTCGATACGGTCGGCGCCGGTTTTCATGAAAAAGTGATCGTGGTCGGCGGCTCGTCGGCGCGCATGGCCGAAGGCAATAAAGATTGCCCGGTCGATTCGGCGATAATCGGCGTGATAGACACGATAGATTTCATTTAGTTTTGGTTCAATGACACTCGGCGACAACAAATCCACTGCTCTGGTTTTCATTCGGGTCGTGCTCGCGGTTTTGATGTTTGTCCACGGAGCCGCAAGGATCAGCAACGGAACGGTCGGGGGCTTTGGCGAATTTCTTGGCTCGCAAGGCATTCCGCTCGGGTTCTACGTCGCTTGGGGCATCACGCTGTTCGAGCTTGTGGGCAGCGTTTTGCTGGCGGTCGGATTTTACACGTGGATCATC
>Ga0187894_10003121_pt1 | contig 18939 bp, 9 predicted proteins | sample GBC1701081metaG_FD_136650 | JGI IMG/M metagenome (GOLD analysis project Ga0187894, IMG submission 136650) | White microbial mat communities from a lava cave in the Kipuka Kanohina Cave System on the Island of Hawaii, USA - GBC170108-1 metaG ...
GATTCCGGCTTACGCGAAAGGGCCGATTTACGACCAGACTTATCAGACCGGCTTCAACGGCACGGGGTCGGGCGGCGCCGTGACCTTTGGCGATCCCTTCAGTCAACCGCCACGCTATCAGAACTGGAACCTCTCGATCCAGCGCTCGCTCACCCCTTCGTTGGTCGTGACGGCGGCTTATGTGGGAAGCAATGGCAAACAGCTTCGCGGAGGCGGACGCGGCATCTATTCAAATCAGATGGATCCCAAATATCTGGCCCTGGGGAATCTGCTCACCCAAACTGCGACCCCCGCCAACGTGACGGCCGCCGCCGCCATCGTGCCGGGAGTCAAGCTGCCATTCCCGACCTTCGTGGGGACAATCGCTCAAATGTTGCGCCCGTTCCCGCAGTACAATAGCGTCACCGATGTTTACGGCAACGTCGGGCAATCGAGCTACAACGCCCTGCAGTTATCCGTCCAGCAGCGCCTTTCACGCGGGCTGACCTTCAACCTGAACTATACTTTCAGCAAGGCGCTCGGCACCATCAACGGAAATCGCAGCGCGTATATTCAGGAGAGGCACCTCTCCACCACTGATCAGCCTCACCTCCTAAACGCGTTCTACTCTTACCAACTGCCGTTCGGAAAGGGACAAACGTTCGATCCCGAAAACAAGGTCGCCCGGGCGGTCGTTAGTGGCTGGCAGCTCTCCGGGATCACGCGGTACGCCACGGGCACGCCGCTCGGGCCTTTCACCGCGGCCTGCAATGTGCCGCAAGCGGGTACCTGCTGGGCCAGTTTCAATCCGTCCTTCACCGGGGATGTGAAGCTCAAAGGGGATGGGGGAGTCACTCCTTTTATCAACGTGGCCGCCTTCGTCTCTCCGGCTTCGTTCACCTACGGCAACACTCCGGCGACGGGCGCTTACGGGCTGCGCAATCCGCGCTTCTTCAATCAGGACTTGAGCCTGACCCGGAATTTTCAAATCCGCGAAAATTTACGGTTTGTGTTCGGGGCTGATTCGTTCAACCTCTTCAATAATGTTCGCTTCGGAAGCATCAATACGAACATTACCAATGCTAACTTCGGCAAGGCCGCCGCTCAGGTGAACTTGCCGCGCGTATTCCAGTTTAAGCTCAGAGTCGAATTCTGATCATGATCCCGGACGGCGTTCACGGCATGGCGCGCTGGGAGACGATTGCGCCGGATTACAAAGAGAAGGTAGCCGACTGGCTGGCGCAAAAGCTGGGACAGGTGAAGCCGCGCTTCTAGATCAGATTTCAATTGTGTGTGTGGGAACCACCACGGGGAGCACGGGGAACACGGGGAAATAAACAGGGGAAATCATTTCCCTCTTCTATCTACCCCCGTGATCCCCGTGTCCCCGTGGTTGGTTTTTCCATTCACTAACCCATCAACTTAAATGGAGGACGTTATGCGTTATTCACGACTTCTCTCTCTGGTCGTAGTAATCCTGCTGCTTGGCGCGCTCGCCCGTCCCCTCGCCGCCCAGACGACCTTCGGCGCGATCACGGGAACCGTGCGCGATTCCGCCGGGGCCGTCGTCCCCAGCGCGACGATTGAGGTGACCCACGTCAATAGCAACTACAACTACACGGCTCAATCGAACGAGAGTGGCAACTACACGCTGCCGCAACTGCGCGAGGGCGATTATCTCCTGCGCGCGAGCGCGAAGGGCTATCAAGCCTACGTGGCCAAAGGCATCGTGCTCGCCGCCCGCGATGAACTGCGCCACGACATCACCCTGCAAATCGGCGCCATCGAATCTACCGTGGAGGTCGTCGCGGGGGCGAACCTGATCGAGACCGATACGCCGCGCATCGGCGATTCGAAAACCGCCGACCAGCTCAAGAGCCTGCCGTTGAACACCCGCTCGCTCTACTCCTTCCTGGCGCTCTCGCCGGGTGTGGTGGCGGCGGGCGGAGGCGAAGCCTTCCGCCGTTTCGCGGGCAGCCGCCGCAACCAGTCCGATCAGACGATTGACGGAATTTCGGTCAGCACCGGCCAGGACGGCACGCAGATCACTCCGCTGGTGCAATTCATCGAGAGTTTTCAGGAAGCGCGTGTTGACATGTCGAACAACAGCGCGGACACCGGCGCCATCGGGCAGGTTACGCTCATCTCCAAGTCAGGCTCCAATCAACTGCACGGCAGTCTGTTCGACTATTACTCCACACCATTCTTTCGCGCGCGTGATCCGTTTGCCACTGAGCGCCCCGCTGGTGTGCGCCATAGTCCGGGCGGCTCGGTCGGCGGCCCGATCCTGATCCCGAAGCTTTACAATGGCCGCCACAAGAGCTTCTTCTTCTTCTCGTTCGAAACTTCACGCGGCAGCAGCATCTTGCAACGGCTCAATCCGACGGTTCCGATTCCCGCCTGGCGCAATGGCGACTTCTCAGGGTTGGCGGCCATCCGAAACCCGTTCAACAACAACCAGCCTTTCGCGGGCAATCGCATCCCGGACAATCTGATCAATCCCGTCGCCAAGAAAATTCAAGATCGCTTCTGGCCGGCGCCCAACTTTCCGGCCAACCCGACTACGCTGGTCGCCAATAATTACAGCGAACAGAAGAGCCGGGCGTTCGATCCCAACACTTATTGGACGACGCGGATTGACCACCGCTTTACGGAGAAAGCTTTTGTCTTTGGCCGCTACACCTGGAACCGCTCTTTCAACCGCGCCTTTGAATCCAACCTGCCCACCATCGGCCAGCTCGATCGCGTGCGCGACACGCGGGCGACGACCGTCTCTTTCACTTACGCCATCAGGCCCACGCTGGTCAGCGAATCGCGCTGGGGACTTTCATTCAGCGACGACCCGCGCCAGGGGCCGCTGCGTGGGCGCGAGTTCGTAGATTCGTTGGGACTGGTGGGGCTGGTCAGCGACCTGCCCGACATCAACGGCGTGCCCAACATCGGCTTTTCAACCCTGGGCATTACCACCATCACGCAGACCGCCGTGCGGCGTCCCGGCTTCAAGAACTTCACCAACCAATGGCAGGAGCACCTCAACTGGTATCACGGGCGGCATACGCTTAAGACTGGTTTTCAGATTGGCCGCTACCAGTCGCAGGACGGCCAGCAGAATAACAACCTGTTTGGCAATCTGAATTTCACCAACCGCTACACGGGTCACCCATACGCCGACTTCCTGCTCGGCCTGCCTACGACCGTGTCGCGAGCCTTTCCGGGTCTGTTGACTGATCGTCGCCGCTGGGGCTACGAATTCTTTGCCACTGACGATTTCAAGATCACTCCGCGCTTGACGCTCAATCTCGGCGGACGCTATGAGCTGCATCCTTACTGGTACGAGGCCAGTGGTCTGTTCGCCGTCTTCGATATTGACCGCAGCAAGATCGTCGTGCCAAACGGCTCGCTCTCGAAGGTGAGCCCGCTCATGCCGCGCGGCTATGTGGACGTGATCGAAGCCAAAGACGCCGGTCTACCCGGCAAATCGCTGGTGCGGACGGATCGGAACAACTTTGCGCCGCGCGTCGGCTTTGCTTATCGTCCCTGGGGCAATGACACGGTGATTCGCGGCGGGTTCGGCTTCTTCTACGACGGCGTGCCGCGCGCGTTGGGCGCGGCGGGCGTGCCGTACGTCATCAACGAGCCGAACTTCACCAATCCCACGAACAACCCGGCAGTGATCTTGCCACGAGTCTTCCCGGCTGCCGGTGTCGCGGGGCCGACGACCGTCACGCTCCCACAGGCTGTCAACCCTGACCTGCGCATTCCGTACTCCGAGCAGTACAACCTGACGGTGGAGCATCAACGCTGGAATACCGGCTTCCGCGTCTCCTACATCGGGACCAACACGCGGCAGGGCGATTACACATTCAACATCAACCAGCCCGTCCCCGACACGCGCCTCTACGGGCAGAAGCCGCGCCGTTTCCCCAACTATCCGGCGATCACCTACCGTACCAACGGCGCCGGCCATCAGTATCACGCGCTATCCATCGAGGCGGAGCGCCGCCTGGCGAAAGGGCTGGCGTATCAGGCTTCGTGGACGTGGGCGAAGGACATAGAGGATTTGAACGGCTTCCTCTCCGGGTCTCCTGAGAACGCTTATGATCGTCTGCGCGAACGCGGTAACGCGCTCGACATCCCTCGGCATCGCGTGACAGGCAACATGATTTACGAATTGCCTTTCGGCCAGAAGCGACGCTTTCTCAGTGGAGCGAACCGGGCGGTGGATACTGTCATTGGCGGTTGGGAGTACACGATGATCTTTAGTTATTACTCCGGCCAATTTCTGACGCCGCTCTGGACGGGGACTGACCCGACCGGCGCCGCGTTCACTTCGAGCGCGACGATCCCGAATGTGACTATCCGTCCCGACATTCGGCGCAATCCCAACTTGCCTGCTTCGCAACGCACGATTGATAAATGGTTTGATACATCGGCGTTCGACGCGCCGGATGCGGGACGGTTCGGTACCTCGGCCAATGGCGTGATCGTCGGGCCAAGCTCCACCGTCTTTCACGCCGGGCTGGCCAAGCTGTTCAAGTTCAGCGAGCGCACGCGCCTGCGCTTCGAAGTGACGGCGACGAACCTGTTCAATCATCCCAACTTCAGCAACCCGGGGTTGAACTTTTCCACCGTCGCGTTCGGGGTGATCAGCAGCGCCGGCGTAGACTCCGACCTCGACCAATCAGGCGCGCGCTCGCTGCGCATGGGGCTGCGGTTCGAGTGGTGAGCGCGGAGCCCATACCGCGCGCGGTAACGAGCGTCACGCCAACCTTGGGAGGTTCGGACTAACTTTCACTGATTCGCAAACCAAAGAGAGGAGAATGCTCTATGCTCGCAAAGAGAGATTCGTTGGTCGCCCTTTTGACGATGTGCGCAACACTCGCCATCGTCACTCCGGGTCAATCTGAAAAGCCTTTGATGGGCTCGTCAATCTTCGATTGGACCGCTATCGAAGCGAAGCCGACGAAGGTCGGTTCGACGCGTAAATTCTTTCAGGCGCCGACGGCCACACTCGACGAGTTGGAATGTCACGTGACAACCCTCAATCCGGGCGAGACGCCGCATCCGCCGCACAAACATCCGGACGAAGAGGTGATCATCGTAAAAGAAGGCACGGTCGAAGCAATGGTCAACGGCCAGATGAAACGTGTTGGGCCTGGCTCAGTCATTTTTCAAGCGTCAAACCAGATGCATACCATCCGCAACGTCGGACAGACGGCGGCCGTCTATCACGTAATCAAATGGAACTCGCCGGGGATGTTAAAGGACAAGACAAAACAGTAACTGCGGACAAAGCGCCGGGATAGGGTGTGGAGTTGCCAGCGTCACAGGGATAAGCTGAAACTCGTCAGGCCGTACGCGCGTCCTCAGCATTGATATGTATGCGCCGTGGACTGCGTGAGTCTGCGGATCTCTTTCGACGCTAAATACCCAACCACAACGAGGATCATATGAAAAAGTTTTTGCTACCCATTCTGCTGTTTTTGACCGCGATCACCGCGCCCACAGTGTTTGCTCAAACGCGGCCGCACATCGTTGACCAGGCGCATAGCCAGATCAATTTTGTGGCCGAGGCGCGATTCATCTCCGCCCACGGTCATTTCGACAAGTGGGACGCCGAAGTCCAGTTGGATCCGGCGAAGATTGAAAACTCGTCCTTCAAGATCACCATCGAGGCGGCCAGCATCAACACCCGCATCGAGCGTCGTGACAATCACCTGCGCAGCAAAGATTTTTTTGACGTTGCGACCTATCCGCAAATCATGCTGGTCTCGAAGAAGATCACGAAAACCGGCGCCGGAAAATACACCGTGGAGGGCGATTTGACCTTGCGTGGTGTGACCAAACAGATTGAGGTGCAAATCACCCAGGTCTTCTATGAAAACAACCGCGGACGGTTTCGCGCCAACTTTCCGATCAATCGGAAGGATTTCGGCATCACCTTCAATTCGAATATGAACCCGATAGAGGACATCGTGCAGGTACAGGTGGATATCAACGTCCTGGACAAGGAAGCTACTGAAAAGGCCCGAGCGGCGAGGCCCTCCAATTGATTTGAGAGGCAAGCGCGTAGGCAAAATTCTGAGGTGTAGCCATATGCCATATTTCATATGAAATATGGCATATGGAAAAAGCACGAAAAGTCATGCGACACCTGATAACAATGTTCGTGTTTGTTGCGGTTCTATTCGCGCTCGTGGCGGCGCCTGGCGTCGAACAAGTGGGGGCTCAGGTCGCGCGCGCCGATGTTGAACGCGCGCTGCGCAAGGCCGCCGAGTTCTACTGGAAGAAGGTCTCCACTCAGGGCGGCTATCATTACTACTATGCCGAGGACCTCAGTTACGGCCGCTCGGAGCACGGCGAAGGGCCTACGCAGATCGAAGTGCAACGGGAGGCGACTCCGGTGGTGGGCCTGGCTTACTTGCGCGCCTGGGAGGCCACGGGAGATCGGTTCTACCTCGACGCCGCCCGCGCCGTGGCGGAGGCTCTGATCCTGGGCCAACACTGCTCGGGCGGGTGGGATTACATCATCGAGTTCGACCCGCAGAAGCGGAAACAATATCCGTATCACGCCGATAATAATTGCGGGGCGGCCAACGCGGGCCGGCATTACACGACCCTGGACGACAACGTCACGCAAGCGGCCGTACGGCTCTTGATGCGGGTGGATCGCGAACTGAAGTTCGAGGACAAGAAGCTCCACGAGGCTGTCTTGTTCGCGCTGGATCAGTTGATCAAGGCGCAGTATCCCAACGGCGCCTGGCCGCAGCGATACCATCAATTCGCCGATCCCGCCAAATTTCCCGTCAAGAAGGCCGGTTATCCGGACTCTTGGTCGCGGACGTGGCCGGGGCCGGATTACCGCTTCCTCTACACGTTCAACGACAACACGATCTCCGATCTGATCGACATGTTTTTTGAGGCGGGGCGGATTTACGGAGACGACCGATACCGGCGCGCGGCGGAGAAGGGCGGCGAGTTCATCCTGCTCGCGCAGATGCCTGAGCCGCAGCCGGCGTGGGCGCAGCAGTATGACGTCGAGATGCGTCCGGCGTGGGCGCGCGTCTTCGAGCCGCCTTCGGTGACGGGCGGTGAATCGCAAGGCGTCATCCGCACGCTGTTCGTGCTTTACCGGGAAACGGGCGACAAAAAATACCTCGAACCGGCGCGGCGGGCGCTCGATTACCTGAAACGCTCCGCGCTGCCTCCCGTTGAAAACCCGTCGGAGGCGCGCCGCCGCTTCAAGCCGGGCGAGCCTGTGCTGGCGCGCTTTTATGAGCTGAAGACCAACCGCCCGCTCTACATCACCAAAGGCACTCGTGTCTCGGCTCTCGATCGCGGAGCAATTAATGTGGACGGCTATCAGCTCAGCTACACCGACGATTCCGTGATCACCCACTACTCCGTGCTCATCAGCGGCGCGCGGCTCAGCGAGATAGAGGCCGATTACCAACGGCTGCTCTCGTCCGATCCGGCTTCCATCCGGCGTCCAGTAAAGCTGCGTGGGCTATCGCCGTGGGCCGAGGAATCGAGGAGATCTTCGTCGCCCGACGCCGCCGCGGTCATCGCCAAAATGGATGCGCGCGGCGCTTGGGTCGAGGATGGCGCCATCGGCAAAGCCGATCGCATCGTCAGCGTCTTTGCCGCCCGCGACATGGTGGTGACCATCGGAGACCGCACGCTGCCGCTCAAAGAGAATGAGACGCTTCAGGTCTTCCAGGGGACCGAGCGTCCGCGCGAGCGCATCATCCGGTCCGAGACCTTTGCGCGCAACGTGGATGCGCTCTGCGCTTTTCTTGAAAAGGCGAGCCGATGAGCCGACTCATTGCCGCGTCAGCGGCGCCTTGAATTTAGCCGTGGGTTTCAACCCACGGCTAAATTCAAGGCGCCGCTGACGCGGCGAAAACTGAGGAGAGACATGACTCACATTTCCCGTTGTCTGGTAATGACATTGCTTCCGGTTACAGTCGTGTTGCTGATAACCAATATCGGCGGGAGTTTTAGCGCGATTGCCCAATCCCCCGCGCCGCCATTGGTTCCTCCGAGAGACCCTCCGACCGAATGGGTTGATCCTGACACCGGCCATCGCGTAATCCGGCTCTCTGAAGATTCAGGCGGTTCCAGCTTCTACTTCCATCAGAACGGGTACACGGCGAGCGGCGACAAGCTGGTCATCTCGACAAGAGCAGGTCTTTCCGCGATCAACCTCAAGACGCGCAAGGTCGAGCCGTTAGTGGAAGGGCGCGTCAGCCACGTCGTGGTCGGCAAGCGAACCCGGCAGGTGTTTTATCTCAAGGAGGACACGGTCTACTCCACTCATCTCGACACCCGCGAAACGCGGGCCATCGTCAAACTGCCCGACGTGCGTTCCGGTTCGGGTCTCACGGTCAATGCGGACGAGACTCTGCTCGGGGGCAGTATGATCGAAGGCGGGCGGAGGTTCGTCTCGTCCGCGCCCAGACCCGCGGGCGCGGACAGCTATCCGGGCAAGGAGCGGATGATGGAAGAGCGATTGGCCTCGCGGCTGCCGATGGCGCTCTACACCATCAACATCAAGAGCGGAGAGCTGAAGACTTTTCATCATTGCGCGGACTGGCTCAATCACGTGCAGTTTTCGCCGGCCGATCCCGGTTTGCTGATGTTCTGTCACGAAGGGCCGTGGCACAAGATTGACCGCATCTGGACGATTCGCACGGACGGCGCGGGGCTGACGAAGATTCACACCCGGACGATGGAGATGGAGATCGCCGGGCACGAGTTCTTCAGCGCCGATGGCAAAACCATCTGGTATGACCTGCAGACGCCGAAATCAAAAGTCTTCTGGCTGGCCGGCCACAGGCTCGCGACCGGCGAAAAGATCAAATACAAAGTGGAGCGCGAACATTGGTCGGTGCATTTCAACGCTTCGCCCGACGGGAAGATCTTCGCCGGCGACGGTGGAGGGCCGCGCAGCGTGGCCGCTCCCGGCAACGGACAGTGGATTTATCTCTTCACTCCGAAGAACGGCGCGTTGCAAGTTGAAAAGCTGGTCAATCTGGCCAAGCACGATTACACGCTCGAACCGAACGTCACATTCACGCCCGATATGAAGTGGATCGTCTTCCGCTCCAACATGCACGGGGCGACTCACGTCTACGCAGTCGAAGTGAAAAAGAGTTAAAAGCCTGTCAACTACACGAAAGCAGGAGACGGTTTGAAGACCGTCGAAATACGGGGGTACCAAATGAAAAACTCGAGACGATTACTCGCAGGATTGTTCGTCGCCATGGTCTGCGCCGCCGTCGCTATCGCGCAGACCAACCGTGGCGGCGTCAGCGGCGCGGTCTCCGACAAAAACGGCGGAGTCATTCCCGGCGCGACTGTCACCATCACAAATATTGGCGCCAACCAGTCGCTGAAGATCAGGACGTCAGCCGAGGGCGCCTATGCCGCAACCTCGCTCGAACCTGTGACGTATCGCATCACGGTGGAAGCGCCCGGCTTCAAGAAAGCGGTGGTGGATAACGTCAAGGTAGACACCGCGTCCACCGCCACCGTCAACGTGACGCTCGAAGCGGGCGCGGTCGAAACCACCGTCAACATCACAGCGGATGCGCCGTTGCTGAACACGGCCTCCGGCGTCACGAGCCAGACTGTCACTCAACGCCAGATTCAAGACATCCCATTGAACAATCGTAGTGTGCTCGACCTGGCGGTGACGCTTCCCAATGTCTCGGGCGACGCCGGCAGCGAAGACCCAGGGGTTACCTCCGGCCAACCCGTGCCCGGTTTCAACCTGAGTCTGAATGGCGGCCGGCCAGGCAGCACAATATTCCTGGCCGATGGCGTCAATAACACAGGCGTCGGCATTGCGCGCACGGTGGTCAGCTTCACGCCGGAGACCGTGCAAGAGTTCACTGTTCTGACATCGGTTTACTCAGCCGAGTTCGGCCAGACCGGCGGGGGCGTGATCAACGCCACCACCAAGTCGGGGACCAATGATTACAACGGCGAGGCGCTCTGGTATCACCGCAACCCGGTGACCAACGCGGGGCCGTTCGCTACCGGACGCGGCCCGCGCTCGCCATTGAGCCTGCGTTACAACCAGGTCTCGATCACGGCGGGTGGTCCCATCTGGTTGCCCAAGAAAATCTTCGGGCCGGCTGGCTACGACGGGCACGACAAGACCTTCTTCTTCTTCGCCTATGAGCCGCGCTATCGCCAGGACTTTGTGACAGCGCCTACGTTACTGCCCACTGCCGCCGAACGCGCGGGCGATTTCAGCAACCTCGTGCGGACGCCCAGCGGCTGGTTGCCGACGAGCGTCGCCGCGCAGTTCGGCCAGCCTTCGGTCGGCGGCATCACGGACATCTTTCGACAATTCGACCGCGACGCGTCCGGACGGTTGATACCGATTGTTCTGGGCACGGGACAGACCTATCCGCAGTTCCCCGGAAATAAGATTCCGCAAGAATTCATTGACCCGGCCTTAAAGAAGATTTTGCAGTTCATGCCGGCGGGCGGCGATTACTTCATTGACAATGCGGGCCTGGTCAGAAACTACATCGTGAACCGTTTCGTCCGGGAGGATGAAACGCGGTACACGTTGCGCCTTGATCATTCCATCTCCAACACCAACAAGATCAACTTCCGCGTCACCAGCACGCCCACGATCGGAATACGCGGCTTCGGCAGCGACGTGAACGGCAACAGCGCCGCTTACGGCGACGCCAGGCAGTATCTGATCGCGGATAACCACATCTTCTCGCCGACGTTGATCAACGATCTGCGGCTCAACTACACGCGCGGGGTCTTCAGCGAGGACTTCTCGCCCGAGTTCTCGATCAAGGGCGGGCGGAACCTGGCCACAGAGTTGGGGCTGCCCAGTCTGACTCAAGGCGGACTGCCGCTCTTCCAGATCAGCCTGGAGGGGAACACCGGGTACAACGCGTTCGCCGACATCGGCTCCTCCGGCTCCACCAATAACTACAACGTCGAGGAGCGCTTCAACATCAACGACATCGTTTACTGGACGCGCGGGAGCATGTCTTGGAAGTTCGGCGTTGATCTCAGCCACGCCCGGTTGAACGTCGTCCCCTTCTTCGGAGCCTCCGGCGGAAGATGGGAATTCCGAATCCTCAATACCAGTAACAACCGGACGACGAATGTGGGCGCCGGCGGGAACCCGCTGGCCAGCTTGCTCATCGGCGTGCCAAACCAGGTGCAGGTCCGTCCGCTCCTGCTCGATTACAACTACCGCTGGAACAGTCTGGCCGGGTTCGCGCAGAACGACTGGAAAGTGCGCCCAAACCTGACGCTGAATCTCGGTTTGCGCTACTCGCTCCAATACCCGCGCAAGGAGAAGCATGATCTTCAGGGCGTATTCCGGCCCGATCTGGCGCAGAGTGTGGCTTTTACTGACGCTCAGCGCCGGGCCATCGCCACGGGGTTGGGAATACCGGCGACTGATCCGATTCCCGGTTATGTGCCGACATCAGCGTTGATCCCGCCGTTCGCCTTCGCCGGTCGCGGGGGACGCTCGCGATATATTTCGCCGGTTGATTATTGGGGCTTTGAGCCGCGCTTCGGCTTCGCCTGGAGTCCGAAGGGGCTTGGTTGGCTGGAAGAGAAGAGTCTTGTCATCCGCGGCGGTTACGGCATTTCGCACGCGCCGCTGACCGGCAACAACCGCGCGCCGAATCCGGACTTCGGCTTTTTCACCGCGGTTCCAACCACCGGCGCCGGCTCGAACAGCACGGGCGACGCAGCCCAGCCCGTACGGCTGTCGGGTAACCCGCCGCGATTTTCGGGAATCCCGCTCGATCAATCGCTGGGCATTCCGGCGGACGGATTGCTCTTCCTGAACAGCATCGCCGTCCCCGGATTCGCCGACGCGGGGCCTGACAGCGGGCATGTTCCGTACTCGCAAAATTGGAACCTCTCGCTCTCCTTCGAGCCGCTCAGAAACACCGTCATCGAAGTGGCGTATGTCGGCAACAAGGGGACGCACCTCTATATGCCGCAAGTAAACATCAACCCGCGGAATATAAACTTCGTCGAAACTTTGGAGGCGAATACTCTCCCCGGCCCCAATGCTGGGAACGCGGATACCACCTTCAACGACCCATTGGGGCGCAGGAACCTGCTCGGCGCCACAATCACCGTGATGAGAGGCAACGCGCTCAACCCATACTTCGGCTTCGGCAATCTCAACCGCTACTTCGACCCTTCGGCCAACAGCATCCGACACGCGGCTTACGTTGACTTGCGCCGGAGCGTCAACTCGGGGCTGACTTTCACGGCGAACTATACCTTCGGCAAATCTATTGACGACGCCTCGGACGCCGGCCCCGATACGAGGGTGATCACGGAGGTGGGCCAAAGCCAGGGGCACGTTTATTACGGAGCGCCGCGCGGTTCAGACCGCGCCATCTCGACATTCGACATCAAGCACAATTTCAATTCGACCTTCATCTGGGACCTGCCGGTCGGGCGGAAGCGATCCTTCCTGAATGACGCGCCGGCGGTGGTGAATGCGGTGGTCGGAGGTTGGGCCGTCACCGGCGTGTTCCGCTTGCAAGGCGGGACGCCGTTCGTGCCATTCATCACCGACACGAACCGGCTGGGTGGCAATAATCGCACCATCCGTCCCGACCTCGCGCCTGGCGTGCCGCTGAAGAATCCTTTGTTCAGGTCAGATTGCCCGTTCGGCATCTCGTCTGACAATGTCACTCCTTGCGAGCCATACATCAACCCGGCGGCGTTTATGCGTCCGGCGAAAGGCAGCCTGGGCAATGCGCCGCGCACGCTGGATCTGCGCGGCCCGATGCAGCAGTATTTCGACTTCTCATTCCAGAAGGACTTCCCCTTCCCATTTAAGGACAACGAAGGGAAGCGCCGGATCAACTTCAGAGTGGATTTGATCAACGCTTTCAACCATCCCGCCTTCCGGCTGGCTAATTCGTCAGGCACTGCGGGCTTCACGAACAATGTGCCGACCGAGTTCGCGGCCGAGACTATCGGCGGCGTAAGCACGCAGGCGCCGATCACCACAACGGAGTACAACGCATGGGCGACGGCCAACGGGCGGACGCCGTCGGCGACGGAACTGGTCAATATCCGGGCGATGGTCAATGCCTTCCGCACGTCGCCGAACGGGCCATTGCCGCTGGACTTTTTCCATGTGCCCGTGCCGCAGGGCTTCGCGACCAAAGTAGCGAATTCGTTCGACATCACCACGCCGCAAGGATTCAAGCTCTACCGCTTGCGACAGGTCTACGATACGAACTTCGGCGTACTCCGGGTACCCAACAACAGCTCACGTTATATCCAGTTCGGGATCAGGATCTTCTTCTAAGCGGTCATTGGGTGTTGGATATTGGCAATTGTTTCGCAGGAGTCGTCCATGTCGTGGGCAACGCCATGAAACGATGAAAATGCGGCGCGTCATGTACCGTAGGTTGTCCAACCTGCGGAGGCTTCATAACCAAGCGGCTTGATGACAATTGAAGACTTCAATATCCAAGCCTCCGCAGGTTTGACAACCTACGGTACATGACGCGCCGCCCAATTGAAGGTTTTCCACTGTAAACAATATCCAATACCCAATATCCAATGGCCAATGTTTCCGCGAACAACTAACAGAACAATAACTCATGAAACGATTCATCTGCCGACCATGGTTATTTCTCACCCTTCTGGGTTGCGCGCTCCCGTCAGCCCTGCCAATCGCCGGACCAAAGATTAACATCGCTACCCCTATGTCTCCGCCGACCTGGGCTTTGCTGGAGCGGGAATTGATTCGCGCGAACACAGCGGCCTGCGAGGAATTCTTCGCCCGGTACTTCGACGAACGCGGTTATTTGTTGTGCGTCACCCGGTGGGGAGGCGATGACGGGCCGGACGATGCGATCGAGAATTGCGCCCTTTGGCCGGAACTGCACGCGCTCGGCGCGCCCGACGTGGTCCGCCAAATGTATGTGAAGGCGCTGGAGGGGCACATTCGGCAATACACCGAAGCCAAGACCATCGCCGTACCGATGGCCCGGGACGGGATGTATTACAAGGAATTTCCCGTGATGTTCGACTGGCAGCACAACGCGGAAGGACTGCGCGTCTTCAATGCCATGGGGCTCTCCGATCCGTATAACGCGAACTACCGGCTGCGCGTGCGGCGTTACGCGGGGTTTTACATGAACGAAGACCCGGGCGCCGCAAACTACGATCCGAGCCGCAAGCTGATTCGCAGCTTGTTCAACGGGAGTCGCGGGCCATTGCTGCGCAAAGCGACCGCGCTGGACTGGGCCGGCGACCCGATCGAGGTGAAGAACCGTTTCCCGCGCCTGGTGCACGGCGAAGAGAACTACGAACAGATGCTGGCCCACTTCAAAGACTACAACGATGTCGTCGGCGACCATCCGCTCAATCTGCTCAGCACGACTCTGGCCTTGAACGCCTACATGGCCACGGGCGAGAAAAAGTATCGGGATTGGCTGCTGGAATACGTGGACGCCTGGCGCGAACGCATGATTGCGAACGGCGCCATCATTCCGTCGAATGTCGGTCTCGACGGGAAGATCGGCGGAGAGACCAACGGCAAGTGGTATGGCGGCGCCTACGGTTGGGGCTTTACGGTGCAGGTTCCGCAGACGGGCGCCTTCGCGGACCGCAATCGCGTCCCGTGGAGTTTCATCGGGTTTATGAACGCGTATCTGCTGACGCGGGACGACAGGTATATCGAGGCGTGGCGCAAGCAGGCCGACACCATCAATTCGCACGTGAAGGTGGAGAACGGCCGGAACGTGTATCCGCACATGCGCGGCGACCAGGGATGGTACGCCTACACGCCGGAGAAATTCAGCGCCTATGCGCTCGAAGCCTACTTCCTGACGATGAAAGAGGAGGACCGAGGGCGGGCGCCGCGGGATGGCTGGCTGGAGTTTCTGGAAGGGCGCAATCCCGGGTTCCCGGAAGACGCGTTGCGACGCGATCTGGAGCGGGCGCGCAGCCGCGTGCAGGAGATGCGCAACGATGACACGACGCCCGACACCCGCTTGGCCGACGACCCGCTGAACCTTAACCCAGCGACGGTCGGCGCGCTGATGCAACTGATGTGGGGCGGATTGCCGCCGGATTTGCGGGCCAGGGCTCTCTTCAGCAACCTGCGGTATTTCGATCCCGCCCGGCGCCGAGCCGGAATTCCCGAAGATGTCGCGGCGCTGGTCGAACGAATGGACGGCGAGTCGGTCACCGTCACGCTGGTCAACATCAACCAGACCGATGGCCGGGAACTCGTGGTTCAGGCCGGCGGTTTTGCGGAACACCAGTTTGAGTCGGCTGGGTGGAACGGACAGACCGTTCCTGTGAACGCGCGAGAATTTACAGTTCGATTGGAGCCGGGCGCCGGAGGGAAACTCACCCTCAAAATGCGGCGGTTCGTGAATCAGCCGACGGTTGTCTTTCCCTGGGATCGCAACTGATATGTCTATCAACCAGCCGCCGCATCCGGGCTTTTATCTGGGGGAAGGCATGGCGAAACCGCCGCGCCCGGTGATTACGATCGCTATCGCTCCACGTTCTCCAAAATCCAGATTCCCCCGGAGACTTCCATAATCGGCAGGATGAGGCGATTAGCGGCGAGCGCTATCTCCATCGTTATGACGTCCGGCAAGATCATCTGACTGGGGTTTTCGAAGGCGGTTACGCGGAAGGGTTCTCCCACGGGTTGGCCGTTGGCGGGATCGAACCCGATGCCCCACACGTTGAAGAAGCCCGTGCGATTCGAGATGAAATAAAGCTTCCGGCCATCGGGCGACCAGCGGGGTTTGTCATCAAAATATTTGCCTTCCGTGACGCGTTTCCAATCGCCGCCCGAAACGGAGACGACATAGATAGTCGAGACTCCGGCATCGAACGCTTTGGCCGCGATAAAACTGATCCAGCGACTGTCGGGCGAGTAGCGCGCCTGGTAGAGGTTTTGTTCCGGGTGGGACGCTACCACGCGCATCTGCGTTTCGGCGCGCGGGGCCGCCGCTATTGGGAAGAGACAGATAAATCGGCGCGCCGGGTTTCGGCTGTAGGAACCGCCTAAAATCCACTGCCCGTCGGCGGACCAGTCCCAGATGATTTCACTGGTTGTGCCCGGGGTGGTGAGCGGTTGACTCTCAGTGTGACCGTCTGACAGCAGGAAGATGGCGCTCTCTTTCCGCGTGTAGCCCGGATATAGAGGGCGGCTACGGTCATATGCCAGACTCCGGCCATCGCGTGACCATCGCGGGCGGGCGCTGGCCAGTTCATTGGTGGCCATGCGCAAGGTTTCGCGTCCATCCTTGAGCGACTTTTCCCAGAGTTCCTCCTTGCCGACGCGCTGCGCTAAAAAGACCAACCGCTGGCCATCGGGCGACAGATCGGGATAGTAGGCATCCATCCCCTCCTGGGTGACTGGCTGGCCCGCTTGCTTGACGCGCCCGGCGGCGGCGTCGAAGGGCAATGACCAGAGGCGGGTGCTCTCAGCCCGCGCGGTAAAGGCCAGCCGCTTACCATTCGGAGAGACCGTCAGGTCGGTATCCTGCCCGGTACCGGTCGTCAGTCGTTCCGGGCCGCCTGTCCAGCGCAGGCTCCGCGCTTCCACTTCCACTTTCCAGAGATTTCTTACGCTGCCGGAGATTCCCTCAAAATAGATGGCTTGCCCGTCAGGCGCCCAGCGGAAATCGGTGAACCGCACGTCAGCGTCCTTGAACCGTTGCTCGACTGAAGGAGCGACTTCCGATTTGACGGGCGCGCCGCCCGCCAGCGGGACTGTCCAGAAACTCCAACCGTGGCTCCGGTGCCTGCCCCAGACCGAGAGCCGCTGTCCGTCCGGGCGCCATCCAACTTGCAGCAGCGTGAATTCGGGGAGAAAGCTCGTCAGCGCTTCACGCGGCGGCTTGCCGTCGAGCCCCACCACGTAAACCTTGGGGATCTCCGTCACCGCGCGCAGGATCGAGCTGAAGAGAATCAGTGTTCCGTCCGGCGACCAGCGCGGGCGGTGGCCGAAGCCGGAGACCTTGCGCTCGTTTCCGCCCAGCACGGGCGTCACAAACAGTCCGCCGCCGTCACGCTCGGAGCGGAAGACGAGGCGGTTGCCCTCCGGCGCCCAGTCCGGCTGCCAGTCGTGGGCGGGAGAAGTGGTCACGCGCACCGCATTGCCTTCGCCGACCGGTTGCACCCAGATGTCGAAATTGCCGCTCCGGTCGGAACTGTAGGCGAGCAGGCGGCTGTCCGGCGACCAGGCCGGCTCGCTTTCGAGCCCCGGATCGAAGGTCAATTGCCAGAGCTTGCGTTGCGGCGCCGGCTGGCTGGCTTGGGAGCCTTGGCGGACCAGGAGAACAACCGGGCTAATGGCCGTGATCCCAACCGCCAGTATCGCTATAGCCAAAGCCGCGCCGCGCCATTGGCGCCCGGTTGCGCCTTCGTCCTTTAGGGCGGTATTCGTTTCGTTTGCCGCGCGCCCTAAGTTCGCGGGAGAGCCGTTCAATTTATCAAGCGCCGCTTCGTTGAAGGTCGCGGCGCCATCCTCCACTTCTTTCACACTGCCCACGAAGCGGTAGCCGCACCCCGGAATAGTCAGGATATAGCGGTGTTCGTTCGGCTGCTCGTCCAGGGCTTTCCGCAGCGCGGAGATGTGGCGGGCGAGGTTGTTCTCCTCAACCACCGTGTCAGGCCACACCCGCTTCAAGAGATCATTCTTCTCCAGCGCCTGCCCGCGGCGCTGGATGAGCGCCAGCAGAATCTCGTAGGCCTTGAGGCTGAGCGGCACAACCTCTCCGTTCCGCAGCAGAACACACTTCGCCGTATCGACCATGAATGGGCCAAACTCGTAGCAGGGCGTAGTCTGTTCCTGCCTTACTGCTTTCATAACTTTTCAGAAGATTTCAGAGCGCCGTAAAACTTTTCAAAAGGTTTCAAGCCGCAGCAAAGACTTTTAGTAAGTGTGAAGGTATCTACTTTTACCAACCCAGCCCGTAGTTGCGCTCATGCAATCATGAAGTACGAGTTATGTAAACGATACTTGAGCAGGTTCATCAGGCGGATCTTGCCTGAAGCTGCTGACAGTTTCCTCAATTGGCGGAGCTGAGATGAAAGACAGACCTGGGCTTTCCAGGTGATCTGATATGGCATAACAGGCAGCCGGCCAAACTGCTCGCCCGGCTCCGAAGTCCACACAACCTGATGCGCGTCCGTTCTGCGCGCATCCTCGACTGTCCAAGGAGTATAAATTATGTTCCCGATGATCAGGTTAAGTTGTCTTCTCATCCTTACCCTGGCGTTGACCGCTTTGGGGGTCGCTCAAACCACCAGCGGCTCGATTGCAGGGAATGTCGCCGACCCGAACCAGGCCGCCGTCGCCGGCGTGATGGTCAAAGTTACGGATGAGGCCAAGGGCTTTTCGCTCTCGGCCACGACCGACAGCGAAGGGCGCTTCGTCTTTCCGACCGTGCCGCCGGGTACCTACAAACTGACGATCGAAGCGGCCGGCTTCAAAAAACTGGAACGCACCGGCCTGTTACTGGTCGCCAATGACAAGCTCACGCTGGGCGACATCGTTTTGCAGGTGGGCGCCGCCAGTGAAACCGTAACGGTCATCGCCGAGGCCACGCTCGTCCAGGCCGAGAGCGCCGAGCGCTCCTACGCCGTCCAGGGCGAAATCGTGCAGAACATCGCCGTCAACGGGCGCGGCTTCGTCAATCTGGCTTCGATCGCCACGGGCATCGTTTTCAACAACAACGTCGGCAACAGTGACGCCATCACCAATGTTGCGGCGAACGGCTTACGCACCAGCGCCAATAACCTGCAACTCGACGGCGTCGCCATTGTGGACACCGGCAACAACGGAACGATGATCAGCGTCAACCTCGACGCCATCGCCGAATTCAAAGTGCTGACCTCGAATTACCAGGCTGAGTTCGGGCGTTCGGCGGGCGCGCAGATCAGCGCCGTGAC
>Ga0187894_10003122_pt1 | contig 18939 bp, 15 predicted proteins | sample GBC1701081metaG_FD_136650 | JGI IMG/M metagenome (GOLD analysis project Ga0187894, IMG submission 136650) | White microbial mat communities from a lava cave in the Kipuka Kanohina Cave System on the Island of Hawaii, USA - GBC170108-1 metaG ...
CAGTTCGCACCTGAAGACACATGTCAGGAAACTGGTCCTCCAGAAGTAACTGGAAAGCCCCAAAATTCAGCGCAGATTGTCCAGTACAATGGCGCATCAGTAACACGGGGAGTTGTTCCTCTAATGACCGCGTTAAGTGAAGGTGTTACAGGTCTGTCTGCTGTCGATACAACAAAAACTATCCTGCTTTCCTCATGGAGAACAGACCCAGATGTTGATAATTTCCCCGGCATTCAATACCAAATATGCGGTCATATGGTACTCGGTAATATCACATCTACAACATCATTGCAGTTTAGTAGATTATGCATCGATACTTCCTATACGCCTATTGATGAGATAGCGTGGGAGCGGGTAGCTTTCAACGATGGAACTTCGGTGCAGCAAGTGATGGTAACAATGCCTGACAATGCTCTGACAGCTACTTACCCTATTAATCTAGTAAATCAGAGCAGGACAATTGCATTCGCCGGCAACCAATGGTCAGGCGGGCAAGCACTTGGAGAGAGCGTATACAATAACAATGACGTAATCGGAGTAATGAGTGCAAGATTTTGGATTGATTGCACCCCAGCGCCGCCTTCACCACCTACTTCCTGTAATTTACAGGCAGCGCGCGATTATACAGACGGAAGCAATCAAGATCTAGCTAGATGGAGTGTGTATGTTGTTGAATTTCCTTGAATTCATCCGACGTAGGTCAGAGATCTCTATGCCTTCCATGATTAACCTAGCAGGTAGATTGCATAAAAATACAATATTGCCCCATACCAAACTAAAATTAAGAAGAAAAAATACAGGTATCACTACGATAATCGCTGCAACTTTCATGGTTGTTATAATTATGGTTGGACTCGGTGCCATGGCATGGAGTTTAGGCTTGCAGAACAATTTCAGTCAGACTATAACAGAAAAAAATCTTAGTGATATAGAACGAGTAAACGAGAGTATCGAGATTAGAGATGTGCGTATAGATAACAGTAGATTCAACATGACAGTAGTTAACACCGGTGCGTTACCAACAAAGATTGTGAGAATGTGGGTCACTAATGTAACGGACACTAACGGTTGGCAACAGCAGTACGATTTTAGCAAGTTCATTGTTATCAATCCAGGAGAATCAGCGACAGGTATTGGAACTGATCTGTCAGTGGTAGCAACCAATTCATCGTCTTATAGATTCAACTTGGTTACGGAGAGAGGCAGTTCAGCTAATTTCCTGCTCTCATATGCTAAGGATAATATAATAAAACTTAACCTATTTGCGTCTCCAAAGAGCACCCCAACTGGCCAAGAGATAACGTTAATTCTTAGCGTTACAAACGATCTTCCAAACAGCAATGCATTACAATCGATCAACCCGTCTATTAACTGGACTAGAGTTGAAGCTGCCATAGGCTCCACGAATGCTACAGCAACCCTTGTTAGTGGTCCTACTCCTACGATAGAAAAAAGCATAGGGACTTCGGAGACCGCGTTCTTCAAGTGGATATACAATATAGCAGGTGATATTGGAGACACAATTAACTTCAATGCTACGTTAGTAGGAGGAAAGCAAGGAAACTATGTTCTAGAGAGTGTTGAGATAATCGCAGATTCGTTTGCAGAACAGAGCACGGCCTCAGCAGAAACACTTGATATTAGCTCGAGCATAACTAGTTTCAAGGAAGGAACATGTAGCATTCCCAATGGATCAACATCGGTAAACTGCATAATATCACCTGCTTTAACTGACACTACGAAAACATTTATGATCTTTCAGGCATCATCCAATAATGATAGACCGGATAATTCGAATATTCGTTGCTTCGTAAAAAGCTTGACGCAAATATTCTGCGATAGAATATCAAATACCGGAACTATAAACATAAATTGGCAGACTGCTGAGTTCGCGGAAGGAGTTACGGTACAGCATTTGCTACCGCCATGTGCTTCAACTGCGGTTACTAAGGTAGATATAGCAGATGTTGATGTTGCCAAGACTTTCCTTCTCTACAGCAGTGCACATGATGGAGCAGCGCAATCAGGCACGGCATTCAGAACTGTATGGTTGAAAGACAATAACGAAGTAGAAATCACTAGATCTTCTTCCGTTTCATGTGGTACACATCTGCAGGCATTGCAGGTTATCCAGTTCGATGATGCCTCTGTAACTAGAGGCGTTACTTCATCAACTATGACTGGAATAAGTCAATCAGTTTCTGGCTTATCTTCCGTTGACACAGATAGAACCATGCTTTTCTACACATACAGAACTGCTATTTCTGGCAGTACTATGTGTGATAGAATGCTAAGGGGAGATGTTGCATCTTCTACACAGATAACCTTTACACGAAACTGCACAACAGGAGGTGCAATAGAAGCTATATCGTGGCAGCGGGTGACATTTAACCAAGGAGGGTTGGTAAGGAAAGTAACAGTAAATATGAATGATGGTATGGGCGCGCTTAACAGCACAATTGCGGCAGTTGATCCGAGCAAGACTCTTGTATTCGCCGGCGGTCAGGTGATGAGTGGACAGTCTATCGGAGAGGGTTCACTAAGTAGCAATGACATACTAGGAGCTATGGTAGGAAGACATAGGCTAGTGGACTCAACTACGCTTGAAGTAGTGAGAGATAACACTCAGGGCTCGGCCAAATGGACATCATATGCTGTTCAGTTCGGTAATTTCGTGATTTTTAATGGGGCAGATCTTGAAATTGATATTTTGAATGCAGGATCAAACAGAATATGGGTTGACAGCAACAGCAGAATCGTGCTCAATAACACTCAAACCGGAGCAATGTACGCTGGACTCATTAAGAGTTGGAAGAATCAAACCGCATCTACAACTGGTATCATAAATGGCACAATTGATTCAGACGCCATTGAGCCAAATGCCGCACTGAAGTTGGTCTTCAAGGAACCAAGTAAAATACCGGGCGATCTTTCTAGTGGCGGTGTCAAGGCCACACCTGGATTGTATTCTGCTTACATCCGTCTTAGTGGCTATGATGAAACCGGAAAATTCGTGATAAGGGTGCCTGTAGGAACCGTGGAAATACCAGCATCATAATTTGGTTTTGGAATTAATGTTACATAGCAACGAAAGTGTGCAACAATTCTCGCTGTCATATGTGATGTAAGTCAGCAACATAACATACTGTTGTATAATAGTTCTTGGGAACGACTTTAAGTGATGACAGTTGCAAGCGATGCTAGCATAGACGCTGGAAAAGTAACTGCAACAAAGATCAACAAAAGAAATTCTGGCTTCGGTACTGTAGTAACATCAGTAATACTAATCGCAGCCGTGGCAATGATCGGTTCGGTTGTTGTAATCTGGGCCAACACAGGCGTGAATGTACACCGACAACAATCCGCAAATCTGTCGGCCACAGAAGGTAATCAGCTAAGAGAAACATTATTGGTTGATGACGTGTGGCTAAGCAAAAATCCCCAATATTATGTGAACATTACACTGAGAAATGCGGGAGATTTAGCGCTCAAGATAAAGCAGGTAAAGCTAGTCGCACATGATTTTAATGGAGTGAACGTAGGTTGCACAGGCACTCCAAGCTGTGAAAGAGAAGTAACTGGCTCCTTTAATTCTGGGACTAGTGACGGACTGATAAGTAGCCAGCAAGAGCTCATGATCTCTATTGATAACATTTACTGGAGTCATCCCAATACTTCTTTGCTGGATATTACAATTACAACAGAAAGAGGACTTGTGAAGAATTTCCTCTGGGGAGTGAAATGATGCATAGAGCAAGGGAGAAGAGAGGGTTAAGTACTATAATAGCTGCGGTCTTCATGACCGCGATACTTGTATTGGGCCTGGGTGTTATGACACAGAGCTTAAACTTCCAGAACAATTTCGGTGAAACTGTTGTAGATAGAGCTGAGATTGAAATGAGAAGTGTAGACGAAAACATCGCCCTCAGAGATGTGCGTATAGATAATAGCAGATTCAACATGACGGTAGCGAACACTGGCACAGTTCCTGTGAAGCTTGTCAACATGTGGGTCACGAATACAACGGCAACTAATGGATGGCATCAGCAGTACACACTGGACAAGACCATAAATCCAGGGGAGTATTGGGCAAATTTTGGTACTTCATTGCCATTGGTAGCAAAGAACTCATCTTCATACAAGATAAGCGTGATAACAGAGCGAGGTACGTCATCTAGCTTCCAGATATTATCATCCAACAATAAAGCAATTAAGATGGATCTGTTTCTGTCTCCGCGCTCTGTGCCCACTGGTCAGGATGTTTCGGTAATGTTTGGTGTTACTAATAATATGACAGATGGAAGCATCATACAATCGCTTGAACCTAAGATTAACTGGACCAGAACTGAAGCTCCTTCTGGAACTGTAACTGCCAGTGCAACTCTGATCAGCGGTCCTACTCCATCGGTAGAACCGAGTCTAGCAGCTGGAGAGACAGTGTTCTATAGGTGGGTTTACAATGTGGTTGGAGATGTTGGCGATAAGATAAACTTCAACGCTACACTTGTTAATGCAAAACAGGGTAATTATATTACGGAAACTGCTGAAGTGGTAGTAGATTCGTTTAGTGGGCAGAGTAATATTTCGTTTCAGGTTTTAAGCCAAGGCGGACAACCAGGTTTATTTGTTAAGAAGGGTAATTTTGCCAAATGTACTACCGGTAGTTGCACAAATACAATTTCAAGTCTTACATTCCAACCAAAAGCAGTGATATTCTTCTGGACAAGGCAGACAGTAGATGGGCTTGCCTCTGGTCTTTACGCTGGATATGGTTTTGCGACAAGTGCTACAAATGAGCGAGCTATAGCGATTGCGTCTGACGATAATATTGGATCAAATTCTGACACTGGGAGATCATCTTTAGACACTAGATCGATTACCATCATCTCAGATGCAACAGCTCCAACGGTCTCTGCAGTAGGAGATGTTACCGCATGGACTACAAACGGCTTCACGATAACCTGGACTACAAACGAAAACAGAGCGGACATCATTCATTATTTAGCTCTAGGTGGCAGTGACATTACTAATGCAGTTGCGGGCAGCTTCGCAGCAACTGCTAGTGCAGGCACTCAGGGTGTAACTGGAGTAGGCTTTGAGCCAGATTTCTTGATGTTTCTTTCTGCAGATCAAGGATTGACTACAGCTACGAGAGGCAAGGCTAGCATAGGATTTGCCGCAGGTGCAGAAGGTGCCGATGAAGCGAGTGTGGCCGTATCGTTAGAAGATGCCCAATCTGTGCCATCACAAGACACGTGGATAAGGCAGAGAACTGATAGATCTACAAACGAACTTAGCGATTCTGGTGCAGAAGATCATCTTGCCACAGTTGATTCTTTTGACGCTAACGGTTTTACCATCAATAAATCGGCAGCCGATGCTACAACATTCTTTTACCTTGCATTGAAAGGTGGTAAATACAAAGTTGGATCTTTTAACAAATGCGCAACCACCCCAACTTGTAGCGGTCAGTCTGTTTCTACAGTGGGCTTCAAGCCAGCTGGGTTGATACCTATGTCTGGGAATCAATTATCAAGCACTGGAATACAGGCAGAGGGCAGAATATCATTCGGTGCATCTGATGGAACGACGGAGGGTGCTACGTGGTGGCATGACAAAGATCAGGTAAATCCTACGGATTCAAACCAACGAACATCAACAACTAAAATTGCTGTGCATGGTTCACGAGGCACGCTTAATGCAGAGGCAGATTTAACGGCGTTTGGTTCAAATGGATTTACGCTGGACTGGACTACGAACAATAGCGTGGTAGAGGAGATAATATATGCTGCATTCGGAAATGCCACAACTTCCAGCTTGACCGTCAGCTCCCCAGATGTGAAGATCAACATGACCAATACCGGAACGAATACTATATGGATTGATAAAAACGCCAGAGTCGTATTCAATAATACTGCCAGCGGTGCTGTATACGCAGGGCTTATCCAGAGCTGGAAGAATTTTACATCGCCAATAACAACTGGAACAATAAATAGTACTCGCCACTCCGACGCTTGGGAGCCTAGCAGAACATTAGAGTTACGCTTTTCTTGGCCAAGAGTAATTCCAGGTGATACTAGTTCAAGTGCTATAGTGTCGGGGCAGCAGTATCAGGTTTATGTTCGTTTGAGTGGGTATGATGAGCAAGGTCAATTCGTTCTTAAGACAATACCCGTAGGAACTGCACAAGTAACGTAATACAACAAGGCCCACTTTGTACTACATTCCTTAGATTATGCGTCGTATAATTTCTGTTTGCTCCACACCTGAACATCATATTTATCATGGTTAGTAAGTTAGCAACAAAACATACTACTGCATAATAGTTCTCACAGGAGAGATTTGTATGATTGATAGTATATCTGCCTGACGAGAAGGTGAGCTGATGCCTAGAAGCAGACAAAAGAAGGGTCTAAGCACAGCCATAGCTGTAGTTTTCGTTATACCAGTATTTTTGATCGCACTTGTTACGATGACATGGAACATAGGATTGCAAAATGTCTCTGCTCGTCATCTTACCGAAAGGAATGTAGATGAAATTTCAAGGGTTGATGAGCAGATAGAGGTTAAGGATACGGTCATAAACAATAACAAGATCAACATGACTATATTCAATGCAGGTAAACTCCCCGTAAAACTTGCAAAGGTGTTTGTTACCAATATGACAGATTCAAACGGATGGCACAAAAAGTATGATACTAACGATATTATCAGTCCAGGCGGTACATTACTTAATTTCGGTACTTCATTACCATTAGTAGCAAAGAACTCTTCTTCATACAAGATAAGTGTGATAACTGAGCGAGGTACATCGTCTAGCTTCCAACTATTATCATCGCAAGACAAGGCAGTAAAGATGAATCTGTTTGTATCTCCACGTTCAATACCCACTGGGCAGGATGTTACGGTAATGTTTAGTGTTACGAATAATATGACAGAAAGACGTCTGCTGCAATCTGTAAAACCAGTTTTGAATCTTGGTACCGTTGAGGGACCTACTGGAACTGTAACTGCCAGTGCAACTCTGATCAGCGGTCCTACTCCATCGTCAGAACCCAGTCTAGAACCCAGAGAGACAGTATTCTTCAGATGGGTGTACAATATCGTTGGAGATGCTGGAGACAAGATAAACTTCAACGCTACACTTGTTAATGCAAGGCAGGGGAATTACATTACAGAAAGTGTTCAAGTGGTAATAGATTCGTTTACTGAACAGAGTAATGTTGCCCTTGATACTCTAGGTGTAGCTTCCTTTTCCTATCTTTCAGTGAAACAAGATAATTTTACAAAAATAGGTACAACAGGATCTCAGTTCGTTAAGGTTGGTTTCCAACCCAAAGCTGTAATATTCTTCTATACTAGACAGACTACAGAGGGATTAGGTACGGGAGCTGATGCAGGGATTAAAACAGGAGTTGGTTTTGCCACAGATCCTGGCGCTAATAATAGGGGTATAGCAATAGCATCAGATGATAATGTTTCAACATCAAACTCTGGAAAGAGACAATCTCAGACATACTCCATTATCATTTTATCCAATGGAAACCCTGCGGTTACAGCATTGGCGAGACTTACTTCAGTTAATTCAACTGGCTTTTTCCTGACTTGGGATCAAAATGAAAACAGGCAAGACATCATTCATTATCTCGCCCTTGGTGGTCCAGATCTTACGAATGCGCTAGCAAGTCATTTTGTTATGACTGCTGATACATCAGACCAATCTGTAAATACAGTGGGATTTAAACCAGATTTCCTGATGTTTATATCCACTGATAGTGACGATGAGGTGAATGATTCACCTGCAGAGTATAGTATAGGTTTTGCATCTGCACCTACTGCTAGAGGAACATTGGGAGTAAATTTTGAAGATGGCAAGACTACCAGCGGGTCAAGGGACACGTATGTATGGCAGAGAGCTAATAGAGCTCTGGTAGAATTTCTCGATGACGGTGCTGGCGAAGATATGAAATTTGAACTTAAATCTTTTGATGCTAGCGGCTTTACAATAGATAAGGACACTCCTCCTACTCCAGATGCCACTTGGGTCCATTACCTTGCCCTTAAGGGAGGAACCTATAAGGTTGGAAGTTTTTCAAAACCAACTGCTACCGGACTCGATTCTCAAGGAGGTGTGGGCTTTAAACCGAGTGGTCTAATACTGATGTCCAGTAACCGTATATCCGATCCAAACATACACGGAGATGGAAGAGTGTCCTTTGGGGCGTCTGACGGAGTAAGAAGTGGTGCCGTATGGTTCCATGATTTGGATAATATGATCAACACAGATGCGAATCAGCGAACTTCCACAAACAAGATTGCTGTTCATGGATCACGAACAACACTTCAGGCCGAAGCTGTTTTGGAATCATTCCAACCAGATGGCTTTAGACTAGACTGGACAACAAATAATGATGGCGAAGCTGACCAAATAATATATGCGGCATTTGGCAACGTAACTCTGGTTTATAGTTCAGGCGATGTTGGAATCAACATGACCAACACTGGAACGAGTACTTTATGGGTCGATAAGAATAGTGCTGTTGTGTTCAACAATACGCTAACAGGTGCAGTGTACGCTGGAATAGTCAAGAGCTGGAAGAACAATACTTCCCTGCAAACTGGCATCATAAATGGCACCATGGACTCTATCGCGTGGGATCCTGGGCAAACACTAAAGTTCTATTTTGCTGAACCCAGAGTAATTCCAGGCGATCCTTCCTCTGCGAGTGTCACAGCTGTATCGGGACAGTATTTTGTGAATGTTCGTCTTAGCGGATATGATGAATGGGGAAGATCCATCTTTAGAGTTATACCTCTAGGTATAGGAAGAATCCCTTGATTGTTTATCATTCTCTCATGTTTTAATTAAGAACTGATATCTTGTGAATGGTTCGCATAAATGAGAGTATAAGTACGTACAAATCAGTTCAGTAAGTTAGATCAAGTACTTACTGATCTATAATAATTGCGAAAACAGAAAATTAATGGATGGATAGAGATTTGATATCTAGACTGGAAGCTAGATGCGTTCATACTGGATCAAGCAAAAGAAGAGCGGGCTTCGGCACGCTAGTATCATCCTTGATAATGGTGGCCGCAGTAGGAATGCTCGGTTCCGTTGTGCTCATCTGGGCCAATAGCAGTCTCAATGTGGAGAAGACGAAAATAAGTGATGATTTCGCAAAGAGCAGCAACCTTTTGCGAGAGACTTTCATTGTTGAAGATATCTGGCTAAGCAAGTCACCGGCAGATTATGTCAATATAACATTAAGAAATATTGGAGACATTTCTATGAACGTGACATCTGTCAACGTCACAGCTGTTGATAATAATGGTGCCAACGCCTGTGGAGCGCCTTGTACTAAGAATCTGGATCTCGGTGCTATAATAGATATCAAGCAAACTCGAATGATTGCGGTAGGTACTATCGATTGGGATCACGCTAACGCGAAGACCTTGAACATTACCATTACCACAAGTCGAGGTTCAGTGGAGCAGATCTTCTGGAGGGTGAGTTAGTAATGCAAAGAAACAAGCAAAAGAAAGGTATAAGCACGATATTAGCAGCAGTCTTCATGATAGCTGTAATACTTGTTGGACTCAATGCATTAACTTCTGGCCTGAGTTTTCAAAATAACCTTGGTCAGGTAGTAACGCAAAGGAATTCTGAAGAGACAGAACAGAGCAGCGAAAGAATTGAGTTGAGGGATGTTAGTATGGACAGCAATAAATTCAATATGACAGTAGTGAATACTGGTCCGCTTCCTGTCAAACTTGTAAGGATGTGGGTTACCAACACTACCGCTACAACTGGATGGCATAAGGATTATACTTTGAACGATGTTATCAACCCTGGAGGTTCGTTGACTAAACTCGGTCAGAGTTTATCTCTGATAGCAAAGACAGACATCTCATACGATTTGAACGTAGTAACTGAAAGAGGTACTACAGCTACTTTCAAGATCATGTCTCCAAAAGATACGGCCCTTAAAATGAGCCTATATGCAACCCCGCGTTCTGCATTTCCAGGAGGTAATGTGACGCTAATATTTGGTGTTTCGAATAACCGGACAGATGGCAGTATGGTGCATTCGATCACTCCAACCATTACTCCCTCTTATACAGATGCAGGCGGATCTAAAGTTCCAACCTACACATTAATAGAAGGTCCAACACCGACTACAGAAAAAAGTCTTATAAGTACAGAAACTGTCTTCTTTAAGTACGTATACAAGGTAGATGGAGATCCGAAGGATAAAGTAAATTTCCTGCTCAGCGTACAAAATCCGAAACCCGGTAACTCTGTTAGTGAAAGCGTTGAGATATCTGCCGTTGCAACTCAACAGAGCGTTATAGGACAGATAACCACGAATTCAGGATTAATAACTATGAATTTCACTTCTTTCCAGTTCTGTGCGGGCGATACAGGTAGCCCTATCACATGCCAATCAAACTCTGCCAATTGGCAAGGTGGATGGAATGCTGATGATGATACAAAATACTATTGGCGGGTAGATGTTACCAATAATGGTGTGAGAGATATATTTCTAGATGATGATACAGATTTATTCCTTCTGCAAGTATCAGATGGTGGTGCTGGCAACATAGCAACTGATCTATACCTTATGGCTGATGCAACAACTACAACTGAACCTGCTGCATATACCAGCAATTTTAGTAAAAGCATTCCAGCAAATGGACAATGGACTACACTCTACTTTGGTGGGTCTGATCGTGCTGCTGCAGCTACACAGAAAATAGGGGATGTAGGATTGCATCCTGTATTAGTAATGTTCTTTGGATTTTTTGATGAAAACGATAACCATACTTATCAATCAGGTACTGATAACGATCCTTATTCTCAAACTATACCGTTCCAAGCAGTGATTACTACGTAGAAAGGTAAGAATTGAAGTTGTTCTGTGTTTACCATCGCACATATTTCACTTTATGAGTATGTAGCATATCCACACATACAAAACTTGATTATCTTGTTATGAACCAACATTACATATATGCCTGAAGAATCTGAAATTAAAGTTTCAAATAAGAGGCAGTCTTCTGAAGCTCAAGTTTCTAAAGTGCAATCGTCTGAATCTAAAGTTTCTAAGGTACAGTCTACCGACATGCTGAAATCACTTGATAGTTTGGTCGATGAGGCATTGCAGATATGCGAGTTCAACAACGAGGAAGATAATACGGTTGAAGAAATCTCAGAAACTATAGGCATGATGCTCATGCAACTGAAAACATATGTGAAGATCACTCCTTCACTATTGGGTCCAGGGGACAGCATAAAGCGTGCAGTCTTGGGACAGGACGGCCAGATAATGATCACGTACAACGATGACCAAGTGGCATACAAGAAACTTACAGACTTTCATTCAAGCATGATAATGGAGATACTAAATGATGTCTTTGTGAAACTCAAGAACGCTTCAACCGACTACAGGAAGACACTTGAAGACAGGTTGTCAGTATACAGGGCAGCCAACAAGAAGTTGAAGAAGATAGATCAGGTGTTGAAAGCGGAAGAGAAGATAAGCACGGAAGATATGTTGCAGGAACAGCTTGAACCGAACCTAGCAAAGAAATTGAGGTAGTGAACAATGGAACAAAATATAACATCATCCCAAATCTTCATATTCGAAACGCTTCATGAATTTACAAGGTTCGTAGACAACAATGTCCTATTGTACAAGTCCGAACTTACGAAATACGAGGAAGAACTTGGTTTGATGCTCAGGCAGGACGGGCAGGACGGCACTGATGCGCAGTGGATGAAGGACATGCAGAACAAACTTTCAGCGTCGAAGAACGCAGAACAGGCTGATGAAGCGAAGAAAGAAGGCGATAAGAAAGAAGCCAAGGACAAAGAGAAGGAAAAGAAGAGAGAAGAGAAGCACATGAAGGAGAAGGAGAAGAGACAAGACAAAAAAACTTCAGCAAACTGGAAAAACTATAATAATTTACACATATTCACTGGAAACTCAACGCAGGGCAAGACCGAGGTTTACTTCATAGCCATTAACGAGCTAAAGGCTCAGATTGATAGGCTTAAGAGAATACAGGAGGCACTTGCGCACTTGACTAATACCGGAATTAGCAACGCGTTTTACCTCGTCTACGCAAAGGGCGGTGTACCGGAAAAGCTGGTGCTTCTTCCACAGTCAAAGAAAGATCAGGACAAGTTCGAGTTCAAGGCGGACTTTATCACCGAAAATGTTGATATGACAATAGAGAGCAGCGTATAATCAGAGCTACACTCTCTTGAATCTAACACGCAATATACCGTTCAGATAATGCGTAAAATCTGGTCTTGATGCTATCTTTGCGTGAACTATGGCCTTACCGTGATATTTTCGTCGGCCATCGGCTGTAACAGCATTGATGTAGACGGTATTATCCTGAACGCTCAATTCTACGTCTCTCTCATTCACTCCAGGCATCTCTATCAAGAGCTCGATGTAATCATTAGTTGTTATGCCCTCCATTCTTAATGGTTTGATTTCCTGCTGTCTCTCTAACTGCTTATCTTCCAACTTGCGGCCTTCATGACCCGGCTTGGTTTCCGTTGGCAAGATCATTCCTCTTCTTAATTTCAATAATGTTTTATACCCCAGACCAAAAACCGCTCCAGCTACGAAACCTCCTATGTGAGCAACGTAAGCTACGCCCGCGACAGCTCCAAAGGTTGCAGGGATGAGTTGGAATATGAACCAAACAGGCAAGTATACAAACACTGGTATCCTTTGTCTCATTCCAAAGAATCCTATAAACACCAGTGTCACAATCCTTGCCCTTGGAAATAGCAGCAAGTAAGTTCCTAACACTCCAGATATTGCTCCCGATGCACCAACTGCTGGTATCAGCAGCTGATCTCCTCCAACACTTAATGCCCATGCTGCATGTGCCATTGTTGCAGCGATCCCCCATAGCAGGTATGAGAAAAGATACTTCATATGACCAAACCTATCCTCAATATTATCTCCAAAGATCCATAGAAAGAGCATGTTTCCAAGTATGTGCATTATACCGCCGTGCATGAACATTGAACTGAATATTGGAAGGATCCCATCCAAGCTAAGAGGGTTATCGAGGAATCTTGCAGGAACAAATCCATGCTCCAATAACATGTTCATTGTTGCTCGCTCGTTGCCGAAGAATCCAGATACAATTACCTCCCAGATGAACACAATAAAGTTTATGATAATCAGTGCGTAGTTTACATATGGTCTAGTGCTCCTAGGATTCTCGTCATACAAAGGAAACATGCGGCAATCTATACATGTTCCAAGATATAATAATATTATTCTAATACGGTTGATTAATAATTTTGTAAAGCAAACTGGAGATCTTAACCAAGTTGTTTCAGGTGCGAACCCGAGTCTATGTTTTGCAAATGCTGCTCCAGTAATCGTATCATATGCTTTTCAATGATAACAGCATTGCAATCACGCGCACGGCAGATGTCAGACCAGAGAAGCATACAAGTTTCACATTCGCGATCTACATACATATCGTTTATTTTTAGATCGTCGAATAAGGGAAACTTGGTTTCGTATAATTTTGTTTTTCTTATCGATTGACTTGGCTGTAAGCTCTCCATGTTGTTTTGCCTCAAGATCATAATATTAAAACATGATGTAGCATACATTAGGATTCAACATACGCGAAAGATCGTTTTTGTTATCCATCAATGGGTAAAATAATACGAATGATTAACAATGTGTCACTGCAATGACATGCAAGTTATGCTTGCTGAATAAGTATTTCATCATTCAAATGTGTGCTATGTTCTTATTCTGTCAGGTATGGATCTAGCCTATCTGTAGCCACCTGTATGACTGCGAGTTCTTATAGACTAATTTTTATATGACAAATACCTAAAGTTGTATTGTGACGAAAAGAAGAGAATACAGCATTGTTATCAAGAAGGACGGCAAATTCTACGTGGGCTACTGTCTTGAAATCCCTCAGGCTAGAGGACAAGGAAACACAAAGGTGGATGCAATAAAGGACACTAAGCGTGCCATCAAACTTTGCAGAGCTTACCTAGAAAACAAAAAGAAGAATGCGTCAGGGCTGGTAACCGTTTCAATTTGAGTCTTCCAGTTATAGGTTGGAAAGAAGTTCTCAAAGCATTAAGGAAAAAAGGATTTTATCCGACACGGCAATCGGGCAGTCACATTATAGTAGAAAATGGTCATGGCCTGTGGACCTCAATACCAAGGAAATATGAACTCGGAAAAGGGTTGCTATTACAGATAATCGCTGACTGTGGTCTTACAAAAGATGAATTTCTAGAATTACTGTAGGATATTTCCAACAAAAGATGTAGGTGTTCCTGACCGTCATGCATGAGGATCGTTTTCTGAAGTAGTTCATTAGAATTCACACATGAGAAACATGTATGAGAAAGAATCAACATGTGGGATGTAGCGAGAAGAATCTGTGTTATTCTCATAGAAAGCAGGCGTACGATACATGTGAGAGTTGCAACTGGGCGTAAAATTTGATGAGACATAATCATAGACCAATTGTTAATTGCAACTAATGAGATGAGCAAAAAATGGATTAACACGTATGTTAAACTAATTTTATCAACCCTGTTTTGAAGATCGTTGAGGTTTTTCACTTGCAGCTAATAGATCTGTACACCATATGTCACTAAATAGACTGACAATATCTTATATAACTGATAATATTGTCAGATCGATATATGTCAAGCCCTATAAGTGAAGTGTATGAACTGGCAGAGGATGACACTACAAGTAATACTAACGGAAATAATGTAGCGGCAAACAAGATCCAAGCTGAACTGGTGAAATTTGGATTAACACCAAATGAAGCCAAAGTCTATATCTATCTTGCAAAGTACGGACACAGACGCGCAGTAGAGATTGCAAAATCAATTCATATACCAAGAACAGAAACATATCACTTGCTGTCAAGCCTGCAGAACAAGGGTCTAGTAACAGCGACATTCCAGCATCCGATCAAGTTCAATGCAGTACCGTTTGACAAGGCGCTGAACATACTAATCGAAATCGAAAAGGATAGGTTAAGAAACTTTGAAAGAAAGGAAAAAGATCTGTTGTCATTATGGGATTCGATACCAGACTTTAAGATGGAAGATGACAGCATTGGACAGGAGAAGTTTCAGATCCTAGAGGGACAGGTGCAGATTTATTCTAGGGCCAAAGATATGCGATCGAAGGCAAAACAGGAAGTAGTCGTTCTTGGCTATGAAAAAGACTACCTGAAACTTTACCATTACGACTTTATGGACGGAGTCAACGAGCTGATGAACTCTGGAGTTACAGTGAAAATGCTGGCTACATTCTCGGCAAACTCTCTAGACATGTTCAAGGAAATCGATCCAGACATGGTAAAACACATTCCCAGCAGCGTAAATGCACCACTGTGCTTTGTGATGATCGACCGTTCAGAATTGCTCTTCTTCATAAAGAACACCGGAACAAGCAACAAGGGAATGTTGGCAATGTGGACTGACTGCAAGCCGTTCATGGAAGCAATGCACATACTGTTCAGCGAGTTGTGGAAGAATTCAGTTCCATTTAACGAAGCAAGAAAGAAACTTTAATTTCATACACGCTCTCTTTATTTTTATTAAGGAATCACTCTGGGCTGAAGTACAGTAAATCCATTTTCAGTGATCCTTGCAGGATAGATCTCTTCACCGTGCCTTGTTCCCCGCATCTTTATCACTTGTACTGCCCTCTCCATGGTGTCTCCCTTTCTGGCATAATGCAGAACGATTACACCGGGAGCGATGTACCACTCCGTAGGTGTCTTGCCTTCCTCCTGCACCGTTTCAGATATCAGCAGAGATGTGCAGTCCTGATTTGACAACGCTTGCACCATGCCCATGAGACCCTGACGTATGTAAAACTTGTTGACATACTGCATGGCTAGGATAGTTACGGAATCAATGACAAGCCTCTTCGCGCCTGCCCGCCTTACTCCAGCGAGAGTCATATCGGTTAGATGAGAGAACGGCATCGCCTCTCCCCTGTAAAGAGATTCATTTGGCGCGACAAAACCCTCCTCAGTAATTGAGAACGGCCTTGCATCTACCAAGAGCAACTTGCCGTCCCTTTCCAACTTCATAATGTCCCATCCGTATGATTTCATATTATTCCTGATCTCAGCTGGACTTTCTGACAGTGTAACATAAACCCCTGGTTCACCATAGTCCTTGACGCCCTTGTAGAGAAACTGCATTGCAAACGTACTCTTTCCACTTCCAGGAGGCCCAGACAGTATGATCGAGCGGCCTTTCGGTAAGCCCCCGAGCAGAATTTCATCAAAGCCCTGAATGCCTGATCTGGTCTTTAGAGCGGACGCTTCCACGTTATTTCAAAGCATAATCGTTCCTACATATTATTTAATGTTTAGTGATCGAAATATGTTGCAGGTGTTACAGAACTCCAACGTAAATCTTATTGTGCGTCAATGTAAACTAGAGGAAGAACGAATTAACGAAGGCGCGGGGGTAATCATTTGCAATAATATATATTTCTTAATTCTGGAAATTGTGATGTTTTACGCTCTGGTACATCGTAGAATCGGAAATATTTGCTGAGGTGAGATCAGCTATGATAGTGAAATCAGACTCAATACTTCGTGATGAATGAGATTCGTATCAAAATATCATTGGTTCCTAGCAAATATGTACCCTTCTAATGTCGAATGTCAGTAAGAGTAAGAACTGACTACTTGTTAAATATCTGAATTATACGAAATATAGATCCGGAATCTATGAAAATACTAATAGCCGAAGATGAGCCTGATATAGCTAATCAATACAAAATTTCACTAGAAAACAGGAAACATCAAGTTGTACTTACCATGGATGGAGACGAATGTATCAAGGCGTATCGTGGTGCATCAAAAGAAGCAAAGTCAGCAACTGATGGCAAGTTTCCATTTGATCTTGTTGTTCTGGATCATAGAATGCCGAAGAAAGACGGTGTTGATGTTGCAAAAGAAATCTTGAAGATAAATCCTGATCAGAGAATATTATTTGCATCAGCGTATTCAAGGGAGACACTAGTAAGTGATCTGAAGGAGCTGAACAGAGCTATGGTGGTAATTCAGAAACCGTTCAGAATATCTTCTTTAGTAAGTACAGTCGAAGATGAGCAAATTCCTGCAGAACTAGAGAAGATCAACGTAAAAGTACGTGCATTAAAAGACTTGCATCATTCAGACAACGAATTAAGCGTGATGGTGAAGACATTGTCAAGAATTCAAAAGCCCGATGTTTGGTATACCATCGGCGATATAGTGGTGGAATAGAAATGGCGTCCAGAGAGGAAGTTGAGACATCAGAAGAGAAACTAAAAGAGAAGGTGCTTGAGCTTCAAAAAACTAACGAAGAGTTGCAAAGACGGCTGAACGACCAGCTCTTGTTCGAACAGATGATGACGCTTCACTATAGAAAAGAGAAAGACTTAGCAAGCCAGCTCCAAGAGGCATCAAAGAAGCTAGAAGAAGTTAACGAGGAGTTGAAACGCAAGGATCGTATAAAGGACGAATTTGTCAGTATAGCATCGCATGAGCTAAGGACTCCCGTTCAATCTATTCTAGGATTCGCCGATTTGGCCAGAGAGAACCTGATTGATCAGCATGAAGCATGGAATGGTGTTATCGAGGCGGCTCTAAGACTTCAGAAAGTTGCAAAGGATATCTTGGATGTAAGCAGGATTCAAAGCGGTCAATTGGGCTATAATATGTCGCCATTTGGAATAAATGAGTTAATTCTAAGTATCGTGAATTCTGTAAGACCAGTTCTCAATAGCAAGCAATCACTCGAGACCAATCTGGATGAAAATATAGAAATTGTGGCTGACAAAGCTCGAATAACCCAAGTGCTAGGAAATATCATGAGTAATGCCATCAAGTTCACAAAGGAAGGTAAGATAAAGGTGCAAACTCACAGTCTTCTGGAGCAAAACAAGATAGAAATCAGTATCACCGATAGTGGTCCTGGTATTCATCCAGAAATACTTCCCAACCTTTTTGGAAAGTTCGTATCACGAGATGTCCAAGGAGATAACCAGCATGGGACAGGTTTAGGTCTGTTCATTAGCAAGGCTATCGTAACAGCACATAATGGACAGATTACAGCGTACAATAATGATGAAGGCGGTGCTGCCTTCAAGATCGTCTTACCCATCTATAATTCTCCACCAGAGGGTGATGACAGTGACGGATCCGTACAAGTTATACAAAGTTCCTAACAAACCCTATCGTACATACAAACCCTGAAGAAGACGAAACAATCAAAACGAAGTATGCCAAACACTTTGTTCAAATCAATTATTGATACATATTTGTTGAATGGAGTTTGAGGTTTATAAGAAAATCTCTATCTTTGTAACATGAAGTGGCTTGTTACAAATGCTTACATTCACGTGTCCATTGTTTGTATCCTAATGAGTGGGAGGGCCGCCACGGAAAGTATTTTGATCGGAGGGTGTGGCTAGCATGACTAAACCCGTTATGGAGTTTGGGAACACCAACAATACCAAAAAGGATAGTCAAAAAGACTCTAGAGAAATCAAACACATGAGGATTCTTGATACCAATAACAATGCCAATATCAAAGTAACCACGATAAAATCAAAAAAATACAGATCCGAGCTGTACATTAAATATTCATTACCAGACTATGATTTGTGTCCTAACTACGGATTCCCTGAGGAACTTCACGGCTATATACCAAGAAATACTCCTTTCTTTGTTAATGGTGCGGAGCGTTATCTTGAACGCTTGATTAGAGCTTTGCATGTATTCAAGCAGTGCACACTCATAGGTCCTAGTGGGACTGGCAAGACACATATCACATACTTGGTGTCTGAAATTGCCGGGTTACCGTTGTGGGAGATGAACTGTAACTATCAGACTTCA
>Ga0187894_10003123_pt1 | contig 18936 bp, 39 predicted proteins | sample GBC1701081metaG_FD_136650 | JGI IMG/M metagenome (GOLD analysis project Ga0187894, IMG submission 136650) | White microbial mat communities from a lava cave in the Kipuka Kanohina Cave System on the Island of Hawaii, USA - GBC170108-1 metaG ...
ATTCTGGCCAGAGGTGTCTGGGATCGGTGATACCCGCCTGCTTCCCCGCCGTGCTGAACGGCTGGCAGGGGCAACTGCCTGTCCAAACAGGTTGGTCTCCCCATCCGGCGAGTTGGAGCGCAAACGGCCAGCCGCCGATTCCTGCAAAGAAGTGACATTGGTGATAGGGTTTGAGATCGGCGGCTGAAATTTCTTGGATTGAGCGCTCATCAACATCTCCTAGTGGCAAATAACCGTCTGCAATTAACTCACGCATCCACGCGCAAGCAAATGGATCATTGTCATTATAATAAATTGCCTTAGTCATTTTACGTCGCTCCAAATAACAGGCGGCTTTGGCAACTTCGCTACGCGCTTTAACCAATTGGCGATGCATTGACGAGAGTGCACTAGCGTATCGTTGCGATCAACGATTTCGTCAACAAGAGATCTACGCTCTTCATCCCTAATAAAGGCAATCGGCTGGCGCTTTTGCAAAGCAACAATAGGAGCATGCTTCCTGACAAGCGCAAACGACGATTTCAAGCTGAAGCCATTGACGATCGCTGCTCCAAGAGCACATGCGTATATCGTACCATCTTTGTCTGTCAGATACTCCCCTTGAACCGGCTTTGTCTTCTTACACCCCTGCTCAATCGCTCTTGCCAACTTGAGCACTTTCTTTTGATACCTGTTTTGTTTCACTTACTCCTCCAAGAACGAGTAGCACTTGATGCATTCTTTGCCAACCCGAGTATCCCGAATCCACTTCTTGCCTTTAATTGAATCGGTATGCTCACAGTGCAATTTGACCAGTGGCTCACCGCGTTTCATTGCCCAATGCTCTTATCACGTGCTCTATCAAGCAAAAGGTCAGTAATCAACACAATCATGATGATTAGTAGCGTTGACGCTGTAACGGTCAACATGATGAGGACAACACTTGTCCAGAAAATCATTTTGTCCTCTCAGTCAAGCAAGAATCAAAAAGCGAGAGAATGCCCCTCGCCGCAGAACTTGCCACAAATGTCACAAGCTCCAGCCTCAACCTCGTCAATTTCCCAAAGTGCTGGCGGGACCCAAACCCGTCTCTCGCTCTCCACTTGCTTTCCACTCCTTCCAGCACTCTTTACACAGTAGGATTAAACGACCATGGCGCAGCACATAATGCGCTAAGCCATAAACCTCACGATCATGCTTACCCGACTCGCACGGATATAAGTGCTGACCCATTCTTGAATCTAACTAGCATGTCAAGGGCGTTTTGGTCTGTAACTATCCTCGTTAAGGAGAAGCAGAGCGGCGAATATTGCCAGATAGAGCCAGATCATACTGGCCGTTCTTCCTTCCGGCAAGCTCGACATAACCACCAGTACCCGTCACTATCCCAATGAATTCCACCACCACGTATGAATGTCTTATGCAACTTCCGCTTACGATCACACTTTATACATATAGCTAATTTAGTGATGTTCCTCTTCTTCATGTTGCACTCCCCACTAAAACACGGTCAGCTTTTTCGTGTAGTATAGCATAGGTATTATAGCAACTAGGACAAAGCCCAACGCCCAGCATCGGATTGCCACACGCGCCACATTCTGAGCAATCATCTGGTAGATTATATCCACCATAGGCCCCTCGCCGTGAGGTCATGATGTATACAAGCTGCCGACGCTCATTCTTTGTAAGGGCTCGCCACCATTTCTTGCTGTATCGTCCTTTCACGGCGCGCTCCCCGCAGGCCCGAAGTCCACGGCGTAGGCGACACGCAGGGCATCAGCTACAAGGTTGTTCTTGCCCATTAGCTCGTGCTCTGCTGCTTTGATTGCCGCCCCGCTGTCGGCTCTCGCGACGCGACGTATGATTGCTCTGACAGTGCATGATTCGCTACCTGAATTACATCTTCATGCTCGCCCGGCCTGTCGCCAAACCAATCGAGTAGGAAATCACGAGCATTCTGAAGCGCGGCAAACATCACTGTTATTCGCTGTGCCATTGCAGTTTTGACTTTATCTTCTCCTGTCGTTGGTGGAGGCGCAGCGGCACTGGACGGTTCGGGCCGCATCCAGCGATACACCTCATGCTCGCTAGGTGTGAGATGGTCCACCGCTTCGTGTCCTTCCGTATCGCCGTTGCAGCGGCAGGCGAGCCCGCGTAATGCAGCTTCAAGCGCACCCATCTTTACGCCGAGTGGCGGCGCAGCATCCAGCGCGGCACGGGCCGCGTCCCACGCGACGCGCGTTTCGTCCAGCCGGTCGAGTAGTTTCTCGGTTGGGTGTGACATAGTTCGGTAACAGGCCGTGAGCGTCATCAGTGCCTCGATGCGCTCGTGTGCGACGCGCAGGGCTTCCCGCAGGTCAATCTGGCTCATGGCGCGCTCGCGTAGTGGCCGACGACGCAGACGAATGGACCGAGCCATAGGATCGCCTCGTAGGCGGTCATCGAAAAATGGATCGCTGCGCCCAGTTTCCATCCATCATGATGCCGACGCGCCCATACACGCATGTGATTCCAGCGAGGCCGCAAGTCTGGCTGGCTCATTGGCACAAATTCCTTGTTGTGTAGTAATTAGCGAATGTCGCCGCAAAGAATACAGCGACAAAAATGAGTAAGAGTAAGAAGCCCTTGAGCAATTTAGTACTCATTGCTTCCGTTTCCATTCGCGTACAATCTGTGCGATCGGCGCGAATAATGCTTCGATTGCAACAATGATGATGACAGCTGTTACTATGTCGCTCACAACGCCTCCGTTTCCAAAGTTCCCGTCGCGCTTTTGAGGGCGCGTTCCCCAAGGCTATCCACCGCTTAGACGCCGTCACCGTGATTCGAGCACGACCACAGGAAATGCTTGGCGCGGTTGCCGACATCATCTTGGGTGTCGGTGCCATATTCTTTGCCACGCTCTGCCGTGGCGACCCGGGAATTAAATCCTACCATGCAATTGCGTGCACGTGTGAGGGCTCTACCCCTCGTAGGATGGCGAGTTGAGCACTTGTCGAAGGTGCTCCAGAACCACCAATGAAACGGTGGTTTATCTCGGCCTCTGCTCTCTCACATATCTCCTAGACGGCTACAGAGAGTGACTTCCGTCATCGGTCGGTGGATTATACTTAACGCCAGCCATTTGCCACCGCTCGGTTCTGGCGCGACATTTACATCATCTGTGATTCTGGAACGTCACAGCTCACCCTCCCGATCAAAGCAAGTGTCGGGAGCGCACTGCTGACATCAATCAATCACGCGGAGCAGTTGGGAGAACAATTCGTACAACTTGTCAGTCTTACCAAGAACAGTGCGCAACTCTCGCGCTTCTTCCGCGCTCAAGTCAATCCGTACTACTGGATCACGTTTTACCAATGTCGTTTCAGACATCACTCAACCTCCCTATTATCGCGTCTCGCGATGGCATGAATAGCGGCAAAGCGGTCTACGAATTGATTAAACGCGACATCTGGCAATTGTTCTACGCGCAAATGAGTATACACTGTTACATAATCCAGAACTGTTGCATGATTCAGAAACCCGATGTTCTGTTCTCTTGCCGCTTCTGCAATTATCAGCGCCCAATATATAATATGCAACTCATCGTGCGTTAGGCTCAGCGCATACTGCTTCGGCGAGGTTGGCGAAGTACCAGGCTCCAAAACCGGAGTGCCATCCGGCGCTACCTCAAGTACACGCGGCGTTGGTTGCTCCGGCGCTGGCGCGGCAACAAGCGGCGTTGGACTCGCAGCGTATTGCAATAGCTCTCTGCCAAGCTGCATCAAGTGCTGTATGTTCTTCGCAAACGTCACGCTGCTTTGGATCGACGAAGTGCCTTCATCTTGCAGCGATTTGGTACTAGCCAATTGCTGGCCGTCAATCGGTTGACGCTTGGCAAGCAGCATCAGTGCCGCGTTTATCATCGTCGCTTGCGTTGGGTACTTATCCCCCAACGCGTCCAATGCAACACTTGAATCTGCACCCATCGCCGCCACGCCATCAGTGAATAAGATCGCCGCTGCAATTAGCTGCGCGTCTAGTCTGTCCTTTACTTGCATCTCATTCTCTCCTCTCGCCGTCTGTATTGAAATAGCTGTTACCATCCAACAATTCATCGGATTGCATGTCAGTGAGATAGTCATCAATATCATCCGCGCATGCCCGACACAAAAGCACTTCATCCTCGTCAGCTACTGGCCGGTTGCAATTCTCACAGCGTTTCATTTACTCGCCCTCCGCGTTTTCTTTATCCAATCGCGATTGCAACGCCTCGACTAAACGCCCGTCGCGAATGAACGGCATGATCTGTGCGATCATCTGATGGTCGCCGCTGTATCTCGACCAATAACTATCCTTGACAAACTCTTCGCCGATCTCGTCAGCTGTTTCAAGCTCGGTTAAATACGCTTGCCCAAATTTGATTAGGCGCTCTTTCAACTCTGCACATTCCTCACAGCCGTCAACAAAAGTACCACGTAGCACTATAGAACCATATATCTCCGGGTGCTTTTCGTAACTATGTACGTCATAACCAAACTCCGCTTCAAACGCATCGCAGCCGGAGCAACTACCATACGCGCCACGAATCCAACCCGTGCGGCCATCAGGCGACTCGACATGCGCTAGCCACGCGCCTTGGTAATCGCCATACATATAAAAGCTAAGCACTTGCGCCCCTGCTGCAACTAGACTTGTATGATAACCGCTCATTTGCGCTCCAATTTCCGCCCGAGCCAACATACCCAACAGTATGGTCGATCAAAGCCATGTGCAGTACATACGACAGTACTTACAATTGTGTATCCAGCAACAGCGTACAAAGAGAACAAGACCTAAATCATGTCGCCCTCAATTTCCGAATAACAGGAACCATCCGGTACACATCCTGCGCTGTCACGTTGACCGCGCGCGGTGGGATAGTTGCAATGACTTTACCGCTAGGCCACTCGCTAATACGCGAGCGCTTATTGTTCAAACGCGCTTCAAACGTCTCAAGAGCAGCACTTGACAACGATTGCAATTTGTGTACGCCATCCTTTGGCAGCCATTTCCCGTCAATTGCCAATGTCTCTACTGTATAGCCCGGCATTAGGTCTACCTCCTATCCTAAATCTAACAGCACTGTCAAGAGCGTTCTCGGCTAGTCATTGTATTCATAGAGTGGACCCTCGTAAAAGCGTTCCCAAGTGAACTGTGTACACGGACACAACCGAGTTACTCCGTTGTAGGCAATAATGTGTTCCTGGCATCTCCCGTGCCCATCGAGACTGCCATGTTCGGCACGCGAGTGGCTACACTCGCACATGTCTCTGTGTGGGTCTATCGGCATAAAGGTCTACTCTCCCAAGTCAAGAGCGGCATGCGCCTACATGGACATGCAGAAAATCACGCAAGAATGCCGCGCTTGTATTTCATTTCTCTCAAATCCTCAAGTGAGTGACAAAACCTGCTCAGCCGTGAGAATGCTCCGATCCATTGACCACCAGGCGGCGAATCGACGTAGGCAGTGTAAGAACTGCTCGCGGTCTCGGTAAGTGACCACCATACGGTTGCCCATATCATTTACAACCACCGAGTAATAAGACAATGGCGGTCGGTATTCAATTGGTAGACGGGACATAAAATCTCTCCTTACTTACTCAAAGGTAAAAGATTGTAGTGCGAAGGGTTTGCTAGTCACGTTAGAGCGCGCAATGCACGATGGACATAGTTGAGCGGGCAGTTCTGGCGCGCTTTCGTCGCCATAGCGAAGGCCACAACTCCAGCAGAGATATTGCCCATCATCCGACATCAGACAGCCTCGCGATCGCGCCCATCCTGTGTGCAACCAATCTGCACACATACTGCGCAGTAGTCCTCATCCGGCAACAGCGCACAATCTTCTGGATCAGCAATGTGCCGGTAGTCGTCGCCCACCATTACAACCACAAGCCGGCCAGTACTGCGCATTGTCTCGCCGTCCCAGTACTCTTGCTCACCATTCTCCTCTTTATAGGTGATTGAACTACGCCTCTTGTCCACCCGGCGCAAACAACGCCACGTCTAGATCGCCTCGGTAGAGGCTAGCGTTCCCACGCTTACGCTTATCGCCCCAGTGTTTGACGCGATCTCGAATCTCGGCGATGTACACCGAGCGCCAGTCATCGTAGCGCTTGTCTTGCGCTTGCTGCTGCTGGCGGGTTATACATCCACCCCTTCTGATCTAGCCCAATTGTAGAGCCCTTCGTCGTTGGCGATCCACAACTCGCGTTCTTCATCGTCGATCTTGCCGTAGCCAGGGCCTACCGCCGCTCGGATCGTTGAATCAATCTCGCGGCGGTAGCGTCGGATGAAGGTTTGTAGTGTCATGCTGGTACCGTGTCCTTTCTGGCATACGCCTTGCCAGTGGTCAGGTTGATGTCGAGTACTTGAACGCTTCCTCCACCAACGTGCGGCGTAACTTTAATCTCCAGCCAATCCTCACCCTGCGTTGTGTCGTGTCTCAAGTTCAACTTAGCGTCATAGCTCCAAGTCTGAATACGGCCGTAGATGCCGCTTTTCTTCGTCCCGAGACGAGACGCCTCGCCCCGCTGCCCTTTGATAACCGCTCTGAAGTGTGCCATTTTGTTGCCCCTTAGTACGGGTAGTGTTACTATTGGATTGCACTAATGATACCTAAATCAAACCCTCTTTTGATCTCCTCCGGTAAATCTTGGTGTTGGCGTATTTCTTCTCGTACTTCCGCCGCATACCACGCGGAGGGCCTCCGTCCCCCCAACGAGTTCCCGTCTTTGGGTCTACGTGAATCGTATGGTTCCCCTCATCCAATCTGCACTCGAAATCAGGCACGCGACGATTGGTGAAGCGTGCCGAGCAACGAGCTTTCGGCGATTGTTTCATGTTTTTCTCCCAAGGTTGAGAACCGCATTAACTGTAGACTGCGCCAACAAGGCTAGGCGAGGCTATGAGCCTCTTTCACCGCCACGCGGGCCTAGCTGTCTGCTTCTACTCGCTTCTCAATTCCCGATTGAGAAACGCACTCATACGGGCATACGTTCCTGCCACCTCGCCGGTATAGTAGCCACCATGACCGTTGAGACGGTCCCGAAGTGCCGCTTGAATAGCGCGCACCTTAGGGCTTTCTTGAGCCCGCTTGTCGTTGTCTTGCTGTGTCATGCTAAACCTCGCTTAAACGGGTTGAGTAGTGTCTAGCGTTCTTCCTGAAGGTAAGAACCTGCATTATACCCACGCTTGTAATCCATGCGCTCAGCTAGGAGCATGTAGTTATTGACATATGGCTTCCCAGCCATTGCGTCATCGAGTCCGTTCCACCATGCGCTAGAGGGCATATCGCTTCTCAGTTGAAGTAAGCAAAGTTACAACAAACAAAACGCCATCACAAGGGCCCAGGTGAGCAGTGGCCACAAGGGCGAGATTGAGCGCTTCATTGCTGCGCCTCAACAAGCTCCAAATCCTGTATGAACTCAGCATAATCTTGGCCGGAATCAAGCCAGCGCTCTAGGCGCCGCTTGGCGAGTTCAAACTGAGAAATATGGTTGCATGCGTCAAGCACGCGTTGGCGCAGCAAGGCGCGCGCAATCATTTGACCACCAGTGCGCGCAAAGCCATATGGATGTCTGCCCCTAGCCATTGTGTGAACCCCATAGCTTTTTACGGAGGAGGCGTACACTGGGACGCCAACCACAACGCCGCATTGCGCGTTCCATACTTGCTGGCAACGCTTTGAGTTCTCCGCGGAATAGATGTTCTGTCATGGTTGCAGCAATCTCATAGGCCATTTGCATCTCATTGGCTCCTGCTGGTTCCCTGCCAGGAGTCTTGAAGTCTGGGTCCTTCGCCAGCTCGGTAAAAATCTCTTTTGCGTATGCGAAACGAAAGGCGTCAGCATTGCTTTGCACAGCGCGAAAGGCATCGGTCGAGATTGAGCGGTGGGTTTTCATGCTTTTCCTTGGTAGCAAGCATGGCAAAGCAATGACCCAGTAGGAACGTCGGACGGAAAGCCTTCTGATGTGAGCACAAATTGCTTAGGGTCAGCAGACTCGCGGCCACAATCGGCACAGCGAAAGACAAACTCCATATGTCCCCCGAGTTGCGGTTAGTAAGCCCAATGAAAGGAAAAAGCAGGTCGCGCGCGCCGTGCGGCGCTAGTCACAGCTAGCGATACTCCGCACTCTCACAACCCCGCTCGCGTTCACGCGGGCCTATGACCGTCAAGACGGCTCCGCCTCGCGTGTCGGCACTTTATCAAGGGGCTCGCGCTATCCGCGATGGCACCGGGGCGATCTCGCACTACGTGCGCTTTCGGTGTTGCCCCCCTGAAGCGGATGACCTGTGGCGCTCACGCGCCACCACTCCCCGCCGTACTGGGGCTACCGCCCGGCTACTGGACCCTGACTACGCCCCCGTATAGAGCAAGGAGCATGCTAAGCTGCGCTGAGCACGCTTAGACCGGCCGCCGGCGAGATTGGTCTAGCAAAACGCAACAATAATTGCAAGATGCAACTATCGGTTTTATGGGTGGCAAGTACTGTGCCATGCGAAAACTGTAGCACTCTTGCAACAGTTTTGACTAGCATTGGCGCTGTGTCGGACCGAAACGCCGCCCTCACGCAACACTGTCAAATTATTTGACACCGCGCAATTTCTTGCACTGTCAGCCCGGCGAGTAGCGCAAGTTCTTGCACTCTGCCGATTTGGCGGTGTCGCAATTCGCAATAGCGCAAAATGCAAGTTGCGCTTTTTGCCGCGTCGAGGCGGTGTGGCGCGCGCGCGACAGGTGAGGCGAGCTCGCCACGTGTCAATTTGACACACAATATATGGTCCTCCTGGCAATAAACGGCGGCTTGGAACCGCTCACGCATCGCTATATAAAATATCGACTTACGATTGATTTGCAGCTTTGCAGAGCCATGGCGAATCGCACAACAAAGGCCCCGCCGCCACGTCAGTAGGGCCAGGGCAATTAAAACAACGCTGTACAAAGATCAATTGTCAGAGCAATCGCCATTGGGGTAGCGCCAACCACAATGAGGGCAGGGCTTGCCGCAGAGATCAAGTGGGACGATCATGCCGCACTTTGCACAGGGCAACTCAATAGCCATTATGGTCTCCGCAATCTCCATTGCGTTGCGCATTGCACAACATCCTGCTCACGCCATAACGTCATGGTTCTGCTGTCAATTATACAAACAGTGCCATCACCGGCCTGAACGGCATAAACTGGATAGCTACGCGCCGCATCCTCCACATCTCGGTAATACCCCGAACGCATCCAATCGTCGCGCATAAACGCGTTCATTGCGATGGTTGTTTTAGCATTTCTAGCGGTAGGCGAGATTGGCGCAGGCAGGTAATTGCCCTGGCCGAAGCAGGCGGAGAGCAAAAGGGCGAGAACAGCGAGGTAAGAGCGCATAGTAAGATTGGGTCGCTAGGGGTCGAACCTAGGTACGCTGGTTCAAAGTCAGCAGTCCTGCCATTAGACGACAACCCAGTAGATTTAAGTACTTTTTACAATACCCTGAGCATCATATAACACATTGTCTTCGCTAATAACGAGATAACGACCATTTCCCGCACGGACTTCTAAATCAATATTACAATCCAAATCAGGTCCAGCTAAAAGTATAACTTCAGCATCCTGCGGAAAAGTCTGTAATGCCTTAACCAATTGGGCAACGGTAATCATATTTGCCTTTGGTGAGTAATGACTAATACAGTATTAAGAACGAGTTGCTAAGGAATCGAACCTTGCGTATTGCCGGGTTTGGAGTCCGGTGGATCACCATTGATCCTTGCAACTCAATTTGCAAATGGCGAAATTCGGCGATCTGGACTCGAACCAGAACTCTCTTGCATGTCAAGCAAGCGCGATGGCCGTTTACGCTATCGCCGAAAAATGGACCAAGACGGTTACGATCCGTCGAATCCTGGGTGCAAACCAGGTGGTTTCCCGATTAGCCTACTGGCCCGTGTAGCGTGCGCATACCGATCTAGATTCGAATATGCGCTTATGGCCACCCGGCGCCGCTACGCGCACGTTGAAGTAAAAGCCGATTCCGTTACTTACGCCTTATCTTTAACCAGCCTAAAGTGGTCAAGGTTAAAAATGGTCGGCAAACTGGCGAATCGGCGAATCAGTAAGTAATAAAAACTGATTCAAAAACTGGAGCAGTAGGCCTCGAACCTACAACGTCTCGGGTAACGGCCGAGCGGACTGCCAGTTGTCCTATACTCCAATTGGAGAGGCTGGAATCGAACCAACATTGACGGTTTCAGAAACCGTGAGCCTGCCTTTAGCCGACTCTCCAATCTCGCTAGTAGGATTCGAACCTACAACTTCAGCCTCCGCAGGGCTGCGTTCATCCAATTGAACTTTGGCGAGCTAGTCCGGTCTGCGGGAATCGAACCCGCACTGCGTGTTTCGAAGACACGCCGTCTATCCGTTAGCTTAAGACCGAATAGTGGGTTGAGATGGATTCGAACCACCGACGCGCAGTGCTTCAAACTGCCGCTCTACCGCTGGAGCTACCAACCCAAAGCGCGACTTGTGGGATTCGAACCCACGATTTCCGTCGTGACAGGACGGTGGGATAAGCCTCTACCCTAAAATCGCAAAGCAAGTGCGCCTCCTTGGATTCGAACCAAGACTAAGTTGGGTTTAAGCCAACCGCCTCTGCCGGTTGGGCTAGAAGCGCAGAATCGTCTCGGCGGGACTTGAACCCGCAACCGTCGATGTATAAGATCGCCGCTCACACCATTGAGCTACGAGACAGTCCACTCGGCAGGATTCGAACCCGCACTGGCGCGGTAGAAACGCGCTTGTCGTCCAGTCGACACGAGCAGATCGCTATGCGCATAGCGCATATTAAGAGCGGAAGCGCAGAGAATCGAACTCTGGAGCCGTTAGGCCAGCGGTTTTCGGGACCGTGTCTTCGTCCATGCCAGTCCGCTTCCATGCTAGTTTGTAATAGTGGCAACTCTAGCAAACATCCACGACGGCCTCTCCGATTTCACCTAGGCTTCGCTAGCGTCCTCTAGGCGGGCTTTTGCCGGGAGTTGCGCGTCAAACGGGGATTCGAGGATTCGAACCTCGGGAGCTTTCGCCCTCTGGTTTAGCAAACCAGTGCAATAAGCCACTCTGCCAAAACCCCAGTTGTACAGAAAGAGCAGTCGTGGAGCTTGGAATCGAACCAAGCGTGTTCGGAGAACGCCTGTTTTACAGACAGGTGCGCCGCCAGTCGCGCATCCCCACGGTGATTAAGAGCCGCAGCGTGGTCTCGAACCACGTCTAGTCCGCATTACGAGTGCGGTGAGCTTCCAGTTGCTCAACTGCGACAAATGTCGATCAGAGGATTCGAACCTCTATCTCACAAGTTCTCAGCCTGCGCCCGTCTACCAATTGCGGCAGATCGACAAACCGCCTGCATCGCGTTAATGCTACGCCGGATGTACACCCGACTAGCTGGTGCGCTCGGCCGCGAACCGATTTCCAGCGTTCGGCGATTTTATTACAGTATTAATACAGTATTAAGAGCAATTAATCCGCCATCTTGGCTCTGCCCCAAGCACCTTCCGCGTATCAGGCGGATGCTCTAACTGAATGAGCTAATGGCGAGAAATCTACTGTTTGACTTTACTGACTCGGCATGAAGCGCCGCAATGATGACATAAAACTTGCGGCAGCGTGTCATCCTCAACAAGCCAATTGTCCGCAACGGTATACGCCCAATGGCCATGTAAATACGGGCAAGCAATCGCAAAAGTCATAATGGAACGCCTTGGGTATGATCCAAGAGTCTGTCGGGTAAGAGCCGACTGCTTTCTCCATTTAAGCTAGCGATCCAATGGTCACTGTGGGAGTCGAACCCACAAGCACTACGTTCTAGACGTAGTAGGTATGCCAATTCCCGTCAAGTGACTATGTGATTAAAACAGAGCTAAGAGCAGGAGTCGAACCTGCGATTGCTGCTTACCAAGCAGCCGGTTTGCCACTAACCTATCGAAGCGGTGAGTAGTGAGTAAGAGCCGCGTGTAGGATTCGAACCTACGGGTTCTGCTTTACAAGAGCAGCGTGGCACCACGCCAACGCGACATTGATCGTTAGGTCTCATTTGCTGTGCTACAAATGAGTAATCGCCCGCACAGGACACAACGCTGCCACGTCACGACTCTACCTAACGATCAAGTGCTGTCTCTGAGATTCGAACTCAGAATAAAGTTGTTTTTGAGACAACCGTGTCTACCGATTGCACCAAGACAGCAAGAATGACGCTTATGGGAATCGAACCCTGCTTGTACTTGTGTGTAAAACAAGTGCCATTCCACTAGGCGAAGAAGCAGTGAGTAAGAGCGTTCTGCGGGATTTGAACCCGCGACATTCGCGTTGGCAACGCGACATTCTCCCGCTGAATTAAGAACGCATGACGCGTTTATCGTGGTGGCGTCGGTCACGGAGCGTGGCTCGTCGGCCAAGCGCTCAAAAGGCCAAGCGCTCAAAGTTGCGTGCGGGGTATGATCCCGCGACCCTAGTTTGGAAGACTAGCATGTTGCCAGCTACACCAACGCAACAAAATAGCTCTTGCGGGTTTCGATCCCGCTCTCCTTGCTTGAAAGACAAGTTTCCTAGCCAGTAGAAGAAAGAGCCAAAATCAGGTGAGTTGGAATCGAACCAACCTCCACGGATTCACAGACCGTTGCCCCCACCAGTCGGGCCATGCACCTGTTGAATCAAAACTCGCGTGGTGGATTTGAACCACCGATGCCTGTTTTGCAGACAGGAGCGTTAGACCACTTCGCCAACGCGAGAGAGTCAGGAATGCAGGATTCGAACCTGCGACTTCCACGTTCCGAACGTGGCACTCTACCAAGCTGAGTCAATTCCTGATTTGCAAGAAAGACGCTGCGACTGAACGGCCAGTGGCGACAAGAGCCGCAAAAGAGTGAGACCGCATCCTGACCAGCGTCGTAAAGAGTCGAGATTGCTGGAGTCGAACCAGCCGTCTTCCGCTTCCAAAGCGGACAGTTCACCATCGAACCCTAATCTCGGTGGGCGAGTAACGCCCTATCCTAAATCTAACATACTAGACTGATTTGTCAAGGGGTTGATTTTAACGTGTGTTTAAGGACTAATTTAATGACAGCCTATTTTAAGTAAGCTAGCACTTAACTATTTACTCCATCAGTAGTTAACTGACCGCTTTCTATTGAGAATTGACAACAGTAGAAACTTTTCTAAGCGCATAATGCCGCCGCCGTGCGCGCCTCAAGAGCAACACGACAGTCTGACGCTCACCGGCCCCACGGGACCAGCAGAGTAGTTCTCCGCATGGGTCGCTTCCCAAAGCGCCTGGCGAAGGGCAGCGGAGTATTGCTCCAACAAGTCCATTGTCAACTCCGCTTGAGTCGAATTCATGCAAATGTCCATTAACACACTCAAGAACTACGCGATTCACGATCAATCACCAATTCAACAGCATCATGCACTGCTTGAATAAATGCCGGGTCTAACTCTTCGCGATCAATACTCGCCCAGTAAGAGCCAAACCAAGCGCCGATTACACAAGGAATAATGGTCCAGACTGATTGCGTCCATGTGTAGATTGTAAAGCCAGCAAGAAAACCAACTCCTTCGTGAATGGCGCTTAAGTGCGCGCGAGACAAGCGAGAGAAGGAATCGGTCCACTTCGCGCCGAGCCAGTCAGTAAGAGCGGTGGCGGCGAATAGGCCGATCCAAAGCAAGGCGTCAAGAGCAAATCTCATTCTATCTCGTCGTAGCCAAATTTCGCATGGTGCTTTTTATGACATTCACGGCAGAGCAATTGAACTTCGCTGAGGTTTAACATTAAACCCCATAGAATGTCAGTGTAATATGCTAGCGCTGAATCTGCTTTGTATTGACTTTCATCAGCGCCCTTAGGAATCCCAAAGCGCTCGCGCCAAGCCGTCCCATCATGCTTAACATGGTGAATGTCTAACAAGCCGCTACGTGTTCCGCATCTTGCACAACACCCACCAAGTCCTGCTCGAATTGCCGCCCGGAGATGATAGAAAACGCTCATGATTCAAGCAACTCAAGTGGAACCGGCAAACCATGATCAGCTGGATCGTGCTTCTTCCCACAACCACCTAAGGAACACGGCCTGTCTTTCGGCCAACCTGACTTCCACTTTAAGGCGCTCGCCGCCTTTTTCTTATAATACCGATCCGACTTCGCCTCATATGCAAAGCACGCTTGAAGAATCCATCCGGTCAAGGGCATCCGCCGCGTCTTCGCCTTAGCCTTGAATGTCGCATGGTCATCAGGGTGCAAGCGGAGAAGCACCGCTTTTGTTAAGTTACGTTTCACTTCACTTTGTCTCCTAGGCAAGCCAAAAAGTGCACATATAGATAACAGAAAGTATAGCGATTGGCGCATCTTTCGTAATCTAATGGATTAGTAATGTAAAGTCAAGTGGCGGTATGCCCAACACCCAAATCTAAGCCCTTGACAATCACCTGTCAATGTGTTATAATGACACACCTACGGATACCTGTGCCCGTTTTCACGCCACAATGCCCGTCAACTGCCAATTTGCGCGCTGCCCGACTGCCGAATCGCCAGCCCCCACCTAAATCGCATCGGCACTTCAAATAGCAGTAGACAGGATTTACCAAAATGGCTGAGCCACAAGTACTTCAAGATTTTACCCCAATTTTGAAGAATGTGTATCTACCAATTCGTAAGAAAATCTTCTAACCAAGAGGATTGCATTGAGTGAATTGCTGGAAGCCCAGAACGGGTAATCAGCAGCCAAGCAAGTCAGGAATGACTTGAAGGTTCAGAGACTAGGTAAAGTAATCAAGACCTGATGAAATACCCACGAGTGCTCAACAGTTGTCGCGAAAGGATTGCATATGCCTGTTTCGCCGGATGATCGCCGAGAATATCGGCGAGAATGGTACCAAAAGAACAAAGATCGCCTGAAGTTAGTCGAGAGAGCGGCTAGAATTGGCCGAGATGATTACTGGCGATACCGTCATGCAGCGTTAGAAAAACTTGGCGGAAAATGTTCTCGCTGTGGATTCACCGATTCGCGTGCCTTGCAAATTGACCATGTAAATGGTGGTGGCAAGAAAGAAATACTTCGCGGGTGGCGGTGGATAAAGAAAATTGTCACTGATCCAACAGGGTATCAATTGCTCTGCGCAAATTGCAACTGGATCAAACGACATGAACGCGGCGAAGGTAACCAACAAAAACATCCAGACTGAAGATATAGTCCGTTACTCCGAGGAATCGGAGAGCTTGGATAAAGAGCCAAGCGATTGAACATTAAGTCCCGATCAATACAGTCTTGCTCGCTCAAGCGCGTAAGCTCGGTCCCGAGCACGTCACCTACGCTGGCAATGACCTATTCTTCGACGTGAAGGTTGAGCGTCGTGGTGGATTCGTTTCTTCGGCGAATGGTTTCTTGCCAGCGTCGGTTATCGCGCGTGAGAAGCAGGGGCGCTTAAGCGTTGCCCGCACTTACGCCAAAGTGCAAATCGACGGCTTGGCACTAAAAGCAACAAATAACGAAAAGGGTTCGTACATCTCGGCGGCGAAGAAGATTGTCGAAGATGTAATGGACCAGTGGGAAATTGAACAAGAGCGCATTCTGCACGGCGACTCGTTGGGCATTCGCGCAACGGTCACGTCGGGTGTTGCTTCGGCGACTCAAACAGTTGCCAATCCTTACGGCATTACTGGCGCTGGCCCGGGCAATCTTCACTTAGTTATTGGTGATACCGTTGCTTTCTTGTCGTCGGATGGTGTGACACTGCGCGGCAAGCGCAATATCACCAACATCACGCTGTCGGGCGATACAGCAACCCTCACCGTTGACTCGTCGGTTACGACTACAACGGGCGATGTTGTTGTTACAGCCGTTCCAACAGCGGTTGACGCTAACGACACATCGTTCGGCGCTGAACCGCATGGTTTGAAGAGCATAGTGGATGTGGAGAATGCTTTCGCCACATTCCAAGGCTTGAACGATCCGCGTTGGGTGGCAACAAAGGTTGTCTCCACAACGGTTGACGAAACCATCGTCATGCGCTTGCTGAATTTAATTCGCGCTCGCGGTGGTGTTGACTGGCGTAAAAACCCAAAGAACATGATCCTGCTTACAAGTACTGGTATCTGGCAGGCATACGGCGAGACGCTACTTGGTCTTCGCAGATTTGCCGCACCGGAACTTGAACTCAAGGGCGGTTTCGTCGGCGTGCAGGTTGCTAACGCCGCTTTGGTTGACGACCCATGGTCGCCGCGTGGGCGGTTATACGCCGTCTACGGTCCAGATACCGTCTTCATCGACCTAATGGACTTCGGCGAGATTTCGTTCCAAGATGCACCAAAGTGGCAGCGTGTCTCGAATAGAGACGCCTGGGAAGCGGTCTTCGCCGCTTACTGGAACTATGGTGCGTTGAATCGGTTGAGTCATGGCGTGATCAGCGGAATAGTCGATAGTATCAATTATTCGCCAATCTTCTAGCCTTGAAGTTGTTGCAGTTGTTGCACTTATGGCGCTGTACTTGCAGCGTAGGAATAAAAAGTGCCAAGAACAAAATATGGTTCTGAAGCGGAGCGGAAAGCAGCGAGAGTTGCAAGTACGCTTCGCTCTCAGGAGAAAAACGCAGAACGACACAAAGCATACATGCTTCGATATTCTCGAAAAGAATATCCTAGATTGCGTGATGCAGTTGTAGCAAAACTCGGCGGTAAGTGCCAAAAATGTGGCTACGATTCTGATCGTAGAGCACTGCAAATAGATCACATTGACGGCAATGGCCGGAGAGAACGCAAAACAATTGGTTGGCGAAAATTCTATGGTAAGATTTTGGATGATTCAACCAATTATCAATTGCTGTGCGCCAATTGCAACTACATTAAACGTTACGACAATGAAGAAGTTTACATTGTAGACGAGAGATTAAAGGAAAACACAACAATGCCTTTCCCGAATGCAGGTGCTGTAGACACATCGACAAAAGAAGGCGTTAAGGGCTATCTGCTCGCTCGTTTGGCTACTCAGCAAACGACGAACGTAGCTGCTAACGACCATTTAAAGCTTGACACTGTTGTCGCGTTTCGCGGCTCAGACATCACGCTCGACACAACGACAGCATATGTAACGACGACTGGTGCGGCGTCCATTGGGCGCTTTACACTAAAGGCTGGTAAGACATACAAGCTACGGGCGCAAGTGCCGTATTTACTCGCCTCAGGTGCAACGGGCTTGCTTGAAGCCGCATTTTACGACGCAACCGCTGGCGCTGTTATCTCAACTGGCGTTGGCCTTGCCGCTCTTGTCGCAACAACCGCAACACACGATATTGGTGGTGGACTTGCAGAAGCAATCTTCACGCCAACGCAGGATTCGCTTGTTGAATTGCGTTTTATTGTTGCTACAGCCGTCACGCAGATTGGTACAACGGCGAATAACCGCCAGCCATCTGTGTTCATTGAAACAATCTAAGCAAACTCACCGGAGACCATAATGAAGTTCTTCCCCGGCTTAATGAAGGTTCTTGCAGCAGCAGGCGCGGCAGCGCTTTACGCCGTAATCAACGCCGTTCGAGAGTACTTTGCCAGCGCCGTTCCATCAGACATCAGCGCAATGCTATGGGCAGGTATCTCATTCGTTGCAATTCTTGTACTAAACTTTGCTCTAGGCAAGCTTCCAAAGCCAGTGAAGTAAGACAGCGCTGGCTGCAACCAGCAAATTGCTGACCGACGCTTACCCGGCGTCTCCTCGTCGGGTGAGAGTGCGTCAGTTAATACAGGAGCTACGTCATGGCTAAGGTACATGATCGTACTATCGAGTTTGCTGTAACAATGTCGGCTGCGGCTGATACGGTTACAGTAACAGCGGTGAATTATTACCGCGACGACTCGCAGCTTGCAGCGGCGAATACATTCCCGCTCAAGTTCACTCTTGGAGCGGCACAGACTTCGCCAAGCGACATTTTGCTTGGTGAGTTAATGCCTCCCCCAACGAGAGTACGCTTTACATTCGCGGCATTTTAATCAAATGCTCTATGGTCCCGATGGCCGTGTTGCGCTTAGTGTTACAACTAAGCACGCACGGCCTGAACCGCAACCGGAGGCTGAAGAGCGCGTCCGTGCTCAACTCAAGAGCATTGATGAACTACTCGACGTTCGGTGGTTTCCCTATGCCATTCTCAATGAGAAAGAGCGATCTTTCGAAGGGCGTTATGGGCTAGTCTGCCAATGGCCGCAGGGCGATAAGCGCTGGGAGTTGTACCAAAATGGCGAAATCGAAGACCCAGTAGACATGCTGGGCTGGTTTTGTGAAGACATTCACAACGCTGAGTCCATTCCGGTTAGCGTCGATTCCATCGAACAAAAAGTTGTCGAACTGCTCGGTAAATGTGATGCTACGCGCATCCCGCATAGCACGAGATTGCGCCAAATCGTAGAGCGCAATGCGAAACTACGCAAAGATCGCCGTAGCGTAGTAACCGATCAGGCTGAAGATGTGGCGCGTACCTTGTGGAATCTTACAGGCAAACACGACACATCGACAGTTGAGCGTATTATGAGAGAAATCTCAGGAGATTCCTAATGACTGTCCCTGCTCCACTAATTCAATTGCCCAACAAGGATTTATGGCGTGGTTGCGTTATCGCCGATCCAGAAGTGCCGACTGCTGATGCGGAGTTAGTGCCAGAAGCGGCACAGAATCCAGTAAATCGCGCTATGGCGCAAATTTTAAAGGCATCGCATGGCGCTCGTGAGCTTACTTGCCTCTGGTGCGGTATGCAGAGCGACGAGAAGTACATGCGAAAGCATTTAGAAGAGAGCCATAAGTCGGTGATTTATCCAGCAACGGCTGCTGATGCCGCCCTTGCGACACTTGCCAAGCAGCAAAAGCCAATAATCGAAGCTGCGGCGAATAAGGGTGAGTAATGAATGCGCTTTCCGCTTGGTTTGAC
>Ga0187894_10003125_pt1 | contig 18926 bp, 19 predicted proteins | sample GBC1701081metaG_FD_136650 | JGI IMG/M metagenome (GOLD analysis project Ga0187894, IMG submission 136650) | White microbial mat communities from a lava cave in the Kipuka Kanohina Cave System on the Island of Hawaii, USA - GBC170108-1 metaG ...
CACTGTCTCGGGCGGTGGGTCAGAAAACCTCCACTGCAAGAGACGCTGCTCGAGGTGTTTTGACAGCGCCGTCTTGCCGATCCCACCTATCCCGTAATACACGAGCACGTTCGCCCGCGCCTGGGACACATCCACCACCGGTGACGCATCCGTGCGGGCAGCCCAATCCCGAAACAGCGCCAATGACTGCCCGAACGCCTCCACCTCCGTTATCCGGTTCGTAAAAACATCTTCCGCCGACAACACGACGGCAGACCCAGTAGTGAAGAAGGCACGAAGGTTTTGGTTAGCCATGAGTAGCAGCTCGACCGTCATCGGGGATCAAACTAGGACAGAAGAGACCGATGGCGCAAAGGGCGCCAATACGGGACCGCATGGCTTGAGGCTAGCGGATCGATCCTTCACCGTCGAGACGCCAACGGCGCACGTCGATGGAACCGGGGTTGTCGATGTCGCGAGCGCCGGGGATCTCGGGAGTTCCTAGGCCCGCCAGACGATTTCGACGCGCTCTGGGTCGAAGCGGTTGGCCCCTGGCCGGGCCGGCTTCAGCCTCACCTCGGCGACCACGGCGTCGAGTAGCTCGCGCTTGCGTTCGACTGAGGCGGCCTTGTACCACTCGCGCAACTCTTCCCTGGTGGTCGGAACTTGGGCGAGTATCCCGGCGCTCTGCTGCTGCGCGAGCGTCCTGCGAGAGGCCTCCACGCGTCCGGCGAGAATGCTGCGGGCCTCCAGGTACGCGGCCTTGCCGATCTCCTGCAAGGCGTAGCGCAGCTCCAGTCAGGACAGCGTTCCCTCGTCAGCGCCGGCCGTGCCAGGATGGGAGAGGCATGAACGGACCGGAACGGAATCCCGAGGAGCCCGACGATCTCGATCGGAAGGTCTCCAGCGAAGCGACGGGCAGGACGCGCGGAGAGCCCGCTCGTCTCCGTTCCGGGAAGGAGTACCACCGGGAACGGCAGGACCATGAGGCGCAGTTTGGCTTCGTCCGTGAGCACGCGCTCCGTCGCCTCGATGGCCGGGCGGGCCGGGCTGATGACTACCTACCGGCCAGCGCCACGGATCCAGGGATTGTCTACGAGTACAAGCACAGCAACCTTGCATCGCAGGCTGCCAGGAACACCCTGAGCCGCAACGTTGACCGCCATCCCGGCAGTTCGTCGGCTACCGGGATGGTGTGGCACCCGAGCAGGCGGACGGGACTCACGCGGTGATGGTGTACGGGATCCTGCCCGGCGAGGCGTCCGAAGCGGGCCCGACCCAGGTCAGGGAAGCAACCGCGCACGACGAGGGGCGACACCGACACGCCGACGCGGAACGGCTGAACCGGTTGACCGATGCCGCGCTCGAAGAGGCTGACGGGGGTATCCGCGAGCAAGTGGAGCTGCACCTCGCGCAGCAGCGCCTCGGTCGGTCCGAACGCGGGCTGGAGACCTTCTGGTCGGACGAGGCCGCCCTGTGGGAGGACGACCCTCCGGCCCAGCGTGGGCACATCGGTCTCGGCAAGGCAGAGGACGAACTGAAGCGCCGCTCTCTCCTGGCAAGCGACATCCGCTCCTACATCACACAACGAGCCGCCGAAACCGGGAACGACTGAGGTCTTCGCCGCCGTCGCCTAGGCTCATGCGGTGAGCAACGCACGGGTGCGGTTGTCGGAGGACGTGAAGCGCGCGCGCCTGTTCCTGGTGTCCTACGCGCCGCTGTGGGCGATGCTGGCGCTGCGGGCGCTGCCTGCGCACGTGACACTCGACCGGCGCGGTGCTCCCGCGTGGGGGTCACTGCTGTTCGGCGCCTTGGCGGCGTGGTCGCTGGTTGATGCGTGGCGTCTCGTCGGTGGGGCGCGCAAGCTGAGCGCGGTGAGGATGGAGTTCGTCGCCGTCCGGGACGAAGGCGGCGCGGTGAGCGGCTACCTTGCCACGTACCTGTTGCCCCTGCTCGGCGTGTCGCCGGCTGACGTCGGCGACTGGGCCGCATACTGCGTCTTCCTGGGCATTGCCTTGGTGATCTTCGTCAGGACCGACCTCGCGCTGGTCAACCCCACCTTGTACCCGTTCGGCTGGCGTGTGGTCTCCGCCGCGCCCGCACCCGCGCCGGGGTCGGCGCCATCAGCCACACAGAGCCGAGCTGTCGTAGTCTGCCGTGACCCCACCGCACTCATCACAGGCGTCGACGTGGTGCGCCTCGCTGGGTGCTGGATCACGAAGCGAGAGCACATTCTCGACGACTGAACGGAACGCGCGTGAGAGCAGTGACCCCGTCCTGGCCGCAGGTCGACTTCGACGCGGACCCTCGGCTCGTCCTGGGCGTCCGCTTGTCGGGTGCGGCTCTGTCAGCCCGGCGGGTCGACCTTCACGAATCGCTTTTCGGGCACCTGCGTGCAGTGTGCGAACAGACCCTCGAGCAGTTGCGGACGGCGGTGCCTCGTCCCTACGAGCCCCACGCCCAACTGGAAGGGGGTGAGGAGTACTTCTGGGTGCAGATCGACGATCTGCCCCGGCGTGAGCCGCCCCGAAGCCGACGACTCAACGGGCAGGCCGACGAGGAGTGGGACGGCACGGCGTCGCTCGTCGCCATCACGCGCCACGTCGACAGGCTGGAGCCGATGAACGCCACCGAGATCCGCAGACAGAAGTACCTGTTCTACGGCATGGCGTGGGCGACATCGGATGGGGCGTTCATCACTTTTGTCAAGAAGTCCGACCCGAGGCAGGCGCTACGCCCGGGTCGGCTGTTCACGCGCTTCGACCAGGCGCTCAAGCGCGTAGAAGACCTCGACTTGGTCCTCGAGCCCGACTTCGACGTCGTCGTTTCCGACTCGTTTGTTGCCGTGCTGCGTCCGGCGGCGTTCTCGCAGCTCCTCAACGACGTGCGCATCGCTTTCGCTGACGTCGACAAACACGTCGCGGCCGTCGGGCAACGCCTGGGGAGCACAATCCCCTTGACCGCCGAGGCCGCCGCCGCGCTGGCCGGCGCCGCGAAACGCAAAGTCTCCCTGGCTCGCCGCCTCGGCCAGCTCCCCGATCGCCTGGCGGTGATCTCGTTCGATCAGGCCATGCTGCGTTCCGCGCTCCACCGGCACGGGGTGGACGCCACGAGCTTGCTCGACGGCCAGGGGAACTTCGACTTCGGAGAAGACGCGGCGGGCGTGTTCCTCGACGTCGTCGAGGGCCGCTACTTCCGCGACGATTTCGGCGAAGAGCGGCGACGGGCGGACCGGTTCTCGGTCCGTCGCTGACGGTACCGGGTGACCCCCGAGGCGTGCGGTGGGTGACGCCGACCTCGCGCAGGCCACGGTCTGCGACATCGCCAGCGGGCTCGGGGAATCCGTGACCGCTCCGGACCGTGACCGGGGCGACTATTTCGCGTCGGCCGCGCGAGCGGTCACGAAAGACGTGGAGTCCTACCCGACCGCGGCGCTGCTGAGGGCGCTGATCGCCAATGAGGCAGCATGCACGAACGACGAGGTCCGCACGTGCCTCGAGTTCATCTATTCGCACATGGTCAGCAAATTCCAAGGTCCCTCGCGGAGTTTCTCGCCATGCGCCATGGGCGTGTGCAGCGCTGTTGTGTCAATGGAGGCACGAAGGACGATTGCCGCCAGAGGTGAAGGTGGCGTGCTGAGCTGATATCCAACAGCGGAAACACGAAGGGACAGGATGGGTCCAGGGAGCTGACGGGTTGTTCATTTCCCAGCTGGACGAACAGCTGGTGATCGCGGGCGTGATCGAAGTGAAATCACATCGGGCGCAGGGCAGCGGCGCAAGCGTGGCGCCACGTCGAGCGCCTCGGCATGGCGTAAGGATCGGCGGGCGCGACTGGTCACCCGATGATGTCCATATCGGCGTATGGTCCGCAGCACGTCGCGCATGGTCGACGACATCGGTCCTCGCCGACGCGCCGCTTCAGCCGTTCCGCCTGCTGGTCCGCGTGCGTTTGGCTCGTCGGGGGGAGGCGCTGCTTGCAATTGGCCGGCCGCCCACACGACGACGTTCGGGCCTATGACCGGAACGCACAGCGCCTGAACCAGATGCTCGAAGGACCGGGGCTCGAGCCGAAACAGGTCGTAATCCACAAAAACCCACTCGTGACTGGATGACCGCCAAGAACGGCAGTCTACTCGCATCACCCGACAACCCTGTGCTGCCACGTCGCCGCCAAACCTCGGCCTCAAGCAGCTCGCCGCACAATTCCTCTGCTGACCACGCCGATAGGCGAGGCGTGCCGCGCCTCGGCCCGTAAGGCCTATGGGTCTGTCCCACCCCACTGCATTCCCAGCTCGGCGACCAGGAGTCGCCCTAGCTTTTCCTCCAGCTCACCTTCCTCCAGGCCCGAGATGCGGGTGGTCGAACCGAACCCGAGCGACTCCCAGAATCCTCGGACAAGATCCCACTGACCGCCCTCGTCCAGCGCCATGACGTGGATGTGCTCGTGAGCTACCGGGAGCGCGTCGACCGCGGCTTGGATCCGCTCGAACTCCCCTGTGCCCTCTGCCGAAGGGCGCCCGTCCGTCATGAGCACGACGAACGGTCGGGCATCGGGCGGGCAGGCCGACAACCCCCGGCGGACAGCGTCCAGGACGGGAACGAAATCGGTGCCGCCGAGGGTTCGACCCGGATGAGTGAGTGCCTGCTCGACGAGCCGCCAGCCGTCCACCAGCGGGACAGGAGGAAGCTCTAGCCCCACCGCGCCGCCGAAGTGATAGACGGCGACGTAGTCGCGCTCACCTTTGGCGTGGTCGCGCAGGAACGCCATCGCTCGACGGGTAGCGGTCCATGCCCGTCGCTTTGGATCCGTGGCACGGGTACTGCCGCTGACGTCAGCCGCGATCGCGAGGCACAGGCCCTTGGACGTCCGCTGACCTGTGGGCTCAGGGATCCAGGTCTCGTCGTCCCCCCACACGACCGCAGTCACTAGCCCGAGCACTGCGAGGAGCAAGGGAAGCAGGAGCAACAACCCTATGAGCCCACCCCGCCGGTCCGCGCTCGGCAGCTTCCGAGACACGGGCAGCCCTCGGCGCCAGACTCGGCTCGCGCGTGTCATCGCGACCCGCTCCCATTCTCGTCCCATCGAGCCCTTGCGTAGTCCGGGGGCTCCGGTGGGTCGATCCCGGTGAGCGGCTCGATCGTGTAGGGAGGCAGATCCTGCATCCATGATCGCTCTCGGCTCGTAGACGGCCCGGGGTCTTCCGTCAACTTCACGACGTCCGGGCGGCCGTGAGTGCGCCAGAAGGCTTGCGCGTACACGGCGCGCTCCTCGAGACGGGCCTGCTCGCGGGCGAGGATCACGTCGCCGTACTGGGCTTTCACCAAGGCGATGCCGTTATAGGTCCGTGCTTGGGCGGCACGCAGATCGCTGGCCTGCTCCTCCAGACGATGCTCCGTGTCCCGGGCGTCCTTCACCTCACGGGTCAGCCGTTCGAACTCGTCCGCGTCAGGAGAGGTCGCAAAGAATGCCAGGCCGGTGAACGCGACGAACTCGACGATCCCCACTGCGGCGAATACCAGCAATGCCGTGCGGGGATTGAGGAATGCGCTCGGGTCGACGTTGGTGTTCACGTTTTCGATCGCTTTGAGCAGGGCCGTCTGCGCCTGCCAAGAAGCGAGGCGGAGAATCGCGACGCTGAGCAAGAACGCGGGGGCGGCCAGGATGATCGCGGTCGCAAGGACGCCGGTGACGACCCGAGTGGCCAGCGGCGGAGCCTCGCCCTCTCGTAGCGCACGTGTTCGTTCCCTGTGGTGCCACAGCTTCAACGGCTTGCCGGCCTGGCACAGGATCAACAGAGCGATCGTCAAACCGAGCGAGAAGAGTTCCTGTTCCCAACCACGGGCGCCCAACAGCTGCAGAGCGGGTCGCAGCGCCGCGAACAGACCCGACAGGCCACCGATCAGCAACGGCCAGTGGAGCCGTCGAGGGATCGCCCGCTGCAGCCCATATGGGGACAGTCCAGATCGAAAGCGCTCCAGTGCGGTGTTCGCCGCCTCGTGCTCGGCACGGGCGCGTGGGAGGCGAGTCTCGATGACGTCCGCTTGGCGGGCATACGTCACCAGGTCGTCGTAAAGCGGCCTGAGCTTGTGCCGCAGCTCGCTCCGTACGGTCGCTACGTCGCGCCCCGCGACCGCGTCGATCCTGTCCAGGCTCGCGGACGGCGCCGTGAGCTCGAGCTCGTTCGAGCCCTCTCGAGCCTGCAGCAGCGGGCCGATCGCTTCGCCATCGCGCTCACCGTCCTTACCGGCGCCCCGCCGCATCACCGCTTGCCCCAGGGCACCGAGCCGCACGACGGGGAACCGGTGGACGAGATCGCCGATGCGTCGGTTACGGCGCGGCCGACCGAGCTGTCCTGCCGCCCGGCGGGCGCGGCGGGGTAGGGCGCGATGGCCGCCGTAAGGCGCGGAGAGGTTCCGCGGCGTGCCGGCCGCCGCCCCGGGGGGACGCTTCTGGGCGACGTCGTCGAAGTGGACTGGGATGCCAAGGCGGTCGAAGTACGCGGTCCAGAACGCCCGAACCTCGGCGGTCTTCGCGGCGTCCAAACCGCCGTCCTCGGTGACCGCGATTCCCACGAACCGGACGGTTGCGCAGCCGAGCGCCGCAGGGAGGAAGCCGGCCTGCTCGACCTCCCTCAGGACCTGCTCGATCCCGGCATCATCGAGCGTCAGCACCCAGAAGTTCCAAGGGTCGGCGGTAGCCATCCCGTCCGTCACGATCGTGCATTCCCACATTGCCCCTGGGCGGTCGTCGAGCTGCTCGCTCAGCTTGAGCAATGCGCCGAACATGTCGGTTTGGGGCGCGGGCGACGCTCTCAGAGCGGCTTCGATCCCCGCGATCGCCTCGGCGCGAAGTTGGAGACGCCGTGCCTCCTGCTCGATGTCCGTCATGGCCTTGGCCACACGATCACCCGCCAACGAGAAATCTGCTTCCGTCGCGACCACGGACTCCGCGTACGAACCCGCGATCGTCACCACGACAGCGGGGCTACGGGCAATCAGTGCCTCCGTGAGCAGCTCAGTCGACTCCGACTGCGCAATGGTGACGAGCTCTGCCTGGTTCGCGGACCTCGTGTGATCAACGGCGAGGGCAAACCCGCGAATGGGCGGGCGTGCGCATGCCGCCGTTGCGGCCGCAGCGACCACCATCAAGGTAATAGCCGGCGTTCTGATAGCCCCGCCCAATGCCCGCAGACGAGCCATTTCTTCCTCCCCTCAATCGAGCGACTTATGATGTAGCGAGTCCAGGGTGGCTCAGGCTGGAGGGAACCTCGGGGCCATATCTGCCCAGGACTAGTCACGCGGTTGGGGAGCGAAGGCGGTGGCGGAGATCGTGGAGCATGTGCAGGTCCAGCTGTGGCCCCAGGGGGATTCCTACGAGATTCCTCGGGGACAGCGGGTTACGTTCGGCCGCGTTCGTGACTGCGCGATCCGCATAGATGGCCTGCCCTGGATATCCAAGGTGGTCGGAGCGGTAGAGGTCGGCTTCGACTTGGGGACCACGGTCGTTGTGCACAGCGAGAACAACGACGTGTGGATCGCCAACGACCGCGGCCGCTACGAGCGACTACCCGCGGTCGAACGCGGTTCGGCAGGCCGCCGGGCTGGGCGGTCGGAGCGGCTGACCGGCGAGGAGGTCGTGATCACCATCGTCCCCAAGGACACGTCTCGGGACGACGGGCGCCCACCTCCGCGCGGCCAGGACATGATCGTCCGTCCTCCCCGCTCTGCTGACGGCGATAGGCCGGGCATGGTTTCGGTGTGGCGCGGTGGCACGCCAACGGAGCGCGGCGGCGGCAAGCGCCGTCTCGTGAAGGCTGGCACCAACGCCCAGCACGACGCTCTCGTCGCATGGTGCGCACCGTCGATGGTCGGGTGCGCGCTCACTCGCCGTATCCCGACCCGCAGGGATCTGGGGCGGCTTTGCGGTTTGCATGAGAACACAGCGCGCAAGCACCTCGACGCGATCCGCGCGATCAATGGGCTGCTGAACTGGAGGAATGACGAATTGGTCGAGCCCGCGATCCAGGAAGGGGTCGTGACGCTGCAGGACATCTCGAATCTGGACGGTCTGTACGATCGGGTGTGGCGTCTGGGACGCCCCGAGGAAAGAATATGAGCACATTGGGCGACCATGCTGGTCACAAGGGCTCGGATCTACCAACCGATCAACCGACCCATGTGCCGGAAAAACCCGCACGGCAACCTGTACTCGACCCGTCGGCCCTCGACCTCGCGCATGAGGACTATCGCGTCGGTCCGATGGACTCGCCCGACCTGTTCCGTCTCGAGAAGTTGGTGGGGCGGGGCAGCCAAGGACCGGTGTGGAGGGCGACCTCCCGGGAGGGTAGCCACCAGTCGATACTGGCGATCAAAATGCTCGGCTGGCCAGAGCACCCGAGCGAGGTAGACGAGCAACGCCGCCGCAGCAACATGCTCCAGCGCCGCCGCCATTCGAACCTTGTGGAGTACTACGAGGCGTTCCCCGGCTGGGGACCACATGCTCCTGGCCAGTACGCCTCGAACGCGCATTTGCCCGACGAACCGCGCTATTTCTATGTGAAGATGGAATGGGTCGAGGGCCCCACGCTCTACCAGAAACTTGAAAGAGCCGACCGCCTTACTCGGTTGGGTTCCTTGCGCTCCGTCCAAGAGGTCGGCGAAGCGCTGACCTATCTCCACAATGGCGATCCCCCATTGACCCACGGGGACGTAAAACCAAGCAACGTCAAGGATCACCTGACCAGAGGTGCGGTCCTCATCGATTGTGATCTCGCAGAGATCCACCAGGTCGACGGCAGCTCGTCTGGTGCCGGCACCCGAGCCTACATGGCACCCGAACGGCAGAACGGCGCGGCATCCACCATCGAGTCCGACTCCTGGTCGCTGGGTGTGCTCGCGTACTGGACCCTCACGGGGAACACGCCGCAACCAGACGAGATCCCCGGCATGCGCGAAGAACTCAGGAACTGGGTTGACGAGGCGGGGATGCCGACGCGGCTCGCGGGCGAGATCGGCCGGATGCTGGACCCTGACCCGAAGAAACGCCCACCGATCAAGGAATGGGCCGACTCGATCGTCGCGATTACCGCCCGGCCAGCGCGCGTCCGATCCAGGGGAGCACTGCGCTTCGCTGCGTTGATCGCAGCTACCGCCTTGCTGGCGCTGGTCGCGATCGTGAACCTCGCGAGGCCAGACGCACCTTCCCTTCCGGGTCCGACACCGACTGCCCCCTCGGAACCTGGAGTCAGCCTGCCACCCGAACCCATACCTGCACACATCTACGCTGTCAATGGGGACTCGGCAGTCGGCGCCCGCCCGTGGCAGATGCCACGTGACTCTCACGTGGATCAAGCGTTCGTCGCAACCCTGCCGCAAATCGTCCAAGCAGGGGCCATCATTGGCCGTTCGAACTTTCCGGACGCGCAGTGCGGCGCCGGCCTAGCCGAGTTTCAGATCTTGGATGAGGTCCGAGTGATCTGGAATGGGATCACAGATATATGCAATAACGTCGGGACAAGCGTCGACTTCGACCCGCCGCTGGATGTCGAGGTCGGCAAGCGCTACGTCCTTCGAATATTCAACCGATCAGAAGCCGCCCTCGGCTTTTACCTCCAGCGCGAGCTGAACGCAGAGCCAGCGGTGGTGTCGGGTTCGCTCAACTCGCCCTATGACGGTGTCGTGGAGGGTCGCTCACTCTCCGGCGCCATCGTTGGTCAGGGGCCTGCTCCCGCGAGGGTTCCGGTACTCGAGATCGGGCCGTTCGGTGATGGGCCTGGGATTGGCGAGTACATAGCGGTCACCGGGACGGTCACGGGCCTTGCCGAGGGCAGGACGCTGTGGCTCCTCGTGCAGGCAGCGGACAACGAGCGCTACCACCCAGTGGGGCCTATCGAAGTGGGCGAAGGCGGGCGGTGGTCGCTGAGCCGGGTGGGTATCGGCGGTGACGCGCCGTCAGAGGTGGGCCGCACGTTCAATATTGCCGTCGTGCACGCGGACGCCGCTGCTTCACAAGCGTTCGTCGAGTACATCGAGGCCGCCGGACGCCGGGACGAATACCCAGGGCTACACCCGACCGAATTGCCGGAAGGGATCGTCTTCCTCGAGTCGAAATCGGTCACGAGGACGGAGTGAACCCCAGGGGGTGGGATGGATACGTTGCGGCTGATGCAGGTCGTCGAGGGGGGCAGCTATCGGGTAGAGGTTACGGTTGCCGGGTCTGGCGGTGAGCGCAGTGCCACGGCCCGGTTCGAGTGGGAGTTGACCGCCCGGGATCGGGAGGACATCCGCTGGTATCTCGAGGATTACCTGCTGTACCCGATCGCTCCGGCGCCGAGGATCGCCGGGCGGGTGGAGGCCAGGATCGCCGAGATCGGCCGGGAGCTGTTCACCAAGGTGTTTCTCGGCAGCCTCGACACGATACGGGTGTGGCATGCGGTCGCCGACCGGCTGGCCGAGGTGCGTGTGGAGGTCATGACGTCTGTCGAGGGGGCGACCGCGATCCCCTGGGAGCTGCTGCGCGACCCCACGTCGGACGCGGTGGTGGCGTTGCGGGCGCATGCGTTCGTACGGACCGACCCGTACGGGCCGCAGGCCCCGCTGATCGTCCAGGCGGGGGATGTGCTGCGGGTGCTCTTAGTGATCTGCCGGCCTCGCGCGGCTGCGGATGTGCCGTTCCGCTCGGTGGCCAGTCACCTGGTGCGGCTGAGCCGCTCCGCGCGGGAGGCGTTCCAGCTCGACGTGCTGCGCCCCGCGACGTTCGCGCAGCTGGCCAGGGTGTTAGAGGCCGCGAAGCAAGCGCGCCGGCCGTATTACGTGGTGCACTTCGACGGGCACGGCGCCTACCTGGACCAGGAGCAGCTCGTAGCTGCGGCGAGCGGTGGGTTGGGCGCGGACCCGCTGCGGTTCTCGGTGCTATCCGAGGTGCGGGAGGGCAGCCACGGCTACCTGCTGTTCGAGGATCCCGCCACGAGCGAGAACTATCAGCTGGTCGACGGTCCGGCGTTGGGCCGGCTGCTGGTCGAGGCGGGTGTGCCGGTGTTGGTGCTCAACGCCTGCCGGTCGGCGCATGCCGACCTGGTCACCGCGCCGCAGACCGAGGATTCAGATGTGCACGAGCGGGTGCGGGCGTACGGGTCGCTGGCCCAGGAGGTGGCCCACGCGGGGCTCGGCGGGGTGGTGGCGATGCGTTACAACGTCTATGTCGTGACCGCCGCGCAGTTCGTCGGGGACCTATACGCGGCGCTGGCCGAGGGCCAGCCGCTGGGTCGGGCGGTCAGCGCGGGCCGTCGCCAACTGAATGCCAAGCCGCATCGCGAGATCGCGTTCACGCCGCTGCCGTTGCGGGATTGGATGGTCCCGATCGTCTACGAACGGGCACCTGCGCCGCTGCTCACCGCCAGCACGCCGTCGGGGTTGACCATCACGCTGAGCCAAGCCGAGGCCGCCCCCGAGCGCGCCCGGGTGGACCCGGGCCTGCCAGCTGACCCGGACGTCGGATTCTTTGGGCGCGACGAGACGTTGCTGGCGTTGGACCGCGCGTTCGACACCCAACCGATCGTGCTGTTGCATGCCTGGGCGGGGGCAGGCAAGACCTCTACCGCGGTCGAGTTCGCCCGCTGGTACCAGCTCACCGGCGGCCTTCGGTATGCAGGCGGCGAGGGGCAGGTGCTGTTCACGACCTTCTACAACCGTCACACCCCGCTGGTGCGGGTCTTGGACGATCTAGGTATGGCGTTCGGTCCGCAGTTTCGGGCGGCGGGGGTGCACTGGGACGCGCTGAACGACGAGGTCGAGCGACGCCGGGTAGCGCTGGAGGTGCTGGCGCAGGTGCGGGTGCTGTGGATCTGGGACAACGTCGAGCCGGTGGCCGGGTTCCCGACCGGCACCCCCTCGGCGTGGACCGAGGCTGAGCAGGCCGAGCTGGTCGACTTTCTCCGCGACCTGCGGGCGACGAAGGCGAAGGTGCTGCTGACGTCACGGCGGGACGAGCGCGGCTGGCTGGGCGACCTGCCCGCCCGGGTGAGGTTGCCGGCGATGCCGATGGCCGAACGGGTGCAGCTGGCCAGGGCGATCGCCGACAAGCACGGCAGCCGGCTGGCAGACGTAAAGGACTGGCGGCCGCTGCTGGAGTTCACCGCTGGCAACCCGCTGACGGTTACGGTGCTGGTCGGTCAAGCATTACGCGACGGCCTGTCGACGAAGGCCCAGGTGGAGGCGTTCGTGGATCAGCTCCGCGTCGGCGCCGCCCAGGTCGACGACGACCTCGAGCAGGGCCGCGACCGCTCACTGAGCGCCTCGCTCAGCTACGGTCTAGAGCACGCCTTCAGCGAGGCCGAGCGCGCCCAACTCGCCCTGCTGCACCTATTCCAAGGCTTCGTCAACGTTGCCGCGCTTTGCGTCATGGGTGGCCCGGACGAATGGAATGTGCCCGAAATGCGGGGCTTGAGCTTGGAGGCGGGAATCGGACTCTTGGAACGCGCGACCGAGATCGGGCTGCTCTCCGCCCATGGCAGCGGCTACTACGATGTCCACCCCGCGGTGCCCTGGTTCTTCCACCAGCTGTTCAGCCACCACTACGGTTCACCCGACCAGCCTTCTGCGCAGCGGGCGGTTCGCGCCTACACCGCGGCCATCAGCCATCATGGCGACTACTACTGGTGGGAATACGAGGCGGGGCGGCCCGACATCATCAGCCTGCTGGCTGCAGAGGAGGCTAACCTGCTGCATGCCCGGCGGCTGGCCCGCACCAATGGCTGGGGGCACCTGGCGATCAAAGCGATGCAAGGGCTCAGTGTTCTCTATCGTCATATGGGGCGAGCGGGTGAGTGGCGGCGGCTGGTCGACGAGCTGATCCCGGACCTGGTGGATCCTGCCACCGGCGAACCGCCACCCGGCCACGAAAACGAATGGCGCGTGCTCACCAGCTACCGGGTCCACCTCGCGTTAGACGGTCGGGATTGGGAAAGCGCTCAGCGCCTCCTGCAAATTGGCGTCGAGAGGTTTCGACAGTGGGCTGGCGCTGCGCTAGCAAGTCCCGCCGAGACCCTCGACCACGACCAGAGCGACCGAGTGCGCTTACTCGCAGTCGGCGTTCACCTGCTCGGTCGCATCCTCCTGGATCAACGTGACATCGGTTGCGTCCAGCATTACCAGGAGGCCATCGACCTGTTCCGGCGGATCGGCGCACGCCGGGAGGAAGCCTGCGTGGCGTTCAGCCTGGGCAATGCCTACCTCAGCGTTCCTGCGCTGCGCGACCTGGACCAGGCGCAAAGCTGGTATGTCACCAGCATGGCAGCGCAAGATCCGGGCGATCGGCACAGCCGCGCTCAATGCGTCGGTCAGCTCGGGCACGTGGCGCTGAAACGGTTCGAGGACGCGCACGCAGGAGGCGCGCCCAGCGCCGAGCTAGCGGGTCACCTGAATGCCGCTGTGGCTGCATATCACCAGGCCCTCGACCTGTTGCCCGATGACGCTGTCGTTGATCTGGCTGTGTTCCACCACCAGCTCGGCATCATCTATGGAAAGGTCGGTGTATTAGACACCGCCCTTGAGCACTACCAGAGGGCTATCCGCTATGAGGAGCTGCGGGAAAACCGGTACGGGGCCGGGATGACAAAGGTCGACGTCGCCGTCGACCTTGCCAGTGCCGGGCGATTGGCGGATGCGCTGCTGTACGCCACGGCCGCGCTTCGTGACTTTGAGCAGGTCGGTGCTGCAGCCGCAGCCACGATCGACATGGCGCGCGAACTCATCGCCATGATTGAGCAGGACCTCGCCAGCGACGGAGGGCAAGGAGGACCGGCTGGTGGGTGACGCGGCGGGGCCTCCTGCCACCATTGTGGGGTCGTGAGGGGCCTTTTGCGCGTAGTTGTGGCGGGGGTCTGTGTGGCGGTGCTCGGCTCGGCGTGTGGCGGGCGATCGACCGATATTGCGGTGGTACAGGCGGGGGTCGCCGACGCGAACGGGATCAGGATCGCCTACGAGAGCTTCGGCCGGACGACCGCGAGACGGTATTGCTGATCGCGGGCTTTGCGTCGCAGATGACGAGTGGCCGGACGAGCTGTGCGAAGAGTTGGTGCGCCGCGGCTATCGCGTCGTCCGCTTCGACAACCGCGATGTCGGCCTGTCGACCCATCTCGACGATCTCGGCCAGTCTGACTGGCAGATTATCCAAGACGCGTACGGCGCGAGCCAGCCACTGCCGGTCCCTACACGCTCAGCGACATGGCGGGCGACGCCGTCGGGCTGCTCGACGCGCTCGGCGTCGACCGCGCGCACATCGTCGGGGGGTCGATGGGCGCGGCGATTGCCCAGATCGTCGCGCTCGACTACCGCAACGCACCCGCTCCCTCACGTCGATCTCTGCGCCGGGCGGACCGCCCGACGAGGCGGCCAAGGTCGGGATTGGGGTTGGGAGACGGCGGGGCGCCGACGGTGTTCCCCGTCGGTGTGGCGCGGCGTCGATGCGGTGATGTAGTGACCACGTGACAGGCAACGTGAGCGCGCACGTCCCGCATGTTGGCGGGGAAGAAGGGGACGGAGTCGTCGATGTTGCGAGCGCCGCGACCTCGGCCGTTTCTAGGCCCGCCAGAGGATTTCGACGCGCTCTGGGCCGAAGCGGTTGGCCCCTGGCCTGGCCGGCTTCAATCTCACCTCGGCGACTACGGGCGTCGAGTAGCTCGCGCTTGCGTTCGACTGAGGCGGCCTCGTACCACCCGCGCAACTCTTCCGTGGTGGTCGGAACTTGGGCGAGTATCCCGGCGCTCTGCTGCTGCGCGAGCGTCCTGCGAGAGGCCTCCACGCGTCAGGCGAAAATGCTGCGGGCCTCCAGGTACGCGGCCTTGCCGATCTCCTCCAGGGCGTATCGCAGTTCTAGCCGGGACAGCGTTTCCTCGTCAGCGCGCAGCCGCTGGACGACCGCGGTTATGTCTGGATGGTCGTCACTGGCCCGCTCCAGTGCGGCGATGCGCCCTTTACCGTAGTGAGCGTGACGATCACTTGCTCGCCGACCTCACGTTCGAACGTCTCGGCTACCCCGCCCGTGCCTCGCAGGAGTTAATACCTTCGGTCAAAGGCGGGCAGCAGTAGGGTAGGCGGTTCTTGGTGCGCACCACGGTCCGCATCTTGGCTCCGCAGCGGCCGCAACGCGCCAAGCCGCGGAGTCCGTAGCGGCGTGGACCGTAGCCCCCGTTGGTCCCGTGCCCTGGCTGCCACAGCAGGGCGCGGAGTTGGTGCCATATGTCCTCGTCGAGGATCGCCTTTCGCGACGAGTTCGCCTTTGTGTGCGGTAACTGTCATCCACGACGGCACCCGCGCCCACCGGACCTCCTTCAGCCCGCCAGATCTCGGCCCAGCATCTCAGACAGGAGCAGCGCCATGCCTAAGCATCTCCGTCACCTGCGTCAAGAATAGAAGTACGACGGATGGCGTTGCCTGTGGATTACCTGGGCGGCGAAGCTAGCGGGATGGCTCCCGACCACCAGCATCATCGCTGGAGTCAAAGAGGCGCGCGTTAGGGATTGAGCAACGTCAGACACGAGGCACAGGCGCACATCGATGCTCAAGCTTCACGTCTTGGAAGCGGATGGGCCTGTGCGCCACTAACTAGAGGTGTGGTTGCAACCACTCCATAGCATAATTAGCTTCGTGGATGACGATGATGTTCGGCGCGAGATTCATCGGCGATGGATCGCGACCAGGGCGCTCTCCGGGGCACCGGCGCTCGGGTGGACATACCACCTCTTTATGTTTCGTGAACTCGCCATGGGCCTCGGCCATGTGGATAAAATGCAGGGCTTCGACCTAGTATACGAGCCTTTAGGGTCGTGGAGCGAATTGAAAGAGGCTGTCGAGATTCGCGAGATCCTCCTTCAGCATGGCGTCTCGCAATTTTACCTGCCCCACCTTATCCTGGGAATGCGCGTGTTCGACTCGGCGCATTCCGCGTCGCGAGGCCGACTACCCTTGCCTTCAGAAACTGAGGCATACCGCGGTCGCCACAGCGTGGCAGTTCTTGGCCTCACGCATCAGGATGAGATCGCCTTTGCGAACTCCTGGGGTCCTAGATGGGGTGATGAGGGTGTGGGATACATCTCTCGCGCCTACTTCGAGACCCAAGTGGACGCAGTGTGGTCATACCGGCTGAATTACGTTGGCTGGTCCCCCGCACTGGATGCTGCACTTAAGCACGCGTCCTGGACTTCTGGAAGGGCAGGACGTCCTTCGCCCGAAGACGTGGCCAAAGCCTGGATGACGCCGAACCGGCCGCGCGGAAAAACGATATTGCTAAACGGCGTAGATGTCTCCTGTTCAATGCGCACGATCTTCTCCTCCAGGGCGCACATGCCACCGTTGGAGGTTGTTGAGCTGCGTAATTCTCATACCCTATTGGGGCGGAGTCATATTGTCTACCCTCGCCGCAGCGCGGAGGCGGTGATCGAAGAGTTCTTTGTGCCGCCGAGCGTGCGCAAGCAGAAATACGGGTCAGCCATGCACGAGCTCTGTTTGGAGTTGGTGAGATCCCAGAGCCGTGGACTCGTGCGATTCAAGCTACACGAGGCGGACATGGTCAAGGGGCGCGACTTAGCTTCTCGGGCGTTCTTGGAACGTCTCGGCTACCAGTGGCAGGCATTAAATCTTCGACGTCCCAACATACTTGCAACCGCAGTTCGGAGCCTATGATGATCAAACCACTTGTTACTATCGAACCAGCCAACCCCTTCGATCTCCAGGACGATGAGCTTGCACCACTGTTAGTCGAGTTAGGGCAGCAGGACGTCAGGGTATCCGTGGTGCGCCGGCCGGAAACCGGATATGGCGTAACCTGGTGGGAAGTCATCAATGTGTGGGTCGACATCTCAGAGGTGCTCGGCGGCACGGTGGCCGCACTCGATTTGCTACGCATCATCGTGGAGTGGACCCGGCGCCGCTGGCAGCGAGACAAAGACGATCGTCCAGATGCGGTGCCTCGGCCCCGGAGCGTGATCCTCTATGGTCCGGATGGCCGGGCAATTAAGAGCGTCCTGATCGACGAGCCACATGGAGAACCCGAGGAGCAGACCATTGGCAAGGCCGTCGAGCCATACCCACGGCCGGGACCCCGACAATAAGGGTCGTCCTACTGACTTGAGTGGCTAAGGTCTGAGGAAGTTAGTTGGCACCGGTCGCTACCTCGGTCACTCGGCAAACTCCTCAATGATGTTTCAGTTCGTAGGCCACAGGTATGAGTCACAGGCCCGCTACGGCCTTTCCAAGCTCCACAACCAGACCGCCGGCTCCTGATTTTCCGATGTCTATCAATCCCTCACGAATCCGCTCCCAGCGTGAGCGCTCGTCGCAGCTTGAGGCCCCCTGGATCCTCTCGTCTAGGAGCTGCAGGAGCACTTCGTAGGGATCGTTGGGTGGCCACTTCCCGATCATTCGGGCCCCCAGGTCGGACAGTCCGGGTCCGGCCACGAACGTGTCGTACTCCGCCATTCCACCATCGAGCTTGCCGAGAATGTACCCACCGGCATGCAGACGCCGGAGCTCGTTCTCGACAGCCTTCGGCGGTTCGTCTAGGGCTTCCACAAGATCCTCGACGCTGAGGATTCCACCATGGTGCTCGTCATCCTCGACGACGCCAATGTACTCGAGGATGCGCAAGGCAAGATCCCAGGTCGATTGGGCCACGGGGCTTCCTGTCGTGAACTGCGGGCGCTTGAGGGTAGCTCGCCACCCATCCCGGTCCATCTTCTGACGTCCGATCACCTCCACGGCTACGGCGAGCAACTCTCGCCCGAGGGCTCCTCGCCGAGAGACTCATCGCCCTTGTGCGCCCCACAGGTGCGCTCCCTTGAGAAACGTCGCAGGAACGGTGCAAGGAGCAGGAGGAGCTCGAGCACCTGCAGCGCGCTCTCACGCCGCTGCTTGTCCTTGGAGAACACCGCAGTAACCGCGAAAAGGGCGATCAAACCGAAGTAGAAGACCGCCGGCTCGGAGACCGCCTCGACAACAGCGCCGAGACGGGCGAGGAAGGGTGCCACGTTGTCTCCCGTCAGCACGCTTGCTTCCGCACTGACGGGGTGGTTTACCGCACAACGACATAGCCGGACCCCTCGTCCTTTGACGAGGACCGGCAGTCGCCCGGGTTGTACGGCAGCCCGGACAGCGCCATCGTTATGCGTGCCCCTGTGTGGTCACGAGCCACACGACCGGCATCCGGTCAGAGGCCAATCGCCGTTAGCATACCTCTCGGCCGACGCACAAGCGGGGAGTGGCCCAGGACGAGTCCACGACGTGTCTCTCGGATGGTCATGTGGCGTCCACATCAGCAGAGCGGCGAGAGTGAGGGCGCCCATGTAGTTGGTAGCGGTCTTGTGTATCGGGTGGCAAGGCCGCGCCACTGCTTGAACTTGTTAAAGCAGCGTTCCACGACGTTTTCTGGCCTTCTCCATCGCCGGGTCGACGGCACAGCGCCCCCCCTCCGCTCCCGCGCCGTCGACGGTAGGCGATCTGGCCGGCCCGTTCGGGATCGTGGCCTTGATCCCCGACGGCGCAGCAACCGCCGATTCGCTCCGAAACTGTAAATCCTTGTCCGCCATGAGATGCTCAGGACGCATGCGTGACCTTCCTGAGCCGCAGCAGGGCACGGAGATGCCCCGCAAGCCGACGGTCCCAACGACTTCTCGATCACCCTGCCCGGAGGAGGCGTGGAATGCTGACGGCGATGCTGACGGATTGGGGACTGAACGAGCTGGGCGAGGGTGGATGAACGAGAGCAGCTGGGTAGGGAATCCTGGCCTTGAGCTGGGAGAACAGGTGTGAGCCTCGATGAGCTGGACGAACAATTTAGTGCTCGTCAAGCGCAGGTCACGGGCTCGATTCCCGTCCCCGGCTCGCGGGAACATGCAGGTCAGTGGCTTGGGTGGCGCGACTGGCGGTGGTTAGTAAGCGCCGATGCTGACG
>Ga0187894_10003126_pt1 | contig 18923 bp, 12 predicted proteins | sample GBC1701081metaG_FD_136650 | JGI IMG/M metagenome (GOLD analysis project Ga0187894, IMG submission 136650) | White microbial mat communities from a lava cave in the Kipuka Kanohina Cave System on the Island of Hawaii, USA - GBC170108-1 metaG ...
CAGGGAAACAACCGCGTTGAAATCCGGCGCTCGGGCGAGGCGGCTCGGGCGTCGGCGCAGGTGGTCGAAACGCATTACGCGCCGTGGAAGCGGGGCGCGGCGGATCAGCGCGAAAGCATCCGGCTTCGCAATTCGAGCGCGCTGCGGCTGGCGGTGAGCTACGACAAACTCGAATCGAAGATCGGCGCCGAGGTGACTTGCAATGTCGCCGCCGAACGCGTCGGTCATCACGGCCAGGCTTTTGGAATGATGCTCGCGGAGATCGGCCTGCCGCCGGGCGCGGATGTTGACCGCGAATCGCTCGAACGGGCGGCGCGGGAATCGGGTTGGGCTTTGAACCATTACGACGTTTTGCCCGACCGTGTCGTCGTTTATCTGTGGCCGCGCGCGGGCGGCGTGAAGTTCTCGTTCAAGTTCAAACCGCGTTACGGCATCAAGGCGCAGACCGCGCCGTCCGTGCTCTACGACTACTACAACCCGGAAGCGCGAGCGGTAATAGCGCCCGCGCGGGTTGTCGTCAGATAACTGTCCACCAAGGCACTGGCTTGATGGACGTCTTCTTCAAGGAGGTACATGTGAAGAGAAAAACTTTGATCGAAGGAATCGCTTTGCTGGCGATCGCATTCTGCCTTGCGTGCGCTTCATCCACACAGGCTCAGCTCGGCGAGTCTGAGGTCCCGAATAAAGCGCCGGAACAGTTTGCCGCGGCGAATTACAACATGAGCGGGCCTTATTCACACAAGAACCTGACGATCTTTCTGTTGCACGGCGCCGATCAGCAACAAGCCAGGACGCCGTTGACTTTGCAGGAAGCGATGGAGCGGAAAATAGTCGTCGTTCACGAAACCGGCGACGTCAATAACCTGTCTATCGAAAATCTCTCGGATGACGAGGTCTATGTGCAATCAGGCGACATCGTCAAAGGCGGCAAGCAGGATCGTGTGCTGGCGTTGGACCTGATTGTACCGCCGAAATCGGGAAAGATTCCGATCGAATCTTTCTGCGTTGAGCAGGGCAGATGGAGCGGCAGAGGCTCCGAGGGATTCACGGCGTTCAGTTCTTCGGAAAAGTCGCTCAACTCGAAAGCTTTGAAGATCGCGACCAAACATTCGGCCTCCCAGGGTGAAGTCTGGGATAAAGTGGCGAAGTCCCAGGCTCAATTGAGCGGGGGCGTCATCGCCGCGGGAGCCGCGCCTCCGGCGACTATGGGTGGCGCGCCGGTTGAGCAAACTCAGGCGGCGGGCGGGAACGCCGCGAGTGTCCGGACCCAGGCTGTGGAGGCTTTTTCAGTCGCGTCGCCGTCATCCTCTTCCAGCCTGCAACTCTCGCTGGAGAATAAGCAACTGAAGCAGGTCGTTGACGATTACATCAAGAAACTCTCGCCGATCATCGAGGGCAAGAGCGATGTCATCGGATACGTCTTCGCGATCAACGGCCAGATCAACAGCGCCGACGTCTATTCGTCGCACGCGCTTTTCAAAAAGCTCTGGCCGAAGCTGATCGAGTCTAGCGGCGCCGAAGCGGTCGGAGAATTCGAGAAAGGCAAGGGCTACGATCAAGTGAAGGCCGACGCGGTCAAGGCTTTTCTACTCGACGCCGAGAGCGGAAAGATGGTCGAAAAAGAAGTGACCGCGCGCGTGACTTCGGTTAAACGCGAGACAGAGAAGAATCTCTTCTTCGAGACTCGCGACCGCGGCCGCGGTAAGGCGTGGCTGCATCGGAACTATCTGGCGAAATAAGGGCGGCGTTCTTCAGTGCGCTGATCAGGCGCAATTGCCTGTCGTTTGGAGCGATTGTTATACTCCGGCTGTATCAACTTGCATTCGGGCGGAGGTAAGCTATGCCCAACATCGATGACTTTTTTCTGATTGCCGACAATGCGGGAGTCCGGCTGGAGATTATCGACGGATTGCCGGTTTGGGAGGCGCTTCCCAATCTCACTCATCAGGAGACGATTGATCGCATTCGTCAGACTTTCATCGCCTCAGACAAATCGAACGGCAATTGCGCCTGCCTGCACTATGCCGATCTGCACATCAAGTTTCCCGACGGTTCTGACAAGCGCCCTGACATTTCGATCTTTTGCCGGCGGCCTACCGAGACCGAATCCGCTGTAACTGAAGTCCCGGAAGCCGTCATCGAAATCATCAGCAAGGGGTACGAGAAGAAGGACCTGGAATTGGGTCCTCCCTTTTATCTGAGCCAGGGAGTCAAGGACGTCATCGTTCACAATCCTTACACCGGGGCGGTTCGTCACTTTGATTCGTCAGGGGATCGCAGTTATCAATCGCCCGCCACGCTGATCCTGCATTGCGGTTGCCAAGTCACATTCTGAATAACGCAACGAAGCCCAAATGAAAACGGCGGCCACATCGAGCCGCCGTTTTCCCTTATGCGGAACCCCTCCCGCCTTAATCAGCCAGGACTTCTTGCTTTCCTCGCGAGATGCGGCTGTTACGCATCCCGTATAGGAAGTAGATGAAGAGTCCGGCCACCATCCAGACAATCAACCGCTTCCAGGTGTCCCAGGGCAGGCCGGACATCAGGAAGATCGAGAAGGCCACACCGGCCACTGTGACAAAGTAAACGGCTGGCGTTTTGAATGGGCGCTCGATATTGGGTTGTGTGATCCGCAAGACGAGCACGCCGGCGCAGACGATGGCGAACGCGAAGAGCGTGCCGATGCTGACCAGCTCGCCCACCAAGCCAATTGGCAGCAATCCCGCCGCGATCATAACGACCACACCCGTGATGAGCGTCGTAATGTAAGGGGTGCGGAACCGCGGGTGAATCTTGGCGACCACATCGGGCAGCAGGCCGTCTTTGGACATCGCGAAGAAGATGCGCGTCTGGCCGAGCAGCATGACCAGAATCACCGAACTCAGGCCGGCGATCGCGCCGAGTTTGACCAGCGGCGAGAGCCAGGTCAGGCCGAGCGCGTCAATGCCGACGGCAATCGGGTCGGGCACGGCGAGCTTGTTATAAGGCACGATGCCGGTGAGCACGAAGGCCACAAGGACGTAGAGGATCGTGCAAATAACGAGCGAGCCGAGAATGCCTTTCGGCATATCCCGCTGCGGGTTCCTGGCCTCTTGAGCCGCGGTCGAGACGGCGTCAAAGCCGATGTAGGCGAAGAAGACCACGCCCGCGCCGCGCAAGATGCCGCTCCAACCAAACATTCCGAACTCGCCGGTATTGGGCGGAATAAAAGCCCCAGCCGGATTGGCGGGCGTTACCCAATTTGAGGTTGCGACGAAACCGATGCCGGCCACGATGAAGGTGATCACGATCGCGACCTTGATGACCACGATGACGGCGTTGACGCGAGCTGATTCCTCGATGCCGATCACGAGCAGCGCCGTGATCAGAAAGATGATCAGCATCGCCGGCACGTTGATCACCGATCCCGTGGCGGACCATCCGACTCCGGGCGTGAAGGCGTAGGGTGCGGTGGTATAGGCTGCCGGGAGGTGAAGGCCCAGGTTCTTCTCCAGAAAACTGACTATGTAGCCCGACCAACTGATCGAGACCGTGACGGCGCCGAGCGCGTATTCGAGGATCAAGTCCCAGCCGATGATCCAGGCGATGAACTCACCCATCGTCGCGTAGGCGTAGGTGTACGCGCTGCCGGCGATCGGCACGGTCGAGGCCATCTCGGCGTAGCAAAGCCCGGCGAACGCGCAGGCGATGCCGCCCAGCACGAACGAGAGCGCAATCGCCGGACCACCGTTGGACGCAGCCGCGCTGCCGGTCAACGAGAAAATTCCCGCGCCGATGATCGCTCCGATGCCGAGCGTCGTTAGATTCAACGCCGACAACGTACGTTTCAAGCCATGCTCGCCGCCGCCGGCCGCTTCGGCTTTCAAAGCCGCGATAGACTTTCTGACAAAAAGATTTGCCATTCAGTGCCTCCAGGTTGTGTGGAAGAAATTTTGTACGACGAACGATGAACGGCTGAACGCTGAATGACAAATGACGGATGAACGAGATGAGGGGACCCCCTACATGGTTTTCTTATGAATCATCGTTCATTGTTCAGCTTACATCGTCGGAAGTGGCGTAAACTCTAAACGCAAGCCCGGCGTCGGTCAATCCCCCAAGCTTGATTTACGAATCAGTACCGCGAGCGGTAGCGAGCGCGGCCCCATATAATGCGCCTACTGACTGAGCCGCGCTCGCCACCGCTCGCGGCGCTGATTCGTAATGCGGCTAATGTGCCAAATCCGCGAAGTTATTGTAGGATGTTGTGCTCTAATAAGTTTGCTGCATCGCAGTCATAGTCCACAAGAAATCAGGCAGAAAGGTACGCGCACCCGCTATGCGAGATTACAAAGAGATTGCAGGCGTCATTGCCAACGACTTCGGCGCGAACGCCACTTATGTCGAAGACCTACTCAGGCAATTCCAACACAACCCGAATTCGGTTGATGAGGATTGGGGCGATTATTTCCGATCCCTTCTGAGCGGCGCCGGATCAGTTAAAGTTGAATCAGGAATCACGAACGGTGTAGCGACGGCCCAGATTGTGGCCGAACAGCCCACGCCCACGGCGACCCCCGCGGCTTCTACGACGGCGCCCGCGCCGCAGCCCGCGGCCGTGGAAACAGTCGCTGGCGAGCGGATGCAGATCCGCGGCCCCGCGCTGAAAATTGTGGAGAACATGGAATTGAGCCTCGCCGTTCCAACGGCGACTTCCATGCGCGAGATTCAAATTAAATTGCTTGATGAAAACCGGCGTTGGGTTAACCGCTATTTGGAATCGCATGGCGGGGGCAAAACTTCCTACACGCATTTCATCGCGTGGGCCATGATCAAGGCCCTCGGAAAATACCCGCAGATGAACGACGGTTATCAAGAGGTCGATGGCGTGTCATATCGCGTGCGTCGCCAGGACGTGAATCTGGGCGTCGCCGTGGACGTGCAAAAGAAAGACGGGACGCGAAGCCTGCTCGTGCCGAACGTCAAAGGCGCGAACCGAATGAACTTTAAGCAATTTGTCGCCGCTTATCAGGACGTGGTCAAGCGCGCGCGCGACAGTAAATTGCAGGTCAGCGATTTTCAGGGCACGACGATTTCACTTACCAATCCCGGCACAATCGGCACCGCGGCTTCCACTCCGCGTTTGATGGCCGGCCAGGGCGCGATCATCGCCACGGGCGCGATCGAATATCCGCCCGAGTACGCCGCGATGACCGACGAGGCCTTGTCGCAGCTTGGAATCAGCAAGGTCTTCATGATCAGCAGCACATACGACCACCGCATCATCCAAGGAGCGGAATCGGGGATGTTCCTCGCCCACATTCACGAACTGCTGCTCGGCAAACACGATTTTTACGACGAAATCTTCGCCGACATCGGAATCACATATAAGCCGCTGCACTGGTCAGTTGACGTGAACCCGATGCTGCTGGGCGTCGACCGCGAACGTCAGGAGATCAGGAAGCAGGCGCGCATCTTCGAATTTATCAACGCCTATCGCGTGCGCGGCCATCTGATCGCCGACATCGATCCGCTCAACATGGTTCCCATTCACGAGCATCCCGAACTGGAAGCCGAAACTTATGGTCTCTCGATCTGGGATTTGGATCGCCGCTTCTTCACGAACGGCCTTGGCGGAAAAGATGAAGCGACGTTCCGCGAAATCTGGGGGATGCTGATCAAATATTACTGCGGCAAGGTCGGAACCGAGAGCCGCCACATTCAGAGCAAAGAGCAGAAGCAATGGATTCGCGACCGCATCGAACGCGATCCCGAACCGGTTCCCGCCGATGTCAAAAAGCAATTGCTCCAGAAGCTGATCGCCGCCGAGCAGTTCGAGAAGTTCCTGCACACGAAATACCTGGGACAGAAGCGATTTTCAGTTGAAGGCGGCGAATCGATCATCCCGATTCTGGATCAATTGATTCTGGGCGTCGCCGAACGCGGCCTTGATGAGGTGGTGGTGGGGATGTCGCACCGCGGGCGTTTGACGGTGCTTGCGAACATCATCGGCAATTTCAGCGAACGCATCTTCGCGGCGTTTGAAGGCGCCGTGCATCCGAATTTCCCCGCCGACGAAGGCGACGTGAAATACCATCAGGGGGCAATAGGCGCGCGCGAAATCGGCGAGCGTGAAATCAAGCTGACGCTTTCGCCAAACCCCAGCCACCTGGAATTTGTCGATCCGGTCGTCGAAGGAATGGTCCGGGCAAAACAGGACGCGCTGCAAATCGCCAAAGAGGTAGCCCGCGCCCGCGTGCTTCCAGTGCTGATTCACGGCGACGCCGCGTTCGCCGGACAGGGAATCGTGACCGAAACGTTGAACCTGGCCGATTTGAAAGGCTATCGCACCGGCGGCACGATCCATTTCATCATCAACAACCAGATCGGGTTCACGACTTCGCCTACTTCCAGCCGCTCCTCGATCTATTCGACGGACATCGCGAAGATGACGCAACTGCCGATCTTCCACGTCAACGCCGACGACACCGAAGCGGCCTGGCGCGTGCTGCGGATCGCGCTCGATTTCAGGATGAAGTTCCACAAGGATGTGGTGATTGACCTGATCGGTTTCCGCCGTCACGGACACAACGAAGGCGACGAACCCAGCTACACGCAGCCGCTGATGTACCAGCGCGTCCGCGAGCATCCCGGCGTGCGCGAAATTTATACGCGCCAGCTCATTCGCGAAGGCGTCGTCACGCAGGAAGAAGTCAATCAAATGATCGAGATGCTATGGCGACGGTACGAAAACGCGATGCTCGGCGCCAAGGAGATCGTCGCGCGTCAGAAGGCCGTTACGAAGCTTCCCGAACATGAGCCGGAAGCTGACGGATCGAAGATCGTTGAGACCGGCGTGTCGCGCGAGGCTCTGAATGAGATCTCGCGCGTGATGAGCGTTGTGCCGCAGGGATTCAACCTGAACCCGAAAATGGTCGGCCAGATGTCGCGCCGCGCGAAGATGGGCGAAGGCGAAACGCCGGTTGACTGGGGGTTCGCTGAGGGCCTGGCGCTCGGTTCGTTGGTGATGGAAGGAACATCGGTGCGGTTGTCGGGACAGGACAGCGGCCGCGGCACGTTCAGCCAGCGCCATGCCGTAATGTACGACACGCGCACCGGCGAGCCATGGACTCCGCTGGTGGAGTTGTGCAACAACGGCGCGCGCTTCGAGGTTTTCGACAGCTCATTGTCCGAAGCCGGCGTGCTCGGCTTCGAGTATGGTTATTCACTCGTCGCGCGCGATGGATTGACATTGTGGGAGGCGCAGTTCGGCGATTTCGCCAACGGCGCTCAGGTCATCATTGACCAGTTCATCGCCCCTGGCGAAGACAAATGGCAACAAACGTCAAGACTCGCGTCGCTGCTTCCGCACGGTTACGAAGGCCAGGGGCCCGAACATTCCAGCGCGCGCCTGGAAAGATTCCTGCAGCTCTGCGCCGAAGACAATATTCAGGTCTGCAACCCGACCACGCCCGCGCAATACTTCCACCTGCTACGGCGCCAGGTGAAGCAGGAACCGCGCAAGCCCCTGTTCGTGATGACGCCGAAGAGCTTGCTGCGATTGCCGCAAGCCGTCTCCTCGCTCGATCAATTCACGGGCGGCGGCTTTTATCCGGTCATCGGCGATGCGGTTGATCCGGGCCACGTTGAGCGTGTGGTCGTGTGCAGCGGCAAGGTCTATTACGATCTGACGGTCGAGCATGAGAAGAGCGGCAATGGCCGTATTGCGATCTTGAGGCTCGAGCAGTTCTATCCTTTCCCGCAAACATTATTGCAACAATGGCTGTCGGCTTACACGAAGGCCGAAGAACTCATCTGGGCGCAGGAAGAGCCGCAGAACATGGGCGGATGGAATTTCATGCGGCCGCGTCTGGAAGCCTTGATTAATGGGCGAATGGAATTGCGCTACGTCGGGCGCGCGGCGAGCGCCAGCCCGGCGACGGGGTCGTATACGATTCATCAGCTTGAACAACAGGCTTTGGTGAAAGAGGCGTTGGACAAATAGAGGAACAACTCAAGAGTGATTGACACGAACAGCCGAAATCGCTAATCTTGAAATACCCTTAAGAAACAAGTTCCTGTTGATTTATCACACCACGTTTGTCGAGGAGCGGCGATTAGATAGTAAGCCACGCTGCTTTTTAGGGAGACGAAATGGCAAAATACAAACTTCTACTTTGGATTGCACCAGTGCTGATCATTGCCTTGGCAATTCTGGCCTATAGGCAAATGCGAACTAATGAGAATAAGCACCTCCCTGTGGTAGCTATAACACAGATTGCTACTCACCCTGCACTCGACGAGGTCCGAGCGGGCCTTATCGCTGGCCTGAAAAAAAGAGGCTACGAAGATGGTAAGACAGTGACAATTGTGTTCAGGAATGCTAACGGAGATGCCTCGTTTACCCTGCCAATCGCACAAGAGTTTGTTCGTCAGTCCCCCTCTGTAATTGTTCCGATCTCGACGCCATCCGCGTTAAGCGCTGCGAAGGCCACAAAGACAGTGCCTATAGTCTTCTCTGGCGTTACAGATCCAGTGGGTGCTGGATTGGTGGCGAATCTCGAACGTCCGAGTGGAAACATAACTGGAGTCAGTGATCAGTGGCCATTTGAGGCACAAGTTACCGCATTCCTGCGCGTCTTTCCCAATGCTCGCCGGTTTGGCGTGCTCTACACCCGTGGCGACGATGTGTCGAAGATCGGTGTGGACGCAATGACCACACTCTCTCGAAAACTTGGGTTCGAGTTGCGCTTATCACCTGTCTCTCAGGCTTCGGACATCTATCCTGCTGCCGTGGCGCTTTTGCGTGATGTAGACACCATCTACACCGGAATTGATCATCTGCTCCTCGAAAATATGGATGGGCTGGTTAAAGCAGCGCGTGAGGCTCGTAAGCCTCTTTTTGGCGGTGAGTCGGGTAGCGTCGAAAAGGGTGGAGTGTTGGCGCTCTCGATAAACATGACCAGCTTCGGTGACCTTACAGCCGAACAAGTTGCGAAAGTTTTAGGAGGCCAAAAGCCTGGGGAAATCCCAGTGGCAGTGGTAACGAGTGGCGACCTCCTTGTGAATAGGGCAGCAGCTACCCAGTTCAGACTCGACCTGAATGCTCTCCAAAGCTCAGGGGCGAAGTTCGTTGATGCCAAATGAGGCCCAATGGATCTGGTTTCCAATTTGCTCATTGTCACAGACTCAGTAATCTTCAACTGCACAGGCCTGCTGTTTGTGGTCCTCGGGGTTTTCACCCTGATTCGTGCAGCGGGATTTCCCGACCTTACTGTTGATGGGTCGTTCACGATTGGTGCTGCGCTCTACTCTGTTTGCCTGGCTGGAGGTCGCGGGACTCTACTAGCTCTATTTATGGCATTGGTAGGAGGCACGGTCGGGGGACTCTTGACATGGATGATAAACGATCGCCTCGGGGTGGGAAAAGTAGTGTCAGGTGTTCTATCGATGATCATTCTCCTTCTCTCCGCCCCCTACGTCTCTGGCGGTTCAACAAAGAGCCTTCTCAATGTAGTCTCACTTCAAAGCATGATTGACGAACTCGATGTTACGGTGACCCAGTCGGTCATCGGTAACCAGCCATACCAGTTGCATGTTGTGTTCTCTTCCGTCTGGTTGATGTTCTTTGCGATTACCGGAGGCATGGCGTTACTCATACTACGGACTCGCCTAGGCTTGCGTTTACGATATCTTGGGAGCGCTGCCTCACCTACACTTCTTCCAAAGACCGAACAGCGCCGCCTTATGCTTCTAGCTCTAATGAGCGGAAACGCTATAATTGCTGTCGGCGGGGCAATCGAGGCACAGCGGCGTGGCGGATACACAAATAATATGGGGACAGGTATGTTGCTGGTGGCGCTTGCAGTCCTCGTCCTTGGTGAGGCACTGATCAAATCGTTCCGTAAACGCGAATATCTCAAATTATCAGAGTATGCAATCGCAGTTGTCCTTGGCTGTCTGGTGTATAGTGCGGGAATTCAAGCACTGTTGGCGCTTCGAATTGATTTTGTTGACCTTCGTCTCTTGACTGCCCTTTTTCTCTTACTATTACTCGGCATCGCGGGACGCGCACATTCGAGTTCGACGAAGCTATTCTGATGCCATTTGTAAGTCTTATCAACGCTGGTTATCGATATCCAGGGACAGACCGATGGGTGTTCCGTCGTTTTGACATGGCGATCGAGCCGGGTGAGGTCATTCGCGTAACTGGTCGTAATGGTACCGGCAAATCCACTTTGCTCAAGGTACTTGGCGGAATACTGGAGCCGACAGAAGGCAAACTTTGTAACCAATCGGATGCCAAGATCGCATACATGGATCAATTCTCTGGCGAGATGTTGGCGCGCGATCTCACGATTGCCGAGCAGTTCAAGGCCGCCACCGCCCGAGGCGCATTGCTGAGAACTGACCCTATAGAGATGCTTACTCAATTCGAGCTTGGGCTACAGTACCGCCTTGAAGAATTCATCGGTCATCTTTCTGGCGGACAACGGCAAATCATTGCGCTTCTGTGTACCTTGGCTGCGGGAGCTAGCATTCTATGTCTCGATGAGTTCACCTCGTCGATGGATGAATATTCCGTTCAAGTTGCGGACAAACTTTTAGCTCATGCCAAGGCAGTAGCCAATGTCGCACTTATTGTAGTTAGTCACAGCGGCATAGCCACAAAGCCAGACCGAGAACTGGAGGTTTCCACACACAGGAGATAGACGATGCATTTAAAAGAGAATACGCGAGAAACTGGCAATTGGGGACCCAGGGTGCAGGGAATTCTCATGGGGACTATTGTTTCATGTCTATCTTACTTTGGTGGCCCTCAAGTTCAAAATTCCCCGTACAAAAAAATTATTGAGTCATTGATAACTGGCGCTGTTGCTGCGGTCCTTATGGAGTTGGTCGCTCAGGGAAAGGTTTTATTGAGCAAAATCGAGAGTCTGTCTAACAAGCACGATTCCCTCGAGGAAAAGATACATAACGATGAGCGAATAATTTTCGCGCGCCCAGAACATAGAAGAACCAGCGAGTTTTCAATTGTCGGAATAGAGGATGTCAAGCCAGTTCCATTGCCGCTTCCTTATAAGCCACAGTGCGGAGAAGAAAAATGGGAGCAGTCGTTTTCGCTTCTTAGATTCGACCGTATACAGGACCTTCTCTTTTCTAAGGATTACCTGAAACATTTCTTTGCTCTTGTTGAGAAATCTAACCACAAGTCCAGAATCCTTATCGTGAACGATATTCCGCGTTCCAGAGATGCGGTGCGTTCGTTCCTTCAGATCTCTAAGGAGTTAAAGATTCATACATATGTTTACCGGAAGGGTGAGCTCTATGGCATGCTAAAAAGCGTCCGCTTACTAGTGGCCAATAAGAAAGAAGGTGAGCAAGCCTGCGAAATATTGGATGGAAATCCTGAACTTAACCTAATGGTAAACGATCGCGCCCAGTTCCAACAATGGGCATCAGGTAATGTTACGCGTGAGGCCGACTACGTTTTGCGGTACGTAGCAGCGAGCAGAGAAGTTCTAACGCGAGGGCCTGGCAAACTTTCCCAACAAGGAGAAATGCCATACAAGCGCGTTGCCTGCATCCTCAGACTTATGTCTGCTGGTATTCAGGATGACAGAGAAGGTCTGGAGGCGTTCGAGGCAATTTTGGTTGGAAAGCAACTCCCAGAGAATTTTTGGTCTCGTGAAAAGCTGATGTGGTTGAAGACTCATTTCAAATGAACTTGAACGTTTTGTGCAAGCCAGTTGTTATTGCAGGTGCGGTTGTCGACTTTAGAACTACAGTTACAGTTTCTACTGAGTGTATCTCCGGACTCGACCGCCTCGAACTTGCTGTCACGAGTGACTATTACAGTTCCTTTCGCCGTGTTAATCCTGCATCTTACAAGGTTACCGCAGAGGAATATCTTCTGGGGAAAACAGAGAGATGGTTGGACAATTCGCTCCTTTGCCCGGAGATGCCGCTGCCGCGTTACTTGGTGCCTGCGGTTCGATTGATGGTTCCGGCAGGTGCCTCGTGGAATAACCAAGCTGTGGCTTTTATTCATGCAGGTAGGTCTGGATGCATAGCTCCACTCCACTTCGACTGGGATCACTCATTTGTTGCCCACGTTTGTCTCATAGGTCGTAAGCGTTTCTTTCTTTTTCCGCCTCAGGCAGGATGGCTGCTTAATCCAATCATCAACACGAGTGCCCTCTGTGTACCTAGATTTTCGGAACCGGATCGTCACGAACTGATCAATCGGCTGAGTGGTATGGAAGTCATACTGGAAGCTGGGCAGGGCATATTGTTCCCCTCGATGTTTTGGCATGGCGTACTCTATGAGGAACCATCTCTGTCAGTTTCAGTTCGATTCGAACCGTGTCCTGGAGGACGACCTTTCGCAGCCCTACCACGATCATGGTTGCTTCAGCGATTGGTTTGGCGGTTTTTCCAGCAGGGATATGGCAAGGAAGCCAGTGAATTCCTGATGGCCTACCTAAACTCTTTCTTTCATGAAAAGGGTGGGTGGAAGGACAGGTATCGGCGGGTGACCGCCCTTTGTCGGCAGGCGCTGTTAGATCATGGTGAACAGCAAGGAGCCTCGGAACTGGTAGCCGAAAACTTTTCCTCCGAGATGGCTCTTGCCTCGCAGGAAGTCAAACTTTATTACAGCAGCGTCCAAAGGACAGACCAACCGACCGATAAAGGCAGTGTTCAGGGGGTAGTGGAGTACCTGTTTGAAGCAACCAATTGTCTCCCCGCTGTATCTATGGCACGCTTGGCGACCTACGCATTGAAAGTGCGGCAAGGATTGCCGCCGCAACGTGGGATCGTAGAGATTTTGCAGGAGTAGGAGCGTATATGAAAAGAATAAGAAAAGGAAAAAAAACGCATATGAATAAGGGCGCAAAATCGGGCCAACTCGTTCGACTTTTCAAGGACGAGTTGCAAAGATCCCGGGCCGGTACGCTCGGCCGGTTCCCATCAGATGACCTATATGAGCCCGAGGGCGATGATAGTGGAAATGTGTACGATGAGCCTGAGCTACAAAGTGAGAAATTGTTAGGTCAAGAGCATGGAGAGTCTCAAGAGTGAAGCTCCAGCATCGGTGTGGGATAATCTCTACCACCTGGGTAAAATCCCGTGGCGGAGTGCAGGACTGTCGGTCACTACCCGACGACTGCTTACAAGCTATGCTGCTGGTCTGAGGATACTTGAAGTTGGATGTGGAGTCGGCGATGACGCAGAAGCAATCGCTGAGATTGGTTTTGATTATCTTGGTCTAGACATCTCTGAGGCAGCTATCCACGAGGCGACATCACGATGCACATCAAGGACACTTCACTTTGAATGTGCGGATTTCTTTCGGTGGTCGGTAGATATGTCATTCGACGTCATTTACGAGAAAGGTTTATTTCATGGCCTTGGTGGTGTTCGGCGTCGTAACACCTTCGTTCGACGTGCCGCAACATTGCTGAACCACAAAGGAATCTGGGTTACCGTCTGTGGTTCAGCCGATCAAAGACGTGTAGACTTTTGCCATGGAGCAATCTACTTGCGTGATTTGATAGGGCCAGCAGAGATTTATTTTGAAGTTTTAGAGGTGGTGAAGGCTGATTACGGCCTTGCGGATCGGGACCGCGATTTCAATGCCTGGCATGCGGTTTTCCGCCGACGGCAATAACGAGCAGCCATTGCTTACTGTCGACAAGCCTCAGAAAGTCGCTTGAGCCGCGAAATCAGAAACGATGGGAAACTGCGGGAGGTTTATCTTTAGCTTTCGGAAAGCTGGCAGCAAGCCGACAGCAGATCGAATGTTCTCAGTCGATATAATCCCGCCTATTACAGTTTACAATCACATTCTGATCGCTGAGCATAGGAATGATCGTTCTTGGTTGCCCAGGTTCAACACGAGGACTTGCCAAACCTGACGCCAGCAGAGGAATATCATATTTCAAAATGAAAAGGGCGGCTAATGAACCGCCCTAAGATTTGATCAGATAAGATTGCATAGCGCGTACGGGACTCGAACCCGTGCTCTCCGCCTTGAGAGGGCGGCGTGTTAACCAGTTACACCAACGCGCCAAATGGTATGTATTTGTCTCAAAAAGCTGTCGAGTGTATATCACGCCGCGCGCCAGTTTTTCAAGCAGCCGGCGAATGCCACACGAATTTCCACGGAGAATGAAAAGGAAGTAATCACGATGTCTTCATCGCTTGCGAATGAAATCAAACAACGGCTGATCGCGCTGGCGCGCGACAATTTCAACCTCGATCTGGACGACGTTGTCTCGGAGATCCCGCCCAAAACCGAACTCGGCGATCTGGCCTTTCCAATTGCGTTCGATCTGGCCAAACGTATCAAGGCCGCGACCGGCGAAAAGAAAAATCCGCGTGAACTGGCGACAAAGTTGGCCGAAGGGCTGACCGCGATGCCCGGCGTCGAGCGGGTCGAAGTCGCGGGCGCGGGCTACCTGAACGTCTTTCTCGACCGCGCGCTGATCTTTCAATCACAGGCGTCTCCCGCGTCAGAAGTGGCCGCTCGGCTGCTTGGCGCTGAATCTCGCCCCGGCAAATTGATTGTCGAACACACTTCGATCAATCCGAACAAAGCCGCGCACATCGGCCACGTCCGCAATGCGGTGCTTGGCGATACGACGGCGCGCATCCTGCGCGCGACGGGCGAGAACGTAGAAGTTCACAACTACATTGACAACACCGGCGTGCAGGTGGCCGATGTGGTCGTGGGCTTTCTCCATCTCGAAAACAAATCGCTGGACGAGATAAAAGCCCTGGCCGAACGGCCTGCCACGAAACGCGAAGACAGTTTCGATTACTACTGCTGGGATTTGTACTCGCGCGTCGGCGCCTGGTACGAAGAAGATAAATCGCGTTTGGAAGTCCGCGCGAAGACGCTTCACGAGATTGAAGAGGGCGGCAACCGGACAGCCGAAGCCGCCGAATACATTTCATCGAAGATCGTTGATTGCCACCTGGACACGATGTCGCGTCTGGACATCGGCTACGACCTGCTGGCGTGCGAGAAAGAGATTCTGCATCTGCATTTCTGGGCGCACGCTTTTGAAAAGCTGAAAGCTTCGGGCGCCATTGTTTTCGAGACCGAAGGCCGCAGCAAAGGGTGCTGGGTGATGAAAGCGGAAGAGCGACAGGGAGACGGGGAGACGGGGGGACAGGGGGAAGGAGAATACGATCCGGATAAGATCATTGTGCGGTCGAATGGGACGGTGACTTATACGGGGAAAGATATTGCTTACCACTTGTGGAAGTTGGGCAAGCTTGGATTGGATTTCCACTATCGGCCGTTGCGCCACGACCATCGCGGGCGCGAAGTTTGGGTTACGACGAGCGATGAAAGTGAAGCTGTGGCCGGTCATCCGCCTTTCGGCAACGGCACGGCGTTTCTGAACGTGATTGACGTCGGCCAGTCGTACCCGCAAGCCAACGTCAAAAAAGGCGTGATGATGATTGACCATGACGAGCGCGTGGCCCGCAGCTCTCATCTTGCTTACGAAAAAGTCACGCTGACGCCTGCCGCCGCGGTCGAGTTGGGAGTGGAGCTTTCCGAAGCCGACGCGCAGCGCCAACAGATCGGGATGTCTGGCCGCAAAGGTCTGGGCGTCAAAGCTGACGACCTGATTGACCGCCTTGAAGCCGATGCGCTCAAGGAAGTTCAATCTCGCCACACCGATTTGAGCGAGGCCCAGCAGAAAAAGGTCGCGCAGCAGATTGCCGTAGCCGCGTTGCGATACTTTCTGCTCAAATATACGCGCACTTCGATCATTGCTTTCGATTTTGAAGAGGCGCTGAAGTTCAGAGGCGAGACTGGCCCGTACCTGCAATACTCCGTCCGCCGGGCAAGCAATATTTTCACCGAGCTTGGGCGATCGGCGGATGACGTGCGCGGCGACTTCAATCAACTTTCCGCCGAAGAGATCGCCAATTACTTTTCCGGCGAAGCGGGCGACTACCTTTGGTCGCTGGTCTATTTCGCTTCGCGGCTTGATGATGTGACGCAACTGGCGGCGAACGCTTTTGAGCCTACGCACGTGGCGAAATACGCCTTCCAACTGGCCGACCAGTTCAACGCGTTTTATCAGGACAAGCGATTCCACATCCTCAAAGAGTCTGACGCGAAGCGAAAGACCGTGTTGCTGATGGTCGCCGATGTGGCGCGACGCAGGTTGGCGCAGGCGCTGGCGCTTCTAGGAATTGAGGTTCCGGAAAAGATGTAACCATTTGGGGAAGAAAGGAACCTGATTACGTCCTTGTTTGCTCCTGGCGCATCTCTTGATATTTATCAATGCCAGCAGTGCCGGCGCATTTATATCGAGAACCGCCACAAGAGCAATCACTTCTTCGCCTTCGCCCCAGAGGATGAAGATGCGATTGACGTGCTGAAAGTCGGAGATTAAGAAATCCCCTCCGAAACCACGGCGCAACACTGAACCCTTCCAGATTGAGAGACACCTATGAACAGACGCCGCATTTCCACCGCGTTGTTTGCGATTCTGATTGCCGCGCCGCTATTCGCGCAGCAACCTGCCAGACAAACTGATCCAAGTTTGCTTTCGCTCGACACGATTTTCAGCTACGGCGCGAAATCGCTAGGCTGGCATCAGTGGCAGACGGACGGCAGCGGGTACCTGACGCTGGAGCCGTCGGCGGCGGGCAAAGGGCTGGACATCGTGCGGTACGACGCCGCGACCGGCGCGAAAACGATTTTGGTTTCAGCGCAAAGCCTGACCCCGCCGGGCGCTTCATCGCCGCTCGTGATCGAACAGTTCGATCTCAGTCCGGACGGGCGGCGGCTGTTGGTCTTCACCAACTCCGAGCGCGTTTGGCGGTCGAACACTCGCGGCGATTATTGGGTCTTCGATCTGGAGCGGGCGAAGCTGCAAAAACTCGGCGGCGACGCGAAACCGTCCACGTTGATGTTCGCCAAGTTTTCGCCCGATGCGACGCGCGTCGGTTACGTGCGCGAAAACAATCTTTATGTGGAGAGCTTGGCCGATAGCCGGATCACGCAACTGACTTCGGACGGCGCGCAGTTCATCGTCAACGGCACGTTCGATTGGGTCTACGAAGAAGAGTTGTTCTGCCGCGACGGCTGGCGCTGGTCTCCTGACGGGAAGCGGATCGCGTACTGGCGGCTAGATTCATCGGGCGTCAAAGATTTTCGGATGATCAACAACACCGACGAACTCTACCCTAAGATCATTTCATTTCCGTACCCGAAAGCAGGTGAGATGAATTCCGCCGCGCGCGTCGGCGTCATCAGCGCGTCAGGTGGGAAGACGCAATGGTTCGACACGCCGGGCAATCCGCGCGAATCGTACCTGCCGCGAATGGAATGGGCGGCCAACTCCGACGAAGTCATCATTCAGCAGCTCAACCGGTTGCAGAACACGAACGTAGTGATGTTAGGCGATGTTCGCAGCGGCAAAGTCCGCCAGATCCTGACCGAAAAAGACGACGCCTGGGTGGACATCGCATGGGGTTCGATTGATTCGGACAAACGCGGGCTGGCGCGTGGCGACGTGGAATGGATCGACAACGGCGCACGATTTCTCTGGACGAGCGAGCGCGATGGATGGCGGCATATCTATTCCATCTCACGCGACGGCAAGGATGTTAAATGCATCACGCCCGGCGATTATGATCTGATCAGCGTTGAACAGGTCGTCAAGCGAGAAAGAGATCTCACCGGTGGCTGGCTCTATTTCGTGGCCTCGCCGGAAAACGCCACGCAGAAATACCTTTACCGTGTAAGGCTTTTTGGCGGTGGCAAAGCCGAACGGTTGTCGCCAGCCAATCAACCGGGCACGCACAACTACACTATCTCACCACGCGGCGATCTGGCGATTCACACCTATTCTGCCTTCAACAAAGTTCCCGTGACGGACATTGTTTACTTGCCAGAGCACGGGACCGCGCGAACGATGCTTGACAACAAAGAGCTGCAGGAACGTCTGGCCAAACTCAAACCTGTCGCGCAGGAGTTCTTTCGCGTGGACATCGGCGAAGGCGTCGAGCTTGATGGATGGACGCTCAAACCGCCCGACTTCGATCCGAAGAAACGCTACCCCGTGCTCTTTCACGTCTACGGCGAACCGTGGGGACAAACTGTGCTCGACGCGTGGGGCGGGGGCCAGATGATGTGGCACAGAATGCTGGCGCAGCAGGGCTATGTGGTAATGAGCGTGGACAATCGCGGCACGCCCGCGCCGCGCGGCCGCGCGTGGCGCAAATCCATCTACCGCCAGATGGGTATTCGGAATTCGCTCGATCAGGCCAACGCCGTCCGCGCGATCCTCAAATGGCCGTTCGTGGATGCGAAGCGCATCGGCGTCTGGGGCTGGAGTGGAGGCGGTTCGTCGAGCCTGAACGCGATTTTCCGCTACCCCGACTTATACCAGATGGCTATGTCGGTCGCCCCTGTGCCGGACATTCGCTATTACGATACAATTTATCAGGAGCGGTATTGCGGCCTGCCGCAGGACCATCCCGACGAATACAAACAGAGCTCACCGATTACATTCGCCGGTCAGTTGAAAGGGCATTTGCTGATCGTTCACGGCACTGGCGACGACAACGTTCATTACCAGGGAACTGAGGCGTTGATCAATGCGCTGGTCGCCGCCAACAAACCGTTCACGATGATGGCCTATCCGAACCGCTCGCACGGCATTTATGAAGGCGCTGGCACGACGCGGCATTTGTATGAATTGCTGACGCGGTATCTGAATGAGAAGTTGCCGCTGGGGCCGCGCGCTGAGTAGCGTGTTTGTATAGCCGTGACGCCTTAGCTGGCGCGCCTTAGGAGCCCCGTCAAAATAAGTTGACTGATTGTATTTACTCAGCCCCTGCCGCGTTAGCGGCGCCTTGAATTTAGCCGTGGGTTTCAACCCACGGAACGGTCGGTGAACATTCGCGCG